>SXGT01488416.1_pt1 | contig 17236 bp, 17 predicted proteins | sample 3176221 | NCBI WGS metagenome assembly SXGT01 (sample SAMN11356862, study PRJNA531348) | freshwater metagenome | isolation source: freshwater sample F1-120 | place: China: Fuxian Lake, Yuxi | collected 2017-12-25 | reverse complement strand
GTCGCTTAATCCTGATTTTGCTGCGCAGCTGCAACAGCGCTTTGCAGCACTGCTGTTGTTGATTCAGCATGCACGGCATCAGGTTTTTTCCGAGATGCAAGCTTTGTTTGCAGCTTGGCGTGCGCGTCCCACTGCCACGCCACCCCAAATGTCCTGGAATGCTTTCACGGGCTTTACCGCTAGATTTCCTGCTTGGCAACAGTTTGCTCACAACTATTTTCCGCAGGATTTTAATATTGCCTTACTGGTTTTGTGTCTGCAGATGCTGTTGCTCAGCCCGATACTGAGTGTGGCATTATTAAACGCCGAGTTGCAACATTACCGTGCGCTAAGCAGTTCCCTAGCAGGATTAGGCTATACCGTGCTGATGCTATTAGGCGTGATAGCCAGTGTGTTGAGCAATATTTGGGGCGCGATTCATGTTTGGCGTGAGCGGCAATGGCAGAGTTTGCAAAATGCCGCCCGTCTCCAATGGTTAACTGGTCCACTGGCAATATTACTTCTGCAGGTCGTTTTTCCCTTGTTGTTAGATACTGAAGCAACGTATCCCAGTCACTTTGGGTTTAATTTGGGCTTGAGTTTGCTGCTGGCTGTCGGGTGGACGTTGTATTTAAGTTGTGCAGCAGCACCGCGTCGTTTATACCACGGCCCGCAAGAGTTTATGCCAGTCCAAAAGTTGATCGAGCTGGATGCTTCGACCATTGCCGCTAATGTGGGGAATAAGTCACTACTCAATATTTTGCTGTTATTTGTAGTGATTCTTTATTGTGTGTTACAGGTCGAACCGCGTAAACCCGTCACCGTAAAATCTCGCCCAGCAGCGAATAGCGCTCTTGTGCAAGCAATACCAGCCAAAGCACCGCCCAAAGCGATTCCCGATACGGCAGTAGTTATGCCAGCAATCGAAGTTGGGGATAGTTTTGTGATGGAATCTCAGGACCTAGCGCATCCTAGTAATAGCCATCAGACGCTCAGACGGGTGCTTGCAGTTAATCCGCTGGGCTTTACCTTAGCGGTCACCAATATTAAACATAAATCTGCAAAACCCCGGTTACTTAAGTTTGATAAAGCCTGGAATTTACTGGCTACCCGCAATGCAGATCATAGTGGTTATGATTTTTCCCCAGCCTTAAAATATTTCGATTTTCCGTTGTATCCTGGCAAAACTTGGGCGCAAACTTCCATTGAAACCGATATCAAAACTAAAGCTCAGCGCGAACACCATTTAACTGCGGTGGTTGAAGGTTGGGAAACTATTACCGTGCCCGCCGGGAGCTTTAAGGCATTAAAAGTGAATATTCAAACTTCGTTGTATGATCCAAAATCGCGCCAAACCTTACGCGGTAGCGATGTCTCTTGGTATGCCCCTTCGGTTAAGCGTAGCATAAAATCCGAAACCGCGTTAACTCTCGCAAACGGTGAGACAGAACACTCGCTGTTACAATTAATGCAGTTTCAAAATGCGGCGGAGCCTTCGGGGGCTAAACGTTGGCAACCTTAGTGAGTAAAATGGTTCAAACGAATAAACGCCGATTCGTTCGAAATATTGGACTCGGGTTTTTAACCTTGATATTGAGTGCTTGCACCGCTTTGCCGCCAGTTTCCTCGACAGTTGCAGCTGAGCAAAGTGCTACGCCATTGCCTGAGGCCCCGCCTAATAATTTGCAAGGCTGGTGGAGTGTAAAATTCCAAATGCCTTGGCAACCTGACACTGAACCCAATTGGTCAATAGGAACTTGGATTGCGGCGGACCTTCTAGGACCTGTAATTCAAGGCCATCACACAGAGCTGGAGTTATGGCGGGTCCATCGCCGGGCGGCCCGAGATGCGGGTGGTTATACTTTTAGTTTTATTTTTTACGCCTCGGCGCAAACTGCAGCTAAGGTTTATGCCGAGATCAATGTACATCCATTAATTGCAGAATTAAAACAACGTGGTTTGTTAGCTGCAGTGCAGCAAGATGAGCTAAATCAGAATAATAAGCCAGCCATCGCAGACACGAGCGATTCCAAATGGCCACCCAGCATTCGTCAAACCTGGCCATATTTCATCATGGGCGCCAGCCAAATGTGGTTAGAATTGGTGAAAGAACTCAATAAAGAGCTACAAAATATCTCTGATCCGCAAGCAAGGTATCAACTGCTGCAGTCTAGATTGACAGATCTGTGGCGCAAAAATGGTCAGCATGCTTGGTTGCATCACTTAAGTGCATTATATGGATATAGTCCTCTAGAAATAGAGTTTTAGCCGAAATCTTAGGTTAATAAACTTGCGTGACCAAGTTCACGTATTCAATAAAGAATCTCCAGAAAACGCAGCTTTCAACTATACTCTAGGGTAATCTGAGTGTTAGTTTATATTCTAAGGCCATAACTCAGTAGCAGTTTTGCTTCGAATTACACGTAATTTATGAGCGGGATGATAGGTCAAAATAAAATACCCCCAGGGAATATGCCAAGCTCAGTAAGAGTGTATTGAATCCCGCTCACCCTTCTTCCAAAAACTCTCCTAAGCTATAGAAAAAGGCCTTCTTGTTAATTTTGTTGCTGCAATATTATTTTGGACTTTTTCCGCATAACGCATTCATATAACCATGACCCTCGCTACTGTCATGATCTTCAATAATACGTTCAAATTGCAAGGTCAAAAACATTTTGGCCAAACTGAATTCCCGTTCCAGTTTTAGGATCTCAGAATCTGCGTCGAGTGCAGGTGGGTTATCCCAATTAATAAACTGCAAGTTACCTACGGAGACATAATTTTCCAAGCTCAGCGTGTGGTCGGCAATTTTCTTTTGAATTTGTTGCAAACGACTCAACAATGCATCAAAGTTGTTTTTGATCAACATGCCATTAATATTCAGCAAGCCACTCAGTTTACCCGTCAATTGTTGGGTATTCACCAACGTGTGTAACCATAATCCAGTTTGAATCGGTAAATGCGGCACAATATCATCTTGATACTCATAGCGTGTCGTTAGTGCTTGCAGTTGACTATCATAGCCCAACGCAAACTCTTGATTACCAACGCGCGGGGCCGCATAGGTATAAACGCCCGTAGGGAGAATGCTTTTTTCTCTAAGCAACCTCGCCGCAGCTAAGAATGCCAAACCGCCGCCTTTGCTATGCCCGGTAATATAAAGTTTTTTATGGGCTTGGAGTGCGTCGCTTAGCTTAAATGTCGAGATCCCCGGCCATAAATTATTTAGGGAGTCTAAAAAGCCTTTATGTACTTTGCCTGGGAGATAAGCACCTTGGCGTTGTTCTAATTCGGCGTCGTTTAACCAATCCATAATAACCCTTAGAAAATCATTTCCGTTATTGATGTCTGTGGGTGGCATAGTGCCACGAAATACTAGAAAGACTTTATCCTGGGTTTCAGCAAAATAGCAGGCATCAATACCGTCGTTCAGTGGGGACTGGTAAATCTGTGGGGTATGGATAAAGCCAAGGTCTTGAATAACTTTTTGGGCATTAAAGCTACTAGAACTTACAAAGGATTTGCCATCATCTGAGATTGCATAGGCTAAATTGCTGGCTTTGAGTAAACAGCAGGGAAGTGTCATAGTCGTACTCCACAGGGTTAAAAATGGTTTGGGAGAGGGGAACTTGTTGCGTTAGAGACCAAAGTGCTCCAGCGCCATAAAGCAGGTAAGAAAACACTATTCTTTGAAACTACTTAATACTGCCTGATAGCGTTGCTGGCGATCAGCAAGGCCGATAAGTCCTCCATTGATACGCTTGGTCAGGCCTTCAAAGTCGTCTCGGTCTATAAAACTGCTGCAGTTATTGGATTCCCAGAACCAACCTGCTGAGCGGGCGGCCAATTCGGGCTCGAGTAACTTTTCGGGATTATTGACTAAATCAACTTGCAACGCTCTACCGCAACGTTCATAGTTATCCTTACCCGTAAGCTGCTTGAGCCCACGACCGCGATATTTCCAGCCATCGCCAGAACTTTCCGGGCCGTTCCCCATGCGATCGCTATACACGGAATTGGCAATTTGTTCTGGCTTGCCTGCTAATGCCAGTGCTTTTTGATTAGGCTGGTTAACACCTTTAGCGTCTTTGGCAGGTTTGCCATTGGCGCCTTTCACCGCAAAACGGTTAGGCCAGCAGGTCGCCAGCACCGAAGCACGATAATTTAAGTTCTCAATTAACTGGTTGTATCCCCCAGATTCGTGCGCAGTTTGTGCAAGAAAGGCGGCAACCCGTTTTTCATTATCAATATGGAACTCTTCACAGGTTTTACGAATTGGCTCCAACCAACTTTCAGGAGCTTTTACGCCTGCAGCTTGCAGATGTTTGATGGTGATAGTAATCATTGTTGCGACTCCCTGGCATTTAACATATGCGTTTTATCTTGGCTCGATTTGGAAGAGCCATAAAAAAACTGAATAATGCTCGCTACTGCGGTGCCCAGGAGAAAACCAAGAATAATGTCTGCAAAGTGTTGATTCGGCGAATTTTCCTTAAATGGTATTAAAGTTACCGTAAAGAAATACAATACCGAAACCCCTGACCAAAACCACGCAAATTTATAAATAAAATGCCGGACTATCGGATCTTGGGAATTTAATGCTTGCATCTGCATATCTGTGGCACGTTGCCGGGAATCTTCATCCAACTTTGCCATAAATTCTTCATGCGCCATAGCGGCGTCTCTGAGATGTTCGATTTGTTCAGGATTTAGATTTGCCTGCAATTCCACCCCTAACTTCTCTTGCACGTATTCTGGTCCCTTATCGACCAGCACATCAGCCACCTTAGGCAGATCGTTCTCCAGCAATTGCTCAACAATTGCTACGTTTGAAGGATTCATAGTATGAAACTCCTGAGTCATATTTTAGGTATTAGTTTTTTTCGTGTAGTTCTATGGAACCACTAAATATATGAGATCAAATGAAGTGGTTACTCATTAGCATCCGCTTTACGTGATTTACGGCTGACAGGTTGTATGATTTTTTCTCTTTTTAATGGATTATCCACGTCGACGCGTCCTGTTTGAATTGCGTTGAAGATATGCTTAAACACTAAGCCTGGTTTTCCTTTGCCATCGTCCAAAAAATAGCTATGGCCCACCGGATGATCATAACGGTTGTTGATTTCATCACAATCGACGGTAAAGACGTTAGTAGGTAACTTATCAGGATTTTCAGGGCCTGAATGTCCAAGGCGTCTTGAGATCGCCTTATTGATCACATTGCCATCATTGGCTACTTTACTTGAGCGTAGCGCTAGATCGTCACTGGCAAAGTAGACCACTACATTACGTGACGCTTGGCAGAGGTAGTCACCTTTGTCGCCACGTTCCAGGGATTCGTTGGCAATGTCTGCGGCGACCAGAAAGGTATTTCGAAAAATCAGAGGGACGGCACCATTGCGATGGTATTCGCCCCAACGTTCTAGAGATCCTCGAAGGACACGATTGCCCATGGAGTGGGCTAGGACATTGATACGTTTAAGACAGGATGGAATCCCATTTTGGATATTTTGTTCCTGCCAATTAAAAAATTTTTCTAAGAGTCGGGTATAGGCAAAAATGCTGATGTCGGCGGCGTCTTGATCGTCATAATAATCCCGGAGTACGCCAATGCGATCATTACACGGCCAAATAATCGGAAGCACCTGGACCAGATTTTCTTGCTGAGCGTCAAAGAACTTTTGTAACTTCTCTGCTCGTGGGAAGATATCCGTTTCTGGATGATTATTAAATCCATGAATATAAATTAAAATCTGCTCTGCTTTGGAAGCTTTCAATGCATTTAGTAGTTCAGTACTGCCGATTTCGGTATACGAATTTTTGCCATTACGTTGACAGAAAAAAATCGATTGCCCCGTTTGATTATTGGCTGCACTGAAAGTGATAGTGCGGCTGCTATCGAGTTGATTAAGCAGGGGCTCATTGATATTTTTATTAGTAATAAATAGCATGGTGAAACTCCCGCAGTATTTAATCTAGCAGTACAAATGGATTGAGTTAAAGAGCAGTGTATTTACAAGTGCTTCAAGCAAAGAGGGTATAAATATGGCTGCATTGAGCTATGTTATAAAAAAATCTCAGTAAATAATATGACACCCAAGTACAGGTACTTAAGTACTGGGTTGGTATATTGGAAGTGGTTTTGCAAATCAATAATGTGGCATTTTTTGCGACTAAAACAAGCGCTAAGTAAATGCTTAAAGCCTAGTTAAAATTATCGGTGGGGGCTGCGGATTTAAGAGGGGTAATACAATGTGAATCTGGAATAATTCGATACCTTTAACTAATTTTCCGAAAATATCTAACTCTGCTGCCGCGTATCGATTCAAAAAGATTCAAGTCCGCTGGCATGGATTCAGTACTGCTGAGAAATAAATAGCCACCGGGATTTAAAGAGGCTGCCATGCGTTTTAAGATGTCCGCTTTGACACTTTCTGAAAAATAAATAAGCACATTGCGACAAAAAATAATGTCAAAGCGACCGAGAGTCACAAAGGTGTTGAGTAAGTTGAATTGTTGAAATCTGACCCGTCGGGTAATTTCAGGGCGGAGTGTCAGGCCACCTTCTTGAGTGTTCAGGAAGTAAGAATTTTTAGCATTTACATCCAAGCCACGTAAGATAGCTAAATCGGAGTAGATCGCTTTATTAGCTTCTCTAATAACCGCTTCAGAAATATCCGTTCCTAAAATTTGTACATTACCTACCGTGCCTTTGCGTGATAATTCTTCCACGCAAATACTGATGGTATAAGGCTCTTGTCCAGAAGAGCAGGCGGCAGACCAAATTCGAATTCCACTCGGGCGTAACTTAAATAATTCTGGGAATATTTTGGTTTTCAGTTCTTCAAACTGGGTATCGTCGCGAAACCAATAGGTCTCATTGGTAGTCATGGCGTCAACGACGAGTTCTTTAACATGTTTATTCGTTAATCCATCTTGTTGCAGCAGATTTACGAGTGCGCTATAGGAGGGCAGATTTAATTTGCGTAATACTTCGTGTAATCGGTTTTTTACTAAATAATGTTTGCCTTCCCCCAAAACTATACCGCAGGTATTTTCCAGAAAACGCTGAAAAAATTTATAGTGATCATTACTTAGATCTTCTATTGCATCAATACTCACCTTGCCTCCAGCAAATAAATAGTATCTGTTCTAATGGGAGGTCCGATTGAGTTTAAGTTGATTTTGAATAGTGCGAACTAGTGAATCTGGATGAAACTTAGCTAAAAATTCATTCGCACCCACTTTTTGTACCATACTGGTATTAAAGACACCACTTAAGGAGGTGTGTAATACTAAATAGATATCGCGCATACTGGGTTCTTTTTTAATTTTGCTGGCTAAGGTGTAGCCATCCATGCGCGGCATTTCGACATCAGAAATAATCATAGAGTAGTGGTTTTTTAAGTCCACGCCACTATCTACTAATTCCCATAAATGTTCCCAGGCTTCTTGTCCGTCTTTAAGTAAAACGTATTGCACACCGAGTTGCTCACACACGCGTTTCACCTGATTTCTTGCGACAAGGGAATCATCTACGATTAAAACTCTGTCTCCAAAGGTAGACACTTCCACATCAATAATTTCTGGTGATGCATCCTCCTGACCACCGATCACTTCCTTCATGACTTTCTCGACATCCACTACTTCAATTAATTCATTATCAATTTCCGTAACTGCCGTAAGATAACCCCCGCGCCCCATGCCAGCCGGAGGGGCTTTTACGGCTTCCCAGCCGATATTAATTATTCGATCAACTGAGGCAACTAAAAAGCCTTGAACGGTCCGATTATATTCAGTCACAATCACATAATTTTCACCTTCGCGCACTAGAGGTCGCATGCCAATAGCCATGGATAAATCGAGTACTGGAATTGTTTTGCCTCGTAAATGCGCGACTCCGCAAATAACCGAATGCGATTTTGGAATTTGTGTTAAACCCGGACACTGAATGACTTCTTGGACTTTGAAAACATTGATACCAAAACGTTGACGACCCGCTAACTTAAACAACAACAATTCAAAACGATTATGTCCTGCTAATTGTGTGCGCTGATCCACGCCATCTAAAATTCCAGCCATAGCAGCTCCTGATAGGTTTATTTAAAAATAAGTATAGTTGCTTTCTCAAGATATACTTGACTCAATTTGTAATTTTTTCGTGTATTGACTTAAAAACTTAAAAAATGAAATTTAACGTTATTATTGCCTTGGTCTGCTTTGGTTTAGCGTGTTCTTCCGTACTGGCAGCGGGAGAAATTCAAAGCCACGCCGCTATTTACGACGCCGTCAATAACTTTATCCATAATTCCCTCGCACCCGAACAAGAGCATGAAATTACGCTCAATAATTTAGACCCTAGATTGAAATTAGAGCACTGTAATGAGCCTTTAGAAGTTTTTTTACCCAATCAAAGTCTAAAAGCTGGCCGTAACTCGATCGGAGTGCGTTGCCAGACAGGCAAAGCCTGGTCTTTATTTATCACCGCTCAAATTAAAATTTTTCAAGATGTTGTCGTGGTGACGCAGCCCGTAAAACGCGGCGATATTCTAACAGAAGGACTACTTAGTCTTAAAAAAATGGATTTAGGCTTGCAAAGAGCGGGATATCTTACCGAACTATCTGCTGTATTGGGTAAACAGGTCCTACATCCACTTGCGGCTAACACTCCACTAAACAACCGAGATTTTGCGCAAGCGGTGGTCATCAAGCGTGGCGATAATGTCTTAATCACATCAGGCAATCCCAATGTTAGGATTGAAATGCAAGGCGTTGCGATGATGGATGCCGCAGCGGGCCAGAATATTCGGGTAAAAAATCTATCTTCTGGCAGGGTAATTATGGCAAACGCGATAAAATCCGGCGTTGTTATGGTAGATTATTAAAAATTAATTAAAGTTTAAACAAATCTTGCCGCTACTAATGATAGACTAAAACCAAAATCAGAGGACATTTGATCATGGGCATTGAAAACATCAGCGGACGAACTAATCTAAATTCAGTTTCTACCCGCACTCCCAGGCCGACCAGCACTGCAGGTGCCCCTGTGTCTCCACAAAACACAGATAAAATTGACACCCAAATTGCTGATAAAATTAAATTTGCATTGAATTCACCTAATTCTGAACCTGTGCGTAATCCCAAAATTGCTGAATTACAACAAGCCATCGCTAGTGGAAGTTATAAAATCGACCCTGAGCGTATTGCTTCAAAAATGTTGCAATTCGAGCGTGCATTACCCAAAAATGAAGAGTAGCAATGCTGGATAAAACCTTCCCAATAGCTGAAATGGTGATTGCACGCAGTGTAGTGCTTACCCTGCAACTTGAACAGCTGTTACAAGAAGAATCCGCTTGTCTTAAACAAGGTTCGTCCAGTGAACGTTTAAACAGTATTGTCGAAAAAAAATTACCCGTCATCACCGACATTAACCAATTTTCGCGTCAATTATCACAAATCTTAGCCACCGAAAGCTTGGCTAATGATCAACAAGGTGTGCACACCTATTTCGAACGCGCTGCAGCAGCGGGTAATTCCATCGCGACTATTCAGGCAAATTGGGAAGAAACCATTCGCCTAGCCAAACAGTGTCGTTTGCTAAATGAGCAAAACGGCGCAATGATTGATATTCTACAACGGCATACCCAGCGATCTCTTAATATCCTCAAAGGCAAACCTATGGTTGCCAATACCTATGGCAAAGATGGGACAGCCAAGTCTGATCCTTATTCTCGAGAGTTAATTTCAGTTTAACCACTTCCAACGTGTTCAGGCTTGAACGCTGACGCACTCCCCCTTAGAAAACCGTGCTTTAGATGGTTTTGATACAAAACTCGACGCTTCATTAAGATTTTTTCGGAATTTTAAGATGTTAGTGATATACATCATTAATTAATTTATGGTAATTTACTACAGTATTTAACGTTATCTTGAGTATATTTTTCCCAAAACTTAGTTTATGAGGCCCACTATGAATGAACTATCCGAAGACGAACGCCAAAAAATACTCCATGCTGCTCCTGTTGGAACATGGAGCTTGATGTTAATTGTCAGCATGGTTATGTTAATCGCCTGGCTATTTATGTATTACGAGGTTTTTTTACCTCGTGGCGTAATTAACTAAGAGGGGGCTGTATGCATATTGATGCCCTAGAAAAAAAATGGATATATGTTTCCTTAGGGATAGTCGGAGTGTTAACCAGTATTATTACCATTGATGCCTTATTTCATAATATCAATGCTCCCAGCAATGTCGAAACCATTGATTCGGCGAGTTTACATCTAAGTCAAGAATTTGCGGAAGATAATTTAGGCTTGCAAGTAGCTGCCGATGGGTCAATTACGGTGCGTGTGGTTGCGGGTCGTTATGGATTTTTTCCTCGTCAATTAGTGGTTCCTTCAGATACACCAATTACTTTCCGTTGGGTGAGTTTCGATGTCTTACATGGCGTCCACGTACCCATGACCAATTTAAGTACTATGATTTTGCCGGGATATGTTGCGCAAACCCATACCAGTTTTCCTAAACCGGGCGATTATCCTATGTTGTGTAATGAGTATTGCGGCATGGGTCACGATCATATGTGGAGCAATATCACGGTGGTCGCGAAAGAACATTGGTCAGCTCCGCAAGCAGGACAAGCCGCGTCTGAAGGGGAATCAAAATGAATTATGTAGCAGAAAAAAAACTGGCATTAGTGCATTTCTGGGTTGCGTTTGGTGCTTTTGCTTTGGCTTGCGTGTTGGGTGAATATCAAGTGGTTGAGCGTAGTGGCTTTTTCCCGATGTTGAAATCCCCGACTGTGTATTTTGCGTCAGTCAGTACCCATGGGGTATTGATGGCATTCGTACTGACTACGTTTTTTATCATGGGCTTTGGTTACATTATTGCCAGCAGTAGCCTTAAACAACCCTTGTTTAATCCCAAATATGCCTGGATAAGTTTTGGCATCGCGTTATTTGGAACTGTTTGTGCGGCATTGCCATTGTTAACGGGTAACGCCTCGGTGCTGTATACCTTCTATCCTCCATTACAAGCCCATTGGTTATTTTATCTTGGAGCGACACTGTTAGTCGTGGGCTCGTGGGGATGGTGCATCATTATGTTGTTGATGAGTGCACAATGGAAGAAAGCTAATCCCGATCAACCGTTGCCTCTGCCAATGTTTGCGACCACGGCCAATGCCATTTTATGGTTATGGACCAGCGCGGGGGTGGCATTAGAGGTCTTATGCCAACTAATTCCGTTGGCATTCGGCTGGTCAGACACGATTGATCCAGGCTTAGCGCGTACTCTGTTCGCTTGGACTTTACATCCGATTGTCTATTTTTGGTTGATTCCTGCTTACACAGCTTTTTATGTGTTCGTTCCCAAACAGGCTGGAAGTTTTCTCTTCAGTGAAGAGGCGGCTCGGGTGGCTTTTATTGTGTTGGTGGTATTCGCTTTACCCATTGGTTTTCATCATTTATACATGGATCCAGAGCAAGGTAAAGGTTGGAAATTATTACACGGTATCGGTACCTTTATTGTCACGGTTCCCACCTTTGTTACCGCATTCACGGTGATTGCTTCTTTGGAAATTGCAGGGAGACTTCGCGGGGGAAAAGGTTTATTTGGTTGGATATTAACCCTGCCTTGGGCAAATCCCATGGTGTTAGCCGTCGTTTTAGGCTTATTAATGCTGATTTTGGGAGGCTTTGGAGGGTTGGTTAATGCTAGTTATGCCATGAATGCTATGGTACATAACACCGCGTGGGTGTCTGGACATTTTCATTTAATCTTCGCAGGCACGACCATCATTATGTACTTTGCGATTGCCTATTATTTGTGGCCGATTTTGACAGGTAAAGCGCTGTTTTCTAAAAACTTGGCGTTATTACAACTGTGGACTTGGTTTTTAGGCATGACGATTTTATCTACACCTTGGCATTTATTAGGACTGCTGGGTCAACCGCGTAGGATTTCAAGCGTTGAATACAACAGTGTGTTGACGTTAACGTGGGATGTCTATGAATTAGTCATGATTTTAGGCGGGCTGATTTTACTCATTTCTGCGGGATTGTTTGTCTACAATTTGGCGATGACCCAGCTAGATCAAAAAAATTCAGCGTTTACCGGGGAGATTGAGTTTGCTGAGCCTTTGCACGCAGTCGGTGTATTGCCTGCTTGGATGAACGATTTTAAATTGTGGAATAAAGTGATTGCGGGATTAATGTTGGTCAGTTTTGGCTACCCAATCTTGCAATTCTTCTTTATGGATACTTTTGGTTCAAGTGGATGGGGTAATTAAGCATGAAACATATTATTTATTTGAGTCTGCTTGGGTTGTTTAGTTTGTCCCTTGCCCAAGCGCAACCCTCTTCACAAATTGCTTGGACGCCCGATAAACTTAATTTTGTCAAACGCGGGAATGCAGAAAAAGGTAAGCAGCTCACAAGCAATTGTGCAGGCTGTCATGGTGAGCAAGGTGTGAGTCAAGTCCCAAGTAATCCTTCACTTGCTGGGCAGTTAGCCACCTACACCTTTAAACAATTGCTGGACTATAAAAATGGCAGCCGAGATCACGCAGTTATGTCCGCGATGGCCGCGGGTCTAAGTGAGCAAGATATGGCGGATATTGCCATGTGGTATAGCAGTCTCCCTGCTGCTAAAAATTCGGCCGATACCCAAAGTGTCGCCGCTGCCGAATTCTTAGTGAGTCGCGGAGACGGTAAACGCACTTTACCCCCTTGTTTTGCCTGTCACGGTGCAAAAGGGCAGGGTGAGAAGCAAGATATTCCAGCTTTAGCAGGTCAACAAGTGGAATATTTGGTAACGACGCTAAAAGCTTACAAAGCCGGTACGCGTAAAAATGATGTTTACAGTCGCATGCGTATTTTGAGTCAGGAATTAAGTGACGAGGAAATTAACGCGGTAGCGAAATACTATCAGCAATTAAATGCTAAATAGTTGCATTAGTTGATGTGTGGGCGAACCCTCGGGTTCGCCCAATTTTTAGTCAAGAACGTGTTGAATTCAGCGATTAATGCGTGGCATTAAATTTTTCTTGTACTTCTTTATACCCTGCTAGAGCTTCTTTCAATAACGCCTCTCCTCCTTTCAAATCGCCATCTAAGATAGTCGTGCGCGCTTCAACTAGTTTATGGTTGGACTGCGAACGTTTTACGGATACTTTGCTATCAGAAGTCGAAATACCTTTTTGTGACTGACGTGCTTCAACAATCAAATCCGCAATTTTCTGCTTGTCTTCCCCTTTACTTACTGCTGCAAGGCTTTCTTCCAATTTTGCAATAGTCTGTTCTAACGCGAGTTTAATACTTTCTGGATTGTCAGCTGCGCTGGTGACATTGGTCGTTAATGCCAAACCTAGGCTAATAATAACAGCTAAAAATTTTAATTGTTTCATAGTGAAATGTTCCCATTTGGGTGAGTGGTTAGCAGGCATAACTTAAATTGCAGCATTGTCGTTGAGCAAGGTCAGTCTATGCAGTGAAGTTCAATTTCATGTCATGCTTGAAGTTACGTATGCTCAAGGGTGAGGGTAGAGTAATTTATTTACTATACAGTGCTTAAAACCCTGGAGTGAAAGGGTTATACTTGGTTAACACGTATTTTTAAGCTTTTTTTAAGGGCAAATCTTTGCAAACGCTTACAAGAGATTGGCAAATTCAACGTCATTTAAGAGTTTAGGTATTAAGTTAACATTTGGGTTGAATAGACCTTACACGCTATTTTACCCTTAAGCGGCTATCAGCTTACTGATTATTTCAATATTTATTAGTAACGATAGACTTATAAAGTGCGAGTAGCAAAAAAACTGAGCATAGCGCCAGATTCGTTTACTAATGCCACTATAGAGCTTGGATGTAACTATTTGAAATAAATTATTTAATGCAAAATGATCGTTGTCGTTTAAAGTTTATTTGGGTTTTTCTGAAAAAATTTGATAACTGTGTCATAAAAACTAGCTAGTATTAGTATTGTGACCCTACAAGGTTTTATTTTTTTATACGCTTCAAGGTGAATGTATGCAAATAGGTATGATTGGTTTGGGTAAGATGGGGGCTAATATGGTGCGCCGTTTAATAGCGGGCGGACATGAATGTGTGGTCTACGATGTGAACCCAGAGAATGTCTCGCGTTTAGTTCAAGAAGGGGCGGTGGGAACGACTGACTTAGCAGATTTTGTCGCTAAGCTGAGTTTTCCAAGAGCGGTATGGTGCATGGTGCCTGCAGGTGAAATCACCGAAAACACCGTCATGTCGGTCGCTAAGTTATTAACCGCAGGCGATATTATTATTGATGGCGGCAATTCCTATTACAAAGATGATGTTAGACGCGCAGAAATCTTGGTTGAACAAGGCATCCATTATGTAGATGTGGGTACCAGTGGGGGTGTCTGGGGTGTAGAACGTGGTTATTGTTTGATGATTGGTGGTGAGGCTGCCGCCGTTCAACATCTAGATCCCATTTTTAGAACATTAGCCCCTGGCAAAGGGGATATTGAGCCTACCCCAGGACGAGATATTCCTACGAGTACTGCTGAAGAGGGCTACTCCCATTGCGGGCCTGTGGGGTCGGGGCATTTTGTCAAAATGATCCACAACGGCATTGAATACGGCATGATGATGGCTTACGCAGAAGGCTTTAATATTATGCAAAATGCTGGGGCCATGTCCTTGCCTGAAAATCTACGCTATGACTTGAATTTAACCGATATTGCCGAAGTGTGGCGTCGCGGTAGTGTGGTCAGTTCATGGCTGCTGGATTTAACCGCCATTGCGTTGGTTGAAGATCCGGAGTTAGCAAGCTATGCAGGGCACGTCGAAGATTCCGGCGAAGGTCGTTGGACTGTGCAAGCAGCTATAGAAGAAGCTGTCCCTGCGCATGTATTAACTGCAGCACTGTATGCGCGTTTTGGTTCACGGCAGCGCAATATCTTTGCCGATAAAATGATTTCAGCCATGCGTAAGCAGTTTGGTGGACACGTAGAGAAGAAAGTAGGGTAACAGGGTGGCTACGGCTGTGTAGCACACATTTTTCAAAACTTATTTGGAGTCAGATCGTGCCAAACACAAAAATACCCAATCCCCTGACGGCGGGACAAAATATCACCCATGCACCCCAACCTTGTACCTTGGTCATTTTTGGTGGGGGGGGTGACTTATCCAGGCGTAAACTGTTGCCAGCTGTTTTTAATCAGGCCTTAGACGGTGAGCTACCTGCCAATTTTGCAGTGTTAGGCTTTGCGATAGAGCAAATGAATGACACCAGTTATCAAGAATTTGCGCGAAAAGGCATAGAGCAATTTTCCAGGCAAAAGTTAGATCCAGAATATTGGAATGATTTTGAACATCGCATTCATTATCTCCAAGGTTCCTTGGATGATCCTGAAGCCTATAAGCAGCTCAAAAAACGTTTAGAAGAGATCGAAAAAAAATTTAGTATCCCTGGAAATCGCGTTTATTACTTAGCTATCCCACCGACCCTCATTGAAACCTGTGTCACCCAGCTTAAACTTGCTGGACTGGTGATGCCAGTCGACGGTAATAGTCCGTTTTCGCGCATTATCGTTGAAAAACCGATAGGCCGTGATTTACACAGTGCTAAAAAAGTCAATGAAACCCTGTCGCAAAATTTCGATGAACAACAGATTTATCGTATTGATCATTACCTCGGAAAGGAAACGGTCCAGAATATCTTAGCGATGCGTTTTGGCAACTCGATTTTTGAGCCCTTATGGAACTCAAAATATATCGATCATGTGCAAATCACCGTCGCCGAGGAAGAAGGGGTGGGTACTCGCGCCGGATACTATGAAAATGCAGGGGCCTTGCGTGATATGATCCAAAACCATATCCTGCAGTTACTGACTTTGATTGCCATGGAGCCACCTTGGATTATGGATGCGGATGTGATTCGAGATCATCGGCAAGATATTCTCAATTGCCTTCGCCCCATTACCGCCGAAAATTTTGATAGTCATGTGGTCCGCGCTCAATATGGGCCAGGTTTCCATCATGGCGACGATGTTCCGGGTTACCGTCGCGAAGCTGGCGTTGCGCATGACTCAACCACCGAAACCTTTGTCGCTTTAAAATTATTTATCGATAACTGGCGGTGGGCAGGCGTTCCGTTCTATATACGCACTGGCAAGCGCATGCCGAAACGGGCGAGTGAAATTGCTATTCAGTTTAACAGTGTACCTCCAATCTTATTTAACGCCAATAACGATCAGCCCCTCGAGCCCAACGTCTTAGCCTTAAGTATTCAGCCTAATGAAGGTTTATCCTTACGCATTGCGACAAAATTACCCGGAGCTAAACTGAAAATATTTCCGGTCAAAATGGATTTTCGCTATGGTTCCACCTTTGGGGAGCAGTCGCCTGAAGCTTATGAACGCTTACTATTAGATGTGATGGCGGGAGATGCAACGTTGTTTATGCGTCGCGACGCCGTAGAATCCTCTTGGGCATGGGTCGATAATATCTTAAATACCTGGGCAAATAGCCGAACTCGTTGGATCCCAGAATATGCTGCGGGTACCTGGGGACCGATAGAAGCTGACCGTTTAATCGAAACAGATAATCGTAAATGGCGGATGTTATGAACATAAAATCCAAAAGCTTGACCGGCAAAGTACATTCTCCGAAACCCGAACGCGTCGGTATTTCTGAAATTGACACGGCTATCGAAAAGATGTGGTCAAAATTTAACACCGACATAGGCAAAGGACGCACGGTCATGCGGGCTTGTATGTCAAATCTAGTGATCTATTGTGATAATCTTGAGGAGGCCGAGGAAGTAGGCAATGAAATCGCTTACATTGTAGAAGCACATCCCGCCCGAGTTCTGCTGTTGATCGGTGGCGTTCAGCCGAATGCGGGTAATTTAGAAGCCTTAGTCGGCATCTATTACACTGCATTGAACGATGGTTGGCAAGTCTGTGCCGAACGAATCGATGTAATTGCCTCTTCGATTGCCATTGCACGTTTACCCTCAATTGCCCGCGCGCAACTTATCGGGGATTTACCTGTCACCTTTTGGTGGGCATCGCGACAACCGCCACCTGAAGCTGGGGAATTGTTTTTTCAATTAACCCGACTGGCTAACCAAGTTATCTATGACAATATGGGCTGGCCTAACCCTGTAAAAGGCGTAACCGCCATGACTCGCTGGGTCGCTGGGCAGCAGGATGCGTTAATCGTACATAACTTAGCATGGCGTCGCACCGCGACTTGGCGCAAACTCCTG
>SXGT01237161.1_pt1 | contig 17238 bp, 17 predicted proteins | sample 3176221 | NCBI WGS metagenome assembly SXGT01 (sample SAMN11356862, study PRJNA531348) | freshwater metagenome | isolation source: freshwater sample F1-120 | place: China: Fuxian Lake, Yuxi | collected 2017-12-25 | reverse complement strand
GCGTGCGGCGCGTGCCGGCGGGAGCGGGTGGCGCGCGCGCGGCATCAGGCGCTGCGCGGCGGCCTGCACCAGGTCCTCGCACGGCGCTTTCAGGGAGAGGATCCGAACGTCTGCGCCCGCGGCGACGAGCTCGGCGATCTCGCGGGCGATGAACGTCTCCGACCAGCAGGGGAAGAGGGAAACGATGTAGAGGACTCGCAATGGTGAGGAGCCTACGATAAAGTTGGGGCCGCGCACATCTTGTGCGCATGGTGCATGACCGACCATACGACCTCCCTGCACGAGCTCGTTCAGCCGCTCCTACGGGAAGCCAGGCGGCGCTTCCTTTTGATGGCGTCGATTTTCTTCGTGGTCGCGCTGGCCGCGCTCGCGATCGCCCTCGTGATTCCGAAGCGTTACGACGCGTCCACCCTGCTCGTCGTGGAGTCGGGATCGACCATCAAGTCACTCGTCGAAGGCCGGTCGGTCGCCACCGGGGGTATGGAGGTGGCGGCGTTCAGCCTGCAGGTGAACGAGGGGAGGAAGATCCCACGCGAGCTCCTCCTGTTCGGGGGCTTCGTGAGGCCCCCGCCCGCCAAGCAGCCGGACCCGCGCGAAGAGGCGCGGCTCCTCGCGCAGCTCCGCTCGCGCATCAAGATCGACTCCCCCAAGGAGGGAACGATACGCATCGCCTACAACGACACGAGCCCCGATCGAGCATACAAAATGGCCAACAAGCTCGCGGAGATCTACATCCGTGAGGCGGGTGAGGCGCAGGCGCGCCAGCTCCGCGAAGCGTCCGACTTCATCGAGATGCAGGTGAAGGAGTACGGCGCGAAGCTGGCCACGTGCCATGCGCAGGTGCTGGCCCACTATCGTGGTCTGGACGCACCGGACCCGACGGCCGACGCTGGGATCGCCCCGGTCGCCCAACCCCGCATCACCTTGTCGCCGGAACAGCTGGCGGCGCTGCGCACCGAGAAGGCCTCCCTCGAGCGCCAGCTTGGCCCGAAAGCGAGCGCCGCCGTGGCCGAGTCGAACGCCGAGGACAACCGCAAGGTCCTCCAGATCCAGGGTGAGCTCGACCGCCTCCTCGCGACGTACACGGACGAGCACCCCGACGTGAAGAGGCTGAGGCGCGAGCTCGCCGCGGCCCAAGAGGCCCAGCGAGTTGCTGAAGAGGCGCGCGCGAAGCGTCGGGCCGAGGCGCAGGACACGGCGTTGTTCGATGACGAGCTGCGCCGCGCCGCGCGCATCCGCCTCGACGCGGTGAACACGAGGCTCTGGATGGCGGGAGGCGCGCCAGCGCAGCCCACCGTGACGCCGCCAGGAAACGCCGCGGAGGTCAAGCCGGACCCGGAGCTCCGCGGCATCGGCCAGGACGCCACGCTGTCCGAGCTCCTGCGCCGCTACGAGGCCACGCGCGACGTCTACCAGGACCTCCTCAAGCGCCGCGAGAGCGCGCGCGTCTCGATGGAGCTCACGGCCCAGAATCGCGGCGCCACCATACGCGTTCAGGAGCCGGCAGAGCTCCCGGCGGCTGCGAGCGGGCTGCGCTTGATGCATGCCTGCGCCGCCGGCCTGGGCTTCGCCGTGCTCTTGCCGGTCGGCGTGCTGATCGCGATCGTTCGCTTCGATCGGCGCGTGCGCAGCCCGCAGCAGATCGAAGCGTTCGGGTGCGCGTTCTTTGAGCTCGACTTGGCGATCGAGCACGCCGACGGCCGCCTCCGGTGCGCGCTCGACGTGCACCGCCGCGTGCGAGGCGAAGGGTCGTCGACCAGAACGGCTGCTTCGTCGCGCGCTCGACGAACCGATCGATCACGTAGCGGCCGTCGGCGCTGCCGTCGAGCAGCGCGGCCTCGAACGTCTGGACGTCGAGCCAGGTGTGCCTGGCGAGCTCGGGCCTGCCCGCGATCAACGCTCGCCGGTGCGTCGGGTTCGCGACACGCGCGCAGCCAGCGCTCGATCGCGGCGTTGAACGGACGGTGGTCGTCCTCGGTGGACAGCAGCACATCCCCCGACGCGATCGCGTGCAGCGTGCCCTCGACGGCGGACGGGCGCGGCGAAGTGAACATCACACCCTCGTCACCGAAGGTGGGATCGAGGCCGCCCCCCAGGTTCACGCGAACGATGCGCAGCGATGACTCGTAGGCGACGCCCTGGGTCGCTTCGCGGCGGCGTTGCTCCTCCCAGACCGCGAAGATGCCATTCGCTCCGGCCGCGATGGACCCGGGGTGGACGGCGGGCGCGTCGGCGTGAACGGCGGGTCGGCGTGACCGTCCTCGTCGTGCCGACGCAGCGTGACGGCGTCGCCTTCGTTCTCGAAGGTGATGAGGCGATCGGTGGGATCGCGCGTCCGGCGAGGCCATCTCCAGCTGACCCCGTTGCTCAGATCGAGGATTCCCGACGCGCCGAACGTGGGATCCTCGATGCCGGCGCTGGTCCGTCGCAGGAGGACGCCAGCGAGGGGTTGCCCGCCCGAGGGTCGCGCGGGGTAGGTCACGACGCGCGCGCGCCCGTTCGGGTCGAGGCCCGCTGGCGCCCCGCCCACCACGTGCGGGTCGAGATCCAGGGCGGGGTCGCCCGGGCCGAGGAGGTGCTCTTGCCACAGCGGGCTTGACAGTGGGCGCCGGTGTGGAATGATCATTCCTATCATGGTTGAGCGCGCAGCTTCGCTGTCGTCCGACGCGATCGCGCCCCGCGATTCGTCGCATATGGCCGCACGAAGGGCGAAAATGACGGCGCGCATTCTCGGCGTCGCCCTCCAGCTCTTCGCAGACCGCGGCTATCATGGAACGAGCATTCCCATGATCCTCGAGGCTGCGGGCGTGAGCGCGAGCTCGCTCTATCGTCTCTACCCGAGCAAGGAGGCCCTGGTGAACGCCGTCTTCCTCGACGCCAAGGGCCGCCTTGGAGCGGCGATCGCGGCGGCCGAGGACCCGCCGGGAGGGGGCGACCCGGGGGTGGCGGCGGAGGGACACGCACGCTTCGCGCGGATCTGGGACGCGCTGGCGCGCTTCGCGGCGGAGGAGCCGGCCGCCTTCCGCTTCCTCGAGCTGCAGGACCACGCGCCCTACCTCGATGGCGCGAGCCGCACCAAGGAGCTGACGGTGCTCGCACCGCTCGCGCTCGCGTGCATGGATCTGAAGCGGCGCGGGGTACTCCGTGCCGACGTGGAGGTCGACGTGATGCTCGCCTCCGCATGGGGCGCGCTTGTCGGGCTCGTGAAGGCCGCGCGCCTGGGCTACCTGACCCTGGACCACGACAAGCTCGCGGATGCGCGAGAGGCGATGTGGCGCGCGTTCGCGGCGGACGCGCCCGCGACGGCGCAGGGACCGAACACGAGCGGCGCGGGACGCCGCGGGAGGAAGCGATGATGGAGACGACGACGACGAGCACGGCGACGGTGCAGGAGACGCGAGCGAACGCGCACCGAGAGGCCCTCGATCTGGATGCGCTCGCGCGCCTCGACGTGCGCGCGCTGGGCGAGCTCTACGCGGGAGCGAGCCGCCCCACGTCCGTGGATGGACTCGCGGGGCGGCCGCGCGGCCGCATGCTCGCGGTGCGCGCGCTCGATGGGCCGCGCCGCGGGAGGACGATTCGCAGCCTCGCCGCGGCGCGCTGGTTCCCGTGGGGCGGCAAGAGCTTCACGGGCACTGGAGCGGCGGGGCGCGGCAGCAACCGCGTGCACCTCGGCGGCCGACACGAGCTCTTCCCGTTCCACACGAGCGTCCGGCCCTCGGTGATCGACGGCGAGCCGTGCGTGATGCTCGACTACGATCTTCCCGACAACCCGGGCCTCATACGCGCGATCCACGACGAGGTGCGGGAGGTCGAGCCGGGCCTCTACCTCGGGCCCGCGATGTGGAAGGCCCAGGACGGCCCGGTCCTCGTCCTCTGGTTCGCGCTCGACACGCGCGTGCAGGCCGCGGCCGTGGGCGAGAAGTGAGCTCGGACGGGACGCGACGCGAGCGCCGAGCGCACATCGTCGTGACCGGCGCGGCGGGGGCGATCGGCGGGGCGATCGCGCGTGAGCTCGCGCGCCGGGACCGCGCGGCGTCTCTCTCGCTCGTCGACGTCGACGAGGCGCGCTCGCGCGGGCTGGCGGCAGAGCTCGGCGATCGCGCGGAGCCTGTTGCGTGGGACCTCTCGCGTCCGGACGCGCTGCCGGACGCGGTCTCGGCGCTCGTCGCCCGGCGCGGCGACATCGACGTGCTGGTGAGCTGCGCGGGCGTGATGGAGATCCGGTCGCTCGCGACGACGCCCTGGGAGACGGCGGAGCGCTTGATGGCGATCGACCTCACGAGCCCCCTGCGCCTCATGTCGCTCCTGGTGCCAGGCATGATCGCGCAACGCAGAGGAACGATCGTCAACGTCACCAGCATGGCGGGCGTCACGCCGCTGCGCGGCTGCAGCTACTACGGCGCGGCCAAGGCGGGCCTCGCGATGGCGTCGGAGATCGCCCGTCTCGAGCTCGCTGCGCATGGCGTGTGCGTGGTCACCGTGTACCCCGGCCCCGTGCGCTCGGACCTCGAACGCCGGGCCCGCGCGCAGGCCAGCCCGGGCCTGCTCACGCGCATCATCCCGACGGGGCATCCCGAGCCGCTGGCGCGTCGCGTCGTCGATGCTTGCGAGCGACACGAGGCGCGCGTCTTCTATCCCGCGCTCTACGACCTCGCCGGTCGCGTCCCGGGCCTGGCGGCGCGCTTCACCCGCGCGCTGAGCCCCAGCCCGATCATGTGAGCCAGCAGCCGTTGATCTCGCGACGAAGCGAGTCGGTGGCTGGGGAGCCGCCGGCTGCCGGTCCTGCGAGCGCCGCGCCTCCTGTGCGATCGCCCGCGTCGGGCGGATCTTCGTCAACGCGGCGCGTTCGCGGTCCTCCACGGCGTCGAGGCGACGAAGGACGGGAGCGGCGCGAGGCTCTTCGCGACGTCTCCGGTGCTGCGCTGGGGCGGGCGGCGGCAGATCGGGATCTGGTTCTAGGGGCGATCTCGCATCACAGGGTCGCCGTCATCTGGGTGTAGACGAAGGTCGCGGGGGACCTCCGGGAGTCGGGCGCGCCGTCCAGGAAGGCGCCGGGAAAGAGGTGGGCGGCGCCGGCTTCGAACGACAGGTTGCCGGGAACGAGATGCCATCGAAGCCGTCCTTCCAGCTGCCGCCCGACGAGGTCACCCGACGAACCTCGGGGATCGCGAACGCCCGCCGTCGTCCAGGCGTCGCGCGCCGAGGCGAGCCAGAACAAGCGGTACGCGACGAACGCGTCGAGCTTGCGATGCGGAGTTGCCTCCACGCGGAGACCCGGGGAAGCGACATTGCTCCGGGCGAAGGCCCCGTAGAAGCCCGTCGGTCCCAGCTCGAAACGTCGGGCGCCGAAGAGCAGGTCGAACCGTCCGTTGACCTTGTCGCCGGGGTCGCCGTCACCGCTCGCGTAATCGTGCTGCAGGGCGACGCGGGGCGTCCACGATGTGGCGAATCGATACCCCGCCGAACAATGCGTCGAGAACGCGCGGTGCGTCAGATCGATCGTGTCGGCTGCAGCGGTCGTCGCGCGAGAAATGCCGAGCTGCAGCATGGACTCGATCTGGAAGTCGATCGCGCCCGGCCTCTGCGTGCGGAACACGCGTACGCCCGGCGTGACCAGGCGTCTGTTGGAGGAGGGCGCTTCGGTCCCGTCGCGCTCGAGAAGCCCGAGGGTGTACGTCTCCACCTGGATGCGCGCCGGGAGCTCCGAGGAGGCGAAGAAGACTCCCCACAAGAGGGCATCGGTGTTCTCCTTGTCGACGACGACGCGGTTGTCCTCGAGCGCGGCGGCGTCGGATGGAAGGCGGGTGACAGGCATCACGGCGAGCACACGGACGACGTGCCGGCCGGGACTCGTCCACCTCAGATCGACGCCCGTGAAGCCGTTGATGGTGTTCCGGAAGTCGTTCCGGGCGACCAGACGGCGACTGCCCAGATCGATCGTGAACCTCCCGAGCGTGAGCCCGACCCGATCCCCCCTCGCGAGCACGTCCGAACGGCGCAGCCCGCCGTAGGCCTGCAGGAGCTCCAGCGGGTTGACGATCGTGTTGTTCAGCGGCGTGGTTCCGGACGCGAAGGCCCGTGAGTCCTCGAGCTCGGCTCCGAAGACGAGGGGCTCGGACGTGATCTCCGCCTGGAGGAGAGTGCGCATCGACAGCGCCGTGGCGTCTCCCTTCGCGGTCGATCGAAAGTCGCCCCTCAGGTGCTCGAAACGCGACCGGTGATCCAGCCCGAAGCGCAACCCCTTCGCGGCGCCGAGCGCCTCGTGGAGTCGCCACGGCGGGTCCGTCTGCGGGGCCTTCCGTGCGTTGTCCCTGGCGCGGCGATCGTCCTGCGCGAGCGCTGGACAAGGGGCGGCGCACGTCGACGCCGTCCAGAAGAGGAGCGCTGCCGCGGCCTTTCTCATGGCCCGGTCATCTATATCGAACACGGTCGCGTCGTGTCGACGACATCGTGGCGCTGGACCCGGTCTGGCGGCGCGGGCCGACGGAGCCGCAACGCGCTTCGGCGCCGCCCGGGGACTGCGCTCGGCCGGGGCCGAGTCAGTAGTTGAACTGGAGCTGGAGCCTCACCCAGCGGCCGGAGGCCTCCTTGGTGTCGACCTGCCGCTTCGTCTCGGCGTAGGAGGCGGTGAGCTCGAGCGCCTTGAAGACCTGCCACTCGATCCCCGCCTCGAGCTCCTTGATCTGGTGCCGCGGAGAGTTCGTGTCCTGCTTCCGTCCGCCGTCGTAGCAGAGGCCACGCACGTACGGCATCGTCGGCCCGAGCTTCATCATCGTCATGGCGTAGCCGCCCTCGAGCGGGCGGTTCAACACCTGGCTTCCCTCCAGCTCGGGGCCAATCCCCCAGTTGTACTCCACCTGGAGGCCGATGGGCTGAGGATACAGGATGAGCGCGCCGCCGGCCCGCATGTCCTTGAGGTCACCGCTGGCGCCCGGGGCCACCGTGATCTTGTCGCCGCGCTTCACCCGGAACATCCCGCCGTAGGCCGCCGCGTTGACCTCCATGATCTGGCCTCCGATCTCGAACGCATACGCGAGACGCGCGACGAAGTGGCGATACTCGTTCGCCTCGGGCTGATTCGCTGTCTGTCCGTTGTACACGCCGAACCCCGCGAGGCCGTAGTCGCCCGAGCCCTTCAGCCCGCTCTCCACGAGGTGCTTGAAGAGCTTCCGCATGTTTGCGGGCGCGTAGTACGCGAAGACGCCGATGTCGCGCTCGTCCTTCACGGCCGTGTTGAGCCCGTCGGATCGATCCAGCGGGAGCCGGTTCTGGCTCGACTGCATGTTCTCGAAGCCGTAGGGAATCTTCGACTGGCCGACGCGGAACCGGAACTCCTTCTCCTTGTCGAGGAACACGTCCGCGTACCAGTCCCGGAGCTGCGCGACGTTGCCGACGTCGGTGAAGACGGAGGCGAAGTCGGGCTGCAGGTAGATCGAGAGGTGCGGGTGCGCCTCGCCGAACAGGATCAGGCGCGCACGACGGATGAGGAAGCCGTTGTCCGCGCCGAGGGATCGGTCGTTCGGGCTCCTGAGAGCCCCGTGGCCGGCGAAGCGCTGGTAGCGAAACTGGGTGTACCCGCGAAGCTGGATGCGATCGTACCAGTGGTCCTTGACGTGCTCCTTGGCCCTGTTCTCGTCGGCTGCGGCCCGCTCCTCCAGGATCCGGACGCGCTCCTTCAGGGCCTCGTCACCGGCGGGGGGCGGTGGGGTGGCCTGCGGGGCGACCTGCGCCGCCCCGGGCTGCGCGGAGGGCGCATCCGGCGGAGGCGTCGCGGGCGTGGTGGGGGCCACGGGGGGCACGGGCGGCTCCGTGCTGCTGGCCGTGGTGGGCGCCGCGGGCGGACGTCCATCCTGGGCAATGGCGGCGAAGGGCATCGTCGCGAACGCGATGCCGCACATTGCTGCGACGGGTCGTCTCACCGGTGGACCTCCTGACGTCGAGTGACGCCACTCTGGTCCTACAGGGCTGCGCCGACGTCTCGGCGACGACGACGTGACTCTTTGGTGACATCGTCACCCGTATCGGCCCTCGATGTACTCCGCCGTCCGCGGATCGGTCGGCCTGACGAACATCTCGGCCGTGGGCGTCTGCTCCACGAGCTCGCCCATCAGCATGAAGACGCACTCGTCGCTGGCGCGCCGCGCCTGGGCCATGTTGTGTGTGAAGTCCCAGACGACGGACGGGATCGCCCGCGAGGACTTCGATGACGATCTTGAGGGGCTCCTTGACGCGCTTGCGGCAGAACTCCGAGATGAATATCGCGGCGCCGAGCCCCAAGGGGACGGCGATCGCCATCGCGGTGACCGTCACGCTCAGGGTGCCGCGGATGAGCGAGAGCACGCCGGAGCGTACGTTGCTCTGCGAGGTCGGGTACCACTCGGTCGTGAACAGGAACTTCGAGAGGCTGAAGTCGCCGAAGAGGAGGCCGACGCCCTCCTTCGCGACGTCGACGACCTTCTGCCCGGTGTCGGACATGATCCAGTCGATGTACTTCCTGGCGGCCGGGTCAGGCTCGCCGGGCGTGTACATGAACATCGGTCGGGAGACCGGGTAGCTCCTGTCGAGCACCGTCGGGATGGAGGGCATGATCGCGGGATCTCCCTTCTGCTTCGAGACCTTGACGATCTTCACCTCGGCGGTGGCGTACCCGAGGCCGCTGTAGCCGATGGCCCCCGGCGTCTTCGCGGCGAGCTCGACCACCTCCTTCGATCCGTTCATGTCGAGGGAGCCCGCCTTGAAGTCGTGCTTCCTGCCCACGACGGCCTCGCGGAAGTAAGACCGCTCCCCAGCTCCGCGCGTACCTCGACGCCGCGGGCGTCTCTCGCGCGCGCCTCATGGCCGACAACGCGACCGATTTCCGCTCGCTCCGCGACACGCACGCCGCGTGGCTCGCGCTCGAAGGCGTCGCCGACAGGACGATCCAGCGACGCCTGGGGCACGCGTCCGGAGACACGACGGATCGCCACATCAAGGCGGCCGAGTCCTTCGATGTCGACGCGATCGGCCGACCCTTCCCACCGCTGGCCCACTGGCCCGGCCGCTGGCCCAACTTCGAACCCATCCCCAAGGGTTTCAAGCGGTTATCGGTTGCGCGGGTAGGATTTGAACCTACGACCGTCGGGTTGTGAGGACGCGTCCCGAAGCTACCCTGACCTTGCTGACCTTCGTGGTCCTACGCTACGCGCGGCCCCGACCTTGTCAACCTTGCCGTTCTTGCGGAGCGCTGCGACGCTGTGGCCCCGCGAATGGCCCCACGTGTGAAGCGCTCGAAGAACCGTCGTCCGAAGGTCGACCCTCCGCCTTTCGATCCGACCGTCCTCCACTGGTCGCTGATCGAGCTGCTGATGTTCGCTGCCGTCTGGGAACGCGGGGCCAATCCTCGCCGTTCGACGATCGTCAAGATACCTCGCTCGCCCGAGGAACGGCGGCGTTCACGTGAGGAACGGCGGCTGGCGCGCCGGGAAGACGAGGCGTTTCTCCGTGACATCTGCGACCGCGTGCACGCCCACGTCCTCACGCGCTTGCTCGCCCTCGCCCCGAGCCCCGGCGGGATCGCGCAGCAGCTCATCCCGTACGATCGCGTCCTCGCGGCGAAGCAGGCGTCTCTCGCCGCCGCGCTGAAGAGCTTCCGCGAGGGTGAGATTGGCGAAGCGAACTTGGTGCAGTGCATCTGCGATGAGATCGGCCGCGTCCGCGTGTCCGCCGAGGAGGTCCGGACCCTGATCACGTGGAACGAGCGCGGGCCGGACGGCGAACTTGTCGCCAGCGTGCACAAGTGGATCAAGGAGAAGCAAGGCCCACGAGCGGCCGCCGCACTGATCATCAGCCACTTTTGCGAGCGAGCCGGCCGCTTCGCGTTCGCCGTGGAGAAAGCCATCCGCGACGAGCCGTGCGGGCCGGGAGGGCTCCAAAGCCGTAGCCGCGGTCTCGGAGTCACACCGCGCGGCGTGCCGCGGTACGTCCTCCAGTGCCTCGGCTACTCGGAGGAAAAGATCGAGGCGGCGATCACGGCGCTGAACGGCCCGAGGTGGCCGCCGACGTCGGCGCCCGTGCAGCCGGACGTGACGCCCCCCGCGCCCGTGCAGCCGACCGCGGAAGCGACGCGGCGCCTCGAGGCTTTGGACGATGGGCCGATCGTCGACTCACCGCGTGCGATACGTCGGCCGCCACGGCCCGCCGCCGGGCGAAATTCCACGCGCTCGCAACCCGCGGTACGGCGCCAGCGGTAGCGACGGCTTCGAGCTTCCGAGGACCCACGCCGCGGGATCGTCCTCGTCGTCCGCCTGCTCGAACACGCTCACGCCCGCCAGCGGCCCCATCGCCATCCCGCCCTCGTTGCTCCGCGCGGCCTCGCGTGCGAGCCACGACGCGATGAGACGATCACCCGGGTGATGCGACGGCGAGTAGACCATCAGCTCGCGCGCCCATGCTCTCGTCGCCGCGGCATCGGGAACGATCCACAGTCCCTGCTCGAGCTCGACGGCGAGTGACTCGATCCCGAATGCCGGATCGTTCCGGTTCCGTCCCGTCGCGTGCGCTTCGACGGGGACGCCCGCACCCGCGAGGAACTGGCGCACGTAGTCTTGCGCGCCGTTCGTCTCGACGCGCACCATGCTCCTGTATCGCGCGTGCGCGGAGCGGATTCGCTCGACGATCTCCGGCGCCGTCCACCGTCCGGCGTCGAGCGCGAGGACGCGGCGTCGGCCGTCCGGCATCAACGCGATGGTGAAGATCGCCGTCTCGTCATGCTTGCTCGTGGTACCCACCGCGAGGTCGACGCCCGTGAACGTCTTCCACGGCTCCGCGTACGAGTCCACGAGCACGCACCCCTCGGCCCGCGCGAGCGTGAACGCGTGCTCGATCCACTCGGCGCGGAAGCGCGAATCACCATCGGCGATCGCCTGGACGAGAAGCTGGCGCGAGAACTCCAACTCGCCGATCTCGCGGCGACGCTGTTCGAGCCGTTCGAGCGGCCAGCGCTCCGGCCACAGCGGCGTCCCGTCCGGCTTGATCGCGGCGTCGCGCAGCGTCACGTACTCGCCGGACGCGGCGATCGCGTGTAGCAGATCCTCACGGTGCCACGCCGTTCCGGCCACGAGGATCTTCCCCCCGCCCACGATGCGCCCCACGAGCGTCGACCGGAACCACCCGATCGTCTTCTCGCGTTGCGCGCTTGTGAACGTACTCTCGAACGACAGCACGTCGTCCAGGATCGCGACGTCGAGACGGGCACCGAGAAGCGGGCCGAGGACACCGAGCGCGACGATCGAGGGGTCCTTGCCCGTCGACGGACGGTCGACGAGGATCGCCGAGTCGGACCACTTCGTGCGGAAGCCGCCCGCCGGTTTCAGCTTCGGGAACACGGCGCGAAGCCGCTCGTTCCGTCGGATGTGCTCGCGAACGGCCGCGAGGATCCGAGTGGCCTGCGTCGAGGTCTCGCTGATGATCGCGATCCTCGCGTCCGGGTTGCGCCCCAGGACGAACAGCGGGAACGCGATCGACACGATCGACGTCTTCCCGTGCTCGATCGGCGCGAAGATGAGCACGCGCGCGTCCCGGTCGACGGCGCCGCACCATCGGCGATGATGCTCCGCGAGCGAGAAACCGAAGACGTGCTGGACGAACGCGGCGAAGTCGCGACGCGCCGCGCGGAGCTCCAGCTCATGCTGCGCTGCCGCTCGCTCGCGGAGGTCGCGCGCCCGTTCGGGCGTATTGCTCCAGCTCAGCATCCGACCAATCATGGAACCCTCCGATCACCTCGTGCCGGCTCTCTGCCGCACCCAGGACGTACGCTTCGAGCCGGACGAGGCGTTCGAGATCGGCGATCGTGGCCTCGGAGGGCTTCACGGTCTTCGCCGCGATCGCCGTCGACAGCTTCTCCTTGAACGCGCGGATCAAGGTGAGGGACTGCGTCATCGCCGCCGCGAGATCGTAGTCTGCTTCGCGTTGCGCCGCGGCGCGGACGGCCGCTACGCGTTCATCCCAGCGGTCCAGGTGCCGGTAGCGCCGCGCCGTGGCGTGGTGGACCCCGCACTTTCCCGCTACATGCTCGACACTCTGGCGCTCCACGTACGCGGCGAACATCGCGTCCCGCATCGCCGTCGGTACCCGGTGCGCCACAAGGGGAGTCTAGGCGCGTCGACACAGGATGGAAAGCGCCGGCCCACGTCGGCGGAGGAAGACACCGCGAACCAGGTCCGTCGTTTCGCAATCGCTTGCGCCACGTCGACGGTCAGGGGCTCGGCCACGAGCACGGCCCCGATCGGACCCCGGCCCGCGGGACGTAGCAGTACCGGCGGACCGCTACGCCGCCGCTGCCGATCAGCTCCGTGCCGAAGTAGATCTCGCACATGGTCGGATCGCGGGAAAGCGGCCTGTTGATGAAAGGAGCGAACTCGATCTCCTTCGTTTCTCCGGCGTTCAGGGACGCCAAATTGTCGAGCGCGGATTGCTCGTCCACCATGCGCTTGTCCCCGACCTGGCAGGCCGTGCGAGCCCAGACATCCACCCCGCCGGATTGCTTGCGCCGCGCGGTCGCATCCACCTTGATCTCGACGTAGCGCTCCGAGGAGCGTCCGCCAAAAGCGGGATCATCTGTCCGAACGCGGACCTTCGAGATGGAGATCCCCGCCTTGTCCTCCTGCCGCTCGCTAAGCGCGGCTTCGATCTCTCTCGTGCGGCGCAGCTTGGTGATCTCCGGTGTGGCGGCCTCGATCACCCGCTTGGCGTCCGCGGCGTGCATGCCGGTGGGATGTGCCTTCAAGTACTCATGGACGGCGTCGCAATCTCCCTCCGTCTTCGGGGCGGCGCAGGCGTCGCCGCGAGCACCCTTCCAGGCACGGTCGTCCGTGGTGAGGGCTCCGGAGACCGGCCCGAGGGCGGTCGTCGTACCGGCGGCCTCGCCGGACACCTCGATCGAGAGGTCGGAGCCCGCGCCGAGAGAGAGAAGCGTGCGCACCGCTACGCGTGTCTGTGCGCGGCCGCTCGAGTCCGTGGCGATCTCGGCGACGCTCTGACCGTCGCTACCACGGAGCTGCACGCGGGCGTCGCGCGCAGGCTCGCCGTCACACTCGCCGGCCTCGGTGGTCTTCACCTCGTCCACCACGCCGACGTGCTCCCTGGAGTCGATCGCGCGCAACTCGTTGCCGAGCGGCATCGCGGCCGAGGCCAGCGACCCACCTCCAATCAGGGCGATCCCGCCGGCCTTGTTCTTGTCGTCCGTGGCCACGACGTAGACACCGCCCGCGACGGACGCAAGGACGCCGACCGCGCCCCAGAAGTACAACGTCGTTCGGCTGTTCGCGGCCGAGGCATCCCACACCCGTTCCGTGACCTTCGTGCGATCGACGACAGCGTGCTCGCGCCGTTCGCAAGGGCGGTACCGGGCAACGGCGACGGAGACCGGCACCGCGTCGGTGGGGGCGCCGCGCAGTTCGCTCGTCTTCCACCCAACGACGGCGACCCGGTAGGTCCACCGGGGGGTCTTGGACTGTTCGTTGTACGTCCGCACGGGCCGGTCCTCGTTGCGGACAGACTCCTTGATGGTCGCGCACCCCGTCGAGAGGAACGCCCCGACGCTCGCCAGCCACGAGATCGAGCTCCACGTTCTAGTCTTCGGTGCCGTCATGCGTGAACCCCTCGGAGCGTCGCGCGCTCGTGAACGCCCACGCCATGGATAGCACAAGGAAACCCGCCTAGATCTGGCTCTGTTTTTGACGGTCGTTGGAGCGGCTTCTATCGGGGGTGCAGAAGGCAGATCCCGACAAGGTCGTGAAGGACATCGGGCGGAGGCTCGCGGAACTCCGCGCCGACCGCGGCTGGACGCAGGAGCAGTTCGCCGTCCGTCTCGGAGTGACCGCGGGGTACGTCGGCCGGCTGGAACGCGGAACGCAGAGCTTCACGGTGCATCGGCTCGTGTGGCTCGCGAACAACCTCGGGGTCCGCGCGGCGGACCTGTTTGCCGCGCCGAGAAGCCGCGTGGTGCGGCCCGGACGGCCGAAACGTGCCGCGCGCAAGGCGGCGTCCTGAACGCGGCTACGGGGCGGCAGAGCGGATGGAGACGCCGTGCGTCATTTCCGTCTGAACACCGAATCGTTCGTTTCGGTTCCGTCGACCGCCGCGCCCGGCCACTGAACACCGTGTAGTCACCGTAAAAACACTGATAGAACACCGAATGCCACTTGCACACCGAACAGGAGGGGTTACGGTGTTCGCATGGCTCGCAAGCAAGTCTCCAAGTCGGTCCCGGCCACCCCGGTTGCGTTCATCTACCGCCGCGTCTCGACCGCTCGTCAGGCGGAGGACGGCGTCGGGCTCGACGCTCAGGAGACCAAGTGCCGCGCCCACGCGGAGCGCATGGGTTGGAGCATCGGCGGCGTCTTCACGGACGAAGGGATCTCGGGCAAGGACGGCCTGGAGAACCGCCCCGGCCTCGTCGCGCTGATCGACGCGGCGAAGACGACCCCGGGCGCCATCGTCGTCGTGTACTCCGTCTCGCGGCTCGCGAGGCGTCAGCGGCTGCTCTGGAATCTTCTGGACGAGCGCGAGGGCCACGGCCTCGCTGTGAGCAGCGCTACCGAGCCGTTCGACACGAGCACAGGGGTCGGCCGGGCGATGCTCGGCATGATCGCGGTGTTCGCGCAGCTCGAAGCGGACATGGTGAGCGAGCGCACGCGCGACGCCCTCGCCGAGCTGAAGGCACAGGGTCGGAAGCTCGGCGCGCCGTCGATGGTCGATCTCAACGCGGACGTGGTTCGCCTCGTACGTGAGCTGTACGCCACGGGGAGGTTCACGCACCGCGGGCTTGCGGACGAGCTGAACCGGCGGAAGACACCCACCGCGACGGGCACGGGTCGATGGTGGCCGAAGACGGTTCGCACGGCGCTCCTGACGGCGGAAGCCGCGTAGTAGTGCATCGGACACACGTCGGACTCTTCAAGTCACGGAACCCGAACGGCGATCGGAGCGCGAGGGCCAAGCTCGCTCGCGTCCGATCGCTTGGCTGCCGACGTCAGAACCAAGGGCCGCTGAGTACGAGGCACCCTCCCTTTCGTCGGCACGGCGGGGCGCGGTCGCACGCCACCGTCACGTTCCAGTCGACCTTCTCGCCGAGGTACGCCGCGGCGCCGTAGCGTGGATCGGAGGAGAGCCCGCCGGCACGGTACCGGACCATCTGGGTGAAGCCCGCGCGGTCGTCCACTCGACGCCACAGTCCTTCGGCCGCGGCGCGGTCGAGCGTCTTCCCCTCGGGAACTGCAAGGAGCGCATGCGCGTGATCGACGCCGGCCCTGTTCGGCTCCAGGATCCACGCGACCGTCACGTGTGCGCCGACGAGATCGCGAGCGACGCCGCGAAGCCACGAGCGCAGCGCCGATCGAGATCGGTCGCGTTGCACCCATCCCCGAAAGGTCAGGGTGCTCCACCACGTCCACGCGGCGACGTCGCGGAGGTACGCGATCTCCACGAGGCGCGTTCGTCGCGACGCCCGCCAGCTCCGGTAGGTCACTCCGCGACGGGCTCGCGGGCCGGCTGGTACCGACGGGACATCCACGCCGCGATCTCGCTCGCGGAGAAGCGAACGATCCGCGGGGCGAGCCTGTAGTGTGGGATCTCGCCGCGGCAGACCATCGCGTACAATGTGCCGACTCGAATGCCCGTCACGCGCGCGAGGGTGGCGTAGGTGAGCATCGCGCGTTCGTCGCCGCGATCGGATCGAGCGTCCTGCACCGGCGCGGTCGGCGTCGGGACCCTTGCCGGTGTCGGCGGAGCGTCGGGTACTACTGCGAGCCGCGTGGTGTTCTTCTTCTTCGCGTCGGTACGCTTACGCATCGGGAACCTCCATCGACGCCGATAGGCGCCGCTTGCTCCCTTTTCGTAGCTGGGACGCGTCGTCCGAATCCTTGCAAGAGACTGTGATCCGGTTGCGGGGATCTCAGCCGGCGCGGCGCGGCAGCGGGACGACGTCACCGAACGACGCCGGACGCGCGGGGCCAAGGCGCGCGTAGTCATCCTGGAACGCGTGCGGCGCGAGATGCGCGTAGCGGAGCGTCATGGCCATGCTCTGGTGGCCGAGGATCTGTTGCAGCTTAAACACGTCGCCGCCGCGCATCATCCAGTGCGACGCGAACGTGTGGCGCAGACCGTGGAACGTGACGTACCGGCGCACGCGCCCGTTCGGCTTCGTCTCCGTCGCGAACCCGGCGCGGTCGAGTACCCGGTGCAGGACCTCCTGGAACGCTCGCGCCGACTTGTCGAGCATGCGGCCGTCGCGGTTCGTGAAGACGAGCCGGCCGGGATGCTGGACGCGCCACTCTCGAAGATCGGCGAGGAGCGCGTTCAGGATCGGAACGGGGCGCGCGTGTCCCGACTTCGTCGGCCCCGCGAACGAGCGCTGCACCATGATCAGGCGCGTCTCGAAGTCGACGTCCTGCCATTCGAGCCCGGCCAGCTCGCCCGCGCGCATGCCCGTGGACGCCGCGGCGAGGTAGAGCATGTAAACGGCGTCGCCCTCTTCTTTCGCCGCGCGCAGGAAGCGGTCTTTTTCCTCGTCCGTGCGGAGGTACGCGTAGTTTCGCCCGAGCGCCGCGATCTTCGGTTTCTTGAACGGCGGCACGCGCAAGATCCACGGCTCGCGGAAGCTCGCGGCGTAGTTCAGCATCGTGATCAGCAAGGTGATGTGGTTCGCGAGCGTCTTGGGGGAGAGATCGTCGTGCTCGTCGATGTACGCGTCCGCGTCCTCCACGCCGATCTCGCGAAGCAGCCGATCGTCGCCGAAGAACTCGCGCAATCGCTTGCAGATCGATCGGTCGTCCTTCGCGCTCCGCTTCATCGCGCCTCGGGTGTCGAGCCAGTGATCGCACAGCTCCGCGAACGTCCGATCCTCGGGCTGCTTCGCGCGCGTACCCGCGCGGATCTCGTCGGCCTCCACCTCGCGCCGACGTTGGGCGCGCAAGGCGTCGTTGTGGTCCTCGTAGACTTCGCTGCGGCGCTTCCCGTCGGCGTCGATCCAGCGGATCCGCCACTTCCCCCGGTGCCTGATCGGCTTCGCCATGACCATCTCCATGCCGGAGGGCAGGCTTCGGGACCCTTGCAACAGACGACCATCGCCGTGCTCGGAAGCTCACGCTCCCGACGGTCGTTGGCCCCACCGTGGCCCCGAACAGAAAAACGCGAGGCGCTCTCGTCGAGCTAACCTCGCGTCCTCACTTCGTTGCGCGGGTAGGATTTGAACCTACG
>SXGT01111688.1_pt1 | contig 17245 bp, 14 predicted proteins | sample 3176221 | NCBI WGS metagenome assembly SXGT01 (sample SAMN11356862, study PRJNA531348) | freshwater metagenome | isolation source: freshwater sample F1-120 | place: China: Fuxian Lake, Yuxi | collected 2017-12-25 | reverse complement strand
TCCAGCAGTGCGCTCAGCCCGGTAGCCGTGGTCGCCCCAAACGACGCCAGCAAGTAGTCGGAATACAAATCTGCTATCGGTTGTGATTTCATACGGGCGATTCTACACTTTTTTCGTTCCAGTCGCGTAAGGTGAGTTATGAATATCGGACTCCATAAAGTTGCATGTACGGTTTCCCGAGGAGTTTCAGCAACTTCGTGTGCTCCTCGGTCAGATTCAACACGAGGGGCCACTGCCCGGAGACGCTGAGCAGATGAATCCCGGCAAAATAGTGGAACACCCACCTCGCCGTTGGGGTCTGAGTCGGTTTGCCCTTTTAGTCGGGAAACGTCGCCTCCTACTGTTGCAGCGCTTGGCGGATACAATATTCCAACACGGTATACACCAGTAAACACACGGTCATCACCATGAGCAGGCCATGATACGCTTCGGTTTTTTGAGATAGAGTGTCGCGGCGAGAAACTGGGGGGCTTTTAAAAAGCGGAAGCCGCGTTCCGCCTGGGCTTAGCCTTTATAACTTGCGAGGAGTTCCGTGGAGGGCAAGAGGGTCCCGTCGAGTGCATTGGTGGCCAGGATGAAACAACTCTCTTGGTCCACGAGGGGAGGCCGGGAGTCTACTGCCGAGGCAAGAACGCCTTCAATCATGTAGGTGACGTGTGTGGGCTGGTCGTCTTGGCGGGGGCGTCCACGCTTCCCATACCGGGGGATGGCCCGTACCGTGCTCGCGTGGAGGAAGGTCGCCTGTAAGCCCTGGCGACACGTGGCCAAGGCTTGCTGGGCATCCGCTTCGCAGGCAAAGGACCGCCGGCAAGCTTCTGCCATGTGGCGACGTCGCGCTGTCCGTGTTTAAGCAGTTGCTTATGGACAGTCCGCTGGGCTTGGGCATGGCGCGGCTCCGAGTGGACCAGTATCCAGCATTGCGCGACGCCCCCATAGGTGGAGGTCAAGTCCTGACAGCGATAGCCTGAGGTCAGGGGCGTCATGGTGCGGGGCTCCGCTTGGGCAAGCGCGACTGGGACCTCACAGAGGGTCGCCGGCACTCGGGTGACCCACTTCAGCTGGGTGTCAGTGAGTTGCTGGAGATTGTCCGCCGTATAGAGGGCGCTATCTGCCACGACATACGTCGTGCCGTAGGTCGTGTGTAATTGGGCAATATGGTTCTTGACCACCTGTCCGAACGCGTGTCCATCATGGCTATTGCCATGCAAGGGTTGCAGGAGCAGGGGAAGGCCCGCTTGGTGTTCGACGATTAACGCGAGCATGACTTGATTGAGATCAGGCCGATGAGCCCGACTGTATCCCCGCGTGAGGTGAACGACCTTCGCCGCGGGCTCCTCATCACTATTAGAGCGCCCGTCCACATGAAAGCTCGTCGTATCGAGATGCGCCATACGCGGCCCAAGGCCCAGACGCTTGGCCGCCGTCGCGGCCATGAGACTAGAGAGTTCCGTCACCCCATACTGATAGAGCGTATCGAGGGCACGACCGAGCGCATCATCATTGAGCTGGGCGGGCGTCACGCGGGGCGACACGAGCCGTGCGGTGGGCTTATTGTAGAAGAACTTGGGGACCAGATAGAGTGCGTGGTTGACAAACCCCAGACCATTGAGCCCCATCGCTTTGACGGCTTCCCCAGCGGTCAGATCACGCATTGCCGGGTTTTGCTGTGTGGCACGGTCGATGACGTCGCCAAGGCCAAGCTCGTCGAACATTCCCGTAACGAGGCCGAGGTGATCCAAAACCTGGGTACGGTACACCGGTTGTTCTGGCATGACAATCTCCTCTGATGATGAGCAGATTGTAAAGGAGCTCTCGGCAACCTCAACAATGACGCACATGGCAGAGGGCAGTGCGGAAAGTCGGCTATAGCAGTATTTTTAAAGGATTGTGAAAACTGTAAAGTTTTCTGACAGGCATCCCGTACGCCTAGGCGACGAGGATGGACGGTATGCACCACCGCATGCCCAGCGACCCACCACCTCGGGGCTCACCGGACTCTCCGGCGCCCTCGGGGGCGCCCCTGGCCCTGAGGCACGTCGGCCACCAGGGCGGTGACGGGGCACAGCCAGCGCCACAGCGCCGTGGCGGCGGCCATGCCCAGCAGTTGCGCCGTAATAAACCCCGGCGTATCCGCAGGTCGGATACCGGCAAAGGTGTCGGTCGCGGCGCGGGCTGGGTCTGACACTATGCCCGCTGTGGCTTCCGGCTGAGTGGGATGGTGCGAGGGAAGAGGCTCGTGGCTGTGGGGGCTAGGACCGTTGCCGAGGTTACCCGGCTGGCGGCCCTTCTGGCATGCCAGTATCAATCCACGTGACAATCTCCTCCACTTCGGTATTCGAGAGAAACGGCCCGTGCATGGGCATCTTGCCAAAGCCCCCGACGCCGCGCATGAGCGAGCGCACGAGATGCGTGTCGCGGCCGGGCACACCAGGTTCAATGGCACGAAACCCGGAGAGCACGGTGGTGGCAAGCTGCTGCGGAGTGTCCCAGTAGTACTCATGAATACCCGGATAGGGCTCGCGCCCCCAGCGTTCGATCCAGCGTGCCATAATGTCATCCAAGATTTCTTTCACTCTTGGCCAATACACAGGGGCTGCAGGTGGTTGAGCGTCGGGCATGTGGGACTCTCCCAAGGTGAGACCGTACGACTATGGAGTCGGTAGTTGCCCAAGATACTGCCGGAAGCGCTCGATAGCGCGCTGCTCCGTCACACCGATAAAATACCGAATGCCCTGCGTGTATTCCAGCACATCACGCGGATGCATCAGCAAGTCATCACGCGCGGGCGAAGAGCGGAAGAGCCCGTCGGCCCAATCCTGCATACCGACATAGAGCATATCTTCGATGATGAGTGCAGGCTGGCGCTCGACATCCTTGCGGATCATCCAGCGTGCCATCACACACGGCAAGTGCGTCCACTGGTACCATTCCGTACCGAGATCATAGAGATACGGGTAGCCGTCCACACCACCACGTCGGCGCAGCGCCTCATTTCCCACCTGCAAGTAGGCGTCATACTCCCCATCCGGCGTGACATAGGCCCCAACCTGCACCTGATATTTCAGCACCAGCAGCATCTGGAGGAGTTGTACGGCGGTGCCGGCGGTCGGAGGCAGCGCAATCCGCGCGCCAGTGAGGGCCTCAATGGGTTGTCGGGCATGGAACAGGACACTCCCTGCCTTACGGATCATCGCCACACAAAAGCCAGAGAGATACTTGCACTGCTCTTCCAGACGGAAACAGTCGGAGAGCGGCACCGGGCCGGCGGCAATCGTACCCTGGATCAAAGCCTCCGCAATACCGCTGGGTGGCATGTCGCTCAAGGTAATGCCACGGCGTTCTGCGGCAAAATAAAACGGCTCACAACTCAGATGCGGGATATAACCGACGGTGATGGCCATGCGGATGTCTTGTCCTTACGACGTGCTGGATGCCCGCGCGGGCGGGCATCCAGGGATGGCTGTCTTACAAACGGGGACCAACAAAGGTGGGAGAAATCTTCTGAAACACCTGGACGCGGTTGCGAGCCGATTCGCTGATAAAAATGCGATCCTGGTCGTCCACCGTCACGCCCGCGGAACCCCAGAACAGCTTCTCGCGCTCCATCCCGTAGGCGCGCTTGCGCTCTTCCCACATCTCCGCATTGGCATCGAGCTTGTCTTTGGCCCACTTGGAGATCGTCGCTTCGCCTGTGGTCAGAGTGATAAACTCACCATCCTGATCAAACACTTGCAGACGATTATTGCGCCAGTCAGCCACGTAGATGATGCCTTCGGAATCCACAGCTACGCCGGAGGGGCGATTGAATTGCCCTTCGCCGGAGCCAGAGGAGCCGAACTTCATGACAAACTGACCATCACCGGTGAATTTCTGAATGCGGTCGTTACGCCAGTCGGCAATATACACAAAGCCTTCTTTGTCGATGGCAATACCCCACGGCATATTGAGCTCGCCATCGCCACTACCAGCGGTGCCCCATTTGGACAGGAAGCGACCATCTTTGGTAAACTTTTGCACGCGGTTGTTGCCGCCATCGACGATGTACAACTCTTCATTCGCATTAAACGCCATGCCGGAGGGACGATTGAGTTCGCCATCACCACGGCCCGGACGCTCGGTCCACTTGCGCAGGTAGTCGCCGTCCTTGCTGAAGACGGAAATGCGGTTCAGCCATTCATCGGCAACATAGACATTCCAGTCTTTATCAAAGGCCAACGAGGTCGGCCACACCAATGACCCGTCGTCGAAATTAAACTCGTGTGGTCCCTGCGCCGGGACGCCGCGAGCAAACGCCGTGATGTACTCTTCGTCCACCGTGCACACCGCAATACGCGTGCCTTCTGGACGATATTCCGAGGCGCGGCAGATGACGTACAGCGTATCGCCCTCACCGCGGGCGCAGGCAATCGGCTGCGTGAAGCCCGGGCCGAACTGCTCGCCCCGGCCAATCGTATGGCTATATTGGAGATTGACGTGTGAAACAACAGCAGGCATGAGAACCTCCTTAGGGTGATCCCCTCTCCCCCAGGAAAGGATGAGGGAGAGGGGCGGAGTGACAGATGTTTACAGGAAATCGAGCTGTTCGAAGGTGCCGCCGACAATTGCGGTGGAATCCATACCCATCCAACGCTCCAGCAGCGTCGCATACAGGCCGCGGAAGTCGTTATTATACTGCAGATCCCCTTCCACCAACTTGCTGGCTTCCAGCGACGGATATTCGCCGTACAGGCCGCCTTTGACGTGATCACCAATGACAAACGCCACGCCACCAGCGCCGTGGTCGGTGCCGGAACCGTTATCATGCACGCGCCGCCCGAACTCGGTGAACACGAGGAGCACCACGTTATCGGTGGCGTTGTGTTCTTGCAAATCCTGATAGAAATCCCCAATCGCCTTGGAGGTCTGGCTCCACAAGCGCGTGTGGTTCATCAGCTGCCCAGCGTGCGTATCAAAACTATTGTACGGTGCCGTAGTGTAGAAGATGCGCGTGCCCAGATCCGCCAGATGCGTCTGCGCGATGTTCTTCATATACTGTGGCACGTCATCACCACCATACTTTACCGTTGAGGAGTATTTATCAAGCGCCGTGCTGAGAATGTCCGCCCCTTCGAGGGCATCCAGACCCGTCTGGGCAAAATACGCCTGTACCGGCTCTTTACCGAGCATGGGCTCGTACACACGGGAAAACGTTTCCAGGGCTTGCAAGCGCTGATCCTGCGCCTGAATGCCCGTGAGCACGCCGTAGGTTTCCAGGCTGCCGACTGAGGCCACTGGCACCCCAGCCATGGACAGGGCGCGCGGCAGGCCACGCCCAAAGTTCACGCCCGTGAGCACGTTTTCTTTTTTGGGATCGATGTCCCGGATGGTCCGACCCAGCCAGCCTTCGTCCCCAACCTTGGTGGGTTCGCAGGTGTGCCAGATATCCATGGAGCGGAAGTGCGAACGACTCGGGTTGGGATAGCCGATGCCTTGGATGATCGCCATCTTGCCTGCGTCGTACAGCTTCTTCAGCGGTCCCATAGTCGGGTGCAGACCCAGGGTGTCCGTAATGGGCAGCACCTGGTCTTCCGGGATGCGCACCTTGGGACGATTGTCAAAATACAACGGATTGTTGTACGGTATGAAGGTGTTTAAGGCATCGTTGCCTCCAGACAACTGGAGGACGGCCAGCACAGGAGCTTTGCCGTTGGATGTCGTCATTGTATCTTCTCCCCTTTGTGTCTAGGCAAATAAGTATTCCGTGGTTGCAACGATGGACTGGAGCATCTGCGCCGCACGCTGCGGGAAGTCTGCCGCACCCGTCTGGATGGGGCCGCCCTTTGTCGCCAGCGTCACCAGTTCATTGTATGTTTCCGGGGCCAACTGGTACCCGCCGAGGAGTTCCAAGCAGCCATCAATCAGGCCTGCCGGGGTCAACGTCGGGCCAGAGGCGCGCAGCCGGCTGATGATCGCCTGCACCCCAGGCAGATCGGTATTGCCGACGTTGTCTGCCGTGAAGTTAATGCGTTCGACCAGCGTGCCGCTATCGATCCACTCTTTGCCGGTGTGCCAGCCTTCTACCGTGGGCGGATTCATCAGATCCTGACCCATGTAGCGAATGGTCAGCGTCAAACCATTGAGGCCTGGGCGCGGGAAATCAAAGTCACCGACCAGCCGCATGGTGCCGACGACGGTTTCGACTGGGCTTTTGACTTTTGAAAAACGCGCATTTTTGAAGGCATCAGAGTTGAACAGCACGCGGAGCATGGAGCGGATGTTGTAATGAGAGCGGAAATACTCGTCCTCGAGCAACTTAATGGTTGCCATGTCGCGCGGCGCGGTGTGCTGCCAGGCCGGCACCTGCGGCTCATCGGCGACGAAGAAATTGTACAGATGACGGGCGACGAAACGCGCTGCGGATGGCTGTTTGGCGACGATGCGAATAATGTCTTCGCCATTCCAGTTCCCCGTCTCGCCCAGGAAGGTTTTTTCGTCATTATCGTGGTCACGTGGATCGTAGATGAACTTGGATTCGTAGCGACCATAGGGGTACCGTGGCATCGCATTGACCACTGTCCAGCCCGTGAAGGCGCGCGCCGCTGCCTTGACATCATCTTCGCTGTAATTCAGCTGGCCGTCCATGCCCACACCGATAGAGAACAGTTCGAGCAATTCACGGCCCCAGTTCTCGTTGATGGCGCCTTTGTGGCTCATACAATTGTCGAGAAAAAACACCATGGCCGGGTCTTGCGACAGGGCGAGGAGCAACTCCTCGAAATTGCCCATGCCGAGCTGCCGAAACATATTAAACTGCTTGACCTGTTCCTTGGGGTTTTCGCACTTGGCATGGCCGGTGCACAGGATGCCGTGCCAGAACAGGGCGATTTTTTCTTCCAGAGGCCGTTTGGTATTGATCATACGGAAGGTCCACTCTTCCTGCTGACCTTCCAAGGCCGCCTTGTTAATCCACTCGGTCTTGTAGCGCATCATCACATCGTCGTCGATACCGTCCAGCATTTCTGGCTGTAACAGCTCTTCGACTGTCGCTTCGTAGCCCTTTGCGGCACGCGTTTCTAACTCAGCATACGGAGCGCCAAAACCCGCACGGCGCATCAAATGAGCCATCAATGCGATTGATTCGTTTGCCATGTCTCGCCTCCTGAGGAAGGTGATTGGTGTGTAGTGAATACTCGGCTATACCTTGCGGCCTCACAGGCCAGAACAATGAACCCTGACAATGCCTATCAGCCTGCAAGGGATTGTCCGGACACATCCACAGGTACTACGTTAGGACGTAGCGCCATCGAGAACATCTGAAGGCACATCAAGGAAGAACTGCAGTGTAGCTGCCGGACAATGCAAAGCAATTGCATCATAGGCCAACGGTGGCACGACGTCAATACTTTTTCGTGAGGCTGTCGTCATGGACAAGAGGGCTGCTCTCGTAGGCGGAGGTGGTGACCTCGACTGGGACATCCCTGGGTGCGCTGGCTATACCTAGAGCACGACACCTGCGTCTGTCCCTCAGAGACTTTAGCGTCTGCCAGAGGATGTCGCGACGTAGAATGTCTTGCTTTTTTCGACCTTCTTCCCTTGATAGGCTATCGCCGTACTCATGGTATACGTACCGCTCTTGGCGCTTTTGGGGATACCGATAATCGCTCCTATCGCCCAGACACCAGGCTTAAAATCGATCTGGCTGGTGGCATCACGAAAGACTTCTCTGCCTTGGAAAGTGACCACGCGGCTGATACGGCCAGGGACGGTCACTGCTTCAGAAGGCTCACAGAACGTATAAGACACCACCTGGTTCACTTCTTCGCCCGCCCTGATTCTTTCCGGGACGACCTGCATATCATCAATGCGTACCCGCTCCCGTGGTGGCAAGGAGTCGCAGGTGTCTTGGCGTTGCAGGTGTGCCGGAGAAAGTACCATAAATTCCCCGCGCAAAGGGCTGGGGATTGGACGCGCGCTCGTATCAGGGCTGGAATCAGATTTGAGTGAGGCACAACTGCCGAGAGCCAAAGCGCAGGTCAGCAGCAGCAGCCGCAGAGCCACATGCATGGGATGCTCCACAGTCGACCTTATTTTTTGATATACCATGCACCGGGGTCCCTCTTGGCCTGTTTGGGAGGAGGCAGGCTACGTTGTGGTCGAGGTTTTTCTTTGCCGGAGGTTAGAGATGGACCATTAGCCTGTTTCCCCGTCTGTCGCGGGATCGCCATCTTGGGGGCCTTTGCTGGTGGACCGGGCGCTCGCGGCAGAGTCGGCGTGGTATCTGCTGCGGGTAGGGCGGACAGCGTGCTCGCGTTTGGCACCGGCAGCGGCGACACTGGGGGGTCCTCGACACTGCGTGGGACATGTGCCGCGCTGGCCTCAACGGTGGGACGCTCCGGCGCACTGTCGGCTGCTGCAGGCTCCTGCACTGTCACCTCTTCTTGCGGGACAGGTTCCTGGAGAGGCACCGCGGTCTCGGGCTCTAGGGGAGACTCTAAGGATGGTGCGTGCGCAGCCGCGGGCAGCCTGGAGGCGGGGAAGGCTGCCGGAGCCACCGGTTGCACGGGCACTGGCGTCGCAGGCGTGAAAGCGATGGGATTCCCCGCCATGGCCACATAGAGGAGCACGGCGAGCATAAGCCCGCCGCACAACAACGTCAGAGAGCGCCGGGAGCTACGCCGCCTCACGGGTCGCGAGGGACTGAGCAATACGGTGCGCTCGGCAGACGAGAGCGACGGGGGCTGGGTTGGGCTCTCCACGTGCGGCATGCCTGGTGGGCGTGCCAGACCTGTGAGCGCCTGGGCAAAGGCCTCCGCACTTTGATAACGTCGTTCGGGCGCCTTCTCGATTGCCTGCAGAATCACCCGGCCGAGGTCCTGGGGAATCTGTGGGTTGATGTTCCATGGTGGCGTGGGAATCGTCTCGATATGGCCTTGCATAATGGTGTATTCTGAGTCCCCATCGAATGGGAGCTTCCCCGTCACCATACGGTAGAAGGTAATGCCAAGCGCGTAGAGATCTGAGGTGACGCTGGCCGCCTGCCCCTGTATTTGCTCTGGAGAGACATACCCCAGCGTCCCGAGGAGCATGCCGGTCTTGGTCTGCCCTTCTTCTCCAGCGACCTTGGCTATGCCAAAATCGGTCACTTTCACCAACCCTGTGTCCGTGAACATGATATTCCCAGGCTTGATATCCCGATGCACGATCCCTTTGATATGCATAAAACTTAACGCGGCAAGGACGCCTTGACATATGGACACCGCTTCGTTAGTGGCGAGACGCCCAACGTGTTGTAACCGTTGCTCCAAGGTGTCTCCCCGGACATATTCCATGACCAGAAAGATATCCTCGCCCTCTTCCAAATAATTGAGGATATTGACGACATGCGGATGGGTAAGTCTCGCTTGAATCTTCGCTTCCTGGATAAAACGCTGACGCACCACAGGGTCAGAAGCGTAGGTAGGCGAGAGCACCTTCATTGCCACTTCCTGTTCGAGTTGGACATGGATGCCCTTGTAGACCACCCCCATACCACCTTGGCCAATTTTTTCCAGAATTCTGTAGGCACCGACCTCTTTGCCTAGCATTGGTTCTCCTGTCTCATACCCATACTGACCTGAGAATGTCCATGTGACGCTCGTACCGTGGGGCTAAGTGCCGCTGTGAAATTGCAGTATTGTGGCCCCGACCGTGATCACATCTCCATCACACAGAGCCCGCGGTGTGGTGACCGCTGTCCCGTTCACCTTGGTCATGCGCCTCCCTTGAGAGTGCGTGATGAAAAAGCCCTCGGGCCGTCTGCTGATCGTAAACGCGGGAGTGCCGACGAACCACCCTTTGAGCTTGATGTCAGCCGTGTGGCCCTTGCCACCCAGCGTGGTCCATTGCGTCAGCGCAATACGCTCGTGCTGAACGCCTCCAGAGAGGATCTCTATGCTCCCTTCCACGGTTTGGGACTGCACCAAGACGGTCTCCTCGGCCAGCGAGACGCCTCGCTCTTTCCGCCCTGCACCGGCAGTTTTCTCTCCACTCATGAAGACGAGCGTATGTTTGCCCACCAAAATCTGATCTCTATCGCTGAGTATCGCTTGCGTGACTTGCTGCCCATTCACAAAAGTGCCGTTGCCACTCTCAAGATCTTGGACAAGATATTGGCTGTCCACGGGGAGAATTTTGATGTGATAGCGTGAAACGGCGAGATTGTCTATCACGACGTCATTCCCTGGCTCTCTGCCTATGGTAATGGGCGCTTGCGTCAGCACAATTTCTTGCAGCGTTGCTCCATTAAACTGGAGAATCAACTTGGCCATACTCATGATCTCCTTCTCAAGCCGCTTGACCCTGTGCGTCCCCCAAAGTCACGTGCGCAGGCTGGCGTGGCACCCCGAGGGCTACGGGCAAGGCCTGTGCTGGTCGTGCGCGCACCCGTCGGTATTCCAATTGCGTTCATCGTTCGCAGCACGGTATGATACGCCCATGCCTAGCCCTTGCAATGTTCCCTGGCTATTGAACACGCAGAGACACTACTATACGAAGTTCCCTCGAGGAGCGCGAGTATGCTTGACCGTTTTAAGGTACCAGAAACCGACCAGGTACGTGTCATGGCCGCGGAGCTGCGCCATACGGTGGCGGCGATTTTTACCAAGTGTAACGTGCCGCCAGAGGATGCCGCCATCGGTGCGGATGTGCTGGTGAGCACCGACCTGCGCGGCGTGGATTCGCACGGCGTGTCCAACATGCTGCGCTCCTATGTCCAGAGCTACCAGCGCGGAGACTACAATCCGCGGCCCAACATGCGTATTGTCCGCGAATCCCCGAGCACCGCCACCATTGACGGTGATGGGGGCCTGGGGGTCATCCAGGGACCGAAAGCCATGCGCATTGCTATGGATAAAGCCAAACAGGTCGGTGTGGGTATTGTGACGCTCTACAATGGACGCCACCTCGGGGCCGTGGGCCACCATGCTATGCTCGCCGCCAAGGAAAACATGGTCGGCATGTGCATGACCGCCACCCAGCCCGGTGTGGTACCCACGTTTGGCGCTGAAGCGCGTTTTGGCACCAACCCCATTGCGGTGGCGGCGCCGGCCAAAAGTCAGCCTCCGGTGTTGTTTGACGTGGCGACGTCCTCCGTGGCCAACAATAAAGTGCAGCTGGCACGGCGTGTGGGCAGCAATCTCCTCCCTGGCTGGGTGACCGATCCCGAGGGCAACCCCATCATGGAGGAAACCCCGCCAGTGGGGCGTGGCGACTATTTTCTGCTGCCCCTCGGCGGCACACGGGAATTAGGCTCCCACAAGGGCTATGGGCTGGCCCTGATGGTCGAGATTATGTGCACCATGCTCTCCGGTACCCTGCCGCATGGCTTGGATAAGAGTACGGGCTATAAGCATTTCTTCGCGGCGTACAATATCGAGGCCTTTGCCGATGTGGAGGAATTTAAGGAGCACATGGACCAAACCCTCGAATGGCTGCGTGAGACCAAACCCGCCCCTGGGCAAGAGCGTGTGCTGTATCCCGGCTTGCTGGAGTATGAGGAAGAACGTGAACGCCAGGAGCATGGCATCCCGCTGCACAAAGAAGTCATCGCGTGGTTTGGGCAGACGACGAGCGATATGGGTCTAGCCCCGCTGAAGACGCGCTAACCTGGTCGGCACGCGGTCAGGCCTCCAAGGGTTGCCCGCAACCCGGCGCGCTCTCAGACCCGAGAGCGGGCTCAGCGCTGGCCTGTACGCTGGGGAAATGCAGCGCCACCGTCTGCACACCGTCCAGCGCCATCTCGACTAACGCTGGCGTATCAAGGGCCTGTTCGGCGGCGAGAATATCCTCAAGACGCGTGCGCGTCGCCGGGTGGCGCGGGACAAACAGCGTACAGCAGTCCTGGTCAGGCTGGATGGACACCGCGAAGGTGCCCATCCGGGTCGCTTCGTGGATGATTTCCACCTTATCCATACCAATCAATGGGCGCAGCAGTGGCAGGCTGCTGGCCTCGGCAATGACGCTCATATTCTGCAAGGTCTGCGAGGCGACTTGCCCGAGCGATTCACCAGTGACCAGCGCCTCGGCCCCGGTACGTTGCGCCAGCGCCGTGGCAATGCGCAGCATATAGCGGCGATACAACACCACACGATACGCCGCGGGCACGGCACTGACAATACGTTGCTGGACCTCGCCAAACGGCACCACGAAGAGCCGGGCGTCGTACTGGTGCTGGGTTAGCTGCTGCGCCAGTTGCAGGGCTTTCTGTTGCGACGAGCGGTCGAGGAAGGGATAACTGTGGAAGTGCACGAAATCCACTCGGCACCCTCGTTTCATCATCCGATACGCCGCTACCGGCGAATCAATACCGCCTGAAAGCAGACCGAGCACCAACCCACTGATGCCACTAGGTAGCCCACCAGCCCCAGCGATTTTGTCGGTGTAAATCAGTGCCCGCCGCGTGACGATCTCGACATGCACGGTGAGGGCCGGGTGGTCCAGATCGACGCGGGTGGGATGCGTGGCCAGGACATGCTCCCCCAGAGCGGCTTGCAAAGACATGGAGCGGAAAGGCAACTCCTTAAAGGCCCGCCGGGCGGTAATACGAAAGCTCGGAAAGCCGCGATCGCGCAGCACCTCGCTCACCGTCTGCTTGATGGCATCGAGATTGTGGGGCGCCGAGGCACAGGGCGAAAAATTGACCAGGCCAAAAACGCTGCGCAGCCGGGCTTCCAGACATGGCCAGGGGATGTCCTTGGGCAGGCCGACCAGGAAACGGCCCGACAGCATCGCGATGCTGCTCTCCCCCAGATCCCCTAAGGCCCGCTGGATATTGGCGGCGAGACGGCGCAGAAAGGCCGGGCGATTCTTGCCCTTAATGCTGACTTCGCCGTAATGGATCACGATATATTGCTGGGTCTCATCCATAGCACAGGGCCTCACCGTGTGGGAACACGGTCTTGAAATTCTACGCGTAGCTTGAGGAAACGCGGGCTCAGCAGCATCACCGCGATGACGACACTGAGCACCGCCAGGCTCATGATTTGCAACGCCCGTGGGCCACCGAGGCGCTGGGCCAGGACACCCCCGACAAATGTGCCCAAGGGCACCAGACCACGATTCAGCAGAAAAATACTCATCACCCGCCCCCGCATGTGGCGCGGAGCCAACAGTTGCAGCATGGTCTGATTCTGGGTCTGATACGTCACCACACAGAGCCCGAGACAAAAAGCACAGAGGGAAGACACCAGGACGTGCGACGCGGAGGCAAAAGCAAACAGGGCGAGCCCAAACGCCAACGCCCCAATGACCACCGCCCGTCCGTAACTATAGCCACGTTGCAACGACGCTACCACCAGAGAACCGAGGATGGAGCCGACGCCTACCAGCGTCATGAGCAGCCCTTGCAGACGCGCCCCGCCATGCAACACGTCTCGGGCAAAAATGGGGAACAGGCTCATATACGGCATACCTAAGGTGAGTGGGCCATGCGCCAGGATCATCAAGATACGCAGATCGCGGTCGCGCAGCACAAAGGTGAAGCCGGCAGCCACGCTGCGGAAAAACGGCTCGCGCCGTGCCGCTTGCGCTTCTGGACTGCGCTCTGGCGTCACCATTTGCACGGTCCACAGCGTGGCCAGCACGAACATCACAGCCTGGGCATAATACGACCCATGCGCGCCGATAAAGGCAATCAACAGACCGGCCACGGCCGGGCCCACGGCGCGAGACACATTGAGCGCCATGGCATTGAGCGCTAAGGCGTTCATCAGATAGCGGGCGCCGACAATGTCACTGATCAGCGTCTGGCGTGCCGGTTGTTGGAAGGCCTGGACCGTCCCGGCCAGAAAACCCGTCACGTAGATATGCCAGGGCTGCACATGACCGAGCAGCACCACGGTGGCCAGGAGGGCGTTCAGGACGGCATTGGTGAGTTGCGAGAGGATGAGTTGGTGCTGACGGTTTGAGCGGTCGGCCACTGCTCCGGCCAGAATACCGAAAAACAACAGTGGCAAGCCACGTAAGGCTGTGGCCAGTCCCAGCTCAAAAGCCGATCCAGTGATCTGATAGATCAGCCAGCCTCGCGTCACCTGGTCCATCCACTGTCCCATGCTGGTGCTCACCTGGCCCAACCACAGCAGACGGTAATCACGCAATTGCAGCGACAGGAAGGTGTGACGCCCGGAGAACAGTCCCACGTCAAATACCCCGAAACCACTGCCCAAACGCCACGGCGAGGTCGCGATCGCCCTCCACCAGCAGCTGCCCAGAGGCGAGGGCGGCTTCCACGTTGAGGCGTCCATACACCAGTAGGACGTAGGTGGCGGTATCACAATGCAGGACGACCTGGGCCGTGGTGCCGGCAGCATCCTCCATGCGCAGCGTGCTGCCGTCGACAACCACGTCGGTCTGGCGTGGCCCCGGACCGGTGATCAGAAAGCGGTAGCGTACGGGGACAGCCCGGTGCGGCCCTGACCAAAAGGCCCAGCGCAGCGAGCCGGAGGCAATGGAGTCAGAAATCGTGGTGAGAATGGCAGGCAGACAGGCGACGGCCAGCGGCGCGTCGGGGGCAAGCCCGGCGCGGATGTCCCATTCGTGCAGGGCCAGCTCTTTGAGACGCAAATCCATAAACTGTTGGGCCTGCACAATGCCCCCAGGATGATAGCACGGCATGGCGTGTTGGGCCGGTTCCAAACCAGCCAGCAGCGCATTGAGGCGATCATTGGCCGCGTCATAGGCGGCGAGGAGCGTCTCTCCAAGAGCCTGACGGGCCGCAATCGAGCCCTGGGCAATGCGGGCGGCGGCGCTGGACGCCGTCGATTGCCCCGCGGGCAGGCGCCCAGGCAGCGGGCTGGTATCGCCCTGTAAGCCGCGGGTGAGAGAGTTGGCATAGGTGTCTGCCACGCCAATCAGGTGGGCTATGACGTCCTGCACTTGCCACTCGCTACAAGCGCTGCTCTGCGTCAAGGCCGCACTTGGCAGGGTATGTAGGTACTGTTTGATTCGCTCTGATTCCATGTGCAGTATCTGGACGCGCTCCGCAAATGTCGCCATAGAAAATCCTCGTTGGGGACTGCAGACTGGCCGTGTTCTGCAGCGTACGATGGGCGGCAGAAAGGTTCTTTTATGACTCTATATTAGTTTTAATAAACCCATTTTAGGATCTCTCGTGCGATGACCCGCGCAGGTGCCGGTCCCTAGAAGCCGCCTAGTTTACCTGGCGCAGTCGTCACCACCCTGTTCCTTTCCCCGTCCGTAAGCACTGCTGGTATGTGCTAGCTATTGGTATCGCACCATAGCGTATGCTGGAAGGAAAAGGAAGCAGGATGCTGGCGACGTGTCCTGACTTGCCTTGTAGGCGGGCAGTGAGTCTGGCCGCAGCTCAGCACCGCAAAGTGAGGCGCTGAGCCATCGCTGTCACAGCACGCGAAGGCACGCTGCGCTGGTCACTTAGAGCATATCGCGTGGCACAACAGCCCTCCGGGCGGCAGCATGGGACGCGGCGGCAAGGCCGCCACAGGGTACATCCTCGCCGTTACTGGCACACCGTATTCAGTAGGACAAAATTTGCATTGTACGTAGCGGCACAGGCGGCGGAGTTCCCGGGGGGGGAGGAGACGACGTCTACCGGGCCATCCAGTTGACTTGCCCCCACACGCACCGTGCCACCACTGCTGAGGGACAGGCTCTTCGTGCCCACCACGGTAGAGCGATGGATAAGTACAGTGCTAGCGCCAACGCTTACCCCAATGTTACCCACATCACCACCTGTCGCGCGAGCAGTGACGTTGGTCAGAGTGGGTGAGGAGCTCAAGTTCTGTATCCCGATGCTGAGGCCCGTGCCGGATCCCATGGCGCTAACCGTGACGTTGGTCAGCCTCGGCGAGGAGGCCATGTTCGCCATCCCGACGTTGTCTCCCCCGTTCTCTGCCCTGATGGTGACGTCGGTCAGTGTGGGTGAGGAGTTATTGTTGTTCACCCCAATGGCAGCGGTTGTCCCGCCCGTGGCAATGGCGGTCACGTGGCTGAGGCGCGGAGCGGCGGTATCGTTGGAGATAGCCACGGCCAATACATCACCGCCGGTGTTGGTCACCGTCAGCCAACGCAATTCCGCGCTAGGCGCCCCGAGGACAGTGGCTGCGGTAGCGACTGTCCTCCCACCTGGGGCACTGATAATAGTGGTCAGTTCCCCCGAGCCTTCAATATCCACGCAGGCTTGCATGCTCACCCGTTCGTTGTAGGTGCCGGGTAGCACCTTAATCAGGTAGCGTGCCGAGCAGTTTGAGCCGTCGAAAATCCCAGGCGGAATGCTGCTCAGAGCGCCAAGGATCGTGGTGAACTCCGGCGACACTAGGGGTCTGCTCGTGCCGTCTGGAGGTCTTTGTCCCACGGTGAGCATAAAGGCGTAAGGCCCCGCCCCGCCGGTGGCTCCGGTGCTCCCGGTGGCCCCGGTGGCCCCGGTGGTCCCCGTCGCACCTGCTGTCCCGGTGGCCCCGATGGTCCCCGTCGCACCTGCTGTCCCGGTGGCCCCGGTGGGCCCCGGTGGCCCCGGTGTCCCGGAAGAACCCGTCACCCCGGTGGCACCGGTGCTGCCGGTGGCCCCGGTGGTCCCCACGCCCGTCACCCCGGTGGCGCCCGTCGGGCCAGTCGGGCCCGTCGAACCGGTCACCCCGGGGAGCCCCGTGCCCCCCGTTGTCCCCATCGTCCCCGGGGAACCCGTGGCCCCGGTATTGCCTGTGGCCCCGGTATTGCCCGTCGCCCCGGTACTGCCCGTGGGGCCAGTACTGCCCGTCTCTCCGACTTGGACTAACAGACCCCAGAAGGTCGGACTGCTGTCAGGAGGGTGATTCAGATTGTTGTTTTGCAGGGAGATATAGCTGCTGCCGGCAAAGCCCACGGTATCAGTGGCCGCATACGTGGTCGTGGGCCTCCAGGCGCCTTGAAACGTGAGGCCGGTGGCTCCGGTGGTCCCCACACCCGTCACCCCGGTGGCGCCAGTGCTGCCGGTGGCTCCGGTGGTCCCCACGCCCGTCACCCCGGTGGCGCCCGTCGGGCCCTTCGGACCGGTCACCCCGGGGAGCCCCATGCCCCCCGTCGTCCCAGGAGAACCCGTCACCCCGGGACTGCCCGTCGCCCCGGGACTGCCCGTGGGGCCAGTACTGCCCGTCTCCCCGACTTGGACTAACAGACCCCAGAAGGTCGGACTGCTGTCAGGAGGGTGATTCAGATTGTTGTTTTGCAGGGAGATATAGCTGCTGCCGGCAAAGCCCACGGTATCAGTGGCCGCATA
>SXGT01148576.1_pt1 | contig 17246 bp, 11 predicted proteins | sample 3176221 | NCBI WGS metagenome assembly SXGT01 (sample SAMN11356862, study PRJNA531348) | freshwater metagenome | isolation source: freshwater sample F1-120 | place: China: Fuxian Lake, Yuxi | collected 2017-12-25 | reverse complement strand
CTCACGTAGTTCACCCGCGTGCTGCCGGTGCGCGAGGACAGGATCGTGCCGTTCGGGTCGCGCAGGAAGAACGTCGTGGCCGACCCGGAACGCTGCGCGGTCACACCCAGGCTCGATTCGATGTTGCGCACCGCACCATTGTCACGACGCAGGTCGTTGCCCTGGTCCAGGTACGTCTGGTTCCTGCCATCGACCGTGGCCACCTGGTTGCGCTCGTTCACCACGTAGGGACCGCTGGTGCTTCCCTGACTGTTGCCAGCAGCATCGTTCCTGAACTCCGTGTTGCCCGACGGAGTCGGTGAGCACTCCTGGCCAGTCTCGCCAGGAGCAGACGTGACTCCGGTGGCCGAACCCTTCCAGCAGAGCATCCCGGCACGGTTGTACCCGAAGTTCGTCGTCGTGGCCCCCGCGACCTCCTGCCGCAGATTCCCGACCCTGTCGTAGGTGTAGGCGTAGCTGGGCCCGTTGGTGTCGTCAGCGCCCTCCAGCCGCTGGTGCTTGTACGTGTACGTGACCGTCCCGCGCTGGTCGGCGAAGGACGACGTCACGACGTGGCGCTTCTGCAGCTGCGACGAGTCGTCGGTCGATCCGTCGATCCGGTAGCTGTAGTTGATCCGCCCGGTCTCGTTACCCGCTGCGTCGTTCATCTTCAGCGCCGCTGGCTGCCCGTTCTCGGCGAAGTCGTAGTCGAGCTTCACTCCACACCGCCCGCGGGGCTGGGGAAGATGACGTTGTCGGTGCGGCCGTTCTTGTCCGTCGTGATGGTGACGGTCTCGTTGTTCTCCGTCACCGTCTTGGGGGCGTTGGCCTTGTCGTGGGTGTAGGTGACCATCTGCGCACCCCCACCACCGATCTCCTGGTTGTAGGAGGTCATGTTGCCGACCCCGTCGTAGCCCATCGACACCTTGTCCACGACGCCGACCGTGCCGGTGGGCATCCTCTGCTCGACGAGCCGGTTCATCCGGTCGTAGGTCATCGTGGTCTGCTCCAGGCCGTTCGACCTGGTCCGCACGTTGCCCGCCGCGTCGTAGGTGTAGCGCAGGCACGTCGCAGACGAGCCGGTGCACGCGCTCGGCGCCGTGCCGTCGTAGAAGACACCGAGCTGACGGTCGTTCTTGTCGTACTCGTAGCGCGTGACCTTGCCACGACCATCGGTCATGGTCGCGATGCGTCCCCACCCGTCGTAGGTGTAGGAGGTGCACCACCTCCGGGGCGAGTCGCAGCTACCGCCGGGCTTCTGGACCTCCTTGAGCAGGTTCGTCGTGCCGGTCACGTAGCCGGTCTGGCCACTCTGCCAGTAGCTGTAGAGCGTCTTGTCCGCATTCGTCGGACTGGCAGGTGCGTTGCCGTCCCAGCTGGCCGTCACGTTTCCGGTCGCATCGTCGTAGTCGCGGTGGAACTCCGCCTGACGGGTCGACTGCGCGTCGCACGATCCTTGCGCATTGAGGGTGATCCCGTTGTACGAGGCGGTGGTGCGCCCCTTGGCGTCGTAGCTGTAGCGGTTGCAGTCGTTGCTCGCCTCCCGCGCCGTCGTCGGAAGGTAGGCGTTCTCCCCGCTGCTCCCCGTGTACCCCAAGCCCGTCGAGAGATCGTTGCCGCTGCCAGTGTTCCGCGGCTGCGTGGTCTTGGTGAGCCGGTCGCTGAACTGACCGTCGGTCGAGAAGTAGGTCGACGTCGTGGTCGCGCCCATCCCGTCGGTGACGGCGGACGGACCGTTGTCGGCGGTGTAGTCCATCGACCGCGTGTTGCCCTCGGCGTCCTTCACCCACACCTTCTTCTTCGCTCCGGAGAGGCCACCCCGGTCCGTTCTGCCCGCAGTACCACCGGCTGATCCCGGCCACGTGCCCTGGATCGCGCAGAACGTGTTCACCGCCTTTGAGAGACACGGCCGCACTGAGGCAAAATGCACGGGCCCGACGCTGACCACTCCCGCCGGCGGTACAGGACCTCCGACCTCGACCGCGTGCTGGGCTGACGGGTCGAGGCCACGGACGCGCCGGCTCGCTCCTCCGGCGACCCGGCCACCCCCTCAGCTCGTGACGCCCCGCCCCACCTCGGCGACGACCTCGTCGAGAGCGGCCTGGATGCCGCTCGCGTCCGAGCCGCCGCCCTGGGCGACGTCGGGCTTGCCTCCACCTCGGCCCCCCACCAGCGGGGCGACGACCCGCACGAGGTCGCCGGCACGCAGACCGGCTGCCCGTGCCGCCTCGTTCGTCGCGGCGACGAGCGCGACCTTCCCGTCGGACTCGCCCGCCACGACCACGACGCCCGGGACCGTCTCGTCCAGGCGTGAACGCACGTCGAGCGCGAGTCGGCGGACGTCGTCGCCCCCCGCCCCGGGAACGCTGTGAGTGACGACCTTGGCCGGGCCGACGTCCACGGCTCCGGCCGCGAGCGCGCCCGCCGAGGCGAGCAGCTGCTCGAGCCGCACCCGCTCGAGCGCCTTCTCGGTCCGCTGGACCCGCTCGAGCAGGTCGCCGACCCGTCCGACGACATCCTCCGGCTGGGTCCTGAGCAGAGCCGTCAGCTGGTCCACGACGTCGCGCTCCCGCGCGAGGTACTCGAACCCCTCCGCCCCCGTGCAGGCCTCGATCCGCCGCTTCCCCGACCCGACCGACGACTCGCCCAGCACCACGATCGAGCCGATCTGCGACGCGTGCTCGACGTGCGTGCCTCCGCACAGCTCCCTCGACCACGGCCCGCCGATCTCGACGACCCGCACCTGCTCCGCGTCGTAGGTCTCCCCGAAGAGGGCGAGAGCCCCGAGGTCCTTGGCCTCCCGCAGACTCATGTAGTCCCACCGCACGGGCAGGTCGGCCCGCAGTGCTGCCAGGGACGTCCGCTCGATCTCTCGGACCTTCTCCCGGCCCAACGCCTGCTGGGCCCCGAAGTCCAGACGCAGGTAGCCCGGGCGGTTGTAGGAGCCGGACTGCAGCGCCGTCGGCCCGAGGACCTCACGGAGGGCCGCGTGGACGACGTGAGTCGCCGAGTGCGCCTGCCGGGCACCGAGGCGCCAGTCCGGATCCACCCGGGCGTGCACGGTCTGGCCGAGGGTGAGCTCGCCCTCCAGCACGCGCACCTGGTGCACCACCAGGCCGCGGACGTAGCGCTGCACGTCGAGCACCTCGAGCCGGCCACCGTCGACCTCCAGCACGCCCGCGTCGGCAACCTGCCCACCGGACTCGGCATAGAACGGCGTGCGGTCGAGGACGACCTCGCCGACCGACCCCTCGGACAGCGCACCGGTCGCCGCGCCGCCCTGCAGGAGGGCTACCGGACGCGACTCCGTCGACAGCGTCTCGTAGGCCAGCCACTCCGTCGGACCGTGCTGGTCGAGGACGGCCCGATAGGCGCCGAGGTCGGCGTGCTGACCCTTCTTCGCGCGAGCATCCGATCGGGCGCGCTCCCGCTGCTCGGCCATGAGGGCCCGGAAGCCCTCCTCATCGACCGTGAGCTGCTGCTCGGCCGCCATCTCCAGGGTGAGGTCGATCGGGAACCCGTACGTGTCGTGCAGCGCAAAGGCCTGGCTCCCTGCCAGCACCGTCCCCCCGCTGCTCCTGACCTCCTGAGCGGCCATGTCGAAGATCTGCGTGCCCGAGCGCAGGGTGCGGCGGAAGGCATCCTCCTCGGCGTACGCGACGTCCGCGATGCGGTCCCAGCCGGTGCGCAGCTCGTCATAGGTCTCGGCCATCTTGTCGCGCGAGACCGGCATCAGCTCCGGCAGCACGACGTCGTCGACGCGCAACAGGTGCATGGAACGGACGGCACGGCGCAGCAGCCTGCGCAGGACGTACCCGCGCCCCTCGTTGCCGGGGGTGACGCCGTCGCTGATGAGCATCATCGAGGAGCGCACGTGGTCGGCCACGACGCGCAGCAGGACGTCGTCGCCCGGATCGGCGCCGTAGCGCCTGCCGCTGAGCTCTGCCGCTCGCTGGATCACGGGGAACATGACGTCGATCTCGTACATGTTGTCGACGCCCTGCAGCAGGAGCGCCAGTCGTTCGAGCCCGGTGCCGGTGTCGATGTTCTGGTGGGGCAGCGGACCCTCGACGTCGAAGTCGACCTTGGACCGGACGGCTGACAGGCGGTCCTGCATGAACACGAGGTTGCCGACCTCCAGGAGCCTGTCCTCGAGCTCGAACGGCATGTCGGGCCCGATGGCCTCGAGATCGACGTCCGGGCCGTACCGCGGCCCGCGGTCGTAGAGGATCTCCGAGCAGGGGCCGCCCGGGCCGGGCACCCCCATCGACCAGTAGTTCTCGCGTGCCCCCAGGCCGATGATCCGCTCGGCCGGCAAACCCGTGACCCGTCGCCAGATCGCGACGGCCTCGTCGTCGCCCTGCAGCACGGAGGGGTAGAGCCTGGACTCCTCGAGCCCGAACCCGCCGTCGGCGACCGGCTTGGTGATCAGGTCCCACGCCAGCGCGATCGCGCCCTCCTGGAAGTAGTCGCCGAAGGAGAAGTTGCCGCACATCTCGAAGAAGGTCCCGTGCCGGGTCGTACGGCCGACCTCCTCGATGTCGGGTGTCCGCACGCACTTCTGCACGCTGGTGAGGCGTGGCGACGGGGGCGCCTCCTGGCCGAGGAAGTAGGGCTTGAACGGCACCATCCCCGCGTTCACGAAGAGCAGCGTCGGGTCCTCGAGCACGACCGGCGCCGACGGGACCACCTGGTGGGCACCGACATCCCCACCGGTCTCGTAATGGGCCAGGAACCGCCGTCGGATCTCCGAGGTGTGCATCGGTGGTGCTCTCCCTTCGTGACGCAACACCCCCGGGCGCTGCGTGGTGCGTCGTCGCTGATGGTTGCGCTGCCACGACCCTAGTCGCAGCGCCCGCCGCCCTCGAAGGCGTCCCGCATCTCCCCCACGACGCGAGCCAGCACCTCGATCCCCCGGCGCAGCACGCTCGGCTCCGCGCTCAGGCTCAACCGGACGCACCGGCGAGCGTGGTCGTGCTCCGACGGGTCGACGAAGAAGTGCCGGCCCGGCACCACGAAGACGTTCTCCCGCTTCATCCGTCCGTAGAGCTCGAGGTCGTCGAACCACGGCTCGTCGAACCACAGCCAGCTGAACATGCCGGCGCCGGTGTGGCTGCGCCACCGCACGTCGGCGGGGAGCAGCGTGTCGAGACACTGCTCGGCGACCGCACGCTGGGCGCCGTAGTGCGGGGCGATGACGTCGCGGGCGACCCGGTCGAGCTCGCCGGACCGAAGCACGTGCGCCAGGGCACCCTGTCCGAGCTGCGGGGCGTGGAGGACGGCGTTCGCGAAGAACGACGCGATCGGGGTGGTCAGCCTCGGGTCCCCGATGGCGATCCCGGTGCGCTCACCCGGCATCCCCGCCTTGGAGGCCGAGAAGCAGTGGATCACCCACGGGTGCTCACGCGGTGGGCGATGGGTCTCTCCCACCCTCGGGAAGGGCGCTCCGTAGGCGTGGTCCAGGATCAGCGGGACCTGGCGCTCCTCGGCGATGCGCTCCAGGGCATCGACCTCGGCATCGGTGACGGCCCGGCCCGTCGGGTTCCCCGGGCTCGAGACCAGCATCATGCCGATGTCCTCCACGGCCGCCACCGCGTCGACGTCCATCGCGTAGCCGAAGCGGTGGGCGCCCCGGGGCTCCAGGCGGGGGGCGATGCCGACGATGCCGTCCGCGTGCTGGCACAGACCTTGGTAGCCCGTGTAGTCGGGTTGGAACGGCAGGACCACGCGACGCGTGGTCCCGTCCGCCGACGGACCGCAGAACAGAGCCGCCGCCGCGAAGCAGATCATCTGGCTGCCTGGCCCCGCGACGACGTGCTCGCCGGTCAGGGACCAGCCGTACGTCCGGCCGAAGTGGTCCACGACCGCCTCCACGAGCGTCGTGCTGCCGCGGGATCGCCCGTAGCCGCCGACCTCGCGCTCGAAGTCGTCGCGCAGCACGGCCTCGAGGGCGTCGCGCCACAGCCGGGTGACCTCCGGGATCCGTGCCGGATTGCCGACGCTCAGGTTCGTCCAGGTGGCCGAGCCGCCGTCCGCGATGGTCGTCGCGACGTCGTCCATGATGGAGCGCAGGCCGGAGGGGCCCGCCATCTGACGACCGATCGCCGACAGGTGCACGGCACCCGGGCCGACGGCGGTCGGGGCCGTCGCACTCATCGGACGGCCGGGGTCGGCATGGAGAGCTCGACGCCGCTCAGCTGGACCGGGTGCCCGACGGGCAACGTGAGCACGGGGTCGGTGTGGCCGAACTCGACCTCGCTCACGATGGGGTAGCTGGTGCCGTGGCACACCTCGAGCACGGACGCCTCCCACGACCGACGGTCGTCCTCGGACCAGCGTCGTGGACGCCCGAGGACGAGGCCCTCCAGGTGCTCCAGGAGACCCGCCTGCTGGAGGTGCCGCAGGTCCTTGGCCGCCTCCGCCGGTCCGTAGCCTCCGTCGTCGGCGGGCTCCAGGGCCAGGACGTGCCCGGCGTAGTCCGGCAGCCAGGCCGTGCCGATGAGCTGCACCGCGCTCTGCAGGCAGCCGGGCAGGAGTGGACCGCTCCCGGTCCCCGGACGCAGCTGCCGTCGCTCCGGCGCCGGCACGGCCTCGCGGGGCCGGTCCTCGCCGGCCCAGTCGACGAACTCCTCGTAGACCACCTCGGAGCGGGGGAAGGAGCCCGACCAGCCGCGCATGGTGACGTCGAGGAAGGACTCACGCGTGAGGTCGAGCGTGCCTCCCGTCTCCGCGAGCTCGGAGAGCACCGCGGGACCGTAGAAGGTGACCGCACCAGTGCGCGCATAGAGCGCGTGGTGCAGCACGGTCGCGTCGGAGTACCCGCACAGCACCTTCGGATCTGCCGCGAACGCCTCGTAGTCGACCAGGTCGAGCAGTGCGGATGCGGCCACCCCTCCGATCATCCAGAGCACGCCGTCGACGTCCGGGTCGCGGAGGGCCCGGTTCAGCTGGTCGGCGCGTGCCTCGCGGGAGCCAGGGGGCAGCGCCGGGTCGTGGGGGCCCACCTGGACACGCAGTCCCGACCAGGAGGCGAGGTCGTCCAGGCCTCGGCGCGCCCGCTCCGGGAAGACGCTGGCTCCCTGCCACGACGGCGACACGACCGACACCGTCCCGCCGGGCTGCAGTCGGCGCGGCAGCCGGTGGTGCGGGCGGAGGGACCGCACCTGGTCGGGCTCGAGCCCGAACGTCGCGCGCAGCTGGGCCGCGCTCATCCGCCCGTCGCGCTGGAGCGCACGCGTCGCGGCGCGCAGGTTCCGCTCGCGCGCGGCATCCCGCCGCTCGCGCTCACGCTCGAGCTGGTCGCGCAGGCCGGCCGAGGCACCCCAGGCGCCCAGCAGCGCGAGGCCGTCGTCCGCGCGGCCGAGCAGGTCGAGCAGCCGACCCTGGAACGTGCGGACGACCGAGCCAGCGCCCTTGGCCGCCGCGGGCACCTGCGACTCCTCCAGCAGGGCCACGCCGCGGAAGAGGTTCACGGCGTCGGCCGCGTCGCCCGGTGACAGGCCGGCGGCCAGGCCGTGCTGGACCCGGTCGTCGATCTCCGGCAGCGCGAAGCAGTTGGCGCCGTGCGGGATCGCGGCGGTGATCTCCACCCCGAACCCGACCTCGACGTACCGTCGCGCGCCCGACTCCACGACGATGCTGTTCGAGAGCGGCTGCCATCGCGGGCAGGGGCAGTCAGGTCGGCAGGCCTCGTCGCAACCCACCGCCGGCCGGCGGTAGTAGTAGGTCACGCCCCGACCCCGCTGCGGGTAGCCGTCACCGTAGTCCCAGCGGGTGCTGACACGGCTGTCCGCGAGCGCGTGCACCGTGCCACCGTGGCGGTCCGCCGCAGCGCCCACCGCACGGAGCAGGTCCTCGTCACGCTCGTCGACGAGGACGTGCACCCGGTCCACCCGACCGTCCGGCACCGCGGCCAGCGTCGCCCGGTGGGCGTCGTCCACGACCTCGTCGAAGGTCGCGTCGTCGTCCGCGTCGGCGAGCAGGCCTGCCATGCCGAAGGCGAAGAGCCACGGACGCTCGCCGTGGGCACGGAAGCAGGGCTGGTAGTGGCACAGGCGCCCCACCTCGGCGCCCTCGGCCACCACTCGCTTGAACGGCGTCGACGTCGCGTTGACGAAGTGGACGGTCTCGTCCCCTTGGCCCACCGGCACCGGCGGGGTGAGGGTGTAGCCGCTGTCCCGCAGGACCGCGAGGAAGTCCAGCACGGTCCTCCGTGTCGCGGCGGACTCGGCGATCGAGCTCTCCGTCTCGAACAGGATGTTCTCAGGATCAGGCATCGGCGGGGACTTCCTCCACGAGTGGGCGGGAGAGTGGGGCGGCGAGTCGGTCCCGCACCCACGACCGGGCGGCAGCGGACATCTCGGTCTGGAAGGCGCGCAGGCCCGGAAGGGCCGGCACCGGCGGTTGGCGGCTCATCCACGTGAACCAGCCGTCGAACGAGGCCAGGAGGGACGTCGCGTCGTCCGCGTCGCAGCCGAAGGACCGCACGACGCGCTCGAGCGCGGCGTCGGGCGCGGAGCCGCGCGTCCGTGCCACCTCCAGGAGCAGGTAGACGGGGTCGAACGCGCCGTGCCCTCGGCACGCATACGCCCAGTCCACGAGGACGGGTCCCTGTGGGGTACGCAGGAGGTTGTCGGCCCTCAGGTCGGCGTGCAGGAGCTCGTCGCCGGCGAACGCAGCGCGTGCCCGGTCCGCCAGACCGCACCAGAACACCGGCCGGTCGACTGCGTGACCGGGATCCGGCCAGGCGTCGAACGACGCGTCCGCAGCCAACGCTCCCCAGGCAGCGAAGAGGTCGTCGAGCACCTCACCGAGCGGGGCGAGCCCCGGGGGTGCGGGAGCACGGCGGGCGGCGAGGGCCTCGAGGACCTCGTCGAGCTCGCGGTCCTCCGCCCATCCTGGGTCGTAGATGTGGCCCTCCACGACGTCGAAGCCCAGGACGGTCCAGTCACCCACGTCGGCGGACCACCGCAGCCCCACGCCGGCTCCGTGGTCGGCCAGCAGCTGGCACACGCGACGCTCCCTGCGGTACAGCTCACGTCCGTGCTCGTTCAGCACGGCCGACGTCGCCTTGACGAAGAACGATCGCCTGGAGGAGGTGACGATGCCGGCGAACCCGGCCGAGAACCCGCCGACGGTGGCTTCCGCGGAGACGACACGGCCCCCGAGCCGCTCCTCGACGACGGCGCGCACGGTCGCCGGGACGTCGTCCCACGGCAGCCGCGGTGTCCACTCCATCAGAACCCCCAGCCGATGCGACGCCACACGGTGTGGCCGAACGCGGGTTCCCGCACGGCCTCGATCGTCCGCACGTCTCGCTCGACGACCCAGTCCGCGAGGGCACGGACGCTCTCCGTGATCGTCATGCGGGCGAGGGGCGCCCCCAGGCAGAAGTGGTGACCGGCACCGAAGGCGAGGTGGCGGGGGTCGGTCGACTCCCCTGCGAGGAGCCGGAACCGGTCGGGATCGACGAACCGTCGGGGGTCGCGGTGCGCCGCGGCGACCACGAGCGCGACCCGCTGCCCCGGTTCCAGCCGCTCCCCGGCCACCTCCACCGGGGACACGACCGACCGCGGGACGAAGTGGAACGGCGCCGCGAAGCGCAGCGCCTCCTCGGTCACCGCCTCAGGGCGGACGCGACCGGAGGCGACGTCCTCCGCCACCGCGCGTCCGTCGGCCACGAGGTGGGGCAGAGTGGCACCGATGCACCCGACCACCGGCTCGATGCCACCGGTGAGGATCTGCGCGAACATCGCCCGACCCTCGGCTGCCGGCAGCGAGAGGAGCCCGGCGAGCTGCGGCGTCGTCGAGATGCCGTCGCCCGCCCGCTCGCGCTCGGCCTGCAGGTAGGCGTCGAGGCGACCGATCGCGGCCCGCGCGCGCGGTGCCCGCTCCGGGTCGAGCACCGGCACCCCGATGAACGCGATGATGTCGCTCGACCACGCCAGCAGCTCCTCCCGACGCCCGCCGGGGATGCCGAGGAGGTCGCAGGTGACGGACGTCGCGAGGGGCTGCACGACATCGCGCAGCAGGTCGGCGTCGTGCGGCTCGCAGGCCGCGAGCAGCCGCCGCACCGTCGACGCGATCCGCTCGCCCAGGGGTCGCACGGCCGCCGGACGGTGCCCGCTGCCGACCTGCCGTCGCACCGCCGTGTGCTCGGGCGGGTCGCTGAACATGGGCCAGGCGCCGAAGAACTCGAGCACGTCGGCGGCAGCCTCCGCGCCCGCGCCCAGGAAGCCCGCCCCGATCCGTGCCGACAGCCTCGGGTCCCGCAGCAACGTGTCGACCTCGTCGTAGCCGACGACGTACCAGCAGGCCGTCGCCTCGTCCCACCAGGCCGGTCCGTGCCGACGCATGGCGGCGTAGGTCGGGTGCGGGTCGACAGCGAACTCCGGCGAGAGCAGGTCGGGCACCGCCGGCGCCGGGCGCACGGTCACGAGGACGAGCGCGCGACGACGAACAGGTTGTTGGCCCGTCCTGCGATGCCCGGGGCGTTGCGCACCTGGTTCTCCATCTCGAGGACCTGCTCCAGGCCATCGCCGTCGAGCACGTCGACGAGGTTCTCCGTCGACCCGTGCAGCTGCGTCTCCTGGTACCCCGGGTAGATCAGGTTCGGGAACCCGCCCAGGACCTCGATCCTGAGCCCGGCCGCGGCGTGCATCTCCTCGATCCGCTGCGGGTCGAAGAGGTGCATGTCCGGCATCGTGTCGGTGAAGCGGCCGCGGCGCGAGAGCGCCTTGCGGGCCTCGTCGAGCCGTCCCAGCCCGATGTTGAAGAACGTGGCGTGCCAGACGCTGGGCAGGAAGGACACGAGGAGTCCGCCCGGTCGGAGCAGCCGGCCCAGGTCGGCGACGGTCCGCTCGGCGTCGGTGACGAAGCCGAGCACGTTGTGGAAGCTGAAGACCAGGTCGAACTGCTCACCCGCGAGGTCCTCGGACACGTGATCGAGGTCGCCCTGCTGGAAGCGCACCCGGTCCGCGAAGCCTCGTGCCGCCGCCTTCTCCCGCGCGACCGCGATCATCTCCTCGGTCAGGTCGAGGAGGACGCCGGTGCTGTCGGGGCATTCCTGGGCGAAGAAGGACGTCCATCGGCCCGTGCCGCCGCCCGCGTCGAGGAAGCGGAAGTCCTCGGGCAGGTGAGGGATGACGTCCTCGCGCAGCGCCTGGGCCAGCAGGCGGTCCGAGAGGACCCAGTACGGCTGCAGGTCGGTGTCGTCGTACGCCGGCGCCTTCTCGGCGAAGTAGTCGCGGACGGCGGTGTCGGTCGTGGTCTCCATGGGCGTCTCCTGGTCGGTGTTGGTGGATCAATGGGTGCCGGGCTCGGCCGACTCGACGGCGAACAGCGGGTTGAGCGCCTGCTCCAGCTCACGGCCGCGGTCCTCGAACTGCTCGAGCGAGTCGGCCCGGTAGATCAGGTGAAGGCACCAGGCCGACGGGTGGGGGTCGGAGAACTCGTCGCCGACGCCGTGCGGTCGGACGGTCTCGACGACGTAGTCGAAGGCGTCGATGTCCTGCTGCGTCGGCTCCGCGACGATGACCCCTGCCTCGGCCGGCGCCAGGTTCACCCACCCCACGTAGTCCTGCGGGACCTCCGCGGCGTAGGGTGCGGGCGCGTCGGGCGCGACGACCGTCTTGATCCATGCCACGCGGAGGTCGTCGCCGAACGCCCGGTACGTCGGTGTGATGCCGCCGCCGGCGAAGCGCGAGGCGATCTCGGAGAACACGAGCTCCCCGGTGCCCTCCTCCACGAAGAGCTCGAGGTGCGTGATGCCGTCGCGGACGTGCAGCGCGCGGTTCACGTCGGTGTGCATCTGCTCCACCTGGGCGTACAGGTCGGCCCACTCCTCGCGGGGCAGCAGGGCCGAGCCGTTGCCCTCGCCGGCCGTGGTCACCGCGATCCGTGGCTTGCGGTAGCGCATCACGCCCAGCCAGCGGCAGGTGCCCTCGACCCAGATGGCGTCCACGTGGAGCTCCTCGCCGAGCACGGGACGCTCCGCCATGAGGAAGTGGTCGAGTCCGTCGTCGCTGACGTCCCGCAGGTGGCGCTCGAGCGCGTCCTCGGTGTGGATCCACGCCGTACCGAGCGTCCCGAGACCGGCAGCAGGCTTGACCACGACCGGGAAGCCGAGGGTCTGCGCCGTGCGGCGCGCCCCTGCCGCCGGATCGGTGGTCCGCAGGGACACGAAGTCGGTGCACCGCACCCCGGCCGCCCGGACGGCCTGCTTCATGGCGCGCTTGTCGCGCGTGAGCAGGGCAGTCTCCAGCGCGGGCCCGTCGAGGCCGAAGGACTGGGCCAGGAAGGCCGCGCCGTACTGGCTGAACTCCGAGAGGCTCACGACACGGTCCGGCGTCCATCCCGCGACCCTCAGCTCCGTGACGATCTGCGCCAGCTCGTCCATGTCGTCGAAGCTGTTGATCCGGAACACGTGCTGCAACGTCGCCAGCACCGACTCGTCGACGTGGAAGTGGGCTGCCTCGAAGGCGTCGAACAGCAGCGCCACCTCGGCGCCCTCGGCACGCAGGACGTCGAGGATGTAGGGATCCCATCGGCAGACGAGGACTCGGGTCACGGTCGTGCTCCTTCGTTCGTGGTCGGGTCGTCGGGCGACGACGGTCCGGTGGATCCGGGGTGGTGGCCGTCCTGCTCCAGGCGCTCGAGGGGCAGGTCCGGGAGGGCCGAGCTGCGCAGCGCGACGGCCGCGAGCAGCGACAGGCCGACGGCGAAGACGAGGACCATCGGGACTGCGTGGCCGCGCTCCACCAGGACACCCGAGAGAACGGGTCCGACCGCGAACCCGAGCGAGCTGGTGAACCCGTAGGCGGCATTGAACCGTCCTCGGTTGTGGTCGTCGGCCCACGTGTTGACGAGCGTGGGTCCCGTGGCCGCGAGCAGCGACTCCCCGAGGGCGAACACGGCCATCGCGAGCAGTCCGACGGCGACGGCCACGAGACCGCCGCCCACGCCGAGGACGCCCAGGACCAGGAGCCAGAAGCCTGCCCAGCACGCCCCGAGGAGTGCGAACGCTCGCCGCGGCGTCAGGTGCTTCAGGCGGCTCAGGAGCAGGATCTGGACGACGACGACGGCGGTCGTGTTCGCCGCGAACATCAGGCCCAGCTCGGTGGCACCCAGCCGGCTCCCCTCGAGCACCACGGCGGGCATGCCGGAGTTGAGCTGGGAGTAGCCGAGCGTGAACAGCACCAGGACGGCGACCAGCAGCGCGAGCATCCAGCGGTGACGCAGGACCTCGAGGTACCCGCCCCGCGCCGCGCCCCGTTCGAGGTCGACCGGCGGGTCGGGCGCGTCGGGCGGCGCCGACGGCGACCCGCCGGGCTGGTGTCGCAGCTCGCGCACCACCAGCAGGCCGGTGAGGAGGAAAGACAGGCCGTCCACGACGTACAGCACCTGGAACGCGACGAGGGAGTCCAGCAGACCGGCCACCAGGCCGCCGGCCAGACCGCCGAGGCCCATCATCGCGTTCACGACCGCGAAGTCGACGGAGAACAGGACGGGCCAGTACTGGTCGGGCACCAGCTCCGCGATGAGCGCGTTCCACACGATCGCACCGCCGATGCCCAGTCCCTGGACCACCCCGGACAGCAGGGCCGCGGACGCGGTCGCGCTGAACGCCAGGCCGACCGCCCCCGCCGCGGAGCACACGAGCGCGACCCACAGGGCGGGGACACGGCCGACGCGGTCCGAGAGCCATCCGATGACGGGCGCTCCGACCAGGGCCCCGACGGAGGTCGCCGCGACCGTCCCGGTGGCGACCGACAGGGGCAGGTCGCGCACCTCGTAGAGGTAGACCACCAGCAACGGCAGCACGACCCCGCTCCCGGCTGCGTTGATCGCGTTGATCGCCACCAGTCGCCGGGCGCGCGGCGGCATCTCCTGGACCGCGCCCAGGCCACGCAGCCCGGTCACCGGTGGAAGAGGGGTTCTGCGGACAGCTGCCGCACGTCGGGGTGGACGTGCACGCCGTACCGCTCGAGCACCTCCAGCTGGGTGCGTACGTACGGCACCGCCTCGGCGGGGTCGTCGAAGTCACGCGGCGTCATGCCGATCCGCTCCACGGCCTTCTCGATGGCGATGTTCTCCCAGCGACCCAGGTGCGGCATGAGCAGGTGCTGGTAGTCCGCCTGCCAGAGGCGCAGCACGGCGCGCTCGTTCCTGCGGCGCACCAGGTCCAGCGTGGAGTGGTTGAGGTGACGTGCTGTCCTCACGTCCATGCCGATGTGGGACCAGGAGTAGTCGGGGTCGTCAGGGTCGTGGACCTCGATCTGCAGGGCCTCCTTGTCCTCCCACAACGGCATCGTCTCGTCGGAGATGCTGAAGACGCTCAGCATGAAGTGTCCGGCGTACTCCTCGGCCAGGAAGTCCTGCGTCTCGCGGAAGTCCTCCGGGGTCTCCCCGGGGTAGCCCGCCATGAAGGAGCACCGATAGCCGAGCCCACCCTCGGTCAGGAGCCGGAAGGCGCGCAGGTTGTCCTTGCGCGTCACCCGCTTGCTCATGTGCTTGAGCGTGTTGTCGCTCATGGACTCGAAGCCGATCGACAGGAACTGGCAGTGGGTGGCGGCGATGGCGTCCACCAGCTCGGCGGACTTCAGCACGTTCGCCCTGCTGTAGCCCTCCCAGCCGATGCCCACGGCGGGCAGCAGCGACGTCAGCTCGCGCAGCCGGGTGGGCGGCACCGTGAAGGTGCTGTCCATCGCGGAGATGTAGGAGGCACCGTTGACCTCCGCGTACCGCGTCCAGTCGTCGGCGATCTTCCGCGCGGACTTGTAGCGCCACTTCGGCGAGGCCGCCGGGAAGGAGCAGAACTTGCAGTCGAACGGGCAGCCGCGCATCGACTCGTAGGGCACGACGCTCCAGGTGCCGCGCGGAGCCGGGGACGGGTAGGCGTCGAGGTCGAGGTAGGAGAAGGGCCCCAGGCGGTAGCCGAGCAGCTCGCGCGGGTGCCGGTACACGAGGTTCGGGACGCCTGCCGGGTCCGCTCCGGTCTCGATCGTCCGCAGCAACGCTGGGATCGCCTCCTCACCGTCCCCCCGGACGATGAAGTCGACCGACGGGAGCTGGCGCATCAGGTGGCTGAACTTGAGGTTGCTGAACTGGCCGCCGAGCACGAGCGGCACACCAGGGAAGTGGTCGCCCACCCAGTCCACGGCGCGCCGCAGGTCGCGCTCGGTCCAGATGAAGCTCGTCGACAGCAGCACCGCCCGGAAGTCGCCGTCCGGCGGGTCGGCCGCGCCCTCGTCGCTCCAGAGGTGTGTCGTGTCGTAGACCTCGACCACGTGGCCGGCGCGCTCGATGATCTCCTGGACGGCGAACGTCGTCAGGTGCGGCACGTTGTCGTAGCGAGGGCGCAGCAGCGGGTACTCGTGGCCCTGGTGCCTGAACCCGAGCATCCCGAGGTGGAACCCGTCGAGCGCGGTGCCGGCGAGGTAGCGGTCGGTGTTCGCCCGACCGTCACGGCGGTCGAGCATCGTGCCGTCGAGGTAGTCCGAGTTCTTCAGCGAGGGTCCGAGTCCGGAGACCAGCAGGACGTCCATCTCACAAGCTCCCGAGGAGGAGGGCGGGCCCGACCCGCGTGGCGCGGGCGGGACTCACGGGTTGATCTGACGACCGTTGACGCGCTGCAGCATCTGCATGTCGCGGATGTCGTCGTGACGCAGGAGCCAGAGGAAGAAGCGCTCGACGCCGAGGCCGAAACCAGACGTCTGCATCGGGCGCAGCTCTCGCATCCGCGTGTACCAGGCGTAGTCCTGCTCGTCCACCTCGTGCATGGCGAGCGCCTCACGGACCTGCTCGGCAGTGGCGTGCCGTTCTCCGGCTCCGACCGTCTCGCCGATGCCGAAGAGCAGGTCGCCGGCGCGCGCCACCGACGGGTCGCCCGGCTCGAAGGCTTGGTAGAAGGGGACCGACAGGTGGTCGAAGTGCGTCACCCACACGAACTCTCCGAAGCGATCCATCAGCTGCCGCTCGGCGGCCCGCGTCAGCGAGCGGATCCCCGGGGCGGACTGCTGGACGACGTCCGGGCCGTCGCCCAGCTCAGCCACGGCGTCCGCGAAGGTGATGCGCGGGAAGGGCCCGCGCAGCTCCAGCACCCGGCGGAGGTGATCGGTCCCCCCGGCGACCTCGGCGATGACGTCCTCCATCTCGTCGAGGAAGTCCCGAGCGAGGTGGCGCACGTAGTCCTCGACCGTCGCCATCACGTCGTCCAGGCCGCCGGCGACCTCCGCCTCCGAGTGGTAGAACTGGCACAGGTGCGTGGGGTCGGGTGCCTCGCCCCGGAACGAGGGCATGACGTAGTAGGTGCCTGCCTCGTGCATGCGGCACCCGTACTCGAGGAGGAACTGCATCGAGTCGGCCAGGTAGGTCGGGACGCCCTCGAGCTCGATCTTCACCGGCGTCGAGTCGCTGCCCAGCCCCATCGGGCTCGAGATGGAGCCCGTGGTCACCGGTAGGTAGGCGGCACGCACGCCGCGACCGGTCCAGAACTGGACCGTCGACCGCTGCATGAGGTCCGTGAGCTGGAGCAGCATCCGGTACCACGGGTCGGTGAGTGCGACCTCGAAGTGGCTGGCGGGGTCACGCCACGTGGACGGCGCGTGGACGGCGACGCGTGGCGTCGATGAAACAGACACGAAAATCTCCCCCGAGATGTGTGGTCGACGAGCAACGAATGAAGTGTGTCACACGCTGGCGGGACGTCGCCCCAGGGCCTTCGTCGCGCCAGGTCGTGGCACGACGCCGCGGGGCACTGCCGCCACCGCAGGCACGCCGACCTGCTCCGGTCGTCACCCTGGCGGGGCGACCGGCGAGGAGGTCTTTCCTCCGGACGGTCGCCGTGGTGGGATGGTGTGACTGGCGACACACCCTGCCGCCGTCGACGTCACGCCTCACCCCGGCGCGACCCCACCCACGGCGGGCGACCCCATCCGGGCCGTCCGCGGACAGGAGGACCCGTGTTCGAGGAAGGCCAGTCCTACGCCCCCGTCACCACGACGGCCGACGGCGCCGTCACCGTCGAGCTGGGCGCCGACCACCCCGGTCTGCACGACCCCGAGTACCGCGCCCGACGCGACCTGCTCGCCACCCTCGCGCACCGGTGGGAGCCGGGCGAGCCCGCGCCCGAGGCGCCGTACACCGACGCGGAGCACGAGGTCTGGCGCGTCGTCAGCGAGGACCTGCAGACCAAGCACGAGACGTACGCCTGCCGCGAGTTCCTCGACGGCAAGGCCGCGCTCGACCTCCCCCTCGACCGCGTGCCG
>SXGT01766472.1_pt1 | contig 17247 bp, 16 predicted proteins | sample 3176221 | NCBI WGS metagenome assembly SXGT01 (sample SAMN11356862, study PRJNA531348) | freshwater metagenome | isolation source: freshwater sample F1-120 | place: China: Fuxian Lake, Yuxi | collected 2017-12-25 | reverse complement strand
CGTCATTCGGGTTGCTGGAAACATTGTTGCTTCCTCTCAAGTTGGCAGCGTGGAGTTTGCTGCGGCGCGCTTTGGTACCCGGCTGGTGGTGGTTCTTGGGCATTCCCGTTGCGGGGCTATTCTGGCGACGCTGGAAGAACTTCAACTGGCGACGGCGAACCAGTCGCGGAATCTGCGGTCGATCGTTGACCGCATTCGGCCAAGTGTGGAAGCGCTGCTAGCGACAGACCTCAAATACAATCTGGATACCCTCATGCAGCAAGCTGTGCGGGCCAATGTCCGCGCCTCAGCAAATCATCTGCGCCACGGATCGGAAGTTCTCGAAGAGCTAATCCAGAGGAATCAGCTTCTCGTCGTAGGTGCCGAATATTCACTGGAGACTGGCATGGTTGATTTCTTCGACGGTGTGCCCGAGACTGGCTAGCTTGGTACCGGAAGCCGGGCATGATCAGGCGAGGCGCCTAGCGGGAGTGAATGCAGAGCCGATCCCGGAACTGGAGTGCGATTATATTTGAGGGTGGTAGCCCTTCACTATAAAGAAGCCGGTAGTTTCTGTGGAGCGTGGTGAGGCGTGTGGCGTACTGTAGGTAGGCGTGGTCGAGACGCCCGCGGGGAGCATTGGATCTTAAGGATTGCCAATGCCGGCTTGTAGAGGTTGTGCACGGTCAACTTACTCCACCGATCAAACTTTTTTGAAGATTTCGCCAAAGTAATCTATTGCCAAATGGTCATTGTTGGACTTGAGGTTAGCGCAAACTGGTACTTGACTTCTGCAAGTAAAGCGAATACACTACCAGGGTATTAGGTATCTAAAATTCCGGATGTGTAGTTGCAATATGGGGTATTTAGCGAATGCGATATCCAGCTCAGACAGGTGTTTGCTGCGCGGGGCGTTTGCCGCTTAGCTCACTACGTGCTTTGCAACCATCGTGCACTCTGCACCGAACTAAAACTCGGGCTCAGTGCAGGGTCTCGTTCTGAAGTGGGCGGTGCCCAAATCGACAATGTGTTAGTTTCCCATGTCGACCTTTGCTTCCGCCGAGACCTCAGGCTTTTCGACTGGACCGTAAGAAGGAGGATGTTGGGTGATGCATAGATTTGACACTTTCGGCAGAGAGATCTTTCACATGCCTAGGCGAAAGGTAAACCGCAGCGATACTAGGTGGATCGAAGCGATGGTCACCCTGCTGCGCCGAAGTCTTTGGCACCGGATTGTCTTCGGCCGGACATTCGTATCCGGAGCGAGTAGATAAGCATGGGTGGGCAGTATGCGTGCATTCAAAAGACCGTGGTTACGCTCGTTCGCCGCCGCGGCATTTCGGTACCCTTAAAGGCCTCCATGCCGGCCGCAACTCAAATGCGCGTTTTTGCGGCGGGAGGTGCCTCATGAGGCGCCGAGTGGGAATCATTGTCCCCTTTGACTGCGCGATGGACCATGAATACTGGAAGTGGGCGCCTCCCGCCACCACGCTCCTCCTAACACGGACTCCCTACGTGGACGGTGCGGTGACCTTAGAGATGGTGTCTGCCGTTTCGAACCTAGACGCCGTGGGCGACGCCGTGCGCAGGCTGGTCAAGGTAGAGCCAGAGGCTGTGGCGTACGCCTGCACCTCCGGCAGCTTTGTAAATGGGCTTGCTGGCGAGACTGCCATTCGAAAGGCGATCCTGTCGCATGGTGCTGCCGTTGCGGTGACCACCTCCGGAGCGATGCTCGAGGCGCTGGGCTCGCTAGGTGCCCGCAAAGTGGCGGTGGCGACGCCGTACGCGGCCAATATTGGCGAAAAGCTGGTAGATTTTCTCAAAGAGGCTGGCTTGCAGCCGGTGTCGCTGGTCAATCTATCAAAGGAAAACTCGGCCGACATTTACGACTTGGCCGCAGGTGAGCTAGACTTGCTTGCGGAGGCTGCTTTCCGACCCGAAGCGGACGCACTGTTCATCAGCTGCACCAATCTAGAGTCGTTCTCCGAGATCGCGAGATTGGAGGCGCGGTTTAGCATTCCAGTGCTGACGGCCAATCAGGTGACGATGTGGGCGCTGCTGCGGGCGGCGGGAATCCCATCGGGAATCACGGATCAGCGGCTCTTCACTGCGACGCCATAGAGGGGATAGCTGCGGTCACCAATTTGTCTGGTCCCGGCCGGCTAGGGCGGTTCGCGAAACATGGGTGAAAGATGAGCCGGAACATTGTCCCAGAGGCGCCGGCAGTTTCCCTCCAAAATATCGAACAGAAGTTGCCTTTTGATGAGATAACTACTCGGGCAAGTCTCGAACAACGAGGGGATCAGAGAGCCTTAGGGCAGGGTGTGGTATATAGCGGTGAATGGGGCTTGAAAGTAGAGCTCTTTTGGGAGGCTACCCGAGTGCGGGTTCAGACACATCGCGGTTTTGACCTGTCCTTCTCCTAGTCGGGATTTAGATGTGATGCTGGAGGACTCGGACAATTTGGTTATCCCGCCTGTGCGTTCCAACGGGTCGTGAACGAGGGCATCCTCTTTGGGCTTGCTGCGGCGGTTTGCTTCGGAATAAGCGACACGATTGCGGCGCTTTCCTCGCGGCGGATCGGAGCAATCCCAACTGCTGTAGGGGTAATGGTCTGTGGATTTATCAGCTTGACAGTATTTGCGGTCTTCGTGCGACCGAAGGTTCCTGCGGATATGGACTGGGCGCTCCCAGTGGTGGCTCTGGGTGTTTTGACCGGCTTTGCCTATCTTTGTCTTGTCAACGCCCTGCGCTTGGGGCCCATATCGATAGTGAGTCCGCTTGGCGGGTCCAGTGGGGCGGTCACAGTGGCTATTGCCGTAATCTTTCTTGGCGATCGCCCGAGGCTCCAAGAATGGGTAGCATTGGGGGTCACTACGGCCGGTGCTATCACAGTAGCTCTAGTGCGCATGCCCGGCGCTCGGCTTCGCATCGGATCAGGCCCCGCGTTCGCCGGCTTGGCAGTAATTGGATATGCAATCTCCATCACCGGCCTCCAATCCTCCATCCGTGCAGTGGGCTGGCTACCCACGCTGGTCGTCTGGCGGGCGGCGAGCCTTGTGGTTACTACTGCGGTGTTTGGGTTCTCGGCTGCCCGCGTGCGCAGGGGCGACCAGGCCGTGTTATCTGGCGACTTCAACGGAGTTCCTGCATGGCTGTTTAGGCGGGTGTATGGGCTTCCGGTGGCACTGGTCTTGGCTGGCTTCTTGGAGAGTGCCGGCCAGATCCTGCGCTCCTTCGGGTTGGCCGTGGCTCCCGTGTGGCTGGTTGGCATCATGAGTCCGCTCGCTACCATCGTGGTGATCTCCGCGGGCGTTGTACTTTTTGGCGAGCGGCTTAGTCGCGCCCAGATTTTGGGTAATCTGCTAGTGGGCATGGGGCTTGTGCTTCTCGCGCTTCCCTAACAGCGGTCCGACCCACAAGCTCAGCCTATGCAAATGGAGCGGAGATTGGATTTGTGCAGTACATCCGGAGGCAGTGTGGGGTGGGCATTGTGTCCTGCCAATGCTTTCTCATAGAAGTTGTGCATCTCCAGTGTGCCACCCTGATCAGTTTACGCCAACCATCCGTGAAGGGTGGTCTTTCCCAAGATCCTAGGGAGGGTAGATATAAGCAGTGGATTCTGCGTGCTCCAAATGCCCTTGGATATAAATTAGATAGACAAACTAGTGGTCATCGGGTATGGTATTATAAGATTGGGCTAGGTAAATAAAGAGTTGGTAGCTATAGTCTCATTCGTATTGCGATGGAGTAAATACGACCGCCGCGGCTGGTGGCAGATGGTTTCCCAGAGATTGCGCAATAACACTGATGTGTCAGTAGAACGAATTAGGTTTTTTCAGTAAGCCAATGCGCCACTCGAAGTTGTCTGAAGCGGTGCGATCCTCTTCACTAAGGGCACGGTCCTTGCCGCGCTCTGCAATTCGGGAGATGATGGACCTTGCTGTAGGTCGATCTGGAGTTATCCACCTTGAAGTAGGTGAGTCTGATGCCCCCACCCCCGAGCATATCATTCAAGGTGCCTTTGAGTCCGCCCATGCTGGTTGGACCAAGTACAGTGCGAACGCTGGTTTACCAGCGCTTCGGGCGCTGATTGCACGGCGCATGTCATCCCGATGGGGCACACAGGTCGCCTCCGATCAAGTAGTGGTTACTACGGGCGCTGTCGGTGCCGTTTTCACATCAATAGCAACCGTGGCGGATGCTGGTGACGAGATTCTCACACCCGATCCAGGTTGGCCAAACTACGAAGCCATGGCGCACCTGTTGAATGTCAAGGTAGTGCGTTATGACCTGCATCCACGGAATGGGTTTCTGCCGGATCCCGATCAAATCTCCCAGAGAATAACGGGCAAGACAAAGGCGATTCTAATCAATTCACCGTCTAATCCGGCTGGGGGAGTGTTCCCGGAGGGGTTGATGGCTCGCTTGGCTGATATTGCGCGCATTAGCGGTGTATACCTCATCAGCGATGAAATCTATGAGGATATCGTATTCGATGGCCAGCATGTATCTGCGGGGTCGTTGGGGATCAGTGACAGGACTTTTGTAATTTCTGGTTTCTCGAAGGGTTATGCTATGACTGGATGGCGCCTAGGATGGCTTATCTGTGCCCCCGAACTCGCACTTGCTGCTACCCGCATTCAGGAGCCGCTTTACTCTTGCGCCTCGACTATTTCCCAAAAAGGGGGCGAAGTTGCGCTATTAGGACCGATAAGTACTACTGAAAATTTCCGCAATACCTACCGCCGGCGCCGAGATATTATTGTGGATGTATTTCGCAACACTGGAATGTTGTCGGTTGTTCCGGCAGGCGGCTTTTATGCGCTCATAGACATTTCCCGCACCGGGCTCCTTTCTCTGGATTTTGCGAAACGCTTTCTATTGGAGCACAACGTCGTTACTGTTCCCGGTAGCACTTTTGGCCCGAATTGCGAAAAGTTTGTGCGGGTGGCTCTCACTATTGAGGATGATCAGCTCCGCGTTGGCCTACTGCGATTGCGTGCCTTTATTACAAGTCTTGCTCAATGAGGTCTGGAATTTAGCTCGACTATTCGGTGATCTGCAATAGTAGTTCGATCGTGATGTGACGGGCGAGGCTTCTTGTGAACATAACTGTTTTCCGCAGCCGGTCAGCCTTCAGTGCAAAAAAACACAAACCTCATTTGGAAGCCGGTTGCCCCTTGAGCAGGCCGCAGCTGGCGAATGCCTGCTACGTTTCTCCGATCTGCTCGCGGCCGCCAGCGAACATCATCAGATCGGTCTCAGCGGATTTCGTTGCGAAGCGCCCCTGCTATAAGTACAGTATCATCAACGGCGTCCGGTACCCGCGCAGCACGACCACACACTTGTAGTCTAAGGTGTTACCAGCGTAGTGGCTAGCGAGGTAAAAAAGGCTCTGTTCAATCCCGTGCGAGACCGTCAATAACATGCTCTTCCGTTCGTATGGAGACGGCCGGTAGCCTTCCGACGGCAAAACACCTCAGCTCGGAGTGTCACGTGCTTGCGACCAATTGTCTCTTCTCTTTATCACAATACCCTGCGGTTGCTTCGAGCGGAAAAATCGGGGATGGACGACATCGGTAAGCAAGTCGCTCCAGATTGGAGGGGCATATACCTGGTGTATCGATCGTGAACTGGCTCTGCGCAACGGCGCCGTACGCCGCGCGCCATGCGATTGCCGATTTCACGACGATGACCCGACATGAGGCCGGCTCAATACCCACTGAGCGAAGTTGTTCAATGTCAAAAGGCATGGTGCGGAGCGAGGTAAGAACGACTTTGACGCCGCCAATCTCGACAATCGCGGTCAAGCCCATCTGGGTGACTGTTCCAGTCATGTAGCTTCCCGAGTGAGTGAAGTTAGTTTCGCGCACGTAGGTGACTGTCCCTTCTACCATCAGCGGTGAGCCGTGGGCCCAATCCGTGCGGGCGCCGACGAGGCCCGAAAAGATCTGGCCCTCGCCAACTGCTGCCGCTTGCGCAGCGGCGACTCGGTCACATATTACAATTACTGCACCCTGCGCGTCGCCGCGGACCAGTTCCACTAGCACGGCCGTACCGTCGCCCGCGCTGCCACCGCCGACGTTGTCTGCTGGGTCGACTAAAACGACCGGCGTAACCGCCGTTGAGTCAACAAGCCTGAGGATGGCGGACGTAGGTAGAAGTTTTGGTATAAAGGAATGGCGCAATTTCCAAATGGCCTGTGCAAGATCGCTCGCTGCGGCCGTGGCGCGCGAGTCTCCGTAAACCAGCACGGTCGCGCCCAGCTCCTCCGAGTCTGCGTAAGGGAAGCCCAGTGCAATAGTGGCGGTCACGATGCCAGCGCGAGCTTCTACCTCACCTAGAAATGCACCGATTGTCCGCATAGGCTCGTCATCAGTAGATTGGCATTGCGGCACTGTGAGGAGAGGCAGCTTGCGGTAGGCTTTTTGTAGACGTTCGCCAGAGAGGAGCAATGCCAAAATGGTGACAGCCTCAGCACCCCGTGCTGCCATGTCTGTGTGTGGGTATGTATCGTAGCCGACAATGACGTCAGTGGCAGTGACCATGCCGAGCGAAATATTCGCGTGAAAATCGGTCGTGGCAGCGACCGGGCAATCTGGTCCGACGATCTTCCGGATAAGAACTAGAACCGCAGCGTCAGCATCTGGAATACCTTCGGAAACTGCTGCTCCGTGCAAGACCGCGACCACGCCATCAAATGTACCGATTTGTTCAAATCCAGCCAGAATCTTTGCTCTTATTGATGCGAAGCAAGCACCCGTGATTACGCCTGACGGAATTGCAGATGCAAACAGCACTGGAACCGGAACCCAACCGCGACGATCTATTTCCCTGATCGCGCCACCGAGCTCCGTTCCCGTACCGCGGTAGCGATCAATAAGCAAGGGACCCTCGACATATTGATAGCTCTCGAACAGTTCAAATGGCGTTGTTGTCACCGCGAACGTATTCGTCTCATGATAAAAGCCGACAAGTGCGATTCGAATGGTCATAGGGACACCTGTTGATATCTGCGCGCGAAAAGAGCCCAAAACGGTAGCGAGGTACTGAGGAAAAAACAACCACCTTTGCAACTCCATATTACACGGAGCCTCCCTTCTTGTCGAGGGGTACTTTTATTGAACCTCATCCAACCGGTGTTTAGCGTTGAAAGCTCACCTAATTCTTGGAAGCAGATTGTACGGTCAACAAAGGCAAAATGCAATATTTTTATAAATCAGCCGCTGAAGTCGAAACCTTCATCGCACCACGCCTGCATTGACACGGGACCTTGACAGTCTATGGCGCAGGTTCCTCGGCCCAAGGTCTTACCAAACTCGTTGGGTGGGATTAGTCTTGCATCCGCAACGCGCAATAAACAGTCATGCTAAATCCTACAATTAGATTTTCCCGCTGGTCAACCACTATTTCGTGGACTGCCTCATACACCCCTCAGTAGCAGCGATTTTTTGCCCAATTTTTATCCCCAGCAGTGGTAAGCACACTGCGATGGGGTCTTTTACGCGCCCCAGATAACTCCTTACTGGCGTACACCTGCATTTCAGAAACCACCACGCAGTTTAGCGAAGAGAACATCAGGGCCATTTGTGTGGGGAATTGCAAGACCTCACCCAAGTTTTTGGTCAGATTGGAATTCTTAAAACCCTGAGATTAAGTTTTCGCCTGCTGCAGCAGTAACCCAAAGGTGGTCTCAGATTACATTAGAACGAAATCCTAATTGCGTAAGACCGTCATTGATTCCAAAGTTCTTCTAATAACACCGAGGCGCAGTTGAATCGGCTTCATGCTACGAAGGGCCTAGTAGCCCTATCTTGGTGCAACCAAGCCAATCGCGGTACTTGATTGCTAGATTTTATGTTCGACAACCTAATGAATCACAGAGCATTTCGCGAACAAATAATCTGGATGACCGTAAGCGCAAGGTGGTGCGGACTGGATTATACACTTTAGTGATTTTAGCACTGGTAGGTTGCACGTTGAAGAGTCCCTTGTAAGCTACCGAATTTGCTGGCAAAAATTGAAATTGACTTTTATTACGATGTCGGCTTGATTAATTAGCATTTATATGTTACGATTCAGGTCCAAAATGTGAACCAAGGAGACACCTATGCCGGAAGCGATGACGCAGATTTTTCCAGAGAAAGAGTTTCAAGATCGGCTACGAAAAGTGCGCAGCTCCATGCAAATAAGCGGTTTGGATATCCTGCTTGTGCACACCCCCGAAAACATTTTTTATTTGACTGGTTATCAGACCCCAGGATACTATACCTATCAGTGCTTAGTTCTCCCTATTACCAACGAACCTGTTATTGTAACTCGCCAGATCGAGGTTACCAATGTAAAAGCACGATCGTGGGTCAAACACACCGCAACTTTTGTCGGACTGGAGGATACCAGCGGGCTAAATCCAGTAGAGGTTACTTGTCGGGTACTTCAGGAGATTGGGGGACCCCGGCCGCGAATTGGGGTAGAAAAAGGTTCATGGTTTCTCACTCCTCTCAATCTAGAATCTTTAGAGCAAAATTTGCATAGTAAATTTGTAGACGCAACAAACATTGTTAATGATGTCAGATTAGTTAAGTCTGCGAATGAGTTAATCAATATTCGGCAGGCCGCAAGGTCAGTTGAAAAAGGAATGAGCGCTGCGATAGAGTCAATTCAGGAAGGCAAGATTGATCTAGAAGTTGCCGCTGCTTTTCATGCGGCCAGTATTTTAGCAGGTAGTGAATATCCGGGTCTGCCACCATTTATCGCTACCGGTAAGGCTTCTGCCATAACGCACGCTACTTGGGAAGGGCGGAAGATAAATCGAGGTGATGCTGTGTTCTTGGAGCTCCCGGGCTGTGTCAACCGGTACCATGCAGCACTCGAGCGGACGGCAATTGTGGGCAAGGCGCCAGATAAGTGGGTAAGAATTGCGGAAGCAGTAATAGGAGGTCTCAATGCGGCAATTGAAGCTATTAAGCCAGGTGTAACGTCTGGGGAAGTGGATGCTGCGTGCCGGAAGGTTATTGGGCAGGCTGGATTCGGCGAATATTACCTCCACCGCTGTGGCTACTCAATTGGCATTGCCTTTCCCCCCGACTGGGGTGAAGGACATATTTTTAGCCTTCGGGCCAACGACAACCGAGTTCTGGAAGCAGGCATGGTATTTCACATTCCTCCAGGCGTGTTTATATATGGCGAAGTGGGGATTGCATTCAGTGAAACTGTCACGGTCACAGAGACTGGCTGCGAAGTGATTACAAGTTATCCTCGCAGACTATTTGTGATAGATTAGGTCAAATCAATTGATTGCAAGGGAGGTGTATTTGTTGTGCATTGAAAGTTTTTGACGGCTAAGCGAGTAATTGGGGTCTTAGCGTGGCTGACTGTTGCAATGGGATTACAACAATCTTGAGCTTGCAGGTTTATTCTGCATGAGTAGCCATGGAGAGTTGAAGTTTTGCAGCGGGGAAGCGTGGTCGTAGGTATTGCAAATAGGGAGGGTGTCATGTATTTCCGAAAGTTCATTGTGGTGTTTAGTATTTTGTCGCTAATGTCAGCTGCCTGTCAGAGTCCTGCACCTCAAGTTGTGGAGAAAGAGGTGGAGAAAATTGTGGTTCAAACCGCGATAGTAGAAGTTGAAAAAGTTGTTCAGGTGACGGTTGAGCCAGAACCAGTGGCGGCAGAGAGCACGTGGGAACGCGCGAAAAGAGAGGGGGTAGTTCGGGTTGGTTTTGCTAATGAAAACCCGTATGCTTACGCTAAACCTGATGGTACGTTGACTGGTGTGGATGTTGAAATTGCCCGCCTGGTTTTCAAGAGATTAGGTGTTGAAGCCCTTGAAGGGGTTCTTACTGAATGGGGTGGCCTGATCCCAGGATTATTAGTGGGTCGTATTGATGCCATCACCGCTGGAATGTGGATTAAGCCTGAGCGTTGCGAGTCCGTAATTTTTTCGGACCCTGAGACTGGCGTAGGCCTTGGCATGGCCGGAAAAGCTGGTAATCCACTAAACTTAAGTTCGATGACCGACGTCGCCAAAAACCCGAATGCTCGATTTGGGATTGTGACGGGCGGATATGAAGAAGACTATGCATTGAAGTCCGGAGTTCAACCTGCTCAGATCGTTGCCTTCACTACTCCTGACGCTGCGATGGCTGGGCTGCAGGCTGGCCGAATTGATGCATTTACTCTTGGTGGATTAGCGATGCAAATCCTGATCGACAACTCTAAGGACCCGGGTGTTGAAAGAATTCTTCCTTTCACTGATCCTGTAATTGAAGGCACGATAGTGAGAGGATATGGCGCAGTTGCGTTCCGGCCAGTAGATACGGACCTGCGTGATGCATACAGCAACGAAATTCAAAAAATGAAAGCATCGGGCGAATTGCTGAAGGTGATAGAGCCTTTTGGTTTTACGTCAGCAGAGCTGCCTGGAGACATGACTCAGGAAATGTTGTGCAAGGGTTCCTAAATATCAAGACTGGTCTCCATTGTATTTTATCTAACCTCGTAGATTCATCGCGACCAAGATGCTACGAGTGGAGAATCGATCGCACATGATGTAGTCTTTGGGTGTATTCGCGCAATTATCATAATCGGGTTGGTGATTGTTGCCAGCCCGATTATGGTTTGTCGCAATAATGTTCAGCAAACTTTTGATCGATGGAGTATTATCTTGCGGGAGACATTTAGTGCTTGACATGTTTGAGGTATTACCGCCCTTGTTGCGAGGTGCTTATGTCACTCTGCAAGTGGGCCTCGCGTCTGCATTCCTTGGCATCTTGATTTCATTCTCTATAGGTGGCGCAAGTTTATCAAAAAATGTCATTGTGCTATTTTTGTTACACATATTTATTAATTTTTTTCGGGGTACTTCCTTGTTGGTTCAATTATTCTGGATTTATTACGTCTTACCTTTCTTTGGTCTTTTGCTGTCCCCCTTCGTGTCGGCTGTATTAGGGATTGGAATGAACTTTGGTGCTTACGGATCCGAAATCGTGCGCGGAGCAATTGTAGCCGTTCCGCAAGGCCAGATTGACGCCGCGGTGGCACTCAACATGAAAACTTCGCAGCGAATGTTACAAATTGTTTTGCCACAGGCACTTACCCGAATGTTAGCTCCTTTTGGGAATTTGTTGATCGAGTTACTCAAGAGTACTGCTCTTGTATCTCTAGTCACGCTACCGGATCTGACATTTCAGGGGTTTAGTATGATCCAAACATTAGGTCGCAGAACCCCGATCTTGACCCTAGTGCTCTTATTTTACTTCTTGTTGTCTTTCCCAATCTCGCGTATTTTTCTGTGGCTTGAACGTCGATTTCTCGTAGTAAGCTAGTCAGAGAGTACACCTGATGTGGGACTGGGAATTTGCGGCTGATATCTTTCCGCGGCTTCTTTGGATGTTGCGCATAACGATTGCAGCTACACTTGCAGGTATGTCGTTGGCTTTGGTAGCAGGCTTAGTTCTGGCATTGATTTCGCGATCGGAGTACGTGTTCGTGTCGCTTCCCACTCAATGGTTTGTGGATTTTGTTAGAACCACTCCGTTGTTGGTTCAGCTGTATTTTCTGTATTATGTTTTGCCAAGCTTCGGAGTTGTGCTGGAAACTTACACAACCGGGATAATAGGTCTAGGACTCCACTATGGCGCATACTTATCTGGAGTGTATCGTGCAGGCATTGATGCGGTTCCCCAGGGGCAATGGGATGCAGCGATTGCTCTGAATTTTTCCGGACCACGAACATGGATTTCTGTCATACTTCCGCAAGCTATCAAACCGATGTTACCGGTTCTCGGCAATTATTTCATTTCTATGTTTAAGGATACCCCCGTTTTGTCTGCGATATCGATAATAGAAGTTCTCACAACTGCCAAAACCATCGGTACTCGTTCATTTCGCTTTATAGAGCCATTGACAATTGTGGGGGTGATGTATTTTTGCGTAAGTTATCCCTGCGCAATTGTTATCCGCAGTTTGGAGAAACGTTATGCCCAAAAGTGAAGATTTCGGGCCTGAGCTGAATCCTATGGTGAAGGTTCGCAATCTGACTAAAGCATTTGCGGGAGGCATTGTCCTCCGCGATCTTAACCTGGACTTTGCACGAAATGAGCATGTTGCAATCATCGGGCCTAGTGGTTCCGGAAAGACTTCTTTCTTGAGGGTGCTAATGACCTTGGTGCAACCAGACTCTGGAGTGGTTTTTGTCGACGGCGAGGTTCTATGGGGGATGCAAGCGGACGGAACGTGCATTCGGCCTGACGAGAAGCATTTGTATCGAGTGAGGAAGAATATTGGCATGGTGTTCCAGCAGTTCAATTTGTTTCCCCACATGAAGGTGCTTCGTAACGTCACAGAGGCGCCAATCTCTGTGCTGGGCAAATCTCGACAAGAGGCGGAGGATTCCGCGCGAGACTTACTTAACCGAGTCGGGCTTTCTGATAAGCTTGATGCCTACCCCGCCCAGCTGTCTGGCGGGCAGCAGCAGCGTGTCGCAATTGCAAGAGCGTTAATTATGCGCCCGAAAGTTATGCTTTTTGATGAGATTACTTCGGCCCTCGATCCCGAACTAGTTGGGGAAGTTCTCAATGTAATCCGGTGGATTGCAAATGACACCGACATGACTTTGCTTATTGTGACTCATGAGATGAGTTTTGCGTTTGAAATTGCGGATCGTGTTATCTTTATGGAGTCCGGGGCGGTTGAGGATGACGGTCCCCCCGAAATGGTGTTGAAGAATTCTTCCAATCCGCGTACACGCGCCTTTTTGAAAGCGATTGGCGACCGGTGAGTGGAATAAATCTGGTGGGCAGCTTCTATTTCAAATGTTGTGTGGGTTGATTATGTACTTCTATATGCGGTCCAGCAACACTTTCAACTGCGTTGTTCATTTGGTGTTGGGTTTAGGCTTGTTTGAGCCCTTGTTTTAAATACTGTAGGGTCAAGACCTAGCTTCGCCCCACTTTTGCCGGACCAAGCAATTCGGCTTATATCCGTCACACTTGAGGTAATTAATGATATGAACCAGAAGTCATCACCAACTTATGTGTTTGAGAAATCGCGATTACGTTACGAGCGCGCCCTGCTTACGGTGCCGGGTGGTGTTCACTCCAATGTCCGATTATCTGAACAACCTCATCCACTTTTCTTTGAATCGGGTGCTTTTGGTCATCTACTTGACGTGGACGGCAACGACATTATCGACTGGGTCTGTGGAAACGGCCCGCTTCTACTAGGGCACCGCCCTGTTGCGGTGCTCGAAGCAGTAAAGCATCAACTGGACCGCGGCTTACTTTACGCGGCGCAATCTGACCTTGAGCTGGAGGCTGCGGAGCGATTGAGTGCTCTGGTTCCCTCTGCAGAGCGAGTGCGGTTTAGTATGACTGGCACAGAAGCAGTCCAAGCTGCACTGCGCATCGCTCGCGCAGCGACCGGTCGCACAAAGATCTTGCGCTTTTCTGGCCATTATCACGGCTGGGCAGACTCCGTTTTGTATAATGTCGGAACAGCCTCCCAACCGTGCTCTGGCTCCCCTGATACTCTTGAGCCCATACCTGAGTCTCTGGGTTCCGATCGTGCGTTGGCATCGTCAATAGTTGTCGCGCAGTGGAACGACCTGGGTGCGCTCGCTCGGATTCTTGCATCACACGGCTCAGAGTTGGCGGCTGTGTTGATGGAGCCAGTTATGGGTAATAATGGCGTCATCCCGCCGCTAGAAGGCTACCTAGACGATGTGCGTGCACTCACCACTGAATATGGTGTTCTACTCATTTTTGACGAAGTCATTACTGGATTTCGGGTGGCTTGCGGGGGCGCTCAGGTTCGATATGGAGTAACCCCTGACCTCTCAGTATTTGGCAAAGCAATCGCGTCCGGGTTTCCAGTTGCGGCCGTCGTTGGGCGGGCTGACCTATTTGAGGCGGTTGGCGTTGGGCGTGTCACACACGCGGGCACGTTCAATAGCAATCAGGTTGGCATGGCTGCGACCGTCGCAACCCTCCGGATTCTCGGCGACCAAACATCCGGGGTTTATGAGCGATTGGAGACCGCAGGTGCGCGACTTCGAGACGGTCTTGCCAAAGCCATTTGCGATACGGGGACGCCAGCCATAGTACAGGGCCTCCCCGCTCTCTTCTCGATCGCCTTCACCCATGTGCGCGAAATCCGAAATCACTTGGAATCGGCGCAATCAAATCGAACTGCACTGGCTCGGTTTTGCTTGGAGACTATCACCCGGGGTGTTCGGGTCATGGCTCGCGGTAACTTCTTTTTCTCTGCTGTTCACACGGACCAAGACATCGACCGGACACTCAATGTCTGCCACGACGCATTGAGGGCGATGCAGTCAGCTCCATGAGTGAACAGGGCATCATTCGGACAGTGACCGGAGATATTCCGGCTTCATCGCTCGGCTGGACGATGATCCATGAACACCTTATTTGCGACCTGTCGCTCTACTGGACTCCTGAAGACAACGAGCAAGTAGCTGGGCTTTCAGCTACAACCGAAAACATTCGGGCTATCCGAATGAATCCGTTTGCTGTGCGCGATAACCTTCAGTTAGATCAGATCGCAGGTACGATTAGGGAGCTTGTTTTTTATGCAACGGTAGGGGGGGGCACGATCGTGGAGATTACATCGCACGGGATTGGGCGGGATATAAAGGCACTCGAATATATTGCTCGGGCAAGTGGTATACAGATTATCGCCGGATGCGGCTACTATATTGGTCAAGGTCACCCACGCAGTTTCGATAAACGCTCGATTGACGACTTAACAAACGAGTTGATCGAGGAGCTTACAGTGGGTATTAACGGAGGCCCAATACGAGCAGGGGTCATTGGCGAAATTGGCGTCGGTAGTTACCCAATGCAACTTGGTGAGCATAATATGCTGCTCGCATCGGTTAGAGCTCAGCTAGCAACGGGAGCAGGCATGATAATTCATCCTGCACCAGGAACTGAATCTGCCTTCGAGATCGTCCGTGTTCTTTCAGAAGCAGGCGCCAGCATGCATAAGATTGTAATCTCCCACCTTGACGAGCGTTTCAGATCAGATTTGGGTTTGTTTCGCCGGATGGGCCAGTTCGGGGTACTGTTTGGCTTTGATACTTTCGGCAGGGAACTCTACTTTTCACCCCGGCGGCGGCAACACCCGAGTGATACAGAACGGATTGAGACGATTGTTAGGTTATGGGATGGTGGCCTTGGCGAGAAAGTGGTGCTCGCTCAGGACATCTGTATGCGCCACGAGCTCGCGTCACTCGGCGGGCAAGGCTACAGCTATGTACTGGAATACATCGTGCCACGCTTGCGAGAGCAAGGGATTCCTGCTTTCGCAATTGATCAAATGCTTTGCAAGACACCTTCAACTGTGTTGAAATTTACGCGAAACCATACTTAATGCATCACCTAATCTCACAGTCAATATCCACAACAAATTAGTACTACTGGAGGTAGTATGCCAATCCCGAATGATCCCGCATTTAGTGTCGAAGAGTATCAGGCACGCCTTGAGTCAATCAGAGTTCGGATGGTCGCTAGGGAGATTGATGGGCTTCTAGTTTTTAGCCCCCACAATATTTACTATCTCTCAGGCATGGATACTGAGAACCTTTTTGATTTCCAATGCCTTCTTGTCCCGACGACAGGAAAACCAATTCTAGTAATTTTGGACTTCGAGGAAGCCCGCGCTGAAAACAGTGTTGGGTTGGGCTCAACCGTCAGCTACCACGCGTTTGATGACCCGGTGCAAGCAGTCATGGCAGAGGTGAGAAAGCTTGGGCTTCTTGGTGCTCGACTTGGTGTGGAGCAGGGTGCTGGGGTTACGCCACAGACCTACTTGCGCTTTGCCGAAGCACTAAGCGGTAGTTATCTGGAGGACTCTTTCGGGATCATCGAGCACTCCCGCCTAGTGAAGTCGGAAGCTGAGCTGGCCTACATGCGGCAAGCGGCAAAAATGACCGATACTGCGGTACTCGCGGCATATGCTGTTCTCCGGCCGGGTATCCGAGATACAGAAGTTGCTGCGACGATCATGGACAGTCTATACCGGAGTGGCAGTGAGACGGTTTGCTGGGGGCCAATTGTTGCATCCGGATATCGTGCCGGATCAGCGCACAGTACTTTCAATGGTCGAGAACTCCTGCCTGGCGAAACAATTTTCTTGGAGCTTACTGCCCAAATTCGGCGCTACACAGCGCCCCTTATGAGGACTGCAATTTTAGGTCGACCCAGCGCCGAGGCTGAGCGCGTAGCTCAAGCTGGCGCAAAAGCTGTGGATTCGATAATTCGCACGGCCCGCCCTGGCATTGAGGCGCGCGAAGTGGCTTTAGCTGCCGGAGCCATTCTGGAGCCCGTGCTTCCTGGGCTAGTTTTCCATCACAATTTTGGATATTCAGTTGGTATAGGTTTTCCTGGAACTTGGATTGAGACTCTGGGATTCTTTCTTCGAGTAGACAATCGGCAGATTTTGCAATCTGGCATGGTATTTCATCTGCCCATGTCGCTTCGAAAGTACGGTGAATATGGTGTTAACCAGAGCCACACAATGCTAATCACCCAGTCGGGGGCGGAAGCATTAACACGAACTGATGCGCGTCTCAACGTCCTTGAATCCTTTACCTAAATATCAAAGACGTCTAGATAAGCGGAGCCAACGGGCCGTCTTGTTGCTTTTTTGGGGCCGCCCTGCGAAACCGCTTACCGGCACATCTACCGGTCCCGATCCAGTTCAAAATGACAACCTGCTGAAAATCTCAGGCTGTATAGTCTGGGCTTGCTTTTCGGAATTTACTGTGATACAGTTTTGGGCGTTTGACAAAATAACTCTCTGCGCACTGGTTTGGAGTCATGCTGTTAGATGGGTTGGGGCAACTTGGGGGGCAAGCTAATGCCATCCGAAGGAAATTGCGATTTAGAGCCAATCACTAATTCGATAAATCAGGTTTTTATGCGTGTCTTATCAATCAAGGAGTAACGATAATGAAAAAAAATGTGTTCTTGGAGGTAGGTGTAGTTGTAGTTCTAACTTGTGTGTTGGTTTCTTGTGCCGCACCAGCGCAAGTGGCTGCTCCAGCGTTACCTGCTCCCGCAACAGAGATAGTTGCACCTAACGGAATTTCAGCACCAGCGCCAGGAGAGAGTCCGATAATCGATAACATGCGGAAGTACGGTAAGGTTCGCGCTGGTGTAGCTATTGCAGCGCCATGGCTTTTTCAAAATCCCACTACGAAGGAGTTTATCGGCGCACCGTATGACGTGTCCGTAAAGCTGT
>SXGT01081324.1_pt1 | contig 17247 bp, 20 predicted proteins | sample 3176221 | NCBI WGS metagenome assembly SXGT01 (sample SAMN11356862, study PRJNA531348) | freshwater metagenome | isolation source: freshwater sample F1-120 | place: China: Fuxian Lake, Yuxi | collected 2017-12-25 | reverse complement strand
GGGAGCTGTCGGGAGTTGTCGTGGGAGTTGTCATACGGCCAGGTTCGGCCGTCGGGGGCCAGGGGGCTACCCGGCACATCCCCCAGACGGTGGTGGGGGATCCCTCAAAGCGCGGTCGATCGGGTTATTCGATCCCGTGTTCGATCGCGTACCTGATCAGCTCCTGTTTTCGCGACAGGTGGAGCTTGCCGAGGATGTTGCGAACGTGGTTCTCGACCGTCTTCGCCGAGATGAACAGCTTTTCACCGATGTCCTTGTACGGGTAGCCGCGCGCGACCAACTGCAACACTTCTCGCTCGCGTTCGGAGAGGGGGTTCTGTCCCGTGCTCGACTTCGAGAGACGACGGAACTCGCCGAGCACGAGTGCCGCGAGATGCGCGGAGAACACCGGTTCGCCCGCTGCGGCTCGGCGAACGAATGCTCGTAACTCGTCTCCGGGTGTGCTTTTCACGAGGTACCCGACGGCGCCGGCGGCGACGGCGTCGAGCAGGTCGCGCTCGTGCTCCGACACGGTGAGCATCACGATGCGGGCCGACTCGCCGCATTCTTTGACCACCCGCAATCCGCCGCCGTCGGGCATCTGCAAGTCGCAGACGACCACGTCGGGTCGGTGCTGTCGAATCGCTTCGATCGCTTCGTCCGCGGTGCCGGCCTCGGCCACGACGTGAAAGCCCTCACCCAGGTCGGCGCGGACCCCACTGCGCCAGACCGGGTGATCGTCGGCGAGGATCACTCTCACGATGGCAGCCACAACCGCACCTCCGTCCCACCGCCGGGCCGACTCTCGATCTCGACGCGTCCGCCCACCTCGCTGATTCGTTCTCGGATCGACCGACGCAGCCCGATGCCTTCGTTCACCATGGTGACATCGAAGCCCAGACCATCGTCACGGACCGAGCACAACACCCCGCCCGCGTCCTCGTCGGGTTCGACGTAGACGTAGACCGCGCTCGCGTCTCCGTGTTTTCCTGCGTTGGTCAACGCCTCGCTCACCGCACCTGCGAGCGCGTCGACTCGATCGACCGCGAACGTGGGCAGATCGGGCGCGAGCACGACGTGCGCGCGACCGGCGAATCGATCCTCGAACGTCGCCGCGGCGGCTCGCAACGCCGGCCCGACATCGCGCGCGCCTCCCGATTGGGCGGCGGCGCCGATACCGAACAAGTACTCGCGTAGGTCTCGTTCCTGTTCGCGGGCGAGGCGCGCGAGCTCCTGATCGTCGACTCGACGTTCGATGATCGCGAGTGTCTGCAGGACGCCGTCGTGCAACGTTCGGGCGACTTCGTCGCGTGCGCGCGCCGCGCTGATGTCGCGTTCGAGTCGCCGCAACAGATCGGCAACGTGGCCCGAGATCGCGCCGGCGAGCACGTAGAGAATCATCGACGACGCGACGGAGAACCACTGACTCCGCTCCACGTCCGAGAACGCGAGACCGGCGGCGAGGGGTTGCAGCACCCGCACTGCGCCGAGCGCGCCACCGGTGATCCCGCCGCGCACCGCGCCCCATGCGGTCCCCGCGCTCAAGACGCCGACGAGTGGCCAGGCCGAGCCGATCGAGTGGGCGCTCGAGAATGGATCAGACCCGTACGCCCAGCCGCCGCCGAACTGCAACAAGGCGCCCAACACCAGTTCGGCGATGACGATGTGCGGTGCCAGCAGACGCTGCGGGTCGGCCGTCGCCGTCAAAGTCGTCACGACCGTGACGACCAACGCGGCTCCGACCAAACACCACGCGACCCAGGGGTGTTCGAGATCCGAACGGTTGAGCACGACCACGATCGCCATCCATGCCCACGCACCCCAACGAAAAAGGGCCAGACCTCGCAGCATCCCGCGCTCCATCGCGGCCGAGCGTAACGGTGACGGACGTCTCGGACGGTGGTGTCGCCACCCGCAGTAACCTCGCCGACGCCATGGCCGATCGGGCGCACTTCACCGAGCTGACGACACCGTTCATGTCGCAGCTCTACGCGGCCGCGTTGCGCATGACCCGCAACCCGTCCGACGCCGAGGATCTCGTCCAGGAGACCTACCTGCGCGCCTACCGAGGATTCGACTCGTTCCAAGAAGGAACGAACCTGAAGGCGTGGTTGTACCGCATCCTGACGAACAACTTCATCAACACGTATCGCTCGAAGAAGCGCCGCCCGACCGAGTCCGACCTCGACGGGACCGAAGACTGGGCGATCTACCAGCGGGTCGGCGGCCTCGAAGCGGTCGCGGCGAACGCGACTCCGGAGGCCGAAGTTCTCGATGCGATGCCCGACGAGACCGTGAAGGCGGCGCTCGAGTCGCTCCCCGAGCAGTTCCGGATGGCGGTCATCCTCTGCGACATCGAGGAGTTCTCGTACAAGGAGATCGCCGAAATCCTCGACGTACCCATCGGAACGGTCATGAGCCGTATCCACCGGGGAAGGAAGCTGCTCCAGAAACGGTTGTGGGAGCGCGCCGCAGAACTCGGTTACGTCGAGCGGCCCATCAACGCAGATCATCCGACTTCCGAAATCGTGGGAGCTCAGGCATGACCGACCACCACCCACGACTCGAACCCGACGCCCCCGACGTCCCGACCCCGGTGGAGACACGCTGATGCACTGCGAGGAGATCCTGTTTCACGCGAGTGCCCACGCTCAGGGCCAGCTGACCTGGTGGCGTTCGCTCGCGATCACCCGTCACCTGAGCGAATGCCCGGATTGTCAGGGCAACTACAACCGCCAGCTCCAGATCCGGACGGTGTTGACCTCGAAGTGCCAAGAGACCGCCCCGGCTCACCTCGAGGCCCGGATCTTCGAAGCGATTGCCTCGCCGATCGACCTCGACCCGCAACGACCCTGGTGACCACCGGCGTTCGGCCGATGAAGTCGATGCAGGTCATTGCAGGTCACTGCAGTCGGTGCGGTGACCGCCGTCGCGATCGGCCCCGAGTCCCCGGAGTGAGGTTCGGATGGCTCCGGGCCTCTACGATGCAAGCGTCGGCAACGTGTCCGAGAGGGAGATGTCCGTGAGGCCCAGCACCATGTTGTCGCTTGCCAGCGCCGTGTTGTTCGCAGTCGGCAGCGCCGTGATCTCCGTGATCGCCTTCTTCGCCCACAAAGATGCCGAGACCGGCGTCAAGTGGCACTACTGGCTGGCACCGATTCTCATGCTGGGTCTCGTCGCCTGTCTGCTCCAGCTCGTCGGCATGTACTGGCTTCAGGTCGGCCGCAAGGAGACCCGCGGTCGACGCCGGAGCGGTTAGAGCGGTTCGCCCGCGTTGACCTCGTCGCCGGTCGACTGGAACACCGCGTCGCGTGTCGCCCGACGCGTCTCCCGCCGAGATCCGTTCGCCAACAGCTACCTCACGCATTCGCTCGGCGTCGACTTCGAGCGCGTCTCGCGCGAAGCCGAGGGTCTCGTCGCTGATTTCACCGGTCTGTGTCCCCCGTCTCCAGCGGTCGCGGGTGTAGTCGACCGAACGGCATGGATCGACGCGAACATCACCTCGATGCGCCGGCTGTTGTCAGCACTGAATCCGGCGCTGTCGGCACGTTTCGATGCCGGTCCGATCGGCACGGTGGGTCGGCACACAGCGGGCACCGAGATGGGCGTGCTGCTCGGATACATGAGCCAGCGCGTGCTCGGTCAGTACGACCTGTTGATGCCCGATCAACCCGAGGCTTCCTCCCTCGAGGGCGATGTTGTCTACTACGTCGGCACCAACGTGTTGATGCTCGAGAAGCGGTTCGGGTTCCGCCCCGTCGAGTTCCGTCGGTGGATTGCGATCCACGAACTCACACATCGCGCGCAGTTCACCGCCGTGCCCTGGTTGCGGGGTTACTTCCTCGAACTCGTCGACGAGATGCTCGGTGGGATCGAACCCGATCCGCGTTCGTTGATCCGGGCGTTGGCCAAGGCCGCCGAGTCCTTGTCGCGCGGCAAGAACCCCTTCGACGAGGCGGGAGTCGTCGGACTGTTCGCGACCGATCGACAGCGTGAACTGCTCGATCGAATCCAGGCGTTCATGAGCTTGCTCGAAGGGCACGGCAACTACGTGATGAACGCGCTCGGTCGTCAACACGTGCTGGGCGTCGAACGTATGGAGCGCGTGCTCCAGTCTCGACGCAACGCGGGCGGTATCGCCGGTCAGATCAACAAGGCGCTGGGTCTCGAGATGAAGTTGCGGCAATACGAGGTCGGAGAACGATTCATCGAGGGCGTGGTGGCGCGCGCCAGCTTCGCGGCGCTCGACGCCGCGTTCAGCGAACCCGAAGCGCTCCCGACGCTCGGCGAGTTCACCGATCCCGGAGCCTGGCTCGATCGAGTAGCCGGCACCCGAGCCGGGGCGCGGCGTCGGGCTTGACACGATGAGCGCGGGCGCGCTGGTTCTGGTCGTCGATGACGAGCCGGAGATCCGCGATCTCATCGCGCTCAACATCGAAGCCGCGGGCCACCGTGTCCAAAAGGCCGTCGACGCCGACTCGGCGCTGCGAATCGCGCGCCAACACGCACCAGATGTGATCGTGCTGGACGTGATGCTTCCCGGACTCGATGGTTTCGGGCTGCTCCACCACCTCAAATCCGATCGCACGCTGGCTGCAGTCCCCGTCGTGATGCTGACCGCGCTCGACGACCCTGAGTCGCGCATCCGCGGCGGAATCGAAGGCGCGTTGCGTTACGTTACGAAACCTTTCACCCGGCGCGAGCTCGTCGGAGCGATCGAAGACGTGTTGGGCAAGACCCCTCGCGACGAGGCCGACGCGCGACGAGCCGCGCGTGCCGATGCGCTGAGCGCGCTCGCCCGGCTCGAGGTCGGTACCGGCGAAGGTCGTGGACCCGCGCTCCCGCGTGTTCGGGTCGACCGCCTCGAGCGCGTCGACGAACCAGCCTTCTCCGGTCGGCGACTGCAGGCGCTTCGCTCGCGTTGCGTCAATCTCGACGACACGCAGCGCACGGCGCTCGTGGCGCTCCGCGACGCAACCAGCCCGACCCAAGCTGCTGCGCAGCTCGGCCAGACTCGGACTCGTTACTACGCGACGTTGCGTCGCATCGTCCAGTACCTCGATCTCGACGGCACTCCGACCTTGCAGGCCGCGCTCCGGGCCGGATTGCTCGATGGCTGACCGGCTTCGAACGATCGCCTCCAAGGCGAACTGGACCGACGCTGGTTCGCGGGCGCTGGTTGCGTGCTCGGGTGGCGCGGATTCGTTGGCCTTGGTCGCGCTCGCGACCGACGCCGGCATCGACATCGTCGTCGGTCACGTCGACCACGGGCTCCGCGAGGAGAGCAGTGTCGAGGTCGCCGCGATTCGACGCGCGGTCGCCGACTTCGACGTTCCGGTCGCGAGTGTTCGGTTGGACCTCGAACTCGGCAGCAACCTCGAAGCGCGGGCGCGGAGCGCTCGCTACTCCGCGCTCGACCGTCTGGCCGAGCGACATGGCTGCGAAACGATTCTGACCGGCCACACGCTCGATGACCAGGCGGAGACGGTGTTGCTCGCGACACTGCGCGGGTCTGCAACCGATGGGATCGCGGGAATCGCACGACGCCGCGGTGCGCTGCGCCGGCCGTTGCTCGACATCCGCCGGTCAGAAACGCGCGAGGTCTGCCGGCTGCTCGGTTGGGAACCGATCGACGATCCGATGAACCGCGATGTCGCGTTCACACGGGTATGGATCAGGCGTGAGGTCATGCCCCGGCTCGCGCTCGGTATCGGTCGTGATCTCGCGGTCGTGCTCGCGCGGCAGGCCGACGTTGCGCGCGAAGACCGCGCCGTGTTGAACCAACTCGCTTCCGCGCTCGTCGCCGACGGTCGACCGAAGGCGAAGGACCTCGCGAGCGCGCCGGTGGCGCTGGCGAGACGCGCGATTCGCCAGTGGATCGGACGTCCGGTCGACGTCGCCGCTGTCGATCGCGTCCTCGCGGTCGCACGCGGTTCGGCGGGCGCAACGGATGTGGGGGTCGGCCAGCGCGTGCGTCGCAGCGCCGGCGTGTTGTACCTCGAAGCGGCCGTCGCGCCGCCGCCCGAACCGAAGCGGTTCGCAGTGCCGGGCCGCGCGTGGTGGGGCGATCTCGAGCTCGAGACACGGATCGAACACGCGGCCCCGGTGGGTTGGCCCGACGGGCGTACGTCGGTGGTGCTCGACGCCGACGTCGTCGGCGAGGAGCTCGTCGTGCGGTCGACCTCGACGTCCGATCGACTGGTCGGTATCGGCCGAGCCGGTTCGACCTCGGTGATCGCGGCCCGCAAGGCGGCCGGAGTCGCGCGCGACGAGCGTCACGCTTGGCCGATCGTCGCTCGGCCCGACGGAGAAATTCTCTGGGCACTCGGCTACCGTGGCGCCCACGCGGCTCGCGTCACCGGCCGCACTCGCCGGTACTGCTGGATGACCGTCACCGAGGCCTCGTGTTGATGAACGACCCCCACATCGGGCGCACCATCGTGAGCGCCGACGAACTCGCGTCACGAGTCGAGTTTCTGGGCAAGGAGATCACGGCTGACTACGCCGACGATCCGCCGCTGCTCGTGGCGGTACTCAAAGGCGCGTTCATGTTCCTCTCCGATCTCGCGAAGCGCATCGACCTGCCCGTCGAGATCGACTTCATGGCGGTGTCCTCCTACGGTGCGGCGACGCGGAGCAGTGGTGTCGTCCGCATCGTGAAGGACCTCGAGATCGACCTCACGAATCGCCACGTTCTGATCGTCGAAGACATCATCGATTCGGGCCTCACGCTGCAGTTCCTCCGCAAGAACTTGTGGGCCCGGGGCCCCAAGTCGGTCGAGGTGTGCGCGCTGTTGGTGAAGGACGGGCTGCAGAAGGTCGATCCGCAACTCAAGTACGAGGGTTTTCGTATCCCGCCCGACTTCGTCGTCGGTTACGGCCTCGATTGCGCGGAGATCTATCGAAACTTGCCCTACATCGCCGAATATCTCCCGGACCCGACCGCTGCCGCGCACTGAACCGATGAGCGACGAACACCCTGGCGTCGACACCGCGCGAATCGCCGCGGCGGTGCGCGAAATCCTCGAGGCAATCGGCGAGGATCCCGATCGCGACGGATTGCTGAAGACGCCCGAGCGGGTCGCTCGGATGTACGCGGAGGTGTGCGGCGGCCTGCACGAGAACCCGGCCGAGCACCTTCACGTGACCTTCGAAGCCGATCACGACGAGATGGTGATGGTACGCGACATCCCGTTGTTCTCGATGTGCGAACACCACCTCGTCGTCTTTCACGGGAAGGCGCACGTGGCGTACATCCCTGGGCAGGATGGCCGCATCACGGGGCTGTCGAAGCTCGCCCGACTCGTCGACGGCTTCGCCAAACGTCCTCAGGTCCAGGAGCGGTTGACTTCGCAGATCGCCGACGCGCTCGTCGGAGCGCTGGCGCCTCGCGGCGCACTCGTGGTCATCGAGGCGGAGCACCTGTGCATGAGCATGCGCGGCGTCCGTAAGCCCGGATCGACGACCGTGACGTCGGCGGTGCGCGGCATCTTCAAGGAGAATCCTGCGACCCGGGCCGAAGCGATGTCGATGATCGGCCTCGGGGTTCCTCGCTGACCCGTCGCAGGAGTGTCGAATCGACGCTTCGATCCGCCCCACCTACCGCGCCCGGACTGGCCCGCGAGGGTCCCAGGTAGTGTTCGATTCGTGGTGTTCCGAGCCGGCGATCTTCCGCAACGAGCAGTGATGGGCATCGTCAACGTGACGCCGGATTCGTTCTCGGACGGTGGTCGATACCTGTCCGCCGCGGCGGCGACCGCGCACGCGCTGCGGTTGGTCGACGAGGGCGCGCACGTCGTCGACATCGGCGGCGAATCGACCCGACCGGGCTCGGTCGGTATCTCGGAACGTGACGAATTGGCTCGAGTCATGCCGGTGGTCGAGGCCGGGCGCGCCGCGACGAGTGCCTTGATCAGTGTGGACACGACCAAGCCCGCCGTGGCCGAGCGCGCGCTCGAAGCGGGTGTCGACATCGTGAACGACGTCACCGGAGGGCGCGACGACCGACTCCTCGATGTCGTCGCCGCGCACGATGCCGGCCTCGTCTTGATGCACATGCGGGGCGAGCCACGAACGATGCAGGACGATCCTCGCTACGACGACGTCGTGATCGAGGTGGCCGATCACCTGGCCCTGCGCGTCAACCGGGCGGTGGCGCGCGGCGTCCGGCACGAAGCAATGTTGGTCGACCCCGGTATCGGATTCGGGAAGACCGCCGATCACAACTTTGCGTTGTTGGCGAGTGTCGCCGAACTCGAACGACACGTCGGCGTGCCCGTTGTGATCGGGGCGTCGCGCAAACGATCGCTTGCGCTGCTGGTCGGCGACGAACTCGCAGCTCGCGACGATGCGACGCTCGCGGTTTCGGTCGTCGTGTTCGCGCAGGGCGCGGCGATGGTGCGCGTGCACGATGTTCGGCCGTCGGTGGTGGCGGCGCGATGGATCGATCGGGTCGAGGTGGCGGCATGACGACGTTGCGAGGGAAGTGGGCGCAGGGGCTGCAGCCGCGCAACTTCACGTGGATCATCAAGGATCGTCTCGCCGCGGCCGAACGCCCGGGCGGCTTCACCCGCAATCATCGCAAGGTCCGTCGGACCGAAGAGCTGATCTGGCTGCGCTCGAACGGGTTCACTCGGATTCTGAGTTTGCTCGACTCGCCTCACAACCTCCAGGCGTACGTCGAAGCGGGGCTGCGCGGCGAGCACATCCCCTTCGGCAAACACGATGAGCTCGCCTTGCGGCTGCAGCAGCACTACACGCGGGTCGCCGCGTGGCTCGATGATCCCGCCGAGAAGCTCTTCATCCACCACGACGAGTTCGGCGATCGCCTCTTGGGTTTCCTCGGCGGCTACCTGCTGTTCGCCGGCCTGGTGCAAGAAGGCCCGCACGCGATCGCCATCGTCGAGAAGCTCGGCAACCGAACCCTCGACAACTTCGGGCGCGAGCTCGTCAGCATCGTGCTCGACCAGAACCTCCGCCGCACCTGAACCCCGAACCAACAGCGGTTCGCGTGCCCTCGGGGCAGAGCGGTTTCAGGCGCGGACGATGCGGACGGTGTCGGTGCTGCCGGCGCGGGGGCCGGCACTGCCGAACACCACGGCGACCAGGTCGCCCGGTCGGGCCAGCCCGGCTTGCAACGTGGCGCGCACCGCGAGGCGCAGCTGCTCGTCACCATCGCTCACGTCGGGGACTTCGAGCGGGCGAACGCCCCACGTCAGCGCGAGACCGCCGAGCACCGCGGCGCTGGGAGAGATCCCGGCGATCGGCATGCTCGGGCGATAGGCCGCGACGCGGCGCGCGGTCGAGCCCGATCGGGTCGGACAGATCACGGCCGCGACTTTGAGGTCCTCGGCGGCCTGCACCGCGGCGTGCGCGACCGCCCACGCGACCCGATCGCTGTCGGTGTGCACGCCGGCGGGCTCGATGTGGTGGCGGGGCCAGGACTCGGCTGACTCGGCGACTTCGGCCATCGTGCGGACGGTGTCGCCGGCGAACAAGCCGACCGCCGTCTCCTCCGACAACATGAGCGCGTCGGTGCCGTCGAGCACCGCGTTCGCGACGTCGTTGACCTCGGCTCGGGTCGGCAGCGGCGATCGGGTCATCGACTCGAGCATTTGGGTTGCGGTGATCACGGGCTTGCCGGCCATGTTGCAGAAGCGGATGATCTCCTTCTGCAGGAGCGGCACGCGTCGGGCCGGCACCTGGATGCCGAGGTCACCGCGCGCCACCATGACCGCGTCGGCGGCCGCGACGATTCCCGGCAGATGATCGAGCGCGCTCGCTGTCTCGATCTTGGCGACCAGGTTGGGCCGATGCCCGCGTTTGGGAAGCCGCGCGATCACGCCGTCGACGTCTTCGGGCTTGCGAACGAACGACAGCCCGACGAAGTCGGCCTTGATCGCGAGCGCGAGTTCGAGCGATATCTCGTCGCGTTCGGTGAACGGGTCGACGAAGTTCTCCGCTCGAGGGAGGTGCATTCCCTTGCGACTTCGAAGTGTGCCGGCGCGTACGACGTGCGTTCGGACGTCGCGCCCGTCGACACCGTCGACCTTGAGCACGATGGCGCCGTCCGCGAGAAAGACTTCGTCGTTGGGTCGGACCCACTGGGCCAACTCGGGGATGGTCGTCGACACCCGGCTCGCGTCGCCGTCGATCGGCTCGGCGGTCAAGACGAAGGGCGCGCCGCATTCGAGTTCGACGGCATCGGATCGCAGCGGTCCGGTCCGCATCTTCGGCCCCGGCAGGTCCATCAAGACGCCGACCGTTCGCCCGAGGCCGGCGGCCGTGTCGCGCGCCAGCTTCGCGTTGGCCGTGTGCGTGTCGGCGTCGCCGTGCGCGGCGTTGAGGCGCACGACGTCGACGCCGGCCTCGACCAACGCCCGCATCCCATCGGGATTTCCGGTGGCCGGCCCGACCGTCGCCACGATCTTCGTTCGCCGCATGACTGCATTGTGGTCCTCGCCGATGCCGTCACCGCGGATCCGGGTGCGGACGCCCGGATCCCTCGCGGGTCTTCCGTCACGACGTTCTAGGGTGCGAACGATGGATCGCATTCTGATTCCGAGGTTGCGCGAGCTGGGCGTGCACGGCGTCCTACCCGAAGAACGCCAACGGCCGCAGCCGTTCGAGGTGGATCTCGAACTCGTGGTCGACGTGCGCAAGGCCGGGGAGTCCGACGAACTCGAGGACACCGTCGACTACTCGGCGGTGTGCGAAGCGGTGAGCCGGGTCGTCTCGTCGGAGAGCTTCTTGTTGCTCGAACGACTGGCCACTCGAATCGCCGAGGTTTGCATGGCCGACTCGCGCGTGCACAACGTCGTCGTCGAGGTACGCAAGTTGCATCCGCCGGTGCGGGCGCAGGTGCAACACGTCGCGGTGCGGATCGAGCGGTAGGGCGCGAAGCTCGATGCATCGAGTCTTTCTCGCGCTCGGTTCGAACATCGGCGATCGCGCGGCCCACCTCCAGGGCGCTGTCGACGCGTTGTCGGCGCACGCGCAGGTCGAGGTCGTCGGCGTGTCGCGCGTCTATGAGACCGATCCCGTCGGCGGGCCGGTGCAGGACGATTTTCTGAACGCGGTCGTCGAGATCCGTACGTCGCTCGATCCCGAAGTGGTCCTGGAGCTGGCCTTCGAGCTCGAGCGGTCCGCCGAACGAGTTCGTGTCGAACGCGGGGGGCCCCGCACGCTCGACGTCGACGTCGTGCTGTACGACGATCTCACTCGATCCGACGAGCGTCTGACGTTGCCGCATCCGCGCATGTTCGAGCGGCACTTCGTGCTCGCTCCGCTCGCGGATCTCGCACCCGAGTACCGAGGGTCGTCGGGCGACGACTGGGTGGGTGTGCGGCCGGTCGCCGACGTCGTCTTGCGCTACTAGCCTTTCCTCGTCCTTCGTCGACCGGGCAGGGAGGCCGTGGCGCGCGAAGCGGAAGACCGCAATCTGTCGCTGCGTGCCGGCTCTGGGCACGGCAAGGGAACGCTCGCGCTCGTCGGTCCTGGTCGCGCGGGCACGACGATCTCGTTGGCATTGTGCGCGCAGGGTTACGAGGCGGTCGGGGTCGCGGGCAGGGCACTCGACGCCGCGTCCACGCAAGCGGCCGCCGCGTGTCTCGACGCCGAGGCGAGGTTCGTCGCCCAGGTCGGCGTCGGCGCAACCCTCGTGATCATCGCGACCCCCGACGCAGCGATCGAAGGCGTCGCGGCGGCAATGGCGCCGTCACTCGAGCCCGACGCGCTCGTGCTCCATCTCGCGGGTTCGCGGGGTCTCGACGTGTTCGCGGAACTTCGTCGGCGTCGCCCCGACGTCCGGGTCGGCGGTCTGCACCCGCTGCAATCGTTCCCGTCGACCACAGCCGGGCTCGATCGGCTCCCGGGTTCGTGGGCGGCGATCGCGGGTGACTCGGGCGTGGAGACGATCGCCGATCTGCTCGAGGTTCGGCCCTTCTGGATCGCCGACGCCGACCGCGAGCGGTATCACGCGGCTGCGGTGGTTGCCTCGAACCACTTGGTCGCGTTGCTCGGTCAGGTCGAGCGAATGGCCTCGGCGGCCGGCGTTCCGTTCGCGGCGTTCGCTCCGCTCGTCGAGGCCTCCACCGCGAATGCGTTCGAGATCGGCCCGCGCGCGGCCCTGACCGGACCGGTTGTTCGCGGCGATCTCGCAACCGTCGAACGCCACCTTGCGGCAATGGACCCGGGGGAGCGCGACGCCTACCGGGCGCTGGCGCGTGAGGCGGCGCGTCTGGCCGAACGCCGCGATCGGGCGTTGCGACGGCTGCTCGACGATCTGCGATCGCTCGACCCGAGCGCAGCGGTCGCCGACGACCAGAATTCGGGGTGATGACTCGCCTCGTCACCTCGATATCAGAGCTTCGGGCCGTGTGTCACGAGGCTCGCTCGCGCGGCGATGTCGTGGGAGTGGTCCCCACGATGGGATCGCTCCACGCGGGGCATCGCTCGTTGATGCGTGCGGCGCGTGCCGACTGCGACGTCGTCGTCGTCACCGTGTTCGTGAACCCGATGCAGTTCGGGCCGAACGAGGATCTCGATCGTTATCCCCGCGACCTCGACGGCGATGTGGAGTCGTGCGCGGCGGAGCACGTCGATGTGGTGTTCGCGCCATCGATCGACGAGATGTATCCGCGAGGACCGAGCGCGACCGTGGTCCACGTCGCGGGTCTCACCGACCGGCTCTGCGGCGCGAGCCGGCCGGGTCACTTCGACGGGGTGACGACCGTCGTCACCAAGCTGTTCGCGATCGTTGGCCGCTCACGTGCCTACTTCGGTCGAAAGGACGCCCAACAGCTCGCGGTCGTCGACCGGATGACGGCGGATCTGGATCTGCCGATCGACGTCATCGGCTGCCCCATCGTGCGCGAGCACGACGGACTCGCCAAGTCGTCGCGCAATGCGTACCTGTCGACCGAACATCGCGCCGTCGCTCCGACGCTGCACCGTGCCCTCGGTCAGGCCCGCGCCGCGTTCGAGGCGGGAGAACGTGATGCCGAGATCTTGGTGGCGAAGGTGCGCGCGACGATCGCGACTCGACCGGAATTCGACGTCGACTACGTCGAGTGTGTCGACGCGAGTTCCCTCGAACCGTTGCAGGTGATCGAAGCTCCGGCGCTCCTGGCGCTCGCGGCCCGGCTCGGGTCGACGCGCCTGATCGACAATGTCGATCTGACGCCCACCTCGTAGGCTGCGCGGCTCATGTACGACGTCCTCGTGCTCGGCAGCGGTGTTGCGGGTCTGTCGACCGCGTTGCGGGCGGCGGCCCGGGGAATGCGAGCGCTGGTGCTCACCAAGGGCGAACTGGCGATGACCGCGACTCGTTACGCACAAGGTGGCGTGGCTGCGGCGCTCGAAGCTCCCGACAGCGCAGCGTTGCACCAGGCCGACACGATGATCGCCGGCGCGGGGTTGTGCGACCCCGATGCCGTTCGGGTCTTGGTCAGCGAGGGCCCCACTCGCGTTCGCGAACTCGGCGCGCTGGGTGCGAGATTCGACGCCGTCGACGGCGTGTGGCGGTTGGCGCGAGAGGGCGGGCACTCGCTGGCTCGGGTCGTGCACGCTGGCGGTGACGCGACGGGAGCCGAGATCGAACGCGCGCTCGTCGCCGCGACGCAACGCGTCGAGGTGGAAGTTCGCGAAGGTTGGTTCGCGATCGACCTGCTCGTCGAACGTGGTCGGTGCATCGGCGTCGTCGCGCTGGATCCGACCGGGAGTGTGCACAACGTTCGGGCGCTCGACACCGTGCTCGCCACCGGCGGGACTGGACAGTGCTTCGCGGTCACGACGAATCCGTCGTTGTCGACCGGTGACGGCGTTGCGCTCGCGTTGCGCGCGGGTGTTGCGTGCAGCGATCTGGAATTCGTGCAGTTTCATCCGACGGCGCTGCACGTCCCGCGAATGCCGCGGCCGCTCTTGTCCGAGGCGCTGCGCGGTGAGGGCGCGGTACTCCGCAACGAACTCGGCGAGATGTTCATGGAGGGGCGACACGAACTACGAGATCTCGCGCCGCGCGACGTTGTTTCGCGCTGCATCGCTGAGCAACTGCGGGATCAGGGTGTCGAACACGTGTGGCTCGACGCCACGATGATTCCGGATTTCGACCTGCGATTCCCGACGATCTTCGCGGCGTGTCGGTCGGTCGACCTCGATCCTCGCGTCGACTGGTTGCCCGTCGCCCCCGCCGCGCACTACCAGTGTGGTGGGGTCTTGACCGACCTGTTCGGCGCGACGAACCTGCCGCGACTGTGGGCGTGCGGCGAAGTCGCGGACGCGGGAGTGCACGGTGCGAATCGCCTCGCGTCGAATTCGCTGCTCGACGGTCTCGTCTTCGGCGCCCGGGTCGTCGAGGCGATCGGTGCGGGTCGAGTCGGCCCGTCGGATACCGGTGCCCTGGCCGGCACGGCCGAGTTCACGGCGAGCGCCGATCCCGACCCCGATCTGTTGCCGGGGTCCGATCCGATTGCGCCCGCGTCGGTTCGTGACTCGCTGCAGCGCGTGATGAGCCGCGACGTCGGTGTCGTTCGTGATGGCGCGAATCTCGATGTCGCGGCCAAGACGCTCGATGACCTCGTTCCACTTGCCAATGATCTGCCGGCTCGTTCTCCCGACTCGTACGAGGTACGGAACCTTTTGCGCGTCGCGATGGCGATCGTTGCGAACGCTCGTGCTCGCGAAGAGTCGCGGGGCGCGCACACCCGCAGCGACCATCTCGACACGAGCGATGCGTTACTCGGTCGATTCGTCGTCGCGGGCGATGCTGCGCCGCGTTTCGTCGCCGCGCCAGGCCTCGGGACGGCCTCATGAGTGATTTCGATCCGCCCTGCGAGGTCGTACGCGACGTGGTGGCGCGTGCCCTGGCCGAGGACTTCGGCGTGATGGGCGACATCACCTCGATCGCGGCGATCCCTTCCGATTCGTTCGCTTCGGGGGTGTTCGTGGCCCGAGACGAAGGTGTGCTCGCCGGCTCGGCCTGCGTGACCGAGACCTTCGCGCAGGTGGACCCGACTGTGGTGGTGCGCTGGAACGCGACCGACGGCGACCCGGTGGCCGCACAGCAGATTCTCGCCACGGTCGAAGGTCCAACGCGATCGCTGCTCGGCGGTGAGCGAGTCGCACTGAATTTGGCGGGACACCTCTCGGGGGTCGCGACCCTCACCCGTCGGTACGTGCGGGCGACGCACGGTAACGCCCGCATTCTCGACACTCGCAAGACCACACCCGGTTTACGTGCGCTGGAGAAGGCCGCGGTACGTGCCGGCGGTGGTTTCAATCACCGCGACTCGCTCTCCGACGCGGTGTTGTTGAAGGACAATCATCTCGCGGTGTCGGGGAGTGCTCGGGCGGTCGAGCGCGCTCGTGCGCGTTGGCCGGGCCGTATGGTCGAGGTCGAGTGCGACGACATCGACCAGGTCGTCGAGGCCGCGACCTCGCGAGTCGATCGGATCATGCTCGACAACATGACACCCGATGAAGTGCGACGCGCGGTCGAGGCGATCAGCGACGCGATCGGAAGCAAGATTCCGGTCGAGGTGTCAGGGCGAGTCGCGCTCGAGACGGTCGGTCAGTACGCCGCAGCGGGCGCCGACTTCATTTCCGTCGGTGCGCTCACCCATTCGGCACCCGTGTTCGACATCGGCCTGGACTTCGAGCGCTAGCCATGTTGCTCGCAGTCGACGTCGGCAATACCCACACCGTCGTTGGGCTCTTCGACGGCCGCGATCTGGTCGACCATTGGCGGATCGCGACGAGCGCCGAACGGACATCCGACGAACTCGCGTTGATGTTTCAGCAGTTCTTGGGATTCCACGGCTTCAGCTTCGACGACGCGATCACGGGCGTTGCCGTGTGCTCGGGCGTTCCCGAGACGACGGCGGCGCTGCGTGAGATGACGGCCCGGTACTTCGGTTTCGTTGCGTTGGTGCTCGAACCGGGCGTGCGCACCGGAATGCCGATTCTCTACGACAACCCGAAGGAGGTCGGCGCCGATCGCATCGCGAACGCCGTCGGCGCGTTCGAGGTCCATGGCGGCCCGACGATCGTCGTCGATTTCGGTACCGCGACCACGATCGAAGCGATCAGCGCGAAGGGCGAATACCTCGGGGGCGCGATCGTGCCGGGTATCGAGATCAGTCTCGACGCACTCTTCGGCCGGGCCGCCGGACTTCGACGCGTCGAGCTGGTGGCGCCGCGCAGCGTCATCGGCAAGAGCACGGTGGAGTCGATTCAAAGTGGTGTGATCCACGGGTTCTCGGGTCAGGTGGATGCAATCGTCGAACGGTTCCAGCTCGAACTCGGCGCGTGCACCGTCGTCGCCACCGGTGGGATCGCGGACCTGATCGCGCCACACACGCACACAATTCGTCACGTCGAGCCGTGGCTCACGCTCTACGGTTTGCGCACGATCTTCGAGAGGAACCAGTGAGCGCCGACGACGAATGCGGACCCGGGTCGACCGAGCACGTACCGGCCGATCTCGAAGGTGCGGCGATCGACGAACGGGCCAAGCGCATCGCCAAGATCGCGGCGATCCGGGCAACCGGTGCCGAGCCCTACCCGGTGCGGTTCGACCGCAGCGCGACGTGTCGGGCGTTACACGACCAGTACGAAGGTCTCGACGCTGGAGTCGAGACCGACGACGTCGTGCGCGTCGCCGGACGGATGCTGTTGCGTCGCGATCAGGGCAAGCTTTGTTTCGCGACGGTTCGCGACGGCACGGCGACGATCCAGCTCTTCGTGAGCAAGACGGTGGTCGGCGACGAAGCCTTCGCAGCCTTCGGAGAGTTAGACCTCGGCGACTGGCTCGGCGCCGAGGGGACGGTCATGACGACCCGGAAAGGCGAGTTGTCGGTCAAGGTCACCTCGGTGCAGTTGCTCGCGAAGTCGCTGCGGCCGATGCCCGACAAGTGGCACGGACTCGCAGACGTCGACACTCGATTTCGTCAGCGGTACGTCGACCTGATCGCGAACGACGAGGCGCGCCGGATCTTCGAGATCCGCCACAGCGCGGTCGCCGCGATTCGTCGCTGGCTGCACGATCGTGGATACATCGAGGTCGAGACGCCCGTCTTGCAGGCGATCGCCGGAGGCGCGACGGCGCGTCCCTTCCTGACGCACCACAACGCGCTCGACATGGAGTTCGCGTTGCGGATCGCGCCGGAGCTCTATCTGAAGCGGCTCATCGTCGGTGGTCTCGAAAAGGTGTTCGAGATCGGTCGCGTCTTTCGCAACGAGGGTGTGTCGACCCGGCACAACCCCGAGTTC
>SXGT01609722.1_pt1 | contig 17251 bp, 15 predicted proteins | sample 3176221 | NCBI WGS metagenome assembly SXGT01 (sample SAMN11356862, study PRJNA531348) | freshwater metagenome | isolation source: freshwater sample F1-120 | place: China: Fuxian Lake, Yuxi | collected 2017-12-25 | reverse complement strand
GACCACCGACAACACCGAAGCACTGCGCGCCGACAAAGCTCGCAACGCACAGATCCTCGACCGCATTCCGGCCGGTCGATGGGGCGAAGCCTCGGACCTCGGCGGCGCGGCGATTTTCTTGGCCAGCAGCGCGGCCGACTACGTTCACGGCGCCATCATTCCGGTGGATGGGGGCTGGCTCGCGCGCTGAGCGCGGCGTAAGGATCGAACGTGGCGCGTATTGTCTGCTTCGGCGAAATCCTGATCCGGCTCTCGGCGCCGGGCCGTGAACTCATGCTGCAAACACCGCGGCTCGAAAGCCATGTCGGCGGTGCGGAGGCGAATGTCGCTGTATCGCTCGCACGTTTCGGCCATGACGCGGCGATCGTCAGCGTACTGCCCCACAATGCGCTCGCGCAGGGCGCGCTCGGCGAACTTCGCCGCTGGAATGTCGATACACATCACGTGATGTTCGGCCCTGGCCGCATGGGCCTTTATTTTCTCACCCCCGGCGCCGGCCAACGCGCCAGCGATGTTCTGTACGATCGCGCGTACTCGGCCTTTGCGCACGGGAGCGGCGCCATCGATTGGGACTCGGCGCTCGCCGGCGCCGATTGGCTTCACATCTCAGGTGTCACGCCTGCCGTCGGCGCCAATGGCTCAGATGCCGCACTGCACGCCATGAAGGCCGCGCGCGCCGCTGGCGTAAAGGTCAGCTACGATGCGAACTTCCGCGCTAAATTGTGGGAGGCGCGCGGCGACGACCCAAGGCCCATCCTCGACGCCCTCTTCGCCGAAGCCGATCTTGCCTTCGCCGAAGCCCGCGACGTTTCACTCATCACTGCAGAGCACGTCACGACGAGCGAGCAAGCCGCACAAATCGCCTTCGCGCGCTATCCAAACTTGCAGCGCATCGCGCACACCGAGCGCAATGTCATCAGCGCCGATCATCACGAACTCAGCGCCGTTAGCATCACACGCAAAGGCTTGACGCGAACGCGTGCGCACGCCGTCACCGGCATCGTCGACCGCATCGGCGGCGGCGACGCCTTTGCAGCGGGGCTATTGCACGGGATCGCATCCGGTTACGGCGACCAGACCATGCTCGATTTCGCCCTCGCCGCAGCGTGCCTCAAGCACTACATTCCTGGCGACTTCAATCTTTCCACGGTGGCCGACGTGAATTTCTATCTCACTGATTCCGGTTCGGACGTACGCCGATGAACGAAGTGCTGGCCCCTGAAGGGGTGCTGCGCCTTTCACCGGTCATGCCGGTAGTGGTTATCGATGACGCCGCGCAGGCCGTGCGGATGGCGCGCGCTTTGCTGACGGGCGGCGTGACAACGGTCGAAATCACGCTGCGCACGCCCGCGGCGCTGGATGCGATCGCCGCCATTGCGTCAGAAGTTCCGGAAATGATCGTCGGCGCCGGAACAGTGCTGTCGGCTGACGATCTCGACGCGGCGATCACCGCTGGTGCACGCTACGCGCTGTCACCAGGCGGAACGCCAAAGCTGATGAAAGCTGCGCGCAAGCGAGATATCCCGTTTATTCCTGGCGTCTCGACGTCGAGCGAAATTCAACGCGGGCTTGAGCTGGGATACAATTGTTTCAAACTCTTCCCTGCCGAACAACTCGGCGGGCCGAGCGTTCTGAAGGCGCTCGGTGGACCATTTCCGAATGTGCGATTCTGCCCGACGGGCTCAATCACATCGGAAAAAGCGCCGAGCTATCTGGCGTTGCCCAACGTGCTCTGCGTTGGCGGCTCCTGGATCGCGCCGGCAGAGAAAATCCATACTGGCGATTGGGCCGGAATCGAAGCCGCGGCGCGGCAAGCGGCGGCGCTGCGCTAGAGCCGGTCGCGCAGCGCATACCAAAGCATGCCCAGCACATAAAGCGGTGAGCGCAACGCTGCGCCGCCCGGAAACTCCGGCGGTGCAAGGCTCGTGAGCACATCGAAGCGCTCGGCGGTGCCTGACATAGCCTCGACCAACACTTTACCCGCCAGCGCCGACAGCAGCACGCCCTGCCCCGAATAGCCATGCGCAAAGAAAAGATCGCCCATACGGCCGATGTGCGGAAGGCGCGACATGGTGATTGAAACGAGCCCGCCCCAAGCATAGTCGATTCCGACATCGCGCAATTGCGGGAAGACGCTTGCCATATGTCCACGCACGAAGTGCGCGATGTCCGCTGGCGGATTGGGGCTGTAGCGCTCGCCGCCGCCGAACAACAAGCGGCCATCCTCGCTCATACGAAAATAATTGACCACAAAACGGCTATCGCTGACCGCGAGGCGGTCGGCGATAAGCGCCTCTGGATGAGAAAGTGGCGCGGTGGCGACGATATAGTTGGCGACGGGCATGATGCGCCCGGCGATGCGTGGCTCCAGCCCTTCAAGCAACGCATCACACGCCAGCACGCCAAAGCGCGCGCGCACAATTCCCCGCTCGGTATGCGCCACAACGCCATTGTCACTTTCAAGGCGTGTCACGCGAGCCCGTTCATGCAATGTAACTCCAGCCGCACGTGCCGCATCAGCGAGACCGAGCGCATAATTCAGCGGGTGGAGTTGGCCGCCGCGTTCATCGAGCAATGCGCCATGAAAATTCGGAGCAGCGACGCGGCTTTGCGCCTCCGCCGAGTCCAGCACGCGCGTATAGGGATAATCCATTGCGTCCGCTAACGCGTCAGACTCATCGCGCATCCAGTCAAGATCGCGGGGCTTGGCCGCAAGCGTAAGGTGCCCATTAGTGTGCAAGTCGCACTCGATTTTGTGCGTGTTGATGCGATCGAGCGTGAGGGAACGCGCGTTGAGCGCTAACTCAAACAGCCTCCTCGCCTCAGCCTTCCCATAGCGTGCGACAAGATCGGTTGCGCCCTTGCGCCAACCCGGAATGATTTGACCGCCATTACGGCCCGACGCGCCCCAGCCGACATGGCCAGCTTCAAGCAACACAACGGAATATCCGCGCTCCACCGCATTGAGCGCAGCGTGAAGCCCAGTGTAGCCGCCGCCGATGACAACCACATCAGCGGCCACATCGCCTTCCAGCCGCGGCGGCGGCGCGAACGAATTCACAGTCGCGACGTAGTACGATCGCTCCATGCCGAGGCCGGAATTGAAGCTCACGTCAAACCTTGAGAAGCAAGTGGTCGCGTTCCCAGGAGCTTATGACGCCTTCGAAGTTACCGAGCTCGTGGTCCTTGATCATCTGGAAGGCTTTGCAGAAGTGCGGGCCGAGCAGTTCGATCACCGGTTCACACTTGGCGAAACGATCCAGCCCCTCGCGCAAAGTGCGCGGCAATGTGCGCGCCCACTTATACGCGCTGCCTTGAACCATTTCTGCCGGCGCAACTTTATCTCGTATGCCAATATAGCCGCACACTAAAACAGCCGCGAGCGCGAGGTACGGATTTGCATCCGCGCCGGGCAGCCGGTTCTCAATGCGGCGATTCTCTGGTTGCGAGATCGGCACGCGGAGGCCGCAGGAGCGATTATCATAGCCCCATTGCAAGTTCACGGGTGCTGAGAAGTCGGGCCGCATGCGGCGGAACGAGTTCACGTTTGGCGCGAACAGCGGCGTCACATCGCCGAGATATTTTTGCAGGCCGCCGACAAAGTGGCGGAACATCTCGGTATTGCCGTCGGAACCGTTGCCGATTGCTTCGCCGAAGAGATTGCCGCCCTTCTTTGCATCCACCAGGGAGACATGCAGATGCATGGCGCTGCCGGGTTGGTTCTCCATCGGCTTGGCCATGAAAGTTGCGTAGACGCCGTGCTTCAGCGCGACTTGGCGAACGATACGCTTGAACACCAGCACCTGATCCGAAACGTGTACCGGGTCGCCGTGATTAAAATTAATCTCAAGCTGCGCCGTGCCGCTCTCGTGGATCATCGTATCGAGATGAAGCGATGCAGCCTCGGCATGCTCGTAGATCGTCTCAATCAGATCTTCGTATTCGGTGATCGCTTCCAGACCATAGGGCTGCGGCGACGTCTCCGAGCGCCCCGAACGGCCCGCCGGCGGCAGCAAAGGCAAATCGGGATCGGTGTTGACCTGCGTCAGGTAGAACTCAAGCTCAGGCGCCACGATCGGGCGAATGCCCATCTTGGTATAAAGCTCAACGACGCGCTTCAGCACGTGTCGCGGGGCAATGTCGTAAGGCTCGCCACTGGTATGATACGCATCGGCGAACACGAATGCCGTTGGCGTTTTGTAGCCGGGCGCCACGCAAATGGTCTCGACATCGGGCCGCAGCACGACGTCTGGGTCCTGCATTGAAAGCGCTTCATCGGCATCGTCGGCGTATTCGCCAGTGACGGTGAGCAGATAAATACTCGAGGGGATCCGCAGCGAGCCGTCGCGCTCACTCTGTAGGAATTTTTGCGCGGGAAAAACCTTGCCGCGAATAACGCCGTTAAGGTCGGGGATCAGACACTCGATCTCGCCAATGCCACGTTCTTTTATCCAACTTGAGAAGCTTTTATCCATGACACACCGGTTGCACGCGCGCCCACTGGGCGACGCGCGCCCTTCTGGCGCAAATTGCCGCTAAGAATTGCCGTTCAAACGAGCGCGGCGCGAAGCCAGGGCGCAGAATACGCTGCACCGCCCGCGAACCGCACCCATTCGCCTTCTGGAGAAGGCCATCAGGGCGCATAAATCACCTATGCCACATCATGTGCGCTGGCATCGCACCTAGTCAAGCAGGGCCGCCGGGCGGGCGAAACTACAGTTGTTTGTCGATTTTGCATGGCGTTCGACGGGCCAATCCTTAGGTTCGCGCGCATGATAACGAATGACGACATCGAAGAAGGCCTCAATACGGCCGTTTATAATGAATTGCGCACGCGCCTCGTGATGGGGCGGATGTCCCCCGGGCATGAGCTTTCGACGCGCTCGATCGCGGCCGAGCTCGGGGTAAGCCAAACGCCGGTGCGAGATGCGTTGTCGCGCCTCGCGGCCGAAGGCGCGGTGTCAATCCGTTCAAAGCGCCGCGTACGAGTTCCAGCGATGACGGCGGAACGTTTCGAGGATTTGCTCCGCTGCCGCTTGCTACTCGAGCCAGAGGCTGCGGCGCTGGCGATTCCACACCTGAATGAATCGCACATCGCCTTGCTGGCTGAGATCGACGCCAAGCTGGATGCGGCAATCGTCAGCGGCGATGCTGACGCGTACATGCGCTGCAACCATGCCTTTCACTTCACGCTCTATCGCGCACAAAACCGGCAAACTTTGGTTCAGCTGATCGAGACGCTCTGGCTCCAATTTGGGCCGTTCATGCGCGTGCTGTATGGTCGCGTGGCGAACGCGCGTCTGCACGACAGCCACCAAGCCGCAATCACGGCGATCCGAGCGGGCGATCCCGAAGCGATGCGCGCGGCGATCAAAGCCGATATCGATGACGGCATGGGCCTGATCGCACGCACCGGCTTCACCAAGGCCGATGGGCTCAGCGCCTAGGCCTTCAAAGCACGGAGCGCCGGCTCCACCTCGCGCAATGAACGGCCAATTATATCGATCATGCGGTCGATCTCTGCGTGCGTAATGATGAGCGGTGGGCACATGACGATGGAATCGCGGATGCCGCGCACCATCAAACCATTGCGGATGCAGGCATCGCGAACGATTGGCCCGGCTTTGCCTTCGGCTCCGGTGAAACGCTCGTTCGTGCCCTTCTTGGAAACGATTTCGATCGCGCCGATGAGACCCAAGCAGCGGATTTCGCCGGTGAGCGGATCAGCTTCGAGACGCTTCAGCGCTTCGGCAAAGTACGGACCGACATCATTCTTGACGCGCTCAACCAGACCTTCGCGCTCAATGATCTCGATGTTCTTCAACGCGACGGCTGCCGAGACCGGGTGCCCAGAGTACGTGTAGCCATGCACGAACTCGCCACCCTTCTCGCGCAGCACGGAGACGATTTCATCCGACACGCCAACGGCGGAAATTGGCAGATAGCCGGAGGAAAGGCCCTTCGCCATCGGCACGAGATCGGGCTCGACGCCGAAATGCTGGAAACCAAACCAAGAGCCCAACCGCCCAAACCCGCATATGACTTCGTCGACGACGAGAAGAATGCCGTACTTTTTGCAGATCGCGTTCACGCGCTGCCAATAGCCCTTGGGCGGAATAATCACGCCGCCGGCGCCTTGCACAGGCTCACCAATAAACGCGGCGACGTTCTCCGGGCCGACCTTGAGAATCCGATCCTCGATCGCCTGCGCCGCGCGCACACCGAACGCCTCTTCGTCTTCACCAAAACCCTCGTTGAACCGATAGGGCTGCATGACATGCTCAACGCCGGGGATTGGCAGCCCTCCCATGGCGTGCATCGGCTTCATGCCGCCGAGACTCGCGCCCGCCACGGTGGAGCCATGATATGCATTGACGCGACTGATGAAGATGGTGCGGTTCGGCTCGCCCTTGGCCCGCCAATAGTGACGCACCATGCGCATCACAGTGTCATTGGCTTCCGAGCCCGATGAATTAAAGAACACGTGTTGGAGCTTGCCGCCAAGTTTCTCAGCGAGCTTTGTGGCGAGCATCACGGTCGGCGGCGTCGCCGTCTTGAAGAAGGTGTTATAGAACGGCAGCTCTTGCATCTGTTCGGCGGCGGCGCGCACGATTTCATCGCGACCGTAGCCTACATTGACGCACCAAAGCCCAGCCATGCCGTCAAGGATTGCGTTGCCGTCCCCATCGAAAATCGTGGAGCCTTCGGCCCGAGTAATGATGCGGCTGCCGCCGAGAGCTTGCATCTCACCGTAATTGGCCTGCGCCGGCAGATGGTGCGCAACGTCGAGACGGCGGAGTTCGGGAATGTCGTAATTGCGAGCGGGCATAGTTCACACCTGAGTTTTGTTCTTGCGTCTCAGCTTTAGCGCGAGACGAGTGCTTGGCCGCGTAGAGCTCGGCCCAAAAGCTTAAAGAAGGTTTGGCTCTCGGGGTTCTCGTGCGCCTTCCATTCCGGATGCCATTGCACGGCCAAAACCTGCGCGCCATTCACTTCCGCCGAGATCGCCTCGACAACGCCGTCCGGCGCGCGCGCTTCGATATTGAGGCCGGCGCCAAGCTTATCGACGCCCTGATAGTGCACACTCACAACATTGAGTTCGTCGCTGGCGTAGGCGCGCTTCAGCACACCGCCTTCCTCCAGAGTCACGGGATGGATGTGCTCGAAATATTCGTTGAAGCTTTTGTCGTCGGGCGCATGGTGCGGGATCAGGTCAGGGTTTTCCGCCATGTCGCGGCGCAGAGTGCCGCCGAAGGCGACGTTGAGCTCCTGAAAGCCACGACAAATCCCGAACACGGGCTTGCCGAGATCGAGCATCGCTTCGATCAAATGCGCCGTCATCTCGTCGCGGCCCGGATCGAACGGACCCGGCGCGTCATCGACGAGGACGCCATAGCGCTTTGGATCGAGGTTAGAGGGCGTGCCGGTGAGCAGCAGGCCATCGAGGCGCGGCGCAATCTCCTTCGCGTGCATCAGCTCCGGCATGGCTGGCACAAGCAGCGCGGCAGCATCCGCAAACACCAGCGCCGAGTTGAGGTAGCGCGTCATGACAGCTTGCGCCGATTGATGCTCAATCGTGCGGTTGCAGGCGATGACGCCGAGGACAGGCCGAGATTCGCTCACGATAGCAGCACCGCCGGTGAGCACGCATGCCAAGCGAGCCAAACCGGCTCATCCCAGGTGAAATCTTCCTGGTCGTAGCGTGTAAGATTGGAGCGGAAGGTTTTCACGCGACGGCCGCCTTCAAGTTCAATCTCAAAGATGGTCTCGCTGCCGAGATAGACGATGTCACGGATCGTCCCGGGCACGACATTGGCTCCGGCCGGCGCGTCCTCCATCTGCGGCGGCGCAACGCCCTCGCCGCGTTTGTGCATCTCGATTTTCTCGGGTCGTAGCGCCACCCAAACTGTCGAACCGCGCGCACCGGTGACGCCGTGATCGAGAAAAACTGGCGCGGCAAGCTCTGGGCAACGCACTTGCGCTTCGTTCTGCTCATCTTTCTCGAGCACGCCTTCGAACATATTCACACTGCCGACGAAATCGGCGACGAAGCGGGAGTTGGGAAACTCGTAAAGGTCCGATGGGGTAGCGACTTGCGTCAGCACACCCCTGTTCATCACCGCGCAGCGGGTGGCAATGGCGAGCGCTTCGTCCTGATCATGCGTCACCATGATGAACGTGATGCCGACCTTCTCCTGCAGAGACGTCAGTTCCGAGCGCATCTGATCGCGCAACTTAGCGTCGAGCGCCGAGAGCGGCTCGTCCAGCAACAAAACGCGCGGCCGCTTTACCAAGGCGCGCGCCAGCGCCACACGCTGGCGTTGGCCGCCCGAGAGCTGGTCTGGCATGCGAGCGCCAAGACCACCGAGCTTTACGAGTTCCAGCGCCTCCTCCACGCGCCGCTTGATCTCGCCGCCATCGACGCCATCCATCTTCAGACCGTAGGCGACGTTGTCCGACACCTTCATGTGAGGAAATACGGCGTAGGATTGAAACACCATGTTCACCGGCCGCTTATTCGGCGGCAAAGGCGCAACATCCTGTCCATCAATCAGAACACGCCCCTCCGTGGGCGTCTCAAATCCAGCCAGCATGCGCAGCAATGTCGTCTTGCCGCAGCCGGAAGGGCCAAGCAGCGCGAAGAACTCACCCTCGCGTATATCGAGCGTCACATTATCGACGGCGACCATTTTGCCGAAGCGCTTAGTGATGCCTTCGAAGCGAATAATGGCGTTATCCTTCACGTGCGGCGTCGGTTTCGGCGCTGGCGCATTGGACGGTGCGTTGGAGGTCGGAGCATCAGTCATGATCTACGCCTTTTTCTCCTTCGACTGATTGCTCTGGATGCGCAGGCCGATAGCCGTGAGAACAACGGTGACAACGATCAGCACGGTGGATGCGGCGTTGACCTCCGGCGTGACCGAAAAACGCAGCATCGAATAGACCTTCACCGGGAACGTGATGGTGTCGGGCCCGGCTGTGAAGAACGTGATGACGAAATCGTCCAATGACAAGGTGAACGCCAGCAGCGCGCCGGCGATGAGGCCTGGCTTCATGTGCGGCACAAGCACATCCCAGAACGTGCGCCACTCGCTCGCGCCCAAATCCTTGGCCGCTTCCTCCAACTCGCGGTTGAACGATGACAACCGCGCACGAACGACCGTGGCGACGAACGGGAAAGCGAACGAGACGTGCGCGATCGTGATTGCGCCCAAATTCAGCGGCCATGGCAGCCCCATTGGCCACGGCATCACGCGGGCGAAGAACACCAGCATGGCGATGCCGAGGCAAATTTCCGGCACCACAATCGGCAACGCCATGGAGCCTTCCACAACGGTCTTTCCAGGAAACCGGAAACGCCAAAGCATCACAGCCGCCAGAGCGCCAAGGATCACAGAGATGATCGTGCAAAAGAAGGCAATGGTCAGGGAATTGATGAAGGCTTGCAGCAGCGATTCATTGTTGAACGCCTTGACGTACCAGTCGGTGGTGAAGCCCTGCCAGACGATGTTGCGGCGGCTATCGTTGAAGCTAAAGGCCATCAGCGTGATAAGCGGCGCGTAGAGAAACACCAACGTCGCGACCACGATCATACGCAAAGGCCATTGGCGCAGATACTCGAGCGGCCCCGGCTTGTCGCGCGGCTCTCGTTTGGGGCGGCCGACTTGCGGCAGCGAAGTGAGGCCTTCGTCCGCCATCAGCCCCTCCGCTCGGACTTGCGCTGCACGAAAGCCTGCGCCGCGATGGCGATAAAGGTCAGGTACATGAGCAGGAAAGAGAGAGCGGCGCCGAAGGGCCAATCATTGGCGCGCTTGAACTGTCGCTCGATGACATTGGCGATCATCTGGCTATCGGTGCCGCCAAGCAAATCAGGCGTGAGATAGGCGCCGAGCGCCGGGATGAAGGTGATCAATATGCCCGACGCAATGCCAGGCGCCGCCAGCGGCACAACCACCGACCAGATCGTGCGCAAGTGCCCGGCGCCGAGATCAAGGCTGGCCTCCATGAGCGAACGATCCATGCGATCGAGCGCCGAGTAGAGTGGCAACACCATGAATGGCAGGTGCACGTAGACGAGCCCGATGACGACGGCGGTGTTATTGTAAAGCAAAGTCAGAGGCTCGAAATCGCCGAGCGGCTGCAGCCCGATGAGCGTCATGAACCCGCTGGCGTTATTCCAGAGCCATTCGAGTGTGAAATTCACGTAGCCCTGCTCACGCAACACGGCGATCAAAGCAAAGGTGCGGATCAACAAGTTCGTCCAGAACGGCAACATGATCAGCAGCAGCAGCCATGCCTTCATTTTTGGCGAAGCGAAAGCGATGGCGAGCGCCACCGGAAAGCCGATGATCAAGCAAAGCACTGTCGTGAGCCCTGCAATGACGAGGCTTTTTCCGAAAATCTCCAGATAGAGCGGTTCTAGCGCGCGAATATAGTTCGCGAACGTGCCCGTAAAATCGATCGTGACTGGACCAACGTTTTCGCCAAACGAATAAGCCCAAATGACCGCCATCGGCACGAGGAAGAACAGGAAAAGCCAAGCGATCGGCGGCACGGCAATCGCCGCGAACGCCGCCTTCGCTTGCTTCCAGGTTTGCTCCATCGCCGACGCACTCCCCTCGCCAGTGGCGAAAACCGCCGGCGCCAGGCCGGCGGTTCAAATCATCAAGCCGCGCTGATGCGGGTGAAGATTTCTTCGTAAAGCCGCGCGCGCTCATCGCCTTCGAATGCGCCATACTCACTGCGCGCCATGACATCAGCCGCTGGGAAAATCACCGGATTGTTCTGGTAGTCAGCGCCCATGAGCGTGGCTACCGCGGCATTGGGCGTTGGATACTGGATTTCTTCGGTGATTGCTTTGCCGGCTTCGGCATCGAGCAGATAATTGATGAACGCGTGCGCATCGGCAACGTTCGGCGCGCCGGTCGGGATGCAGAGGCAATCGGAATTGATCAACGTGCCTTCGTTCGGAACGATGAAGTCGAACTGATCGCCGCCCTCGGCCGCCATGAGCTGCGCCATGTCGCCGTTGTATTCGAGCACAATATCAACTTCGCCCGCCGCCAACAGATCCTGGCCATCATCCTCGTGGAACGCCTTCACGTGTCGCTTTTGCCGAATGAGCATTTGCTCGATTGACGCCAAGTTCGCGTCAGGAATGCCGTTCAACGAAATGCCCTGATACTTGGCGCACAAGCGAATGAGATCCGCCGATTCCGAGAGCAGCGCACTACGGCCGCTGAAAAGATCGGAATCGAAGAGGTATCGCCAAGAATTCGGCACAGGCACACCCTTGGCCGCGCACGCCGCCTTGTTGTAGCCAATGCCGAGCACCAACCACGTATATGGCATCGAGTAGCGCCGTCCCGGATCGAACGCCGCATCTTGGAATTCTGGCAGCAGGTTTGACATGTTCGGGATCAGCGAATGATCCAGTTCCTGGATCATCTGCGCCTGGCTCATGCGCGTCACGAATTCATTCGACGGCACAATGACGTCAAAGCCGGGATTGCCGGCGCGTAGCCGCGCGAAGAGCTCATCGTTTGTGGCGAACAAGCTCATGTTCACCGTAGCGCCAGTCGCTTCCCGGAAATCGTCGAGCGTCGTCGGCCCGATATACGTGTCCCAGTTATAGAAGTTCACGGTGCGGCCACCGCCGCCGCCGCCGCAGCCGGACACGCCCCCTGCGAAGGAGATGCCGATCGCCGCGGCGCCGAATTGTTGCAACACGGAGCGGCGCGAGGCGCCTTTCAGAAGCTTGGCTTTGTTCATTGGATGGCCCTCACACTGATTGGCCGCTCGCGGCGGTTTCACTGACTAGATCAGGGACATACCAAGCACGCAAATCTCGACGCCGCGCAATATCTGTGATCTCATTTGGCGACGATTTTTCGACGGGCCGGCTGCGTCTGCCCGCTAACGCGCGTTGTGCTCACCATCCAGCCACCGGACGATGCGGTTTTCTTCACTGAGCAGGACGACGCTGGGGCGGATTGGCGCCTGCGTGAGCTCAAAGCCCATGATGATCACCTGCTCCCCGGCCTGGATCAGATGCGCAGCGGCGCCGTTCATCGAAATCATGCCCGAGCCGCGTTTGCCGGCGATGATATAGGTCTCAAGCCGCGCCCCGGACGTGTTGGAGACGACAAGCACCCGCTCGCCGACCCACATACCGACCGCCTCAACCAAATCCTCGTCGATCTCAATTGAGCCCACATAGGAAAGGTTGGCGTCGGTCACACGACCATTGTGCAGTTTCGAACGCAACACCCAACGCATAAACTGATCCCGCCGCCGCTTTAAGCGCCGCGCAGATACCAGTCGAAATCGGTATTGGGAATGATGCTTTGGTAGCGATCCTGCTCGACCTGCTTCACGATCGCGTAGGTGCGCACGAAGCGCTCTCCCAAATAATCCTTCAGCACCTCGGATTGCGCAAACCGATCGACGGCGGCGAACCAGTTTGTCGGTATCCGCTCACCTGTCCCGGCCGCGTTTGCATAGCCGTCGCCAACGACGGCGGGGCCAGGATCAATCTTGTTCGTGATCCCATGATGGACGGCGGCGAGCAGCGCCGCGAGCGCTAGCGGCGGCGTGGCGTCAGCGCCGGCGACGCGATGTTCGATGTGGCGCGTGTGCGGCGCGCCTGCGGGCACACGGAATGAGACGGTGCGGTTGTTGACGCCCCATGTCGGCGCCACAGGCGCGTACGAATTGGCCTTGAAGCGGCGATAGGAATTCGCGTTCGGTGCGAAGATGGCGAGTGAATCCGCCAACAATGCTTTCATACCGCCGATCGCGTGCGCGAGCACCGGCTCACCTTCCGGCTTGTCCGAGGCAAAGATATTCTTACCGGCTTTATCATTGACGCTGACGTGCATGTGCATGCCGGAGCCGGCCATGTCGGCAAAAGGCTTGGCCATGAAACTGGCGTCGCAGCCGTGCCGCATGGCGACGCCCTTCAGCGCGCGCTTGTAAAGCACTGCGTCATCAGCTGCGCGCAAGGCATCGGCATGATGCTTCAGCGTAATCTCAAGCTGCCCAGGCGCATACTCGCTGATCGCGCCTTCGAGCGGCACATCGATCGCGTCAGCCGCAGCCCAAAGCTCGCGCAATAGCGGCGCGGCCTCTGCCATTTCTTCGAGTGAGTATTGATCGTGTTGCGTCGGGCGGCGCCCGCTCATTGGAAAGCGCGCAACTTGCACCGCGCCGCCCTCACGGCGCGCATCCAATAGAAAAAACTCGAGCTCGCACGCCACGACTGGCACGAGGCCATCAGCGGCAAAGCGATCCAGCACGCGCTGCAGCACATGGCGCGGATCGAGATCCATAGGCGTGCGGTCGGTCTCGTAGACTGAGACTGGCACCTGGGCGACATCATCGCCAAGCCAAGGCGCCATCGCGAGGCGGCCAGGCACGGGCCACGCCACACGATCGGCATCGCCTTGCTCCCAGATGAACCCCGTCTCTTCCACATCGCGGCCGGTGATGTCCGTGACCAACATCGACGACGGCAAGAAGCGGCCGTTCTCGTAAAGCGGCATAAGTTCGTGGCGGCGCAAACGTTTGCCACGCGGAACACCGGAGAGCCCAGTGTAGAGAATCTCGAAAAACTGCATCTCGGGATGCGCTTCGAGAAACGCTTTCGCGTCCTTGGGGCTGGCGATGCTCATTGCGGCGCTTTCTTCAGAGCGTGTTGCAGCTCGGTGCGTAAGTCTGGCGAAGAATCGTCTCTGACACACCAGCTTGACCGCGCGCAACCAGAGACGGGCCCCGCCGTGCGCCACGCCTACAAACGCGTCATCGATCCGGATGGGCGACGCGGCTGAGCGAGCGCCTTCCCATCAATGGCCTCTGCCCAACCTATATTATGCGACCTATGTATCTGAAAAAACAGCACAATTCACGCGCGATTAACAACCCCAACACACTCCCCGCTCATTGATCATCTATCGGGGGCAACCGAAGACGAAACCACCCGGTTGCGTCTCGGCGCACGTTACAGCCGCGACGTCCAGGCGAGTGGCATTGCGCTTTGCCCTTCGGCGCAAGCCTCGGCACTCCCCTCGCCTGGTAATCTGACGCAACGCTAACCGGGCCCCGCGGGCCCGCACGCGTGCTTGAAGATACGCCGGCCTCCCCACACAGTGCGCTGCGGGGGACCAGATGAAAAAGTTCGCGGCACTACTCTTCGCGCTTGCATTTGTCGGCAGTTGCGCACCGCAAGCGGCGCCACCGCCAGCGCAGGCCTTCAACCCCACCATTACACGCGATGAGTACGGTGTTCCGCACGTACACGGCCGTACCGACGCGGAAGCCGCCTACGGCATGGCGCTCGCACATGCCGAAGATAATTTCGCGACGATACAGATCACGGTGCTGCTGGGCCGTGGCAAGCTCGGCGCGCATCTCGGCGAAGAAGGTGCGCGCTCAGACTTCTTGTGGCATCTGCTCGGAATCGAGCGCTCCGTGGAAGAACGCTACGAGCGTGACCTTTCACCTGAATTCCGCGCCATCGCCGAAGCCTACGCCGCTGGCCTAAACGCATACGCCGCTGAGCATCCGGACGAAGTGCTCCCCGGCGCGCGCAATCTTACGGGCCGCGACGTCGTCGCCGGCTCGGCCATAACGGTGCCGCTGTTCTGGGGCTTTGAGCGCACACTTGGGCTCGTCGCCAATGAAGAAAATCATCCCTGCGCCGCGGAGGAAGCAACCGCCGAATCGATCGACTGGGGCTCCAACGCCTTCGCCGTTTCGCCGCGCCGTAGCGATGACGGCCACACGCGCCTGATCGTCAACTCACACCAACCGTGGGCCGGGCCCGTCGCCTGGTACGAAGCTGGCATCTCCAGCGACGAAGGTTGGCAGATGCATGGCGGCCTGTTCCCGGGCTCGCCGTTTCCGGTGCTCGGCACGAACGGCCACCTCGGTTTTGCAGCAACCGTGAACCTGCCGGACTTGGCGGATATTTATCGCCTCACCACCGACGACGCCCATCGCGGCCAGTATTTCTTCGATGGTGAGTGGCGTCGCTTCGAAACGCGACAAATCTGGCTCTGGGTGAAAATGGGCTGGTTCACCATCCCCGTGCCGCGCACCTTGCACTACAGCGTTCACGGCCCGGCGTTTCGCACCGCAGACGGCTGGGTCGCAGTGCGCTATGCCGGCCAGGGCGAACTTCGCGCGCTCGAACAATTCTACCGCATGGGCCGCGCGCAGAATTACAACGAATGGCGCGAGGCCATGGCGATGCGCGCCATCCCCTCGTTCAATTTCATGTACGCCGATCAGACCGGGCGCATCGGCTATCTCTACAACGCTATCTTGCCGCGCCGCGCTGAGGGGCACGATTGGTCAGGCTGCGTTCCCGGCGACACCAGTGCGAACGTCTGGCCGCGAGATGAATATCTCTCGACGCCTGAGCTCATCGATCCCGCTTCTGGGTGGATCGCAAGCACCAATGGTGCGCCTTGGTATTCTACCGATGAAGGCTCCAATCCAACGCCAGAGCAATTCCCTGACGCTGCGCCACACATCGAAACCTACATCACCAATCGCGGCTATCGCGCTGTCGAAATCCTCTCTCCGCTGGCACGCATCAGCGACGAGCAATTGCTGGCGGCGAAGTTTGATGTGACTTCAAGCGAGCAATCGCGCACGGTTGAAATGGTCAATGTCATTCTCGCCGCCGACGCGGGCAATGACGTCGAATTGGCGGAGATTCAAACGTTGCTGCGTGGCTGGGATCGGCGCGCCGCCAACGACAGTCCTGCAGCCGCTTTGGTCGGGCTTTCTTTCCAACCGCTCTATAACGCCGCGCGCGCCGGCGAGCCGCAGCCCGACATCGTGCTGAGCGCGCGCCAAGCCGCTGCGCACTTGCGCCAACATTTTGGCCGCATCGATCCCCCACTCGGCGACGTGCTGCGACTGCGCCGCGGCGACGTCGATCTGCCGCTCGAGGGGGCGCCGGATGTGCTCCGCGCACTGCGCTGGTCCAACTCCGAGAGTGGCCGCGCCAACGCCGATTTCGGCGATGGCTTCATGATGGTAATCGACTGGGCGCCGGACGGGACGCTGAGCACACGCGTCATCCACCAATGGGGCGCAAGCGAACGACCGGAGAGCCCACATTTCAACGATCAGTCCGAAATGTTCGCGCGCCGGGAGTGGCGAACGCTTGCGCCAAATCAAACCGGCGCAGCCTCACCCCGCTAAACTGGAGATTATGCAAAGCGAACACCTCGATCACGCGCTCGAAGAAGAATTTTCCGGTCATGCGGAAACCATTCATCGGCTGAAGATCACAGATCCCGAATTCAAGGCCTTGCTTGAGCTCAACCACCTCATCTGGCGCGAAATTCACAACATCAAGAGCGGTGTAATGGCGGCGTCCAACCAGTACCTGACATCGCTGGAAAAGCAGCGCCTTGATATTCTGGACGATATAGCAAAGCTCGTCGGCGACGCCGAACGCTAATCCGCCCCTTGCGGCGTTGCACGGCGCAGGCTCACAATGCGCCCATGCCGACCCCGAACTCACTCGACTCATTTTGGATGCCGTTCACGCCCAACCGGGCGTTCAAGGCAGACCCGCGCATGGTCGTGCGCGCCGAGGGCATGCATTATTTCGCGCCAGACGGCCGCGCCATTCTCGACGCAACCGCCGGGCTTTGGTGTGTCGCCGCCGGGCACTGCCGCCCGCGCATCGTCGAAGCCATACGCGCCGCGGCGGGCGAGCTGGACTACGCCACCAATTTCAATCTTGGCTCGCCTTCAGCGTTCGAGTTCGCCAACCGTCTCGGCGAAATTCTGCCCGATCAGCTCGACCGCATATTCTTCACCAATAGCGGCTCCGAGAGCGCCGACACCGCGCTGAAAATTGCACTGGCCTATCAAAAAGCGCGCGGCAAACCGGGCAAGTATCGCCTGATTGGCCGCGAGCGCGGTTATCACGGCACCAATTTCGGCGGCATCAGCGTCGGCGGCATCGTCCGCAATCGCATGACCTACGGCCCGATGGTGGCGGGCGTCGATCACCTACCGCATACGCTCGACATCGCCCGCAACGCCTTCTCGCGCGGCGAACCCCCATACGGAGTTGAGTTCGCCGACACACTCGAACGTCTCGTTCAGCTCCATGACGCCAGCACCATCGCTGCCGTCATCGTCGAGCCCGTCGCTGGCTCCACCGGCGTGATCATACCGCCGCAAGGCTATCTCAAACGCCTGCGCGAACTCGGCACCAAGCACG
>SXGT01656317.1_pt1 | contig 17252 bp, 9 predicted proteins | sample 3176221 | NCBI WGS metagenome assembly SXGT01 (sample SAMN11356862, study PRJNA531348) | freshwater metagenome | isolation source: freshwater sample F1-120 | place: China: Fuxian Lake, Yuxi | collected 2017-12-25 | reverse complement strand
GGCCCAGGCGACCGATCGCGCGTTCCGCATCGGCCAAACGCGCGATGTGACGGTGCATCGCATGGTGTCGCAGGGGACGCTGGAGGAGCAGATCGACCAGTTGCTGGAGGACAAGCGCTCGTTGGCGCACCGCGTGGTGGGGGCCGGCGAGACGTGGATTTCGGAGCTCGACGACGACACGCTGAAGTCGCTGATCGCGCTCGGTCAGGATGCCGTGCTCGAGGATTGAACGAAGGCCGACTGAGATGCCCGAGAGAACCGACAGGTTTGAGCGCCCCGAGAAGATCGAAGACACGTGGCTTGCCGACCGCTGGCTCGCGCCCGTGCTCGACCTTCCGGAGCTGCGCCCTCAGGTGCGGCGCGGGCGGATCCTGGCGCGCAAGGGCTGGGTGCGCGACCTGACGATTCGGCCGGGGCTGGTGACGGCCGAGGTGACGAGCGATTCGGGCGAGTCTCACAGCGTGAAGATCCGCATGGACGCGATCGACGGACCGACCTGGGTGGCGGTGGCGGAGGCGGTGTCGGACGAGGCCGCGCTGGCGGCGGATCTGTTGCGCGGACGGCTGTCGGAGCGCATGGCGGAGCTGTTCGAAGAGGCCGGCCACGATCTCTTTCCGTTCGATCTGCGCGATCTGTCGAACTACTGCTCGTGTCGCGAAGACGCGGTCGTGTGTACGGGGGCGGTGGCGACGCACATCCACCTGGCCGAGGCGATGCAGGCCGATCCGATGAAGCTCCTGCAGCTGCGGGGGCGCGACAAGGAGTGGCTCGTCGAGGAGGTGCGCGGGCGGCGCGGGGCAATGTTGGCGAAGCTGTCGCCGGCGAGCGCGGCGAGCAGCAAGCTTGCACCGCCGCGCAACGATCCGTCGGAGTCGGCGCTCGGGCTCAAGGACGGCTTTTGGGTCCACGGCGAGCTGCCGACGATGACGTTCCGCGTCGAGCGCGGGGAGCTGGACCACGAGGACATCCTGCCGGTTTTGCGGGCGCTGGGTCCGGGGCCGGGCGACACGGCGCCGACCGAGATCATCGCGGCGTTGGCGCCGCTCTTGAGGACGGGCCGGCTGCGCATCGAAGAGGTCATGGATCGGAGCGAGAACGGGACCGAGGAGGCGCCGCTCGAGGTCGAGCCGGTGCCGCAGCCCGAGAGTCTGGACGACACGATCATCCAAGCGGCGGGTCAGCATGGGCAGCTGACGACGGGGTTCGTGGCGCAGGCGCTCGGCGTGTCGACGCGCGAGGCGCGGGAGTACCTGCAGTTCCTGGTGGCGCAGGGCAAGCTGCGCGTCATCGGGAAGGCGCGCGGGACGCGGTATTTGCCGGCGGGGGCGGCGGATCCGGCGCCGGTGGCGGACCGCGCCGACGATGGGAATGGCGAGGGCGAGGCCGGCGAGGCCCCGGACGCGGGCGCCTGAATCATTTGCGCGAACATGTCGCGGATCAAGGCGGGGGTGGATCCGAGCTGAGATGCTCTTGGGTTCATGAAGAACGTCCTATTGACCAGTGTGTGTCGACCGCTCGGGCCGCGTCATGGCGATGCCCCGGCCGTCGGCTACGAGCTCCTCCTCGGCCAGGTGACGCGCGCGCAGGGGCTCTTCAGTCCGCGCTCGCTGCATGGGCAGTTCGGGCTCGAGTACATCGCCGAGAACCTCGAGGCGCCGACGACGGTCCTGCAGTACCCGTCGAAGCGCGAGTTCATCCGCGAGCTGAAGAAGGGCTACGACATCGTCGGGATCTCGTTCATCCTGGCGACCTATCACCATCTGCGCCGGATGGTGACGCTGGTCCGGGAGCACGCGCCGAACGCCAAGATCGTGCTCGGCGGCTACGGCACGGTCTTGCCCGATGCGATGCTGCTGCCCTGGGGCGACACCATCTGTCGCGACGAGGGGGTCGGCTTCATGCGCGAGCTGCTCGGCGAGTCCGAGCTGCCGATGCCGCATCGCCACCCGCTCATCATCAACGCGTTGCGCGTCTTCGGGATCGAGGCGGGGCGCACCGGCGTCGTGTGCGCGGGCCTCGGCTGCCCCAACGGCTGCGATTTCTGCTGCACGTCGCACTTCTTCAAGCGCACGCACATCCGCCTCGCGCCCACCGGCGGCGACATCCATCGCCTCATCGAGCGCTACCTCGAGGTGGATCCCGCGATGTCGATGATCATCATCGACGAGGACTTCCTGCTGCATAAGAAGCGCGCGCTCGAGCTGCGCGAGGCCGTGCTCGCGGCCGGGCGGCCGCTGTCGATCTTCTGCTTCGCGAGCATTCGCGCGCTCAGTCGCTTGAAGGTCGAAGAGATCCTGGAGATGGGGATCGACGGCCTCTGGATCGGCTACGAAGGCACGCGCGCCGGCTATGCCAAGCAGGAGGGGCGTCCGGCGGACGACCTGCTCCGCGAGCTGCGGGCGCACGGCATCACGGTCCTAGCGTCGATGATCGTCGGGTTGCCGTATCAGACGCCGGAGATCATCGAGGAGGAGCTGAGTGGGCTGCTCGCGCTCCAGCCGGCCCTGACGCAGTTTCTCATTTATGGACCGACCCCGGGCACGCCGTTCTGGGATCAGGTCCAGCGCGAGGGGCTGCTGTCGCCCGAGATGGCGAACGACATGGAGCGCTACTGCCACGAGGCGAGCGGCTTCCGCGCGATGGTCAAGCATCCGAGCATGTCGGCCGCGACGATCGAGGCGCTGCAGGCGCACTGCTTCAAGCAGGACTTCGAGCGCCTGGGGCCGTCGATCTATCGTTGCCTCGAGACGTGGCTGCTGGGACACTTGCGGCTGCGTGCAAGCGATAGCGCCTACCTGCGGGCGAAGTCGGAGCTGTTCGGGCGCGAGATCCGGAAGTCCTATCCGATCTTCCTCGCGGGCCGGTTGCTCGGGCCGAACGCTGCGGTGCGTCACGGGATCCGCGATCTCCAGAAGCAGGTCCATGCGGCGCTCGGGTCGCCGACGATCGCCGAGCGCGCGATGTCGCTGGTCGCCGTCGTGATGGCGCTCTGGACGTGGTTCACGCTGCGCGCGGGTCTCTTCCAGCACCCGAAGCTGGTGCGCCGGACGTTCCGCGTGGACGAGACGCGCGGCGTGGCGCGCGCCTGGCGTCGCGTGCGGCGCCGTGCACCCGAGGGCTCGATTGAGGTCGAGGGGCGGGCCGGTGACACGGTGTGGGTCCGCATCGCCGGGAGTCTCGCGAATGCTGGCGCCAGCGCGTTCGCGCGGAACCTCGGCCGTGCCTTGCGGCGGGAGCCCGAGCGCGTGGTCATCGATCTCGCGCTGCTCGTCGAGGCCGAGCGCGATGCGCTCGATCGGCTCGCCGAGGAGCTCCAACCGCACCGCGACCGGATCCGCGTCATTGCCCCGGCGCTGGCGGCCGCCGGCGGGCTCGCCGCCGCGTTTCCTCGCTACCGCTGACGCGCGGCGACGGGAGCCCGCTCGAGCCGCTGGGCCCGGCGGAGGCGCTGAGCGTGCGCGGAAATATGCTAAGGACGACGGTGCGGTGCAGTCTCCGCGGTCGGCTGACCACGCGCGACCGCCACCGGTCTCGGAGGCGTCATGGTCCATCGCGTCGCGTTCCGGTGTCTCGCGCTTCTTGCGTCGGTCGTCGCCTGCACCGACCGTCCCAACCATGGCCGTCCACTCGGGGCCCTGTGCGAGGCGAGCGAGCAGTGCGAGTCCGGGCTGTGCTACGCCGGGGCGTGCCTCGATCCGGAAGGGGACGCCGACGGTGACGGCCTGGCGAGCGGCCTCGAGCTGAGCCTCGGGCTCGATCCTCTCGACGCCGACAGCGACGGCGACGCCAAGCCCGACGGTGTCGAGGTCGGCCCCGACACGACGCGACCGCTCGACAGCGACGGCGACGGAAAGATCGACGCGCGCGAGTCCGCCAGCGCCGACGTCGACCAGGACTGCATCCCCGACGAGCGTGACCCGGCGGACCAGGCGCCCGATCCGAGCGCTTGCCCCGAGGTCCAGGTCGCCTTCGCGGAGCCCAGCGATTGGTATACCTCGGAGGCCGGCAAGGCGGTCACGGTCGCGCTGACGCTCGCCGAGGCCCCGCCGGTCGACGTCACGCTCGCCCTCGACGGTGGCATCGAGGGCGCCGTCACACCCGCCTCCGTGACGTTCACTCCCGATACCTGGAACGTGTTCCAAACTATCGCCGTCACGGGCCTCGATGATGCGCTCGGCGACGGGCACGTCGACTACGAGGTCACCGCGCGTGTCACCAGCAAGCTCACGCGCGGCGGCGGGACCCTCAGCCTCGTGAACGCCGACAACGATCGCATGGCGACTACGCCGACGGCCGATGACTTCGCGTCTCAGCGGACGCCCGGACTCTGGGCCGACGACCCGACCCAGCGCGCGACCGCCGCGATCCGCGACGGCCAGCTGGAGATGAAGGCCGATGCGCGCGGTGTTCGCGGCCCGGTCGGCGCCGGGCTCGGGGTCGATGCCGACCTGGCGGTCCTACGGCGCTTCGCCGGCGACGTCACGGTGACCGCCGTGGAGGGCCAGACGGGCGGTGTTTCGGGCGTCCTGCGCCTGGTCTTCCAGGACCCGCTCTACCGCGGCAGCTCGCGCCAGGGGACGATCGGGCTCGATGTCTCCGTCGGCCGCGACTCCCCCACGGCGCCGCTCGTCGCGACGGCCGCCATCTGGTCCTGCGCCAACGTCACCTGCACGACCCACTACGCGACCCCGCCGATTGTGGCCCAGGACGGCGGCCTGCTGATGATCCCGACCGCGGTCGGCGCCCGCCACCACCTCGAGGTGGCCATCGATCCCGCAGCGCGCGCGGTCACGTGGACCGTCGATGCGCGCGTCTTCACCGCCGACTGGAGCACCTTTCCGGTTCTCGACTTCAGCTGGCTCGCACGCGCCGAGCTCGGCGCCTTTGCGCTCGGCGAGGCCGCCGCCCCCGCGGCCACGCTCGACCTCCAGGTCGCCGTCGCCTTCGACGACATCGCCGTCGATGGCGCCCCCTGGGACGACTTTGACCGCGGTCGCCTCGCCGACGCCCGCTGGCTGGGGCCGCTGCTCGCGACATCGATCGTCGATGGCGCCTTCGTGGCCTCGGCCCAAGGCGATACCTCGTACTTCGACACGGGCCTGGCGTTCGCGGCGCCCGAGACCATCGCGGGCTTCGCTGCGACGGCCACGCTCATTGTTGTCGCCGATCCGACCGGGCCCACCGGGCCCGCCGGCGCCCCTTCGAGCCGCGCCAGCGCTGCCGCCGCGGGCAACGCCCTTGCGCGCGCGGGCGGCTATTTCGGGCGCGGCGAGGTCCTCGTTCCGGGCGGCGACCCCGCGCGCGGCGACGTCCTCGCCGAGCTCGCGATCTACAGCGGTCGCGTCGTCGCCTTCGTCGGCTCCCCCGCGGGCTCGTGGATCGGCGACCACGGTCGGGCCGTCATCGGCGTGCCGCGTCGCCTTTTGGTCTACTGGGACGGCCGCGACTTCACGCTCCAGGTCGACGATGCGCCGCTGCTCTATCGCCCCGCGCACGACGGGCTGACCCTCATCGGCCCGCCGCGGACCGCGCGCAAGTGGCTCTCGGTGCAGGGGCATCCGACCGATCGCCTGACGACCCTCATCACGGCCACCTTCGACGACGTGGCCATCATCCCAGCCCTTTGAGGTGCCGACGCCTCAAGTCAGGTGCTGTGCCGCCTTGTTCATGAGCGTCTCGTTGGTGCCGTCCATGATGCGGAGCAGCAGCGCATCGCGCGCGTATTTCTCGACCGGGTACTCCTTGGAGATCCCGTAGCCGCCGAGCACCTGCACCATCTCGGCGGTGTGCTTCACGGCCAGCTCGGTCGCGAAGATCTTGGCCCCGAGGCTGGTCTTGAGATCGCCCGGGAAGGCCTGCTTCGAGAGCCAGCTCCCCTTCCACAGATACGCGCGCGACGCCTCGATCGCCTGGTGGCACTCGAAGAGCTTCTTGGCGACGTGCTGGTGCTCGAGGATCGGGCGGCCCCATTGCACGCGGTCCTGAGCGTGCTTGAGCGCGTGCTCGTACGCGGCGCGCATGATCCCGACCGCCAGATAGCCGACGGCCAGGTTGCCGACGGTGACGATCGAGTTGTGCAGCATCGGGTAGCCCTGGCCGGGCGGGAAGAGGAGGTTGGCCGCCGGGACCGCGACGTCGTCGAGGAAGACGGGCGCCTGGTTCAAGACGCGCAAGCCGACCTTGCTGAGGGCGCGTCCCTTGCGGATCCCAGGCTGATCCGCCGGAACCACGAACGTCCCGGAGCCCTTCAAACCTTGGGTCGGATCGACGCACGCAAAGACGATGTAGGCGCTGGCGATGCCGCCGTTGGAGACGAAGTCGCTCTTGGCGCCGGTCAGGACGAATGTGTCGCCCTTCTTCTCGGCCTTGGTGTGATGGTGGACCCGCGGGTCCTGATAGTTGCTGCCGTCGGAGCCGACCTCAGGCTCGCTGCTGCACCAGGCGGTGATGCGGCGGCCGCTGGTGTCCTCGGTGTAGGGCCGGACGAACGCGTCGACCAGACCCTTGTTGTTTGCTGCAAGGAACGAGATGAGCTGCGGCACGACCGCGCCGGGCATGAGCGTCGCGGCGAAGCCAGGGCCCCAGCGCGCGAGCTCCTCCCAGACCATGCCGGTCGTCTGCGGATCGAGCCCGAGGCCGCCGAGGCGCTCGGGGATCGCCATCTTGTTGAAGCCCAGCTCGAACGCTTGGCGCAAGACGTCCCAGAAGATCTCCGACGCGGCCGCCTCGTCGGCGTCGGCGATCCGATCGAGCGCGATCTCGGCGCCGTAGAGGACCTGGCTGCCGAACTCCCGCGCCACGCCGAGGATCTGTTTCTGCGTGTCGTTCACCGCGAAATCGACCATGGCCGGCTCCTCTACGTCGCGAGCGGGAAGTCCAACATCTTGAAGTAATACGGCAGGTAAGCGGCGCCATCGACCTCGCCGAGGACCTCGCCCGGGCGCATCGTGTTGTCGCTCACGAGGTAGAATCCCATGAGCACGCGCGTGACGGCGATCTCGGACCAGGGGTCGCGCGGCGCGTCTCGGAACGTCACCTCGGGCACGCCGATCTCGAGGCGCTTCACGACCACCTCCGTCTTCTGTTTGCAGAGGTGGACCGGTCCGTCGAAGCCGGGCGTGAGATCGATGCGCGGCGACGCCTTGAAGAGGAAGTTCGGACCCGTCGGCGGCAGCGTGGGCAGCGTGCTCGTGAGACGCACGCGCAGCTCGAAGAAGCGGACGCCATGGCGCTCTACCCAGCCATGGACCACGTTGTCGTCGCGCGTCAGGCCGATCGTCGCCAGCTTCTTCGGGAAGCCGAAGATGTCGCGCCCGTTCGTGCAGCGGACCTCTTCGCTGTCGATCGGCATCGCCAGGCAGTACGTCCCGACCTCCCCCCGATAACGGCAGTTCAGGAACAGCGCCGACTCGCGGTAGCCAGGCCCGAGGTTGGTCTCGGGGTACTGCGCGACGAACACCAAGCCATTCGGGAGGTCGGTCGGCTCGAGCGGTGGCGGCAGGAGCCGAGCGATGATCTCCGGCTTGGTCTGGAACAGCGCGCCGAGCATCTGCGCCCCCGGAAAGAGGCGCGCCGGGGTTTCGTAGTAACGGGCCAGCTCTTCCCGGGTCTTGACGAAGCCCATGGCGATGCTCCTCTGGGTCGTGCCGGCGCGGCGGACGTGGGCTCGCGGGCACGCGCGCGAGCATGCCTGGCCGGGCCCCGCCGAGCGTTGCGCCACATCAAGACCCGCGCGGCTCGCCGAGGGCGCCCCCCGTCGCGATCATCCCAGCGCCCTCTGGCGCCGGGACGTCACCTTGCGTTCCTGCCCGAGCACGCGCTCAGGGCAGGCCGGGGAGATCCCCGCCGAGCAGGCGCACGACGACGCTCGCCCCGTCGCCATCCTGCGCGGCGCTCTGCCAACCGAGCCACACATCGAGCCCCGGCAGCGGCGCCACGAACGGGCGCGTCTGGTCGCCCGCCTGGAAGCGGTTGGCCATGACGCGCGGGCCCGTGACCACTCCGAGCGCGCTGAACGCCCGCGCGAGGATCGCCTTGCCGCCCACGTCGATCCCGTCGCTCTCCCAGACCGCGACCAGGCGGCCGCTCGAGTCGTGGGCCAGCGCCACGCTCTGCTGCGTCCCCGCGACGGTCGTGGCCGGGCTGAACTCGGCCACCTGCGTGGCCAAGGTCGTCGGCTTGAACGTCGAGCACTTGATGTCCAGCCCCGCGCTCGCATCCGGGGTCTCCCAGCAGGCCGCCGCATACCCCGTCGGCGCGACGGCCAGCGCGAGGTTCTTCTGGTCCCCGGTCATGGTCGCGTTGATTTGCGCCTCGACGCCGAACGCGAACGCCGCGCCGTTCACGGTCGCCGGCCGCATGAAGAGGTCGTTGTCGCCGCTCGCACTCGACTCCCAACCGAACAGGAACCCGGCGCCCCAGGGCGCGACCGCCGGGGCTTGCTGGCTGCTGGTCGAGGTCGCGTTGACGAGCGTCTCGGCCACGAGCTCGACTCCGTTCGCGTCGTAGACCTTGGCTCGGATCTCGCCGGTGTCGGTGCCGACCGGGCCGTGCCACGCGATGACGATGAGCTGCCCGCCTTGCGGGTTGTTGCGGATGGCGACCGCCGGCTTCTGCTGGTTGCCCGTGCGGACCGTGTTGACGATGAACGCATCGGTCACCGGCGCGGCCTGCGCGTCGAAGATCCGCGCGACGATCCCGTAGGCGTTGCCGTCCTCGCTGAGCGACTCCCAGGCGACGACGAAGCGATCGTCCCCGCCCGCCACGACCGCGTTCTTCTGCGTCGAGTCGATCAGCGTGTTGAGCTGGAGCTCCTCGGTCAGGGCGCGCGGCTCGCCGAGCACCGAGCGGCCCAGGAGGCGTCCGCCGATCTCGGTCGATTTGTTCGTGTAGAGCGGCGTGTCCCAGACGAGCAGCGTCGTTCCCTGCTTCGAGCTCGCCGCCCGGGGGCGCGACTGATCGCCGGCCGTGGTCTGGGTCGGCGGCATCTCGCGGATCCCCGGCGTCGTCGTGCCGTCCCGCTCGAAGCGTCGCGTCATGATCTGCACGAGCGTCGGGTCGTACCAGGTCGCGACCCACTGATCATCCTCGAGGGCGGCGACCGCCGAGAACCCCTGCTGCCCCGCCGAATACGCGTTCAGGTTGAACGCCGCACTCTCGGGCACCGCCGCCGCGTCGAACAGCTGCGCTCGGATCCCCTGGTTGCCGTTGCCGTCGGAGCGTCCGTCCTCCCAGATGGCCACGAACCCGAAGTCCGAGAACGTGGCGAGGCCGCCGAGGGTCTGGGTGCCGCTCTGGACGTCGTTGGCCCGGATCGCTGCGCCGACCTTGACGCCGTCGCTGTCGAAGGGCTGGAACCAGGCGTCGCCGTTATCGCTCCACCCGACCAGAAAGCTGCCGTCCGAGAAGGACGCCACGTGCGGCGTCGAGATGGTGGTGGTCGCGGTGGCGACCGTAATCTTCGTACCGCTCGTCAAGACGCCGGCGGACCAGGTCGAGCGCCGAACGTAGAGCGTCGTCGCGGGTTGTGACACCCAGACCAGCGCGAACGTCGAGGAACCGGCCGGGGTCGCGGCGGCGTCGAAGGCGGCGTTGACGACCGAATAGGAGGACGTCGCGGTCGGGAAGTCGGTGCCCGGGACGAGCACCGTGGCGCTCCCGAGCCCGTCCACCGGCAGGAGCGAAATGCCCGAGTTGGCGGCCGTGCAGCCATATGTGCTGGTGTAGTAGCGGTAGCTCGAGCTCACGATCGCGACGCGATTCCCCGCAAGCTCGAGCGCGTGTCCCTTGGGCGGGACGATGCTGCCGCAGCCGTTGTTGCCGATGATGCCGCCGGCCGGGCTCGTGGTCACGGTGCCGTCGGGCGCGATGCGCTGGGCGACGATAGCGCACGAATCGTAGTTGTTGGGGTGGCCGCCATACGTGCAGTTGTTCATCGCCAAGGCGAACAGGTTGCCGTCCGCCGTGGCGATCGGATGCGCGTCCATGGTCCGCGTTCCCAGGGTTCCGGCTGGCACGTTGACCGTGGTCCATTCGTTCGCGCGGCTGTCGTTCGCGTCGGTGCCGCGCACCCAGGTCCCGTTCGTCTCGACCGCATAGCCCCCGCTGCCGAACGCGGTCGGCGCCGGTCGCCAGGTCGGCGTCGTCGTCGACAGCGCCTCTTCGACGCACGTATTGCCGGTCGACGCGCACTCGCCCGCGGCGCAGACCCCGGCGGGCTTGCACAGATCGGCGGGCATGCACGGCAGCCCCGTCTCGGCCACCGGCGCGGCGCACCCGCCGCCCGCCGAGCACACGTGCGAGGTGCAGTCGTTGCCGTCCTCGCAGTCGTCGCCCACGGCCAGCTGCAGCTCGGCGGTGTTAGACCCCAGCGTGGCGTTCGCGTCGCTGACGACCACGCGGCACGTTACCCGATCGCAGTCGGCCACCTCCGCGGCGGTCAGCGTCGCCGGCCGCGCCGTCTCGGGGCCGCCGTTGATGCTCCAATGGTAGGTGTAGGTCGGATTGACGAACCACTTCGGCTCGGTCGTGATGGCGCACGTCACGTCGCCCTGGGCCTGGTTCGGCGCCTTCACCGTGACGACCGCGGCGGTCGGATCGCCCTGGCCCAGCGTCACGGTGCTCGAGCTGACTGCATGGCCCGCCGTCAGCGCGTCGTGCGGCGTCGCCTGACAGCGGATCGCGTCACCGACCGCGTAGTCGGCGTCGTTGGTCACCAGCGTGGACGCCGTCTCGCCGGCCTCCAGCGCGGTATTGACGTGCCACGCATAGGTGTAGGTCGCGTCCGCGTTCAGCGTGCAGTCGTCCGTCCAGCCCGCCGACTTGCAGGTGAGCGTATGGCCCACGCCGACCGTCGCGGGGGTGATTTCCACGTTAGCAATCGAAGGCGCCGCGTTGTCGACGGTGACCGCGCCCGAGCTCTGCTCGGTGCCGTAGACCATTCCGTCGTAGGGCGTCGCGAAGCACTTGACGCTGTCGCCGGGCGCGAACGTCCGCCCGCTCAGGGTCGCCGCCGCGGTGCCGGCGAGCGTCTGGCCGTTGACCTCCCAGCGATACGTCGCGCTCGTCGCGTCCGCGCTGTCGGCGTCGGTCAGCGCGCCCGGCGTGCACGTGAACGTGCTGCAGGTCGTGCCGGCGGTCGGCGTCAGCGTCACCCCTGCGAGGGCCGGCGTGCTGTTGCCGATGATGACCTCGTTCGAGGTCTGCTCGGTCGCCGACGCGAGTCCATCGCTCGCGACGACCTTGCAGCGCAGGTGGTCCCCTTTGGCGAAGCTGCCGGCCAGGGTCGCGCCGCTGGCCCCGGCGATCGGCTGCGTGTTCTTGGTCCAGCTGTACGTGTAGCTCGGCGCATCGTCATCCACGTCGGCGTAGCCCGTCGCGGTGCAGGTCAGCGTCGCGTCGGCCAAGGGATCGACGGGACCGAGCGTCGCGCCCCCGAGTGTCGGCGCCGTGTTGCTGATGGTCGCGTCGTTGCTCGCGACGCTCGTGCCCGCCTCGAGGCCGTTCATCGGCGTGACGGCGCAGCGCACGGTGCTGCCGGCCACGACCGTGCTCGCGGCCAGCGTGGCGCCGCTCGCCTCGATCGAGGCCTCGGCCCCGCCCGCGCCCACCAGGAACCAGCTGTAGCTGACCTCTGGGAGGTCCCCGTCGACGTCGCCCCACCCCGCGTAGCTGCACGTCAGCGTACCGCTGCGTGTCGCGCTCGTCGGGCTCAGCGTGGCGCTGTCGACCGACGGCAGGCTGTTCTTGATCGTGCGCGCGGTCTTGCTGGCGACGCGATCGCTCGTCGCGGTCCCGTCGCCAGCCGCGAGCTCGCAGCGCACGACGTCGCCCTTCTTGAAGTAGTCGCCCTCCAACGTCTGGCCGCTCTGCCCGACGACGAGCGTGTCGTTGACGTACCAGGACGCGGTGACCGTGATCGCGTCTCCGTCGCGATCGGTGATGTGGTTCGCGTTGCACGTCAACGTCGCACCGGCGACCGCCTCGCCGCCGCCCTGGACACCAACCAGCACGGTGCCGACTTCCGGCACGGCGTTGGCGAGCGTGACCGCGTTGCTGACCCCGTCGCGCGAGCTGGCGCTGCCGTCGGTCGCGGTCGCCGAGCATGTCACTTTGTCACCCTTATGCGCCGTCTTGCCGTCGGCGCCGACCAGCAGCCCCGCCACCACGGTCACGGTGCTCTTGGTCGTGTCTGTCGCGCCATTGACCTGCCACGCGATGAGGTGACTGACGAAGCTCGCATCGGCCTCGTCCGGATCGACGCCCGGGGTCACGATCGTACACGTGAGCTCGGTCGTCGCGTCGGCACTCTCGGGCGCCAGCGCCGCCACCGGGGCGCTCGGCGGGGCATCGAGGACGTTGAACGCGCTCGTCGTCATGGGCGCGCCCGCGTCGGTTCCGTCGCCCGGCGTGAGCTCGCAAGTGATCGCCTGTCCGCGCGTCGTCTCCGACGCCGGCAAGGTGCAGCTCCCCGGCGTGCCGAGCGCGACGCCGCCTGCGAGGAAGGTGCAGTTGTCCGCCTCGGTGTCGTTTGGATCCGCGTCGTCCCGATCGCTGCACGAGCAACGGATGTCCGTCGTGGTGTCGCCCGCGCTCGGAAGTACGATCGCCTGACTGCAGGTCGGCGCGCTGTTCGCGATGACCACCTCGGCGCTGGCGGACGTCGTCTGGCCGGCCGGATCGGACGCGATGACGATCACCTTCCAGCGCTCGCCTTTGGCGGTGCGAGCCGCGGGCGCGGTCGCCGTGGCGAGGTGGGCGTCGACGCCGTCGACGGTCCATTGGTAGCGCAGCGTGAGCGCGTCGCCGTCGGGATCGACTGCGGGCGTCGTGACCACGGCCGCGAGGTCGTCGAGCGTCGTCGGCGCGGCCGGGGTGATGTCGACGACAAGCCCGCTCGGGGCGCCGTCGACGGTGATGTGGACGGTCGCCGACGCGGTGCGCAGCTGGGGGTCGCTGACGGTGGCCGTTAGGGTGTGGCGTCCGGGCGCCAGGGCCGTGACGGAGGTCGTGGCGCGGCCGCCGGCGTCGGTATCCACCCGCGCGACCGTGCCGCTCTGGCGATCGCTGGTCCACGTGACGCTGAGGGTGCTGAGATCGGCGCCCGCCTCGGCGACGAGCACGGTGAGCGCGACCGCATCACCGGCCCTGACGACGGTGTCCGCGAGCGGCGCGACGAGGGTCAGGCTCGGGCCGGAGGCCGAGACCTCCTGGCCCTGGCCGGTGTCGCCCGGGACGTCGTCGCTCGCGTGACGTTGCACATCATCGGCGCCGCCACAGGCAGAAGCGGCGTTGAAGGCGAGGAAGGAGGAAACGAAGAGCCACGGTGAACGCAAAGCACCCATAACCGACTCCCTTCTTGGACCGAGGCCAGGCGCGCTCGTGACAGCGAGCGGCTTAGGAAAACGGCGAGAGTCCGGCGCGAACGCGATGCGTCCGCCGAAGTCACCACGTGGTGAATGCGTGAACCCGCCGTCCCGCGCGGCCGCGGTGAGCGGCGTCGCGGAGGAACTCGGGGACGGCTCGGGCGGTCGTTCTTGAAAAGTTACGGCGAGATCTCATTCGCCCCGAGCGGTCGCGCGCTGCGTCAATGCGACCCAGGTTAGTGGCCGCCGATCACCGCGACCCAGCTCGCGCCCGCGTCATCGCTGTGGAAGACGCCCGAGCCAGCGTCAAGCGCATAGATGCGGTCGCGGTCGTCGGGATCGACGAGGAAGCGCAGCACCTTCTGCCCCCGCGGTCCCGCGCGCTCGGTGCAGTTCGCGGCGTCCGCGTCGCACAGGAAGACCTTGCCGTTGCTGGTGCCGAAGATCGTGCCCGCGCCCCAGTGGGCGACCGCCGAAACGTCCGCCGTCACGAGGCGACTCGCGGTCATGGCGGGCGCCGTGACACGCCGGAGCCCGGTGGCCGAGGCGATGAGGAAGACCGGCCCGGTGGGCGACGCGATCTCGAGGGCGCTCGCGGGCTCGCTCCACGCGTATTGGGTCCAATGTCGGCCGGCGTCGGTGCTGTAATAGATCGTGCCGCCGTAGAGACCCGCGACCACGTCGACCGTGTCGCGGCTCGCGGCCGTCAGATGGAAGTCGACGGTCGGGCCGAGCGTGATGGGGGTCCAGGTCGCGCCGCCGTCGAGCGACTCGATCCAGCCCCAGTTCGGGTAGCCGCTGGCGGCGTTGTGACCGCTCGACCAGAGGCGGTCTGCGGTGTGCGGGTCGCCGATGAAGCCCATGAAATCGCCGGCGGTCGCGAGCCGAACGAGCGCGCTCGCGCCGGCCTCCGTGCGCCAGGTTCCCTCGTGCGTGCCGACGACGATCTCCTTGGTGCCTCGGTAGAAGGCCAGGCCGTGGATGTGGGACGCGAGCTCGCCGGTGCCGTGCGAGTGACCCTCGGGCTCGGCGAGCGTGTCGGCCGCGGAGTCCTCGGGGGTCGCATCGCCGTCGGACGTCTCGGCTGGGGACGTCGTGTCGGGCGTCGGGGGTAGATCCGCGGGGGTGCTGGCGGCGTCCGCTGCGCCGAGGGCGCCCGCGTCGCAGGCGGCGAGGCAGGCCGCGAGCGCGGCAAGCGGACAGACGAAGGCGAAGGCGAAAGCGTGTCGCATGGCGGTCCCTCCGATAGGAGCGCCGTCTTCTACAATGGTGCGCGCCGTTCGCCGAGCGTGTGGCGCGGGGTGGGCAACGATCCACAGCGCGCCGCGCCGATCACGCATGAATCAGGGCCTGGATTAGGGCCCGGCGCCCGCCGCAATCCAGGTCCGGATGGCCGCGAGCGTCTCGGGGCAGACATCGCCGGGCGCGTCGAACGGCATGCCGGCGCCGTAGTGAGCGTCGCTCGTGGTCGTCGTCACGAGCTTGGTCACGAGGAAACTCGCGTCGGGATTCCCCGGCGCGACCCTGAGCAGGCCCGTGACGTCGCCCTCGATGTTGTTCGCGGGGGCGCCCTTGCCATCGGGCCCCAGCAGGTTTCGGTAGGCGTCGGTCTCGAGATCGAGCTCGCCCGAGAAGAGCGCGCCCTCCGACGAATGGCACGCGGAGCCGCCCGTGCCGCACGAGACCGCGAGCACCTTCGCCTGGATGCTGGCGAAGGTCGGCGCCACGCCGCGCGCGCAGACCACGAACGGCGTGGGGGGAACCTGGGTGTCGTAGTCGTCGCACGCGCCGAGGGCCGGAGCGGTCAGCGCGCCCGCGACGAGCAGGGCGCGCGCGGATCGGACGTAGGAAGACAGCATCGACTCGGGCCTCGCGGGCGGCGTGCTATGGGGCCGTGAAGGTCACGGACGCTTGCACCGTGGTGCCACCTTCTTTGAGCGGCGAGTGGTCGTCCTTGGCCAGCGCGACCGACACAGTGTGGGTGCCCGCAACGGTATCGCATTCCGAGAGGATGGCGTCGATCGGGCTCCCCTCGCCGTTGTTGTTGTAGGGGCGGCCGGCCGTGTTGCAGGCCGCGGCGTCGACGGTCAGGTGGGCGTGGCCGCAGGCGGAATCGGCGCCGCAGGTGCCCGCCGCCGCGAGCCGGAAGCCCGCGAGCTTGAAGGCGACCGGGACGGTGTTGGTGGCCCCGCTCGGGGTGACGCTGGCGCCCTCGGCCGGCGAGACGATGAGGATCCGCGGCTTGCTCGAAGCGACCGTAAACGTGACGCTGGCGCTGACCGTCGCGTCGCCGGCGCCCTTGACCGGCGAGTGGTCGTCGTTGTGCAGCTCGACAGTCGCGACGTGCTCGCCTTCGACGTCCGCGCAGAGAGCGAGCTTGGCCGCGATGCTGTTGCCCGCGCCCGCGTTGTTGTAGGGCGTGCCGGCGTCGTTGCAGTCGGCGCCGTCGACGAGCAGATGGACGTGGCCGCAGCCGGCGGCGCCCGCGCAGGTGCCGGGGGCCGCGAGCGTGAAGTTGCTCGGCGTGATGGCGATCGGCACGGTGAAGTCGGCGGCGAGGTCGACGGTGGCGGCGGGCGCCGGCGAGGTGATCGCGATGGCCGGGCCGGCGATGGCCTCGGCGAAGGTGACGTTGACCGTCGCGGCGACGACGGTGGTGCCGTCGAGGACCGGCGAGTGGTCGTCGTGGTGGAGCTCGAGCTTGACGGCGTGCGCGCCGGCGGCCGTGTCGCAGAGACCCAGATCGGCCTCGATGGGGCTGGCCGCGCCGGCGTTGTTGTAGGGCGCGCCGTCGGCGTTGCAGGCGGCGCCGTCGACGAGGAGGTGGACGTGTCCGCAGCTGGCGGCGCCCGCGCAGGTGCCCGGCGCTTTCAGCGTGAAGTTCGTGGTCATGAAGGCCACGTCGAAGGTCTCGGTGGCGACGGCGGCGCCCGCGATGGGAGCCGTGATGGCCAGCGTGGGCGTCGGCGTCGGGGTGGGCTTGGTGGTCCCGTCGTCGTCGGAGCAGGCCGTGGCGCCGAGGACGGCGAACGAAACGAGGGCAAGAAACGGAGGTTTGCGCATGAAGGGATTCCTTGTGACAGCAGGTCGAGTCGACTGCCCGCGTGGCGTCCCGGTCCGGGGGCGGACGCCGCCGATCGGGCGCCGGGCCGCGAACCATCCCGCGACGGGCGTCGTCTGTTTAGCCGCGGCGGCGCCTCGACGGAAGAGGGGCTGTGAGAAATCGCCCAAGTCCGCGGCGGCCCGCGGTGGAGCGCGGGTTCGCTATTCGGGACGCCGACCGCGACTCCGCCGGCGACGGGCGTGGGCGTTCAGTGGCAGGACGGGTTCGCGCGCCGCGGCGTGCCGCGATTGGTCTTGTCGCCGTAGAGCGCGCTGGCCAGGCACCACGCGGTCGGCGCGTCGTTCGAGGCGGCGTTCGCGAGCCCGGGGTCCAAGCCGAGCGCGAGCCCGGTGCCGCTCGGCCAGCCGTCGACCCACGCCACGCGATCGATGACCACGCCGCCGCAGACGAGCGCGATTTCGTCGGCCGTGTTGGCGAGGGTGATGCCACTATAGACGTGATCGGGCACGAACCCGCCCGACGCCGTCGCGTCGGCCGAGCGTCCCAGGACCAGGTAGCCGTGGGCCGGCACGACGAGCTTGGCCGCGGCGGGGACGACGTACTGATCGGTGCCGTCGTCTTTGAGCGTGCAGCCGTCGAGGAGGCGCGCCGTCGTACCGGGGTTCCAGAGCTCGATCCACTCGCCCTCGTCGCCGGCCGCCACCGGGTTCACCAAGAGCTCGTCGATGACCAGATCGCCGGCCACCGCGGGCGCGGCCTGTGCCGCCGCGCACGTCCCGGCGATGCACTCGGGGGTCGCCGCGCCGCACGCCGCGGCCGCCGTC
>SXGT01001109.1_pt1 | contig 17254 bp, 9 predicted proteins | sample 3176221 | NCBI WGS metagenome assembly SXGT01 (sample SAMN11356862, study PRJNA531348) | freshwater metagenome | isolation source: freshwater sample F1-120 | place: China: Fuxian Lake, Yuxi | collected 2017-12-25 | reverse complement strand
TCCTGGACATCTCGCGGCTTACGTCCTCACTCCCTCGGTCGGCGCACTTCAAGTGCGCCTCGGTCGGTCGCTCCGGGCGCGCTCGCGATCTGCCTGCAGGCTCTTCGACCTCGCCGCGGGCGTGATTTAGCCACACCCTCTCATCAAGCGTAAACACCCTTTTACCAGTGCCGCTTCTGCGCTGGCGTCATGACCCGATGCGCCACGCATGGCGCCTACTTGCACAGCCCACCCGCACACGCCTTGCCGGTCCCGCACGAGGTGCCGTCGACCTTGGTCGGGTTGGCGCAACTGTTGCCTGGGTTGACGCACGCACCATTGACGCAACTTTGGGTTCCGCAATCTGCATTGACCGCGCAGTTGGCAAACATGCCGGCTGCGAAATTGGCGCTCACGTCCGTGGCGCTGAGCGCTCCCGCATGAATGCGCACTGCGTTGAGCAGCCCAGAGTAGCCCAACTGCACCACCGGGAAGTCCTCATGCGCAAACGTGAGCACGGTCGCATCAGCCTTCTTGTGCGGCGCGGCCAGCGTCATCGTCGCAGTCGTCGTCACCAGCGCCGCGCTCAGCGTCTTGGTCAACTTCTGCGTGCCGTCGACGTAGACTTTCAGGCCATTGCTGCCATCGTAAACGTACACCAGGTGGTGCCACACGTTGGCCTGCGGCGTCGGTGCCCACGCCAGGTCGTCGAACCAGTGCGTCACTGCTGAGGCGCCACCCACGGCGTTGCCGAAGTTGAACTGCACGACAGCGCGATTGGTGCCGCGCAGGCCGAGCGAGACCATGGTCTCCTCGTCTGAGTCCACCGTTGGGTTGAGCGCCCAGACCTCAATCGTGCGGGGCGCGTTGCCGGTGACGCTGGCCGGGCCGGACGGGCCGATGTACGCATTGGTCTTGCCGTCGAATTTCACCGCGGGCTTGTTCTGGGAGCTGGCGTCGTTGACAAAGGTTGGCGTACCGAATGCCAAAAACGGCCCCGCAGAGCCGCGATTGGGCCAGCCGCTGGTGCCAACCGCCTGGTCATAGGCTTGCAAGTCCACGACCAGGCTGCCGGCAACCTTGATGGCCGGCAAGCGGCAGACCTTGTTGACGCAGTTGCCTTGAGCGCAGTCTGCGTTGTTGGCGCAACCTTTGCCCAATTTGCAGGTGCTGCAGGGCAACGGTCCACAGTCGACGTCGGTTTCGCTGCCGTTCTTGATGCCGTCGGTGCAGGTCGGCTCCTTGGTACACTGCGCCGAGCAGCCGTCGCCGTTGTTGCTGTTGGCGTCGTCGCACTCCTCGCTGCCCTCAGTCTTGCCGTTGCCGCAGACCGCAATCACGCACGCACCGCTCGCACACACGCCGCCGCCCGTGCACGAAACGCCGTTCGGCGCCGGTGTTGCCGTACACTTGCCGGTGCCGGCGTCGCAGATGTCCAGGGTGCAGGCATTGCCGTCGTCGCAGCTGATGGCTTTGCTGGTGCAGACGCCGCTGGCACACAGGTCTGGTTGGGTGCAAACCTTGCCGTCGTCGCATGCCGCGCCGTCGAGCTTGGCGGGGCTGCTGCAGCCGTTGTTGGCGTTGACGCAGACGTTGTTGGTGCACGCTCCAGAGGCGCAGTCGGCGGCGACAGCGCAACCATTGCCAGGTCCAGCGGCGTAGTTGCTGACGACCTGGCTGGCCGACAGCTGTCCACCGTGGATGCGCACCGTGTTCAGAAAGCCACTGAACGCCATCTGGGTGTTGTCCATCTCGTTGACAAAGGCCAGTTTGGTGGCGTCGTCTGAACGCCGCTGGACGGCTAAGGTCATGGCATCGGTTGCGGTGACCAGCTGTCCGCCGAGCGTCTTGGTCGAGTCCAGCGCGCCGTTGACGTAGACTTTGACCGTAGTCGCCCCATCGTAGACGTAGACGATGTGATTCCAGACCAGAATTTCTGGCACCTTGGTCCACGGGACATCGTCAGACCAGTGCGTGACTGCACCATAGAATGGGTTGCTGCCAAAATTGACCGATAGACCTGCGCGCAGCACGCCGCGCTTGCCCATGACGACGAGTGACTCTTCGCCGCTGTCGACCTTGGGATTGTAGGCCCACACCTCGATGGTGCGGTCGCTGCCACCGCTGATGTCGGCCGGCGGTTGCGGCCCGATGTACGCGGTGTCGATACCGTTGAATTGGACGCCGGGGACGCTCGACGTCGCCCCACTATTGACATACACCGGCTTACCAACGGCCGCATAAGGACCCAACGTGCCATGATTGGCCCAACCGCTGGTCCCCAGGATCTGGTCATGCGCGCGGAGGTCGACGTAGAGGGTGCCCGCAACCTGCACTTTGGGCAGCTTGCAAACCGAGCCCTGACAGTTGCTGGTGGCACAATTGTTGTTCTGGGTGCAGGCCTTGCCGGCCTTGCAGGCGGGACACGCGCCGGTGCCCGAGCCACAGTCGATGTCGGTCTCGCCAGCGCTGAGCTTGCCGTCCTCGCACGCCGTCGCGACGCACTTGCCGCCGACCGAGCACACGCCAGAGACGCAGTCAGCTGCCACTTTGCACGCCAGGCCCACGCCACACTTGGTCTGGCAACTGCCGCCGCAGTCGATGTCGGCCTCGCCCGAAGTCAATGTGCCATCGTCGCAGGGGGTGGTGAACAGGTCGGTATTCGAATGGATGGTGGGGTTGCTAAAACCGCCAGAGACGAAAATACGGCCGTCTGACAGCACCAGGTTGGCAACCGGACTGCCGCGGCCGACACTCAAGCCGGTCGTGATTAGGCTAATCGTCTTGGCGGTCGGGTTGAAGACGTACGACTGCAAGATGGGCGCGCCGCCAACGCCGCTCGAGCCGCCGATTGTCAACCCGGTGCCGTTGGGCAGCGGTTGCATCCGCAGCGCGCGCATCGCGAACGGCAGCTTAGGGCCGCTGCTGAAACCGGTCACCGGATCATAGATGTAGGTGATGTCGAGGTCGGTGTTGCCAACGCGTCCGCCTGCGAAAAACAGGCTGCCACCCGTCAGCTTGACAGCTCCGGCCAATGAGTTGTTGCCACCGATCATCGCGGTCGCAGTGGGGCCAACCGTGTTGTTTGCAGGGTCATACAGATCGCCGTTGCCGGATCCCCCGCCGAGCACCACCAGCACCTTGCCGCTGTCCAACACAAAGGCGTGGGGTCCCAGGCGTGTGGCGAAGCTGCCAGCTACGGGTGTCACGGAGTCGGTGGTCGGGTCGAACAGCACCCCAGAGGTGACCGCTGCGCTCTTGCCCTGGCCCGAGCACAGCAGCACTTTGCCAGACTTGAGCTTGACTGCGACGTGCTCGGTGCGCGCGTCGCCGATCGAAATCGAGGTGGTCTTGAGCGTTTTGGGATCGAAGATGTCCGCGGTGTCCAAGGGGATCGTGCCGTCGCTGCCGCCCGCGAGCAGCACTCGACCATCATTGAGCACGGTCGCCGTAAAGTCGAAGCGGCCCTGCGCCATCGCGGTGCCAGCATCAAAGCTATTGGTCTTGGGGTCAAAGACATGGATATTCTTGACTAATACGTCGTTGGCACCCTTGCCCAAGGCCACCAAGGCGCGTCCATCGGGCAGGCGGTCGACGCTCATCAATCGGCGCGCACCGTTCAGCTCGTTGGCTGTCGGCGCTAGTGTCTTGGTCTTGGGATCGAACAGCTCGGCTTTGGCTGTGTGCACAAGGCCTGTCGTGCGACCGCCGGCAATCAGCACGCGGCCGTCGCCAAGTTCAGCCATTGCGTGGTCTACCCGCGGGCCGTGCACCAGGTTGGGTCCCTTGATCCAGATCGTTGGCGTGACGCTGGTGCAGGTCGGGCCCGCAAAGCCGCCGACGCACGCACAGCTAAAGGCACCGACGCTGTTGGTGCAGGTGCCGCCGTTCTGGCAGGGGTTGCTGGCGCACTCGTTGACGTCGCTGCACGAAAACCCGCTACCCGAAAAGCCGCTGTTGCAGGTGCACTGCTTGGTTGCGCCGGCGGTGGTGCAGGTGGCGTCGGTCGCGCAGCCGATGCTGGCCGCGCAAACGCCGTTGGCACAGGCGTCGTTGTTGGTACAGCCATTGCCATCGTCGCACGGTCCGCTTTTGGGCGCCGCTTTGCAGCCTGCCGCCGTGTCGCACGAGTCCGCAGTGCAGACGTTGCCGTCGTCGCAGGCGAGCGCTGCGCCGCCCTTGCAGGTGGCGCCGCTGCACTTGTCGGCCGTCGTGCAGGCGTTGCCGTCGGTGCACGTCACGGCGTTGGCGAGTTGGACGCAGCCCTTGGCCTTGTCGCAGCTGTCGTCAGTGCAGGGGTTGGCGTCGTCGCAGTTGGGCGGTGTGCCGCCCGCGCACGCGCTGGCCTTGCAGGTGTCGGCGGTGGTGCAGGCGTCGCCGTCCGTGCACGACACGCTGTTCTCAAGCGCGACGCAGCCTTTGGCCTTGTCGCAGCTGTCGTCGGTGCAAGGGTTGGCGTCGTCGCAGTTGGGCGGTGTGCCGCCCGCGCACGCGCTGCCCTTGCAGGTGTCGGTGGTCGTGCAGGCGTCGCCATCGGTGCACGACGCGCTGTTTGGCAGTGCCACGCAGCCCTTGGCCTTGTCACAGCTGTCGTCGGTGCACGGGTTGGCGTCGTTGCAGAGCTTGGCCTGGCCATTGCAGGTGCCTGCGCTGCACACGTCGTTGGTGGTGCATGCGCTGCCGTCATCGCAGACCACGGACACCTGCAGGTTGACGCAGCCTTTGGAGAAATCGCAGTAGTCCACCGTGCAGACGTTGGCGTCATTGCAGTCGGTGACCGCGCCGGCGAGGCAGACGCCGCCGCCGCACTTGTCGCCGGTCGTGCAGCCATTGCCGTCCTGGCAAGGGCCGCCGATGCTGTTGGTCGGCTCGCACAGGCCCTGCGCATCGCAGACGTCGTCGGTGCAGGCGTTGGCGTCGTTGCAGGGGATTTTCTTGCCGACCGCGCAGGTCCCGCCTGCGCACTTGTCGCCGAGCGTACAACTGTCGCCGTCGTTGCACGGCAAGCCATTGTCCTGGTGCTGGCAACCGCCGAGCTTGACGTCGCACGCATCGGTCGTGCACACATTGCCATCGTTGCAGTCGGTCGGCGCGCCCGGCAGACACACCCCCTGGTCGCACTGGTCGTCCGCCGTACACGGGTTGCCGTCCTGGCACGGCGCTGGCGCAGGCGCGGAGCTGCAGCCGCCCCCAGACTTGCAGCTATCTTTGGTGCACGGATTGCCGTCGTCGCAGATGTTCAGGCCGCTCTGGCACGCCCCGTCCTTGCAGCTGTCGTTGACTGTGCAAATGTCGCCGTCGTCGCAGTCGCCGGCCTTGGGGGCGTGGCTGCAGCCACTGGCTGGCGCGCACGAGTCGGTCGAGCAGATGCTGCCGTCGTCGCAGGCCGTCACCTGACCCGGCAGACAGACGCTGTTGGCGCAGCTGTCGCCGACCGTGCACGCGTCGCCGTCGCTGCAAGTGGCGCTTTGCGGCAGGTGCGCACATTGACCGTCTTTGCAGGCGTCGCTTGTGCAGGGATTGGCGTCGTTGCAGTCGACCGGCGAGCACGCCGCGGCGATGTCGAGCGCATCGGGGGCGCTGGCCTCGACCTCAGTCGGCGCGACCTCCACAGCAACTTCCGCGGCGATTTCGAGCGCCGCGTCCGCAGTGGCGGTGTCCATTTCTGCCGTGTCTAATGGCGAATCTGCGCCGCTGCCAGCATCGCCTGCCGCTCCGCCGGCGTTTTCCGCGGTGGCGCACGCGCTCAGCACCACTGCCAGCCCGATGGCGATGCCCCGAATCCACTGCCGCATGCTCGCCCCGCCGGTGTGTCGTAGCGGGCAAACGTGCGTTTGCGTCGCGCCGGCACTCTACCGCGCGCGCGGGTGCAGTGCCAGAGCAAGCGTGCCGGTATGCGCCCGGACGAAAGCCACCGCCGCCGGAACAGGCGCCGCCGCAGCCGGATGTAAGGCCTCGAACAGCAGCGGATCGTGCGGCATGTCTTCCGCGACATCGACGGTCGTCCGTACTCCCGCGCTGGCAGGGCGTTCGAAATCTGATGCGTCCGCGGGTGATTGGCTTGAATTGGAGATTCGACCGGCAAGTTGTGCGGCTGGGCTTGAGAAGCGACGCTCAGGAATACAACCGCAACCCCATGGGCAAGCCGGTGCCTGCGTTCAGCAGGTCTTGGGGAGTCGAGGTCGCAACTGCGCATCGCAGCATGTACGACCTGCCGCCGGGCTTTGGTTTTGAAGTCGTACTCACGGGTGGCCCGCAGTTCGGGATCGGTGACCTGTCGGTCAATCCGCTGCTGCGTATGGCGTTCGGGATCACTCGCTGATCTGAACTTCGGGCTTTCCCCGCAGGCAAGCGCACCGACTCGCTACCCCGGCACCCGGCCCCCGCCCCCCCGCACCAACCGCACCACCACCGCCTTGCCACTAAACCCGACCGCCCAAGCAAACACCGCGCTGCCACGCAACCCCTCGACATAGCGCCTATCGGCAATCTGCCTGGCCGCCAGGTTACAGGCAATTTTGGCCGAGTTGCCTTGCTTGAACTCCAGCAGCGCCGACGGCCTAGCGTCGCCGTCTGCCTCGACCACTACATCTGGCCGGCCCTCGCCATATTCGCGGTTGGACCGCACCGCATACCCCTTGGGCACCCGCGCCAACAGGCCCAACACAAACAGGTGGTAGATGCGTTCCGGCGTCTTGTCGGCGAGGTCGTGGTAGCTCAGCAGCGTCAAAATGATCTTCTCGAACGCCGCCTGGGCCAGTGCCTCGTCACCGCGCAACAGCGCCGCAAGGAGCTTCTCGCCGCCGTCCTGCACGCCCTCGGCGCGGCGCAACAGGCCCTCCACTATCTGCCGCATGCCGGCGCGCACCTCGCGGTTGGGCAAGCGAACGTCGAAGTACAGCCGGTCGTCTTCGGGGTCGTCGCGCGACGGCGGCGTGGTCGCGGTGACATACCCCGTGTGCAGCAAGACGTTGAGCAGCATGCGCGGGTCGCGCTCAATGTCGGGCATGACCACACCCTTGACTAGCTCGACCCGCTGCGACTCGCCCTCCAGCAGCCTTTCGAGTTGCGTCGCCGAATCGGTCGCGAAACTTGTGGCGATGCGCGCAATCAGTTCAGTGCCGGCCGAGGCCATCCAATGGGTATCCAGCGGCTGCCCAGCGTAGTAGAGCGCACAGGCCACCGACCACGGGTTGTAGATGGCGTTGCCGGCAAAATCGTAGCCGTTGTACCAGCGGCGCAAATCGTCCAGCAGTTGCGGGTCGTCGCCGGCCAGATTCTGCACTTCCGACTCAGTAAAGCCGAAATCGGTGGCGAACGGATGGTCGAGCACCGTATCGATGATGACGTTGTTCAACTCAGAGAAGATGCCCTCTTTGGCGACGCGCAGAATGCCAGTCAGCACGGCCTTGGCGACGACGTCTGAGTCCTTGATCGCCTCGCCCAAGAACGGCCGCAGGAACTCGACGGCCTCGCGGTAGAAGCCATGTTGCCATGCGGTTTGGACTGGCGCATCGTATTCGTCGATGAGCAGCCACACCGGCGCGCCGTGGATTTCGCGCAGGGCTTGAACCATGGTGCCCAGTGCGAATGGCAGTTGCTCGTCGCGTAGCGTGCACATCACGATGTCGCGGCACTGTGGGGCAAACCAAGCTGGCAGTGCCGAGTCCGGGATCCCCTGGCGCAGCCAGGCCTTGCGCAATTCGCTGCGGATGCCTTCCAAATTGGTGTGCCAGGTCGACGCCTTGGCGACCTTGAGCGACAGGTAGAGCACGGCGTGCTTTTCGCGGTTGGCGAAGGCCAGTTCGTCGTTGAGCGCGACCATGCCGCGGAACGGGTCGGGGCCTGGCTGCGGCTGATGCGGCTTGTGCAACCACTCGCGCAGCATGGTCAGGTTCAGCGTCTTGCCGAATCGACGCGGGCGACAGTGGACCAGTACGGAGGCACCGCTGGACAGCACACGGCCGATGTAGCCGGACTTGTCGACGTAGGCCAAATCGTCGCGTAGTCGCGCTCCGTGAAAATCCATGGCGCCGACAGGAAGGACTTTGGGCATCGAGCAGACAGCGCGCCAGCGACAGCGCCGGCTGGCCAAGGGTATCGCTGGCTTGGCCCGACGACAAGCGCGGTGGGCAGCGCCGCGTTGGCGATTCGGTCGTTCAGTGCCCCGGCTGGACTACCCTAGGCTGCGCAGGCGGAAATTACCGCGCGCTTCCGGCGAAAGCCGCGCTAACGACAGACTTCCGCCACCGCACCCCATCGTGCCGGTAGCCCGAGACTTCTAGATACCACATTAATGTCATGTCGTTGGACAGCGAAGCTGGCAAATGCCGGTTAAATGCGTACAGCGCGATCACGGGCAGCGGGCAAGACTTCGGGCGGGGCGGGGCGGGGCGACGATAGCCACGTGCGCGTGTTATCGTCAATAGGCACGCTCAACCGCGGCTAGCGTAACCACAATTTGCCCCGCTCGATCGCAGCTCGTGCTTGCCGCCCAGCCGAGCCACGCGCAAACTGAGCCTCGTTGGCGTCCGCTGGCGCGCAGACGAAGGGAACGCGATGGCCGAAAACCGGACCTCAAAGCGCGGCGAACTGGTGATGGACCGTTGGTTCGCGTTGGCGGCCAATTCCGGTGGCGGCTCCCCCAACACCGCGACCTCGCCACCTGAACTCGACGTCTGGATTGGCGACGCCGTCGACAGCACCTTCACGCTGGAACTGACTGGCGTCGGCGCCGCTTGTAGCGCGACCACTGGGCCCGCCATCACGGCCGAATGCGCCGTGGCCGTTAGCGACCTCGACAGCGCGTACAAGCAAGTGGCGACGCTGGTCTCGCGCGTAGACCGCAAGCGCTATTCGGTGACGGTGGTGCTCGGCGAGAACAACGCCGACCTCGGGTCAAACTACCCGCGCGGGTCGATGCGCATCAAGCTGACCAATACCGACGCCGTCAACGCCTGCTTCGTGCGCGTGCGCATGTGGGCCAACCTGACCCGGGGCGACGGCAGCCACATTGCCGCAGTGCCCGCTGGACCGATCCTGCCCCCAGCCGGTGGCCCGGCGCCATTCCTGTGGGCCGACAAGGTGATCTACCTCGACGGCGCGGGCGGCCCTGGCACCACCAAGTGGGCGATGTCGGCCGCCGATGTCTTGCCTATGCGCGAGCGGACGTTTGCGGCCTACACGGTCGATTTCGCAGCATCCGGCACGGGTACCGCGGTTGCCGATTTCCAGCGCACCGCCATGCCGACAGAGCGCGATGGCGCCTGGGAGAACATGTTGCCGAGCGCAGCCGCATTGGCGGCGGGCAGCGGCTTTGTCAACAAGAGCTTCGCAGCCGACGGCACCTCGACGCTGGCGCCGCGCGGCTACCAACGAGTGCAGTTCCGCAACACCCACGCCACCGACGCAGTGGTCATCCGTGCGCGCGTTTGGGCCCATTTGAGCGGATCGTAAGCTAGCCCACGGGCACCAACGACGGAGCGAGCGAACATGAAGACCTTGATCCCCGGGCAACGCATCCTCTGGCTCGACACCGCGTTTGTCTTGGACGACAAGTCGGGCGGTACGCAAGCCTACGACTGGTACCCGCCGCGCGAGGATTACATCGACTTCGGCGACTGCAACCAGGTCAAGTTTGACCTCAAGGTGTGGTTGTCGGGCCTGGGCCTGATCAGCGTCAAGGTCAACTTCGAGCGGGCGACGCAGCTGGAACTGCCGGACCAGTTCGAGAACATGAATTCGGTGCCGCAGAACATCAACCAGGGCGGCGTCGGTCCCGGCGTGTTCTCGGTGGAGTTTGGCCGCGGAGCGTTGACGGTGCAGCAGGACAAATATCCGCGTGGCATTGGGCGATTGTACGTGTACAATGAGGATGCCGTGGCCGGGCACTTTTGCATGGTGCACATGCAGATTTGGGCGGCGGGGCAGCGGTTTACGGCGGGTCGGGAGCCCGGGAGGTAGCTGTGCGTGCTACTGGCCAACAGACGGAGCACGAGTGCGAGGGCTGCGGCGAGCGTCGGGCGGGCGCGCCGCTGGTCGATGGGGCTGCTGTGGGCGCGGGGCGGCGTGCGGAGGGCGTGAGTTCGGTGGTGGCGGCGAGTAACGTCCCGCCTCGACTGGAATCCGCTGCGGTCAGGCGGCCGCCCGCGCAGCTTGCGACCCGAGGCGCTGTCGCAACCAGCCTGTCGGATGACACCGGCCGTGTCGCAACACCCGCGGGCATTGCTGGCGCCGCCAATGCAGAGCCTGGTCAGGAACAGGCATTGCGTCGCCTTGTGGCGCAGCTGGAGACGGCTGCATCGGCGGGGACACAGCGAGAGCGGGACCAAAGCCCAGCGCTTCGCAGCAGTCAAACCGCAAACTCAATCCGATTGGAGGAAGGCGTCGCGCTGCAGCAGGGCCGGTCGAGCCCAGCGCCTGCAGAGCGCAGCATCTTCGGCAGTGCCAATGGGCAACCAATTGCAAACGCCGACGTTACTCGTCGTGGTGCGATGCGCCTGGACGAAGGCGCAATGCCTGGCGTGGACAGTCGCCGTGCCAGCGACGGCCGACGACGCGGTATTCCGTTGCGCATCAAGCTCGGCGACGGCCGGGCTTGCGGGTGTTCGCACGGCGCGGAGACTTCGTGCGACGGCACCTCTGCGCCAGAAATGAGTCTGCCGCCGACGCAGCCAGTGGCGCCGAAGTTCGTTGGACGAACTTCCCAGGCGACTGCACGGGCGACGACCACTGGCTCGCGCGGGCCGCTGTCGATTGCGAGCATCCCAATGCGGGCCGACGGCACCGTGGACACCGAGGCGCTCAATCGGGCGTGGCGGGGTTGGTGATGGCGAGCTTTAGCTTGCGGGGGGTGGCGCGGCATTACTACGGGTACGATTTGAGCAACGGCGTGCGACCGCTCTACGAGATGATTCCGGTTCCCGTAGAGAAGCTGGCGACGGCATTGAATGACTCATCGCTCTTGGTGGCGGCGCCACACGGTAGTTCCGTGCGACAGGCGGTACTTGGCCGGACCGGGACCACCGAGTTCCACACGGAGCTCACAATCTGCGACGGATTTGTCCCTTGCTTCTTGAAAGCAGCCGTCATTCCTCTCCTCGCGGGCAAGGTCCAAGTAGAGGCAATCGTTGAGGTGCTGGAGGGACTTGCCAACCAGGGCGCGGGTCCCAACAAAGGCGCGCTGGCGACTCTCGTGCTAACTCTTCTTGGTTCCGTCGGCCCGTACGTTGAAAAGGGACCGTGTCGTCGAACTGTATTTGGGAGCAATTTCGCAACAGACTATGGGCAGCTTTGGGGGCACATAACCGTTCGGTACGACGTTACATGGGACGGTAGCGTGCCGGTGGCTGCGCGAACGGCCCTTGCGGGCCTGCTCAAGGTACTCATTGAAGAATGGTGGAGCAACCGCTTCGCATTGCAGCATGGCGACGAATTGCCGACGCCGATTACGTTTGGTGTTGAGTTTGGCGACGACGGACCGCACGACATTGAATTGGACGTCTTTTTGGAGAGTTCACAAGCACAGTCGAACTGGTGGACTTGGCACTTAGACACTACGGCGTTTCAGGCAGCGGCAACAGATCCAGTTTGGCAGGGCCAGCCGGCCGGATCCTTGCCCCATGAATTGCTGACTCCTGCACATGAGTATGGTCACGCCTTGGGGTTCATGGATGAGTATAATAGTGCAACGACACCATGTCCGTCGCTCCTGGGCGTTGCAGTAACTGACCCAAGCATCATGGGTGGAGTTCTGCCTACCCTAAATTCTGCCTTGTTCCCCCAGCGCCTTTTTGGCAAATTCGCTGGCAACGTCGGGGCGGTGACAGTTGCCGTCCCGGAGGATTTGCCCGTCTTTGACCTCGCGCAGGCAACGACGAAGGCTGAACCTTTCCTGGCCAACCTTCAATCGACGCTGAGTTCATGTGCTACAAGTGGGCCCTGCCAATAGTTGCCGCAACTACTTGTGGTTGCGATACGTTTGCGACCGACAAGGAGCGCTTTGCGTGCAGCTTTCAGTCGCCAGGCCACGTTGAATGCGCCGGCCCGTCGTGCCAAGGCTGTGCCGAGGCCGGACTGCAGGACCGGCCGCAGTACAACACCTATTGCGCACTGTGCACAGGGTTGCCCAAGGAGCCGACCGATACGACCAACGCTTTGACATGTGGTAGCCTATTTCCGCTCCAGTCAGGGAAGTACACCTTGCGTGGATGCAACACTGACGCGGATTGTGTCGGGCTTGAGGTAGTCAGGTTTGGCAAGAACCTGACTCTTGCACCCGAAAGAGTGTCCGGAATCCGCTGCTGGACAGACAACATTTGTGTTCCGATGTGTTGTGGCGACATGCCATGCATGAAGTCCAACTGAGCTTGGGGGTGACAATGGACTCAGACATCCGCTTCGACGACGACCGCATCACCCTCCAGGCCCGCGACCTGGACCTGCGCGATGGCAATCAGCCTCAGGGCACAGGTGCCTCCGCGCGGCGCATCGCGCTGCAGCACGCCCAGAACGACCGCCTGGTTATCAGCCCAGGCGGCAGCTACCCGAACGGCGTGACCATTGATGCGCCGGCACCACAAGCTACCATTGAGCTCAACGGCACGGTTAAGTTCGAAGGCGAGGTATCGTTTAGCCACGATCTGGTGGTCGAGCCGATGCTACGGTGCAAATCGTCAGCAGAATTCGCCGGCCCAGTCGTGGCACAGGACATGATGGTCGTGATGAAACAGCTCCTGCTGGACCGGCCAAGCGGCTGGCCACTCGCACCGGACCTCGTGAAGCGGGCAAGCGATGGCAAACTGCTCTATACGGTTTCCACATTGGACGTGTTTGACGAGTTGGCTCGGTTGCGACGGCAGGTGATGCTGCTGGAGCAAGCACTGCGTGGCGTCGCGGTGTTCGTAGACCAGGCGATCGGGGTGCCACTGGCGACGCAAGAGGTGAATACGGTGCTAACGAAGGAGATGTCGTCCTCGCAGTGGGCGGCGTCGCAAGGCCTGACTGACAACGTCGCAGTTGGTGCTGCTGGCCCACCGACAGTACCCGGCATGGGCCTCGGCGACGAAGCCAAGTATTCCGCGCCATACATAGCGCCGCCAAAGTCCGGCTTTCCACCATAGGATGCGGTGCCAAATGGTTGGCGCAGCGCCAACCCAGCACCGTGCCGTGGCTTGGCAATGCGGACGTTGTGCACGGGCACGATGGCGCAAACGGCCACCTGGCGTCGAGCGTCGACTGTGCACCTCACATCGCCCCTCATCGAGCGCGTGGCGCTGGCAGTCGCCTGCGACGCCACCTTGAGTTCCGCGCCCCTTGCGTGCCGTCCAGCCCCGCGGCATCCTGCGCCGATGACCGCGCCCGCCCCGTTCGTCACCACCGGCCCCGATGGCAAGCAACTGGTCCCCGGCGGCAGCGTGTACCGGCCGCCGAGCGAGGCCGACTCGCTGCTGTTGCAGGTCACCGTCGGCTGCTCCCACAACCGCTGCACGTACTGCGCCATGTACCGCGACAAGCGCTTCGCGCTGCGGCCGCAGGCCGAAATCGAAGCGCTGCTGGATACCTACGCGGGCCGGCAGCCGGCGGCGTCGCGGCGGGTGTTCCTGTGCGACGGCGACGCCCTGATCGTGCCCCAGGCGCGGTTGGTCGCGATCTTGCAGGCGATCCGTCAGCGGCTGCCGTGGGTCCGCCGCGTGGCAACCTACGGCGACTGCCGCTCGATTCTGCGCAAGTCTGAGCAAGAGCTGCGGCAGCTCGCCGAACTGGGCTTGGGCATGGTCTACCATGGCGTCGAGACCGGCGACGACGAATCGATGGCGGCCATCGTCAAGGGTTCGACGCGCGCGGAGGTCATCGCCGCTGCCGATCGCCTGCGCGCGGCGGGCATCTTGCACTCGGTCATCGTGTTGCTGGGGATTGGTGGCGTGGACGGCAGCGAGCGCCACGCCCGGCAAACGGCCAGCCTGCTGTCGCGCATCGACCCGCCGTTCGTGGGTGCCCTGACCGTGACGCCAGTGCCTGGCACGCCGCTGTGGGACGCGGAGCAATCCGGCGCGTTCTGTGTACCCGACCCGTGGCGGTTGCTCGAAGAGCTGCGCACTCTGGTCGCGGACGCGGACCTGAGCAATTGCCAGTTCAGTTCGAACCATGCCTCGAACTATCTGCCGCTGCGGGCGCGGTTGCCTGTGGATCGGGCGGCGATGCTGGCGGCTATCGACAGCGTGCTGGCCCGGCGGGACAAAGGTCTGCTCAAACCCGAGTGGCTGCGGGGGTTGTAGACCGGCGCCGGACGACCTGCGCCGCGGACCGCAATGATGGGGCCGCCAGACCCCAGCGCTAGACTCGCGCAAAACCCTGACCCGCCGAGCAAACAACTTTACGCTTGGGGCGCGCCACCTGGACCGGCGCGGCGATGGGGAACCAATGGGGCGGAAAGGACTAACTGCGCGCCTGAGCGCCAGGCTTTGGTGTCTGGGTGTCACATGTGCGGCTGCCTCGTGCGGCGAGGCAGAGGCGCCCGCAGCGGACGCACAAGCCGCTGAAACCGCCGCGGGCGGTGGCGACGGCGGCACCGTCGAAGCAAGCGGCGGCGACCTTGGTCCACTCGACGCCACGCTTTTGGACGCCCCGACAGGCGACCTGCAGGTCGCGCCCGCACCGCCCAAGCCACCGGGCACCTTGCAGTTCGGCGCGCAGACGCCGGGCAGCTTGCAGGGCGCCTACCAGTTCACCGGCGGGGCCACCGTCGAGTTCTCGACCAAGCTCGACGACAAGCAGGGCATCGCCAGCGCCACGCTGACCGACAAGGCAACCGGTGCCAAGGTCGAGGTGGCCATGACCGGCGCCCATACCGCAGAAGTAACCATCGACGGGCAGAAGCTGACCGGCAAGGGCAAGTTAACGCCCGCGGCCGCGGCGGCGCTGGAGAGCTTTGGCAATTCTGAACTGGCGCTGGCGTCGGCGCTGGCCGCGCTCGAGCTGGGCTGCAAGGTCGACAAGCCCGAAGACGCCGTCCACCTCGCGGCGCTATTGCTGCCGTGGCAGTTGCTCGTCAAGTATTCGCCGACCTTTCCGCACACCAAGGAACTGGTCAAGGCCAGCGCATGCCCGTACCTGCAAGACGCGGTCGAGCCAACGGACCCGGGCAGCGAGGGCCTGGAGCCCATCGACGTCACGCCCGTTACCGGCGCGCCGCCCAAGCTGCTGCGCCTGAACCACGACGACATCGTGCCGAGCGTTTTTGGCTTCTGGTCGCTCGACGGTGAGGGCGCGGTACCCAAGCTGCAGCCGTTCGCGCACGACACGCGTCCTTGCGGCGCCAAGTGCTCAGGCACTTGCGGCCCCGACTGCCCGACCAACAATTGCACCAGCGGCTTTATGTGGTTCTGCGAGAAGAACGCCCAGAACCAGAACACCGGCAACAAGAAGCGCTGGCGCCGCTACAACTGCGGCAGCCACGCCGGCTGTCGCGTCCATGACGGCTGCTACGACACCTGCCACACCACCCACGGCTGTGGCACCTGGGGTGCCGCGACCTGCCGCCGCGGCTGCGACGTGCAGTGCCTCGCCACTTACTGCCCGGCCTGTGGCCCACTGACCTGGTGGCTGTGCACGCCGGCCATGTGCAACTGCGCCAGCTGGATGAACGGCAATGGCCCCTACGACAGCTTTGTCACCTACTGGCACGACATCGGCGTGGTGGTGGCGGACCCACAGTGGTGCCCGCCGCCGGTCCCCAAGTGCAAGGCCGACGCCGACTGCGCCAATCCCCCGGCCGGTGAGCAGTGCTTGGAGCGCAAGTGCAACCTGCAGACCGGTGTGTGCAGCACCCCGGCCAAGCCAGACGGCACCTTCTGCACTGACGGCAAGCTGTGCACCGACCCCGACTACTGTCAGTTCGGCAAGTGCAAGGGCAAAGACAAGCCGTGCGACGACTTTGACCCGTGCACCAACGACGGCTGCGACCCGGCGACCGGCGATTGCTTTCACATCGCCATCGCGGGCTGCAAGCAGTGCAAAAAGGACGCCGACTGTGGCGATGGCGACCCCTGCACCACCGACGCTTGCGACGTCGCCACCGGATTTTGCAAGCACACCAAGATCGTGCCGTGCGGTGGGTGCACCAAAGACGCGCAGTGCGACGACGCCAACCAGTGCACCACCGACACCTGCAACCAGGCGACCGGCAAGTGCAGCAATGCGGGGCTTGTCGACGGCACCCCATGCAACGATGGCGACCTGTGCACCAGCCCGGACTACTGCCAGTTCGTCAAGTGCAAAGGCAAGCCCATCTGGTGCAACGACCTCAATGCCTGCACGACCGACTACTGCGACCCCAAGACCGGCAAGTGCGTCCACGACCCGATCGCCGGCTGCAAGGCCTGCACGACCGACGCGGACTGCGCCGACGGCGACCCGTGCACCACCGACACTTGCGGCGCCGATGGCACTTGCGACAACACGCCCATACCGGGCTGTGTCGGCTGCAAAGGCCCGGCCGACTGCAACGACAGCAAGCCGTGCACGCAAGACCTGTGCGACGCCGCCACTGGCAAGTGCAGCAACCCCAACAGCGCCGACGGCAGCCCGTGCGACGACGGCCAGCCTTGCACCGCGCCCGACAGCTGCAAGGCCGGTTCGTGCGCGGCGGGGCCCGGCAAGGTCTGCAATGACAACAATCCGTGCACGGCCGACAGCTGCGACCTGCTGACCGGCCAGTGCCTGTACACCCCGACATCGGGCAACTGCGACGACGGCAACGGCTGCTCGGTGGGCGACCAGTGTGCGGCCGGCCTGTGCAGCGCGGGTCCCGCCAAGAACTGCAACGACAACAACGCCTGCACGCTCGACGCCTGCAACCCGACCACCGGCGCCTGCGTCAACGCCGCGCAGCCCTCCTGTTGCACCAACAACACCCAGTGCAACGATGCCAACACCTGCACCGACGACGTCTGCGGCACCAATGGGGTCTGTGTGGTCACGGCCAATGCGGCCTCGTGTAGCGATGGCAACCCCTGCACTGTCGGCGACGGCTGCAAGCTCGGGGTTTGCCTCGCGGGCGGCGCCAACAAGTGCGACGACGGCGTGGCGTGCACGTTTGACAGCTGCGACCCCGCGACCGGCGGCTGCACCCACACGCCGATGCCCGGCTGCTGCACGGCCAACAGCCAGTGTGCCGACACCAACGCCTGTACCGACGACGTGTGCGCCTCAAACCTGTGCAGCCACCCGGCCAATACGGCGCCGTGCAACGACGGCAACGCGTGCACCAGCGGCG
>SXGT01598248.1_pt1 | contig 17260 bp, 10 predicted proteins | sample 3176221 | NCBI WGS metagenome assembly SXGT01 (sample SAMN11356862, study PRJNA531348) | freshwater metagenome | isolation source: freshwater sample F1-120 | place: China: Fuxian Lake, Yuxi | collected 2017-12-25 | reverse complement strand
GTCGGCGGTCCAACCGGGGTAGAAATGTCGTCCGCCGCACGCCGAAAGGGCCCGGGAACGTCCTGCGAAAATGGTCTGCCTGCGAAATCGACCTAAACCAGGGCTCCGCGCCGGATTGAATGTCCGGTTACGGAATCGCTGCAAGACAGAGGCTTTCGTTGACCCCGACAGGGAAATCTGTTAGAAAGTTTCGAGATCTTGCTCCTTCACGCCTGGAACCAAAAGATCTGCGGCGTAAGTGCCGCGCAGTGGGAGCTGCTGCCCAAGATTCCTCACTGATACCAAGGAAAATCTGAACCCATGAGAACTGCTCGCATTGCCGTGGGCGGGATTGAACACGAGACCTGCGGATTCCTTCCCTGGACCGATGATCCCGCACCCACTACCCTGGAGGACTTTCGGAGCCAGACGGTCCGCGGCGCCGAAATCGCACGGCTCGGCAAGGCCAACACGATCGTGGATGGATTCGTCCGGGGTGTTCGGGAAAATGGCCTGGAAATGGTGCCGCTCTTGTGGGCAAGAGCCTTCACTGGAGGGGCGGCTTCACGTGCAACCTTCGAGACGGTGACTTCCGAGCTGCTCGACTTGCTCCGAAATGCCATGCCTGTTGACGGCGTGCTGTTGAGCCTCCATGGCTCCTTTGCCGCCGAGGGCATCGACGATGCCGACGGGGCCGTATTGTCAGCGGTGCGCAAGCTTGTCGGGCCTGATTGCCCGGTGATGGCAGTGCACGACATGCATTGCAACCTCACGGTGGAAATGGCCAGGGCCGCCGACGTGTTGGTCGTGGAACGTACCTATCCGCACACTGACATGGCCGAGCGCGCTGTCCACACGACCCGCCTCATGGCCCGAACCATCGCTGGCGAGATTCGACCCAGGATGGCCTTTCGTTCGATCCCGCTCTTGTGGAGCGCGCCCAAGATGATGACCGCCGACCCCCCGATGAGGGACGCCATCGGCAAGTTGGAAGAGCTCGATCAAGTGCCCGGTGTCTTGTCCGCCAGCCTGGGAGTTGGGTATCAACCTATCGACAGCCCGGTCGTGGGAACTTCTGCGATCGTGGTGACCGATGCCAACGAGGCGCTCGCTGAAGCACGGGCTGACGAGCTGGCACAATGGGTCTGGGAAAGAAGGAAGCTGTGGCAGGCCGAGTCGCTGACACCCGAGGCCGCCCTCTTGCTGGGGGAAAAGGCGGGGAAGTATCCGATCATTCTGGCCGACCAGGGGGACAACACGGGAGGAGGAGCACCGGGTGACTCAACAGAAATTCTGCGCCTCTTCCTTCAACGTCGTCTCACTCCCTCCGCAGTGCTCTACATGGTCGATCCCGAGACTGCCGCTCAGGCAACGACTGCCGGCGTGGGCGCCGAGATCGCTGTCGGGGTGGGAGGAAAGTCGTCCGAACGACTCGGTCCCCCCGTTCCGATGCGGGCCCGAGTCAGGGCGCTTTCCCAGGGTCGATTCACGTACGATGGTCCAATGTTTGCCCACGCACCTGAGGATTTGGGCCCTTCGGCGTGGATAGAGCAAGATGGCGTTCACGTGGTCGTGATCAGCCGCCGGGTACAGCCGATCGACTTGGCATTCTGCCGCAGTTTGGGGCTGGACTGCCGCGCGATGCGCCACATTTCCGTCAAGTCGACCGGGCACTTCCGCAGCGGCTTCGCCCCGATAGCTGGCTCGATCTTTAATGTCATCACCAAGACCGCCCTGTCCAACGACTATCGCCAATGGGGTGGCAGATTCAAGCGCCTGGGACGGAAAATCTATCCGCTGCACGAAGATGTTCCCGTTTCCTGGTCGCGGAGTGAGACGGCGCAGCGCTGACCTACTTCGGCGCGAGTCGCGCAATCAATACTTTCATACCGAACTCACGAAAGGATCATTTCCAATGTCTACGATGCCACCGTCGATACTGACGGACGAAGACCGCACCTATTTCCAGCGCGAACTGGATTCGTTCCTTCCTCAGAAGGTCTTTGACGCTCACTGTCATCTCTGGTCAGGGGAAGATGTTTCCTGGCACATAAAGGGTTTGCCGCACGACGTGGGCTACCGGGAATTTCAGACTTTGATGCAAGATATCCACCCGGGTCGCCGCACCTGCGGCTTGTTTCTGCCCACCTTTGCTCATGACAAAAAACATCGCCTACCACAAGCCAACGGCTGGATGGGACGACAGGTCGAGGGCGTAAAGGACTCCGTCGGCGCGTTCTTTGTGACGCCTGAAGACGACCCCGAGTGGGTCCGACAAGAGGTGAAACGGCTCAAGCTGCGCGGGCTGAAGTGTTACCACACCTTTAGCTCGGTTACGCCGACCTGGGAGGCCCAGATCCCGGACTACTTGCCGGAACGGCTGGTCAAAGTCGCGGACCAGGAGGGCTTGTTTATCACCTTACACATGGTCCGTTCGCGGGCAGTGGCCGACCCGGGCAACCAGAAGTGGATTCAGCATTATTGCAAGAATTACCCAAACATGAAGCTGATCCTGGCGCACTCGGCTCGCGGCTTCCAGCCGGCTCACAACCTCGAGGGACTCCACGCCCTCAAGGGGCTCGACAACGTCTATTTCGACACCAGCGCCAATTGCGAGCCGATGGCCCACCAGGCGATCCTGCGCATCATGGGGCACAAGAAATTGATGTACGGCACGGACCTGCCCGCCTGTCATCAGCGCGGCCGTTCCGTGGGGGTGGGTGACACCTTCCTGTGGCTCTACGAGGAGACGCCCGTGTGGAAGGAGAAGCATATCGCAATCCAGCCGCCGCTCATCGGTTATGAGCACATGCGTTCGCTCAAGTGGGCGTGCTGGTCAGAACGTCTGAGTGATAGCGCCGTTGAGGATATCTTCTGGAACAACGCGGCAACGCTACTCGACATCCAGTGACACGTTGTACGGACTGCGGCGGTGGAAATTGGCTACTCGTCACCACGCCGAGGCTTGCGTCCCCTTCACAGTGTGCTTTACTTCGGCGCCTCACTTGAGGGAGATCCCATTAGCAACGAAATCTGTTACGCAAGCGCGACCGAGCTAGCCCTGCGGATCCGCAACAAGACGCTGTCGCCTCTCGAAGTAGTAAGAGCCCACCTGGACAGAATCCAGGCCGTCAATTCAAAGCTTAACGCCGTCGTCACCCTGGCGGATGGGGCCATGGATAGCGCCAGGAAAGCCGAGGCCGCCCTGATGAGGAACGAGACTTTGGGCCCACTCCACGGCGTCCCGTTTACCGCCAAGGACTGCTTTGACACGGCCGGGATTCAAACCGCGAGGGGTTCCAGGATCTTCGCGAATCGCGTTCCACGGGCGGACGCCACTGCAGTGAGTCGACTCAAGCAAGCTGGCGCCATACTTCTTGGCAAGACGAATCTGCCCGAGTTTTCCTTGTGGTCCGAGACGTCCAACGTGATGTTTGGGCAGACCAATAACCCCTGGAAATTGGACCGGACCCCGGGTGGATCCAGCGGTGGAGAAGGGGCGGCCGTCAGCGCCGGGCTCTCACCTCTCGGCATGGGCACCGACCTTGGGGGATCCAACCGCCTGCCCGCCCATTACTGCAACCTCGTGGGCTTCAAGCCGACACACGGGCGGATTCCCCTGACCGGAACGTGGCCCGATCTCATGGCTCGCTTCATGCATGTTGGCACCTTGACCCGAACCGTTCAGGACGCTGCCTTGAGCTTGTCAGTGCTGACAGGGCCGAACGGCAAGGACCCTTATGCGGTGCCGGTTCCAGCCCCAGGAGTCCCAGACCTGGGGAAGCCCCTCCAGAAGCTCACTGTGGGGTGGTGTGCCGAGGGACCGTTCGCGCCGGTAGATTCTGAGATTCAGAAAATCGTGGTCGCCGCAGCCGCCGCCCTGGAAAGCCGGGGCTGCCAGATGAAGCCCATTTCACTGGCGGAATGGGAGCAGCGTAAGCCCATTGAGGTGGGCATGAACTTGTTGGGGGGCGAGATAGCCACCTATCTGGAGCCTTTCGTTTCCGGACACCACGAGAAATTAGCTCCGTCCTCCCGGCGGCTATTGGGCAGTCCAATGCCCACTTTTGCGGAATATCTCAAGGCGCTGGCAGACGTCGAACGGCTCCGAGAGGACATGACGCAGTATTTTTCAGACCTGGACCTGCTCCTTCTGCCCACAGCTCCGCTGACGGCACATGTTCACGGCGCCGCGACGTTCCAGATCAATGGCAAGACCGTCCCGGCTTCCCATGCTGGGAGCGCCACGGTCGGTTTCGGTCTCACCGGTTCTCCCGCCATCTCCATTCCCTTTGGTTTCAGTCAGGATCGGTTGCCCATCGGTGTGCAGTTGGTCGCCCGCCACTTCGAGGAGTCTGTTCTATTTCAGGCCGCCCTGGCACTGGAAGCACACTCTGGCGTCTTCCAGCAACATCCACCGATCTGACACAGCCTCCTGGCCAGGAGCACCTTCACCTTACGCTTCAACACCCGCCCCATTGCGGAGGTTTCGGCCTTCTCAACCTCGGCGAACTTATACGACGAAGTGCCGAATTGCACGTCGGTGGACACCCTCTTCGAGCGTACCGATGACCACGCCCGGAGCAGAATGACATGGTCGAAGAGAACGTAGAAGCGGGCTCTGACGTTCTGGACGGGCACGCATTCAAACACCCGCCCCCCCGAGGCTGACTCTTCGAAAAAATGTTGCTCCGTCCACCCAATTGCCGGGATATACTCCCCGCGGGTGGGAAGCAGCCGCGCCCCACGCCGGGGTACCTGGCGACGCTCCCCCTTCCCTCCTCGGCGCTCGACAAACGCCAGGTGCCTCCTGGCGCGGATAGTCGGTAAGCCCGGGTCAGGACGGACGTACAATCATGGCCGAGTGAAGTATAATATTGCTTTGATTCGGGAAGGCACGGGCGAGAAGGTGCCCTCTTGCCCGAGTCTTTTCTTGGAGTGTACCGGGCGGAATTTCTTGGTAGTCTTGAAATATGCTCTTGAAACCAACGATCGCAACACTCTGGGTTCTCGTCGGAAGCGTCCTACTGGCGGCGGAGCCCGTAGACTTCGCACGCGACGTCAAACCCATCCTTCAAGCTCGCTGCCATCGCTGCCACGGACCAGCAAAGCAGAAGGCGGGCTTGCGACTCGACGCGGCCGCCCTGGTAGTTTCCGGTGGCAATAGCGGCGCGGCCATCGTGCCTGGAAAGAGCGCGGAGAGCCTCCTCATCCACGCCGTCCTGGGCCGCAAGGATGTCCATGCGATGCCGCCCGAGGGTCCCCGCCTCTCGCCTGTTGAGATCTCTCTCATTGAGCAATGGATCAACGAAGGCGCCCCCCTGCCCCTCGACGAAAAGGTGGAGTCCGCGCACGCTACCCAGAGCAACCACTGGGCATTTCAGCCGGTCAAGCGGACCACCCCCCCTGACGTTACCAACGCCGGGTGGATCCGAAATCCGATCGACAACTTTATCCTCGCTCGTCTCGAGAAAGACAGAATCGAGCCCTCACGGGAGGCGGACCCTGTCACTCTTATCCGGAGGCTGAGCTTCGACCTCCTGGGGCTTCCTCCGCGACCCGAAGAGGTCGAAGCGTTTCTCGCGGACTCACACCCCGAAGCCTACATGCACCTCGTCAAGCGCTTGCTGGCCTCGCCGCACCACGGTGAGCGCTGGGGGCGCCACTGGCTCGACCTCGCGAGGTACGCAGACTCGAACGGCTACACCATCGACGGCTCACGTTCGATCTGGAAGTACCGCGACTGGGTGATCAACGCCATCAACAGCAACCTGTCATTTGAAAAGTTCACGATCGACCAACTCGCGGGTGACATGCTGCCGGGCGCGACGCTCGAGCAAGTCATTGCGACAGGCTTCCATCGCAACACGATGCGGAATGAAGAAGGCGGCACGGACCAGGAGCAGTTCCGGATCGAAGCCGTCGCCGACCGCGTCAACACGACCGCCTCTGTCTTTCTTGGCCTGACTGTGGGCTGCGCACGCTGCCACGATCACAAGTATGACCCCATCTCGCAGCGCGAATACTACGAGCTGTTTGCGCTGCTCAACAACGCTGACGAACCCACAATCGAAGTGCCTACCACCCACAAAATGCGTGAGCTGCCCGCACTTGCCAATGAACTCGCATTGGCTGAAAAACTGCTTGCTGACAATGAGCCTTCTGTGGCCAATCGCCAGGAGAAGTGGGAGAAGGACCTCGCCACCCAGGTAGAGAAGCTCAAGGAAGTCCCGGAATCTGTGCGTGGAGTCTTGGCGACCGAGGCTCAGACGCGTACAGAAGAGCAGAAGAATACGATCGCGGAATACTACCGCTCGATTGACCCGTTCCGCTTGCCGGTCGCACAGAGGGTAGCTGATCTGAAAGGGAGACAAAAGCAGCTCTCGAGCTCGATCACCACTTCGCTCGTCATGGCGGAGCGGCAGGATCCGCGCAAGACATACGTCCACATTCGCGGTGATTTCCTGCGGCCTGGAGCCATGGTGAACGGCGCCGTTCCGGCGGTGCTGCCTCCTCTCAGGACAACCAGCGACAGGGCAAACCGCCTCGATTTCGCCCGGTGGCTGGTCGATGCCCGTAACCCACTGACGCCGCGCGTGACCATGAACCGAATTTGGCAGCAATATTTCAGCCATGGCATCGTCAGCACCGAAAACGACTTCGGAACCCAGGGCACACCGCCCTCGCACCCGGAGTTGCTAGACTGGCTCGCGAACGAGTTTGTTTCAAGCGGTTGGGACTTGAAGCATATTCATTGGCTCATAGTTACGTCGGCGACGTACCGCCAGTCATCGCATGCCAGGGAGGACTTGAAGGAAGTGGACCCCTACAACAGGCTCCTTGCTCGCCAAACTCGCATCCGCCTGGAAGCGGAGACCATTCGCGATGCAGGCCTTGCCGTGAGCGGGCTGCTTTCCGACGAGATAGGTGGTCCCGGCGTCTACCCTCCCCAACCGGAAGGGATCTATCGGTTCACTCAGAACCCCAAGTACTGGAAGACTGGCGAGGGAGGCGACCGCTATCGCCGCGGCATTTACATCTATTATTGGCGTTCAAGCCCCTACCCTCTCCTTGCGACCTTCGACACGCCCGACGCCACGACCGCCTGCACCCGCCGCCCAAGGTCGAACACGCCGCTCCAGGCCCTCACACTCGCGAATGACCCCGCTTTTGTGGAAATGGCGAAATCGCTGGCGTTGCGTGTTCTCGGGGAAGCTCTGCCCTCGGATATGGATCGCCTCAAGTTGGCCTTTCGCCTCTGTTTCGCGCGAACGCCCCTGGATGAGGAGGTCCGGCGGCTCTCGGACTTCCTCGACACTCAGCGCACCCAATTCGCCGGCACGCCCAGCGACGCCGACGCGGCAGCACCGCAGCCGCTGCCCCCGAGCATTCGGCCCGCGGAAGGAGCGGCGTGGACGGCCGTCGCCAGAGTGATGCTCAACCTGGATGAGTTGATCACAAGGGAGTAATGGAAGATCGTCTCGCGTCTCGCCAGCGCAGACTGCTTCCAACCCACTCCCGGGCTTGCTTTCGGTCTGGACCCCCGAGCGCCTGCATTTTATAATTTAACCATGATTTCCAGCCAAAACGAGGATCGCTCTCTTTCGACGACCCGCCGCTATTTCTTCAGACAGTGCCGCATGGGGCTCGGAGCGATTGCGCTTGCAACACTCCTGAACGAAGGACGCCTCGAAGCGGGCAGCGAGCCCTCAAGATCCCCGAGCGAGGGGCCCTTTGGTCCACGTCCTCCGCATTTCGCGCCCCGGGCCAAGAGAGTCATCTTCCTCTTCATGGCGGGTGGACCCAGCCAACTCGAGCTCTTTGACTGGAAACCAAAGCTGAGGGAACTCAGTGGGCAGCAAGTGCCCGCATCCTATGTCGAGGGTAAACGCTTCGCTTTTATTGGCAAAGATGCGAAGCTCCTTGGAACACGGCGTGAGTTCAAGCGACACGGGAAGTGCGGCGCCGAAGTGAGCGAACTCTTGCCGCACACTGCTTCCATCGTTGATGACATTTGCATCCTGAAAAGCATGCAAACCGACGTCTTCAATCACGGTCCCGCAAAACTGGTGGTCAACACCGGCTCTCCACGCTTCGGGCTGCCCAGCATGGGATCCTGGCTGACCTACGGGATTGGTAGCCTCTCTCAGAACCTTCCGGGATTCGTTGTGCTCATGTCTGGCCCGCGGGGACCGCGAGGCGGCTCACCCCTGTGGGGAAGTGGATTTCTTCCCACGACGTATCAAGGCGTGCCATTCCTCTCGGGCCCCGAGCCAATATTAAACCTGAAGAGCCCGCCTGGCTTCTGCAAGAAGCGTCAGGGTGATTTCACCGCAGCCGTACGAGATCTCAACACGTCCAGACTGGATGCAGTGGGCGATCCCGAGATCTCGACACGCATTGCGGCGTATGAAATGGCCTACCGCATGCAGGCAAGCGCTCCGGAGTTGATGGACATCTCTGGCGAGACGCCGCGGACAATGGAGGCCTACGGTGCCATACCCGGCAAGGTCTCCTTCGCGAACAACTGCCTACTCGCCAGACGCCTTGTCGAGCGCGGAACGCGGTTCGTCCAACTCTACCACACGGACTGGGACCACCACGGCAACACCGACACGAACTTGGACCAGCCCCTCGGAAACATCTGCCGTGAAGTCGACCAGCCCGCTGCAGCTCTTGTGCGTGACCTCAAGGAGCGGGGACTGCTGGACGAAACCCTTGTCGTTTGGGGAGGCGAGTTTGGTCGTACCCCCATGGGCGAGACGCGCGACCTCTTGGGTCGTGACCATCATATAGAAGGCTACTCGATGTGGCTCGCGGGTGGCGGCGTCAAGGGTGGCCAGACAATTGGAGCGACCGACGAGCTGGGATTCTATTCAGTCGAGGACCGCATCCACGTGCACGATCTACAAGCGACCATGCTGCATTTGCTCGGCCTCGATCACAAGAGGCTCACTTTCCGCTTCCAGGGAAGAGACTTTCGTCTAACGGACGTTGGCGGCAATCTGGTAAGCAAGATTCTGGCCTGAGAGCGTCCTACGGCAAGCTCGGCTCTGAAACGGGGCAGCAGAACCAAAACGGCGCCGCAGAACCCATGAAGGCGGGCCACTCGCCAGCGCGCAAGACTCAAGGTGTCGTCAGGGGTTCCCCTGCCTAACTCACCAACTCCTTCATTGGCTCCCCGGTCTTGTCCTCAAAGGAGTTGGCGATCTTGATGGGACGGCCAATAGGTGTCATGTAAGCCTTGGTCCAGTCGATGCCAAAGGCTTTGTAGATTGTGGCAAAGACGTCGCCCATGGAGGTCGGCTTTTCCTTTATGTAGGCACCGCGGTCGTCACTCGCGCCCACCACCTGGCCACCCTGGATCCCGCCCCCTCCGAGGACCAACGACCAACAGTGCCACCAGTGATCTCGCCCCAAGTCCGGGTTCAAGTGCGGTGTGCGTCCGAACTCTCCCATGGCGATGACCACCGTCGACTCCAGTAGACCGCGATCCTCCAGGTCCTCCAGGAGCGCCGAGAGCGTCCGGTCCAGAGTCGGAGCAAGATAGTCCTTGTGCTCCGCATCATTTTTCGCGTGCGTGTCCCATCCCCGGGTCAGGTTATAGCCCGAAGCTGTCACAAATCGGCTCCCCGCTTCCACCAGCCTGCGTGCCAACAGCACGCTCTGTCCCACCGGATCCTTGCCGTAGGCTTCTTTCGTCTTCTCCGTCTCCTTCGACAAATCAAAAGCCTCTCGCACCTCAGGCGACAGCACTATCTTCAGTGCCTGCTCTTGAAAGGAATCCATGTTGGAAAACTCCGCCACCTCCACCCGACGACGGTAATGCTGGTCCCACGCCTTGAGGAAAGCCCGCCGGTCCTGCAGCCGCTCCGGTGTCAATGACCGGGGCAAATTGATGTCGGTGACACTAAAGCCCTTGACGCTTGGGTCAGGCACCACCATGGGATTATACTGAGGGCCGAGGAAGGCCGCCTCGAAGAACTTCTCATACTGGCGTTCTGCCTTCCACTGAGGCACCAGCACGTGGGCCGGCACACTGTTACGCGGCCCCATCTCCTTGGTAAGGATGGAACCGAAGCTTGGAAACTGCATGGCCGGATTGGGCCGATGCCCGGTCTGTGCATAATAAGTTCCCTGCGGGTGGTTGTCCTCCTCCGTCTGCATTGATCGGACGATGGACAGCTTATCCATGTGCTGAGCTATGCGCGGTACGAGCTCAGAGACCTGAATACCGGGGACCCGTGTCGAGATGGGCTTGAAGGAACTATTCGGCTTGGGATCCCACATGTCGATGTGGCTGGGTCCTCCTGGAAGCCAGAGCAGAATGCAGGACCGCGCCTTGGCTTTCTTTTCCGCAACGTCCGCCCCTGCCGCCGCCACGGCGCTCTTCAGCTCCAAATACTGGCTCAGGCTGATCCCCAGGGCCCCGAGTGAGCCGACTCGCAAGAAGTCGCGCCGTCCCGTGTGACCTCCACTGCAACCAGATTTCATGGCCTTCACGATACATCCTCCCGCAGATCAGGTCGATCCACGTTATTAATGATTATAAGCAAATTCTCTGGAGCCAAGCAAACCCCACAGCATGTCTTCCAGTGCCTCGCGGCGCGAGGGACGGCCTTCGATCATCTTCTCCATGACCGCCAACTCCTCCTCGCTTGGATAACGCGATAGCGCCGCGAGACAAAGCTCCTCAACGATCTTGGCATTGGAGGCGCCGCTCTTGAACAGGCCATCCAGGCGTCCACCGTCGCGAGATAGCTTGTCCGTATAGGTGACGCCTGCCAACATGTGCAAGGCTTGTTGAAGATTGGCCTTGCCGTCACGCTCTGGAACCATGGCGCGGTCTGTCCTTCCATAAATCTCCATGAACCGGCAGGGGTAGGCATCCGACTCCTTCAGTTCCAGGGCACGCGTCCCCCTGGGTTCTCTCCCGCCCGCGCCCGATGACATTCGATTGAAGACCTCAGAAACTCCGGTGATCTGCGAAATCGCGTCGAGTAGCACTTCCGCGTCGAGTGGCCGCGGCAAGGAATGAGAGTAGTTGATGACGTCTTCCTTGTTGGTCTCGTTGACCACACTGGAAAGCTGATAGGTTCGGGACTGGACTATCGTTCGAATCAAGTGTTTCAGGTCAAAGCCGTGCTGCTTGAAGTCGATCGCCAGCGCCTCCAGGAGCTCCGGATGGGTGGGGGGATTAGTGGAGCGAAAATCATCTACGGGTTGGACAATTCCCCGGCCGAAGAAATAAGACCACATGCGGTTTACCCCCGCCTCCGCAAAATAGGGCTGAGAAGTCATCCACTTGGCCAGCTCCATGCGAATGTCCCGTCGCTTGTCTTCGGGCAAGACGGTTCCGTCGAGGAATGTCGGCGGCACCTCCATTTTGGTGCGTGGGTGCAGGAAAGGTCGGCCCGGCCCCCCCGAGCCACCTTTCCCAAAACCACCACCGGGAGTATCCGCCACCACGAAGTCTGCCATCTGCGTCATTCTTCCAAAGAACGCGGCCAAGCCCCAGAACTGGTCCTGGCTCCATGTCTCGTACGGATGATTGTGGCACTGAGCGCAGTCAAAGCGGCGACCAAGAAACACTCGCACCTCTTCTGACATGTTGCTCTCTGGCAAGAATTCGCCCGGCATGAAGTGGGCCGAAGGCCCCCCGGCGCCCTGCGCGGAAATACGTTCCATGGCGATCCGGTCATACGGTTTGTTCTCGGCAATACTATTGCGGATCCACTCCCAGTAAGGCTGGCTCGCTTTTGCGGATAAACCGGCGACGTAAACCGCTACGCGGAAAATATCCGAAAAGCGGAAAGTCCAGTAGTCGATGTACTCCGGAGAGTCGAGCAACAGATCAATGAGCTTGTCCCGTTTCTGCGGGTCCTTGTTCGCCAGAAACTCCGCAAGCCGGCTCGGCGGCGGCAAAGTCCCCGTCAAGTCCAGGCAAACCCGTCGCAAGAACTCTTCGTCGCTCGAAAGCTCGGAGGGGATGACGTTGAATTTGAGGAGCTTTGCAAAAACATGTTCATCGATGAAGTTCCGTGTCTCGATCCTGGGATAGTTGTCAAGGGGCCGAGCAATCACCCCAAAGGTCGCTGTCACCGCCTGACCGGCCGCGCGGATCATGACCGCTGTCTCGCCCGTACGCACGGCAAAGACCAAGCCGTCCTGGGTCACGCTCACGACTTCAGGATTGTTGGAGACAAATTGAACCTGATCCGTCACATCCTCGACTCGCCCGTTTGAGAGCTGCGAACGCACCACCAGCTGCTGCTTCCCTTCGGTGTCCAGGACCGTCTCCCTGGGAAACACTTCAAGCCGGGCGATCTGCACCGCCTTTTCTTGATTCTCTTCCCCGAATGGGGCTCCCGCCTTGACCCATTTCAAGATCGTCTCGTAGTGGACCGAATCCACCGAAAAGCGACGCTTCCCTCCATGAGAAACCAAACCCGCACCCTTGAGCAGCAGCAGGCTACTTTCTGGCTCCTTCAAGTCAATGCGCGGAATCTGCTCCCCACCCACTGCCGCGGTCAACACCTGAAAGCTCCCCCCTTCCAAGATCCACCGGTAATCTTCCCTGGGGAAAAGCGCGTTCAAGGAAAGCTTCAGCCCTCCCTTCCCCTTCACGCTCGCATGACAGTCGCTTGCATTACAACCGAGCTTGGTGAAGAGGCCTCCAATGTCCCGCTGAAAGCTGAAAGGCCGGCTTAGCTTGGACTCCGCGACCAAGACCCTCACCTCTACGCTTTGCCCGGAATGCTCCACTTTCAAGAGAGTCTGCCCGTCAGCCAATGCCCTCACTCGCCCGGGCGTCTCGAGCTCCGCCACAAGCGAGTCAGCCAGGCTGAAGCTGCTCTGTAACGTGACATCGCGCTCCACCCCGTCGGCGCACCGTCCAAGCACCAACACGCGCTGCGAGGCCTTGCCTCCCCAGAGTGTCACTTCCGCAGGAAGAACACGCAGAGATGTCACGCGCTTCAGGGGACCTGCTGACCCGCTGACCGAAGTGTCGGGCTTACCGGCGGCCGAAGCTACACTGGCAAGAGCCATCGCAAGCATCCAGGCAAACGCACTACAACTTCGAGCTCCGACTCGGTCGCGGCGCAAATTCCTCATTTCGGCTGGCATTGGGTCCTCGCCTTCTCCGTCAGGTCCAATTTGGAATGCCCCGCTTGGCAGGGCAACAAGACGTTGTGTTCAAAATGTCTCCGAATCCTTGTGAGCACTCAAAACCATGACGGGGATTTCCTTTACCCCCAAGATCTGCCCCGGATTACCGCCCACTATGGGACGAAAGTTCACGCGGGCAAGCGACGGCAGGCGCGTCAAGGGCGTTCCCTCTTGCGCCATCAGCATCAAGTTAACCTTCTGTTTCTTTGGCAGATAGCGTTCGGGGTGAATTTTCTCCAGTGCAGGGCCCAGCACTGGTTCCACCTCGGCGGCAGCAAAGCATTTCACACCTGGGGGAAGGCCCTCGACGTCGATCAAGACATCCCCGGAATACCCCTCCTCCTGCTCGACAATGACAGTTAGCTTTTTCGCCTTCCCCACGATCAGGTTCGCACGATCTTCCAGAACTTCGACAGCTCCCACGTGGGCAATTTGAGGGCGGACCAGCAACCGATACACGAATCGCGACCCGCCGCGACGCACGGTCGAGTCGCTCACTTGCAACTGATACTTTCCATCCCGCTCAAAGAGGTAGGTCAGCTTCGGCTCCGGAGACAAGAGCCAGTCGTCGCCGTCCCCTCCGAGCCTCGAGTAAATATTGACCGCCAACTCCCTGCCGGCCGCGTCAAGAATTGCGAAGCGGGGATTAAACCGGTTGGGAGTCTCCAGGGGAGTCTCAAGCTCAAAGGCTACAGCCTGAGCACCCCTCACACTGAACGAGAAGCTGTCGACGTCACCTGCTGTCGCTATGGCCCCTTCCAGGATCAGGGGCAGGTTGATTTCCATCGCCTGCGCCAGAGCATCGTTCGGTTCCTTTTCCTTCAGGACACTAATCAGCGGGGGGGACAGCGCTGGATTCTCCCCGTCTTGCAGCCCAGTCCCCCTCCGAGGCAAACCAGGGCTCTCGACCGCGATGCCTGCTGAGGTTGCTACCTGCGGAAGCTCCTTCCCGGGGACTTGAACGTTCCGGCGCCATAGCTCCCGCAGGATGTCTGCTCTGAGCGGGCGCACAAAGCTGCGTTCGTTCCATCTCGTAGTTTCCGGGCGGGCCGGGGTTTCGGTGAACAATTGCTCGGTGTCCGAGCTTGAAACAGAATTGACTGGGGCAATCCTGAGCTGGTAGGAAGAGGCTGACTCGACCAGACCCACGAAGGCGCCCACCGCCACCAAGTACTTTCCACCGCTTGCAAAGCGGTGGATCAGCTTCGAGCCCCTCGTTCTGTAACTGACGTCGTCGTTGAAGGCTATGCGCTTGAGCCGTTTTGGGTCGAACCAGCTTCCACTGGGATCAAAAAGAGTCAACGTTGGGTTGAGCTTGCGGCCGGCACAGCCCACCTCCATCACCAACTCCTGACCACTACTTGCTTCAAGAGAGTAATAATCGACCTCACCAGGTTCCTTCAATTGCCCATTAACGAGCGCTGGAAGATCCAGAGCCTGGGCCCATTCGGGCTGATCGTGAACCTCGGCCTTCTCGGAGACCACCGGTTGTTCACTGACTTGTAGGGTAAGGGCATTCGTGATCCCCCGGGGACAGACCAGCCGAAAATCATGCGCTCCAGGGAGGGTCAGGGAACTTGTCACCACCTCCAGAAGCACACGCTGGCCACCGCCGGGAGGTTTCGCCTCGGCCGTCGCCTGGGAGGCCTCTATTTTCTTCTCCTCCGGCTTGATCTCCTCAATCTTCAGGATGCGGCCCGTCAAATCTTCAACGCCAGTCCAGACAGCGTAGGCACCCGTCAGCCCCCTGCCCGTGACCTCGATCTCAAACTTCGTGCCCTTCTGACCACCCAGGGGAAAACTGAAGGTCAACAGCGGCTCCTCCGCTGAGGCCTCCGGCATTTGCGCATGCAGATGGCCTGAAGCCCACAAAAGAAAAGAAAACGCCGGAAGATAGCGCAGAATCCCTCTCATACTGATACCAGTCTAAGCACCCCAGGGGCGGTGTCAATGAACCAATCCCGACATCTTGGCCCATGTAACCCACTGCAAATTCAGATCTCCCCTACAAGCCCAGCGCCAGCGCCCTGCCTGGCCCGCCATGGCACCCTCGGATCTTCATTGCCGCGAAGAGGAAGTAAGCCTTCTCGGGGAGCTTCGAGAGATTTGTAAGGTACTCCACGCCCACCATGCCGCGACTTCCAAGCGCCCAGTAGGTCATTAGCGCGCGCTTGGGCTCGGTGCCGCCGAGGTTCGGGCCGTCGGTGCCAACGCACCGGACACCTTTTCCCGCGAGATACAGAATGGCCTCTGGTCCAGGCACCGGCCAACCTTCGCCCTGACCGTTCAGCGGATCCTCCATGCAGCTCTTGCCCGCCGGGAAGGGTTGGAAGTGTCTTTCACTGTGGCCGGTGTGGAAAAGCATGATGTCGCCCGGCTCCAGGACGCCGTGGCGATCCTCAAATTCACGAATCTGCGATAGCGTGATTTCCGGTGAGGTGGGCCATGATTTCTTGCTAGTCGTGCCCGCGAGATGTTTCACGTCAAACAGCCGAGCCCGGCCGCAAGTTTGGGAAACGGGCACCTGCTCCGCCGTGACGTTGCTCGTGCCACGCGGCCCGTAGCGCTTCTCATACTCGGTTAGCCATCCCCTGACCTCAGTGCTGTAACTTTGATTGTCAAAGCCCGTGGGCGGAAGAGCGTAGGCTGGCGGAACCAAATGAGTGCCGCAATGGCTGTCAAGCGTGTGCCGCGCCTGCTGGTAAGGTGGCATCAGATACTTGAAATAGGGATGGCGGGAGTTGCCCACCCCTCTTCCGGGCCACCACACAGGCCTGTCCTCAAGAAGAGGCAACGAAAGATCAACGACTTTCTGCGCGCGCGCGGCCTCAATAAGCTGCCGGGCCAGGGGATCGCCAACGATCGCGAGGGCACGTGCAGAGGCTCCCACGGAACCAACCACGTTCGTCGCCAGGACACAATAAAAGGCGCCCGTGCGTGGCAATGCGCCGAGTCCAGTGGCAGCTTCGGTCCAGATCATCCCGTGCTTGAGACCAGCATAGTGGGTCTCCTCCCCAAGGGGTGGAGGAAGGGGCCCCATGCTCGGGCTATCGGTCGCGAGCGCCATCACCTTGCGGCTCGCAAAATATTCCATGCAATCGGGATCCGGATCGGGCCACCCGGGAACCGTTCCTTCAACTGGGTCGGCAATGAATCGCCTGCCGTCCGGGAACGCCTTGTAGTACCGATCGCTGTAGCCACTGTGGAGAAGCACGACATCGCCGGTGACGAGCGGGCGATTCTCCCGTTCCCAGGCCATGACCAGATCCTTCTTGACAAGGCTGCCATGCCCCTTGGGAGCGGAATCCACAAGGGTGCTGCAGTCGAGGACGCAGGCCTCGCCTGCAAACTGCGCGAGAGGCACTTTTTCGGAGGACATTAGCCCATAAGGTCCAGCGTTGGGCAACTTGGAATCGGGCGGCGCCACTGAGTGCGTCGGGGCGTCAAACTGAGTGCCCGTGTGATCGTCGAAAACCAGGATCTCGCTATTGTAGGCACTGAGGGGCCCAATCTCGAGATATCGAATCATTTGAAACTGGGGCATGCCAGCGGGCCAACTGCATGGCAAGTCCGAGGCAACCGTGAGCGACAGGTCATGGAATTGCGGGGCCGACGCCGCAGCCTTATCGACCGCGGCAGTCTTGGCGCCGGCTGCCGCCTTGGCGTCCCGAGCAGCCTTGTCGCCTTCGGCATGGCCACCCCGGGTTCCGGTGAGGAGAGCGCCGCCCGCGGTCATGAAAAGGATAGCAGTGTGAAGAAATGATTTCGGATGCCGCCCCTGGACTTCGAAATGAGATCGTGTAGGTCGCACGTCGTACCTCCGGTTGCTCAAAGTTCCTTTTTTCTCGCTACCCCTTTCAGACTCAAGGTCGGTGATCCTAACCGATACGGGAACCACATGAAACCATGCTCCTGGAGGGGGAAAAAAGACTCCCCCCGCACCGACGGCCTCACAGGGCGGGCTTCGAAAAGCCTCATTCGCGTCCGCGTGAGGTATATACCGCACGCGGGCAGTGATGAGACCTTTTGCAGCCTGCGAAAGGTTGCGGCTGCTCGCGCCAGAGGCGCCCGGCGCCCATCAGGCGCCGAGGAGGGGGTTTGCGGCGAGCTG
>SXGT01042920.1_pt1 | contig 17262 bp, 9 predicted proteins | sample 3176221 | NCBI WGS metagenome assembly SXGT01 (sample SAMN11356862, study PRJNA531348) | freshwater metagenome | isolation source: freshwater sample F1-120 | place: China: Fuxian Lake, Yuxi | collected 2017-12-25 | reverse complement strand
GTCCGAAAGCCGCGTGACGGCCGAGTTCTACAACTGCGCCGTCGAGGTCATGCGCGGAGCCGAGGCCATTGACCAGTATATCGCCCTTCCGCAGCAGGAAGCCTTCGACATTGAATACTGGCTTCTCGAAGAGGCCAAACTCAAGCGCATGCCCGCGCCGAAGAGCCTTGCGGGGAAGGTGGCGCTGATCACCGGCGGCGCCGGCGGCATCGGCCAGGCGATTGCGCGGCGCTTCCTGAAGGAAGGCGCCTGCGTCATTCTTGCGGATATCGATCCGAAGACGCTTGAGGAGACACAGGCGCAGTTGCGCAAGGAATACGGCAAGGACAATGTGACGGGCCATGTTGTGGATGTGACGAAGGAAGAAGCGGTCGTCTCGAAGTTTCGCGCGGCGGCGGTGGACTTCGGCGGGCTGGACATCCTCGTGTCGAACGCGGGGATTGCGTCGGCCGCGCCCTTTGAAGAAACCAGCATCGATCTTTGGAACAAGAACATCGCCGTGATGGCAACGGGATATTTCCTCGTGTCGCGCGAAGGTTTCAAATTGATGAAGGCGCAGGGCACGGGCGGGTCGATTGTGTTTGTGTCCAGCAAGAACGCGCTGGTCGCGTCGAAAAACGCGAGCGCGTACTGCACGGCGAAGGCGAGCGAGCTGCACCTCGCGCGCTGCATCGCGCTCGAGGGCGCGCCGCTGCAGATTCGCGTGAACGTGGTGAATCCCGATGCCGTGCTGCGCGGCTCGCGCATCTGGCAGGGCGACTGGAAGAAAGAGCGCGCCGAGGCCTACAACCTCAGCGAAGCGCAGCTCGAAGATCACTACCGCAATCGCAGCCTGCTCAAGCGCAGCGTGTTCCCGGAAGATATCGCCGAAGGGGTATACTTCTTTGCGTCGGAGTTGACGGCGAAGTCGACAGGGAACATTCTGAACGTGGACGCGGGGATCGACGCGTCGTTCACGCGCTAGGAGGTTCCCAGGGGAGCCAACGTGACGTTGCGGAGTGCTGCGGCGCTTGCGTGTCTTGTTGTCCTCCTGATCGCCGCCGCTTACTTCTTGCTGCCCGACAGAATTCCTCCAGCAATGCCCATGACGGACGTAATGCAAACTCCAGTCGCGGTGCCTGTGGCGGAGATATCGGAACCGTTAAACAATCCAGATGATGAACAGGCCCGCGCGGCGCGAGTATTCGGCCACGTGGAGGATGCTTCGGGGGACCCGATTCCAAAGGTCCTGGTGCAATTCGTGGTGCCGGTTTTTGGCGAAGCTCCAGCCGAAACATTGTATGAGTGCAACGAATACGGCGAGTTCGATTTTGGACATGAATTCGGACGGGAAGGGCATTTCTGGCTGGCGGTGGTGGGTCCGACTTTCGAGAGCGGACAGAGCCGCTACGATGTCGCGGCTCTCGACGCAAACGGGCCGATTGTTCTTGTTGCATTTCCTAATACGGGGTCAATTGCCGGGCAGTTGGTCGATGGGAAAAAGGTCATTCAACTCCATCGGCAACTCTTGGCTACTTCGAAAGCAAAAACAGCGATCACGAAAACGAGTGAAGCGGGTGCGTTTCACTTTGAAGGACTCTTGCCCGGAACCTATTCGTTCTACGCGCTGAAGGATTCGGCGGATGTGCCGGACGCGGTGTTCACGAATGAAAACGCGATTCGTGCCGCCCCGGAATTGACTATCACGGCGGGCCAACAGTTGGCCGGAGTGACTCTGGAAATTGGGCGGGGCGGCCGAATCTGGGGACACGTGACGGATAATGCGGGCGAGGCGATTGAAGGCGTCACGTTGATGGCCTGGCCTGACGGCGATCCGACGACAATCGCAACCGCGAAGACGGATACCTCCGGTAACTATGAATTAACCGGCATTCCTGAAAATACTTCGCGCATCGCTGAAATTAATGTTATGCGCTCGGAATTTGAATCCATTCAGACGCGGGTTTCGATCGATGTGCCGTACAACGTATCGCTGACGCGGCTCGCGAGTTTGCGCGGGCGGGTGGTGGATGCGCAGAGCGGTGAACCTGTGACGACGTTTCGCGTGGCGGCATGGACGACCGACATGCCAGTGGCTGACGAAAAACAAGCCGTGGATCGATTAGGGCCTAAAACATTCACCGCGGACGACGGCGGGCGCTTCGAACTTACGGCGCGAAATGGCGCGGTCACGGTAGGCGTATCGGCAGAGGGTTATGCCATTGGACTTGTCCGTGTGGACACGCCAGCGTTGAACGAAGTGGTTGTTCGATTGACGCCGGCGGAAACAAAAGTATTGACTGGGTCCGTTGTTAGCCCGCAAGGAAGTCCTATTCCCGGTGCCGGTGTATTTTTCGAGACGGCGATGGATTCGCCGGAGGCCGTTACCGATGCCGATGGCAGATTTACGATCGCGAATCGACCCTCTCATGTGCGGGCATTAGTCGCGTTCAAGGAAGGCTACGGTCGAGGGATTGCGCGCCTTTCGTCCGCGCCTACACAAGACCCCGTCGTGATTCGGTTGACCGTCGCTGCATCGGTGCGCGGCACGGTGACTATAGATGGACGCGCTGCCGAGGACGCGTTTAGCAGCGCGGCCCTCTTCCTGGCCGAGACTCAGGCACCAACGCGACACGTGTACAACCGTGCTCTGGAACAAGGCAAGTTCTTCGAACTGCGCGGTGTCTCGGCAGGAAATTACTTTCTCGAAGTTGGAATCGACGAAGGAGCGCGGGTCATTCGCCGGAGGCTTCGGGTTTTGGAAGGTTCGGCAACAACGACCCATGTCGACTTCGATGTGCCGCGCGATACGTTGCTTAAAGGTCTTGTGGCACTCGATGAGAAGCCGCTAGCCGAATGCCGAATCGTGTTGCGTTACAGCCTTGGCAACGATGATCTGCTCGTTCTTTTCGCACGCACCGACGACGGCGGCCGCTATCTCATATCAAATGTTCCGCCGGGAGACTGCGAAGTAGAAGTGCTTGCCGACGATATCCAGATTCGAGGCGGGCGTTTTGTCGCGAAGGTCGTCGTCGCGCAGTCCGGTCTAACTACTCATGACATCCATCTCGATTCGGCGAATTATTGACACGTCGACCTACAGCGGATTTTTCCGCACCGGGAACTTCTCGAAAAGCTTCATTGTCTCTTTGTGCGACTTGATGCCTTCGGTGCAGGTCGCGTGACTCATGCATTGCGCGGCGGCGGCGATGCCGAAGCGCATGCCTTCGGCGATGGGCCAGCCTTCGTGGAGGCCTACGAGGACGCTCGCGCAGAAGGCGTCGCCCGCGCCTGCGCCGCCCTGGATGTAGCCGTCGGGAAGCTGGAACGACGGCTGGAAAATTTCTTCGCCGTTGCGTGTGAGCGCGTAGCCACCGATCGCCATGTGAATGACAACGAGTTCGCTCGAGCCGATGTCGAGCAGTTTTTTCGCGGACGCGCGCAGGGCTTTAGAATCGAGTTTGTCGCCGTCGAGGATTTTGTGGCCCGTGGTCTGGCCTGCTTCGAACTCATTCAGGATCAGATAGTCGGTGTATTGGAGCGCGGGCGGGATGATTTTTTTGAAGCGTTCGGACAACTCGGACACACAATCGACGGAGGTCTTGACGCCTTCCTGTTGCAGGCGGTGTAGAATTTTCGCAGCAACTGTGCCGTATTCGCGATCCGGTGCGTCGATACCGTCCATTAACAGTAAATAGCCGACATGCGCGATGCGGGATTTGATGGCTGCGAACGGCACGTTGTCGTAAGTGACGAGATTATTCGCTCCGCGCGAATGGAAGAACGTGCGCTTGCCGGTCGATTGCACCGTCATTACTTCGGTATAAGAAGTCGGCGCGTCCTTGGTGGTTTTGAGATGGGTGACATCGATACCAAGGCCGCGGCAAAGGCCGAGGATACGCCGGCCGTCGTCATCGTCACCGACGAAGCCGATCGCTTCGAGGGGAATTCCGAGGTCGAACTTGGCGACATCCACCACGAGGTTATGGGCGAGCCCGCCGCCCGAGAAGGCCTCCCCGTGGATATTCGCCAGCGTCTGTTCCGCCGGCCACACGTCGATCATCCGGACGTGGTCCATGATCCACGTGCCGAGGCCGGCAAGGCCTTTTCGCTGTTGTGATCCCTGCGCCACGCTGAATCTCCTGCGTCCCCAATCAAACGGCACGAGTGTACCCGTGAACCGCCGCCGAATCGAGTCCGCCCAGCTTCCGATGCGCCCCTAAAATTGGTAGACTGTTTCCCGGCTGGGGCGGAGACCTGAGAATGGCTGTGAGCATCTCAATTCAATCGTCGCGAGTGACGGGGCAATTTGCGAGGAAGTCTACTCTTCTGTGCAGCGCAATCGTTCTCCTGTTGGGGATTGACGCGCGCGCGCAGGCCCCGGCGACCCCCGAGCAGCTCGAATTTTTCGAGAAGAGCATCCGCCCGATCCTGGTGCAGCGGTGCTACGAGTGCCACGGGGACAAAGAGCAGAAGTCCAAGCTGCGCATGGACCACATCAGCACGGTTCTGAAGGGCGGCGAGCGCGGTCCGGCGATCGTGCCGGGTGACCCGGCATCGAGCAACCTGGTGAAGGCGATTGAGTACCAGGACCCCAAGTTTTCCATGCCGCCGAAGAAGATGCTCGACGACGTGGAAATCGATCTGCTGATCGAGTGGGTGCGCATGGGCGCGCCGTGGCCGGACGAACCGGCGCCCGCGGCCACCTACGATCCGGCGGCCGTATTCAATCTGGCAAAGCGAAAATCCGAGCACTGGGCGTGGCAGCCGGTGCGCGCCGTCGCGCCGCCCTCCGTGAAGCGTGCGGACTGGCCCTATGGCTCCATCGATCAATTCATCCTTTCGAGGCTTGAGCAGGAGGGGCTTCAACCCGGGAGCGATGCCGACCGCCGGACGCTGATCCGTCGCCTCTATTTTGATTTGATCGGACTCCCGCCCAGCCCGGAAGAGATCGAAAAATTCGTCAACGATCCCGATCCGAAGGCCTACGAGAAACTGGTCGATGCGCTGCTGGCGAACCCGCACTTCGGCGAGCGCTGGGGCCGCCACTGGCTCGACCTCGTGCGTTTTGCGGAGACCTACGGCCACGAGGGTGACTACACGATTCGCGAGGCGTGGCGGTATCGTGACTACGTCATTCGCGCGATGAATGACGACGTTCCCTACGATCAACTCGTGCGCGAACATCTCGCGGGCGATCTGCTGCCCAATCCGCGGAAGAACCCGAACGACGGGACCAGCGAGTCGGTGCTTGCGACGGGCTGGTGGTACATGCACCAGGCGACGCACGGCCCGGTGGACGTGGTGAAGGACGAAGCGGACCGTATCGACAACCAGATCGACGTGATCGGCAAGGCGTTTCTGGGTCTCACGGTCGCCTGTGCGCGCTGCCACGATCACAAATTCGACGCGATCAGCACGAAAGACTACTACGGCCTCGGCGCATTTTCTCGTGCGTCTCGTCAGCATTGGGCCTACCTCGATCCGCAGGGCAAGATCGCGGCGTCGGCGAAGGAACTTGCGGAGATTCAGGCCTACGGCGCGGAGGATCTCGGAAAGGTTCTCGACAAACGCGCCAAGCGCGCTTCGCGCGATGTGAGCAAGTATTTGCTGGCCGCACGCGAGGCGATGTACGGCGCGTCCAAGCCGGGCGATGCCGACCATACTACAACCAGCGAAGTTTTTGCAGATTTCGAAGGTGAGACCTTCGGCGGATGGACGGCCGAAGGTGACGCCTTCGGCGATCGTCCGACGGTTGGCCCCCTCGGCAAGCAGCAGAAAATCGAAAACATTCAAGGCACGAAGCTCGCGAACAGTTTTCATAAAGACGACAGTGGCATGGGCACCCTTACGTCGCCGGAATTCGCCATTCGCGCGCCGTATATTCATTTCCTCATCGCCGGCGGCAAGAACGAAGAACTGACCGCGGCGACCTTGACGGTGGGCACGGAAACGATCCGGCGCGCAACGGGCCGCTTCGACGAGAAGCTCCGGTGGCACACGTGGGACGTGCGCGATCTGGCGGGGAAGACAGCGCGGATCGTGCTCGTGGACAAGCACAAGGTTGGCTGGGGCCATATCGAAGTCGACCAAATTGTTTTTTCCGACGACCCTCTTCCGATCGCGGCGGCCCGGCCGATTTCTACCGTCGCGCGTGAGCACAAAGTGGACGAGGCTCGTCTGGGACGCTGGGTGCGCCTGCTGTCCAGCGAGGACGTCGCGGCGTCCGAGCATCCGTTGCATGCGTGGGCGCAGCTTGGTAATCAGGATGCCGCTGCTTTCGCACAGATCCGTGACACACTGGCCAAGGAATCGGCCGACGTTCCGTTGCCGGCCGACACGGTTGTGTTTGAAACCTTCGATGGCCCGGATTTTGGCGGATGGATGTCCACGGGCGAAGCTTTCGGGAATAACGTCACTGGACCGGCGGCGTGGCAGTCCGACGGTAACTTCGCGGCGAAGGGCGCGGCACATAGCGGCCTGCTCGCACCGAAGATGCAGGGCACTTTGCGCTCGCCAAGCTTCACGCTCAACCATGAGAACATCCACTTCCGCATGAAGGGCCACGGCGGCCAGGTCCGGCTCATCGTCGCGCGCTACATGCTGCGCGAATCCAATCCATTGCTCTTCGACAGCACGTGGAAGACGGCGGATTCCGACGGTTATGTGTGGGTCAACATGACCGGCGGGCTGAACAAGTGGCTCGGCGACGAGGCGTACATCGAGATTGTCGACGACGGCGAGGGATTTATTGCCGTGGACGAGATTCGTTTCTCGAAAGGCGCGCCCGCTCCTCTGGCGGCGCCGGCCGCAGTACGCGCCATGGTGGCGGATGACCAACTCGATTCGCCGATGGCCCTGGCCGACGCGTACACGGACTGGACTGCGCGGTCGCTCAAGGTATGGGACGACGAAGGGCTGGACGGCGACGATGCCGCCTGGCTCGATTTGCTGCGCGGATCGGAGTTGATTGATCTACAGGACTATACGAAAAAAGCGGAGTCCCTGTCCGGGCGCGTGGCGAGTGTGACGAAAGATACACCGGATCCCATCCGTGCGCTGGCGATTACGGACGGCTCTGCTGAGGATGCCTTTGTGTTTATCCGCGGCAACCACACGGATCGCGGGGAGCCGGTTGAAAGGCGCTTCCTGGAAGCTGTGGACGGCGTTGCGCCGCTGGTGACGGCGGAGAATCGGAGCGGCCGGCTCGAACTCGCCGAGCGCATTGCCGGCGACAACAATCCGCTTTTCGCGCGCGTCATGGCGAACCGCATTTGGCACCACTTGTTTGGCCGCGGAATCGTCGCTTCGACGGACAACTTTGGCGTGCTCGGCGAACGGCCGTCGAATCCCGAGCTGCTCGACTATGTCGCCATCCAGTTCCGCGATGGCGGGTACTCGATCAAGTCGTTGATCCGCACACTTGTGAATACGCGGGCGTATCGCATGTCGAGCGCGCCGGGTGATCGTCTGGCCGAAGAGAAAGATCCGAACAATATCCTGCTGCACCGGGCGTCTGTCCGCCGGCTCGAGAGCGAAGCGATCCGCGATTCAATGCTCGCGTCGGCAGGAACATTGGATCCGGCGATGTATGGGCAGTCCGTCCCGGCGTATTTGTCGCCAAGCAATACCAACGGGCGCCGCCCACCCAAGTCCGGCCCAATGGACGGCGCGCGGCGCCGTTCGATCTATCTGGAGGTCCGGCGCAATTTCCTGTCTGACATGCTGCTCGCATTCGACATGCCTCTGCCGGACAGCACGGTCGGAAAGCGCACGGTGTCGAACGTGCCGGCGCAGTCGCTAATTTTTATGAACGACCCTTTCGTGTCCGAACAGGCGAAGAGTTGGGGACAGACGATGGCCGCCGCGCCGGAGTCCTTCGAGCAGAAAGTGTCCGCAATGTGCGAACGCGCGTGGGGCCGCCCGGCGACGGAGAAAGAACTGGCGTCGATGCGGGACTTTGTCGACAAGCAGCGTGCGGCGTATGGGCTTGAACCGGCCGCCGCGCTGACCGATGCACGTATCTGGGCGGATATCGCGCAAGTGTTGTTCATGGCCAAGAACTTCATCTTTATTACGTGACGATGGCGGGAGATTTTTAATGAATCACTGCAATTGCTTCCGGGACATGCCCATTACGCGCCGCGACATGCTCAAGCAGGCCTCGGCAGGCTTTGGTGCGATGGCGCTCGCGTGTCTCATGAACGATCGCGCATACGGTGCGCCTGCGGCGGCGCCGGGGGCTGAGGGCGCCGGTCCGCATTTCGTGCCCAAGGCCAAGCGCGTCATTTTCCTGTACATGGACGGCGGCGTGTCTCAAGTGGACAGCTTCGATCCCAAGCCGCGCCTGACGCAGGACAACGGCAAACCGTTCCCGATGAAAATGGAGCCGACCCAGTTCGACAACAACGGCAACACGCTCGGGACGCTCTGGGAGTTCAAGAACTACGGCCAGAGTGGCCTGCCCGTGAGCAGCATGTTCCCGCACGTCGGCACCTGCGCGGACGACCTGACCGTTGTGCGATCGATGGTGTCGAATTTCTCCGAGCACAACGCCGCGAATTATTTCCTGCACACCGGTCTGGGCCAGTCCGGCCGGCCGAGCATGGGTGCGTGGAGTTCGTACGGCCTCGGCGCGGAGACAAAGGACCTGCCCGGTTACATCGTGCTGAACGGCGGTCTGATTCCTTCCGGCGGCGTGGACAACTTCGGCGCGGGATTTTTACCCGCGACGTATCAAGCGTCGATCATGCGCGCGACGGACCCGGCGCTTGCGAACATCAAGCCGCTCGAAGGCGATCGGCGCCTGCAGGACAACAAGCTTGCGCTGATGCACGCGCTAGACGGGGCAGCGCTTGAGGAAATGGGCCGGCCTGACGCCGTCGAGAGCGCGATTGAAAACTACGAGCTCGCGTATCGCATGCAGGCCGCGATTCCCGATTTGATGGACATCCGGGGCGAGAGCGAAACGACGAAGAAGCTGTACGGTCTTGACGACGAGTACGAGCACACCCGCAGCTACGCCATGCAGTGCCTCGTGGCGCGGCGGTTGATTGAGCGCGGCGTCCGGTTTGTCGAGCTGACCTGTCCGCCCATCGCCGGCAGCGATCGCTGGGACGCGCACGGCGGCCTCAAAGAGAATCACACGAACAATTCGCGCGCGGTGGACAAGCCGATCGCGGGCCTATTGAAGGACCTCAAGAGCCGAGGTTTGCTGAAGGACACGCTGGTGGTGTGGACCGGAGAATTCGGCCGGACGCCGTTTGCGCAGGGCACGAACGGCCGCGATCATAATCCTTTCGGATTTACGATGTGGATGGCCGGTGGTGGCATGAAACCCGGCATGGTTTACGGCGCGACCGACGAGTTCGGCTACAAGGTCGTCGAGAACAAGGTCGAGATTCACGATCTCCATGCGACGATGCTGCACCTGCTCGGCTTCGACCACACGAAACTTACCTATCGATTCGGCGGCCGAGATATGCGGCTCACCGATGTGCACGGAACCGTGGTGAAGGATCTGCTCGCGTAATCCGATGATTGGCCCTGTCTTGAGAATGGCTGCTATTGCCACGCTCGCCGGCGCGTTGATCGCGTCTCGCGAGGCGCTTGCAGCCGACGAGATCGCGCCCGAGGCCGCCGCTGTTTTCAACGAAGACATCAGGCCGATTTTGGAGGAGACGTGCCAGAAATGCCACGGCAAGGAAGCGGAGATTAAGGGGGGTCTGCGCCTTACGTCCCGCGCCGGTCTCTTGAAGGGCGGCGATCGCGGTCCGGCGATGAACTTGGAAGAGCCGGCGTCGAGTCTCCTGCTCGACATGATTTCGTGGAAGGACAAGGATCACCAGATGCCGCCCAGTGGCAAGATGCAGGCCTGGGATATCGATGCGTTCAAGGAATGGATCGAACTCGGCGCGCCGTGGCCCGGTTCGCCGGAGGAGGAAGCACCCGCACTACTCCACGGATTCACGCGCGAGTCGCCGGAACTCTGGGCCTTTCGTCCCGTGCAGCGGCCCGAAGTGCCGGCTGTTGCCGATGCGCGCTGGTCGAAGAACCCGATCGATGCGTTCATCTATACCAAGCTGCGCGACGCGGGCCTCGATCCCGCGCCGCCTGCCGCAAAAGAACAGCTCATCCGGCGGTTGTACTACGACCTGACCGGTCTGCCGCCCTCGGTGGAGGAAGTGCGCGCCTTCGTTTCAGATACCGATCCTGCCGCCTACGAAAAACTGGTGGATCGCCTGCTTGCTTCGCCGCGCTACGGCGAGAAGTGGGGCCGGCACTGGCTCGATCTCGTGCGTTACGCCGATTCGAACGGTTACGAGCGCGATTCCAACAAGCCGTTCATCTGGCGCTATCGTGACTATGTGATCGACGCGTTCAACGCGGACAAGCCGTACAACGAATTCGTGACGCAGCAGCTCGCCGGCGATGAGTTGGACCAGCCGGATGCGGATGACCTTGTGGCGACGGGATATTACCGGCTCGGCCTGTGGGACGACGAGCCCGCGGACCCGTTGCTCGCGCGTTACGACGGTCTCGACGACATTGTCGACACGACGAGTCGTGTTTTTCTTGGCCTGACGATGGGCTGCTGCCGTTGCCACGAGCACAAACTCGATCCGCTGCCGCAATCGGACTACTACCGCATGCTGGCGTTCTTTCAGGGCATCAAGCCGCTGGAGCGGACGGAAGGCAACGGCATCCTGCGCAGCATTCTGCCGCCGGACGAGCAGCGCGAATACGATGTGAAGGTGGAGCAGAAACGCCAGGACGAATGGAAGATCGCCAACGAGCAACAGGCGCTCATCGAAGAGTTCAAGGCAGGCCTCGCCAAGAAAATGCCGGAGGCCTTGGGTACGAAGAATGCGAAGGTTTCCGATCTCGAAGACCTCACGTATCGGTTCTATCGCGATTCGTGGGAGACGCTGCCTGACTTTGACATGATCAAGCCCGAGGACAAGGGGCGGCTCGGGCATGGCTTCGTCACCACCGCGCCGGCTACTCGTCCGGACGCGATTGGCTTTGTGTATGAAGGGCAACTGAAGGTTGCTGTCGACGGAGAGTACGTGTTTCTCGTCGAGGCGCTGGGCGGCGCACGTCTCCTCGTGAACGGAGAAGAAATCTTCGCGAAGCGCGAGTTGGGCTCGGCGCGCGGCGAGGGGACAGTTTCGCTTAAGGCCGGCCACGCGCCTTTCCGGCTGGAATATTTCGTCAAGCGTGGCCCGCCGCGCTTGAAGGTGGCGTGGGCGCCGCGCGGCGCGAATTTCCGGGAGTCGCTATCGTCGGAGTCCGTTACGGGGCTGGACGACAAGGAGCTGCGCAAGCTCATTGCGGAACACAGCCGCGAGATCCTCGGCGAGAAGAAGGCTGTGCGACTGGACGAACTGACGAAGGCGCGCGAGGAAGTGCGCGGGCGCGTCATTCAAGGCAAATTCGCTGCCGTCGCCAACGAAACCGGCCGTGAACCGCTGGCCACACACATCCTTATTCGCGGTAATGCGCATGCAAATGGCAAGGAGGTCGCTCCCGGTTTCCCGGAAATTTTTGGCACTGCCGATCCAGTGTCGCCATCGCCATTCGCGCGCGACGACACATCCGGCCGCCGCCGCCAACTTGCCGAATGGATTGTCGATCCGGCCAACCCGCTTGCCGCGCGCGTGATGGTGAACCGGATGTGGCAGCATCATTTTGGCCGGGGCATCGTCGAGTCCAGCAACAACTTCGGCGCGATCGGCGATCGACCGACACACCCCGAACTGCTCGACTGGCTCGCGTCGGAGTTTGTCGGCAGCGGCTGGCGTGTGAAGGCGATGCACCGGCTTATGATCACGTCCGAGACCTACAAGATGTCCTCGGCCGGCAATGCGGCGGCGCTCGCGAAGGACCCGACCAACAAACTCTTCTGGCGCTTCAATATGCGGCGGCTCACGGCCGAAGAAGTGCGCGACTCGCTCCTCGCGGGCGCGGGCACGCTCAATCTCGAAATGTACGGGCCGGGCGTGTATCCGAAGTTGCCGCAGGAAGTGATCCTGACATCGTCGATGAACAAGGACCTCGAGAATACCGGCACTTGGGGCAAATCGACCCCTGAGCAGGCCGCGCGCCGCAGCGTCTATGTACATGTGAAACGCTCGCTGCTGATGCCGATGCTGACCGACTTCGATCTCGCGGAGACCGATGCAAGTTGCCCCGTGCGCTTTAGCACGACGCAACCGACGCAGGCACTCGGCATGCTCAACAGCGAATTCGTGCATGAACAGGCAGCGAAACTTTCGGCCCGGCTGCGGAGCGAGACTGGCGAACCCGGTGCGCAAGTGCGCCGCGGCTTCGAGATTGTGACGTCGCGGCCCGCGCGTGACGAGGACGTGGCCCACGGACTACAATTCCTGGACGAACTACAGAAACAGGACGGACTCAGCGCCGAGAAGGCGCTGGATCGCTTCTGCTTGCTGTTGCTCAACCTGAACGAATTCGTGTATTTGGATTGAATCGAGGGAGGCAATCATGTCCGACACGTCATCGCGCCGGCCGATTAATTCCTTCTGCGGACGCACGCGTCGGGAGTTCCTGCGGACCATCGGCGGCGGGTTCACGTCGCTGGCGCTGACGGATATGCTTGCGCGCGAGGGTTTCTTCGACAAACAGGTCTTCGCGTCCGACGGCGTGACGCCTTTTGCGAACCCACTCGCACCCAAGCCGCCCATGATCAAGCAACGGGCCAAGAGCTGCATTTTCCTGTTCATGTACGGCGGCCCGAGCCACGTCGATACCTTCGACCACAAGCCCGAACTCTTCAAGTTCGACGGGCAGACGATCAAAGTGAAGACCTTCGGCCGCGGCGGACACCGCGACGAGGGGCGCATCGTCGGCCCGAAATGGAATTTCGCGCAGCACGGCCAATGCGGCGCCTGGGTGAGCGACCTTTTCCCAAATCTCGCGACATGCGTGGACGATATCGCGTTTCTCAAATCGATGACAGCGGACTCGCCGATCCATGGTTCCGCGATGCTCATGATGAATTCCGGCCGCATTCTCAGCGGTCATCCTTCACTCGGCTCCTGGGTGAATTACGGCCTTGGCACGGAGAACCAGGACCTGCCCGGCTACGTCGTGATGCTCGACAAGACCGGCGGACCGATCAGCGGCGCGAAGAACTGGAGCAGCGGCTACATGTCCGCAAGCTACCAGGCCACGGTGTTGCGCCCGCAGGGCACGCCGATCATGAACCTGAAACCTTACGGCGACATGACCGACGGCGAACAGCGGCGGCTGCTTGATCATCTGCGCCATTTCAACGAGGGACATCTCGCGGCGCGCGTGGACAATAGCGACCTCGCCGCGCGCATTGCGAGCTACGAGCTGGCCTACCGCATGCAGGCCACCGCGCCCGAGGCGGTCGATGTCGACGGCGAACCGGAGCACGTGAAGGAGTTGTACGGCATCGGCAACGAGCGCACGGACGATTTTGGCCGGAAATGCCTGCTCGCGCGGCGGCTGGTTGAGCGCGGTGTTCGTTTTATCCAAGTGTACTCCGGCGGCGCGCACAACGACGACAACTGGGACGCGCATGCGGACCTGCAGGTGAACCACAATTACCACGCGGGCAATACCGACAAGCCGATCGCGGGATTGATCAAGGACCTCAAACAACGCGGGCTGCTGGACGACACGCTGATCGTGTGGGGCGGCGAATTCGGCCGGCAGCCGACCGCCGAGTATGAAAAGGGGACCGGCCGCGACCACAATGCGGCCGGATTCACGATGTGGATGGCAGGCGGCGGCGTGAAGGGCGGAGTCAGCGTCGGCGAGACGGACGAACTCGGCAGCTCTGCGGTGAAGGACCCGTATCACGTGAAGCAGCTTCACGCGACGATGCTATATCTTATGGGGCTGGATCCGAACCATCTCACGTATTTCTTCGACGGTCTGGATCAGAAACTTGTCGGCGTCCAGGGCGCCGAGCCGATTCAACAGGTGATCGCGTAGCGCGCCGTTTGCGCGCGAGGAGGTGTGATGCGAAGACATTGGGCGGTGTTCGGGTGCTGTGTCGCAGCGATACTTTTGGCCGGATGCGCGCGCGAGGAGCCGGCGCAGGAACGAGCAACGAAAGCCGACGAAGAGGGACCCATGAGCAAAGTGAGGCTGTCAGACAACGCGCTGGTGAAACTGAAAGAAATGCCGGGCATCGCCATCAACGACAAGTGGGACAAACTCCCCAACGGTCCGAACGTCGTACTCTTTGAACTGTCGAACAAGAACGGCCTGAAAGCACGGTTCATCGACTATGGCGCCGCGCTGATCGGTTTCGATGCGCCCGATGCGGACGGAAAGTTCGCGGACATCGTGCTCGGTTTCGACAAAGCAGAACCCTACACCGGGGCTTCTCCATATATGGGCGCGACAGTCGGGCGCTATGCGAACCGCATCGCTCTCGGCAAATTCACGCTCGACGGCAAGCAGCACACGCTGGCGACGAACAATCCGCCGAACCATCTGCACGGGGGCACGGTTGGGTATGACAAGGTGACGTGGAAGGCGGAGCCCTTCAAGGACGACGCGGGCATCCATCTTCGATTCAGCTACACGAGCCCCGACGGCGAAGAGGGGTATCCCGGCACCGTGCAATGCGAAGTCGTGTATACCCTGACGGACACCGATGAGTTGCGGATCGAATATAAAGCGACGACTGACGCGCCGACGCCGGTCAACCTGACGAACCATGCATACTGGAATCTTGCAGGGTCCTCGGCCGGGGTCACGATCGTAAATCATCTGTTAACGATTCACGCGGCGAACTATACGCCGACGGACGACACTTTCATCCCGACCGGCGAGATTGCGCCGGTCGAGGGCACGTCGGTGGACTTTCGCGAGCCGCATACAATTATCGAACGCATCGCGCAGATTCCGGGCACGCCGGGCGGGTACGACCACAACTTCGCGGTGGACGGTACGCCGGGTACGCTGCGGCATGCGGCGACGGTGAAGGATCCGGGCTCTGGCCGGGTGATGGAAGTGTGGACGACGGAACCGGGCTTGCAGTTCTACACGGGCAACTTCCTCGACGGCACGCTGACGGGCAAGGGCGGCACGGTGTATCAGAAGAACATGGCGTTCTGCCTCGAAGCGCAGAAATTTCCGGACTCGCCGAACAAGCCGAATTTCCCGAGCAGCATCCTGCGTCCGGGAGAGACCTATACACAGACGACCGTGCACAAGTTTTCAGCGGCAAAGTGAAACAACCAGGGCGTATTGACTAGGGATAGGAGAGAGGAAAGCGAATGAGTGTGAACACGGCAAAGGCGCCGTTCCGGCTGGATGGGCGTGTGGCATTGGTGACCGGCGCGTCGACCGGCCTGGGCAAAGCGATGGCGATGGCGCTCGGCGCGGCGGGCGCAAAGGTGGTGCTGAATTACAACAACAACCAGGCGCGCGCGGAGAAGACCTTTGCCGAATTCCAGAAGTCCGGTGCACAGGGCGCTCTGATCCGCGCGAACGTGATCGACGAGACCGACGTGAATCGGCTCGTGCGCGATGCGGAGAAGCAGCTCGGCCCGGTGGATATCGTCGTTGTGAACGCGACGCCGGACCAGCCGCAGAAGCCGATCGAATTATACGACTGGGCGTTTTACCAGTCCATGCTCGATTTCTTCATCAAGAGCCCCTTCCTGCTTACACGCGCGACGTTGCCGCACATGAAGAAACAGCGCTGGGGCCGCATCATCAACATCGGCTCCGAAGTGTTTCAGCGCGGCGTGCCGAATTTCACGGCCTATGTCGCCGCGAAGGGCGGACAGAACGGCTTCACGCGCAGCCTCGCAACGGAACTTGCGCAGTGGAACATTACGGTGAACATGGTTTCGCCGGGCTGGGTGCCTGTTGAGCGGCACGAGAAAGACCCGAAGGAACTGAAGGACGGCTACTTCGCCGGTCTGCCAAGCAAGCGCTGGGGCGTGCCGAAGGAAGTTGCGGACACAGTCGTATTCTTCGCGTCCAATGAGTCGTCGTATGTGTCCGGGCAGAATGTATGCGTCAATGGTGCGCACACGGTAGCGTAACAAACAAGCAACGATACGCTTTTCACTACTGGAGAGACCGATGAAACGAAACGCGATTGGAATTCTTGCCGCTGTTGCAGCGGTTGTGCTCGCGGGTTGCGGCGACGAAAGCAAGAACGGCACCCAATTGGCTGCTGACGGAGGCGGCGGCGAGACGATTCGCGTCGCATACGTCACGAACGGCGTCGATCCCTTCTGGACCATCGCCGAGGCGGGCGCGAAGGCGGGTGCGAAAGAATTCGGCGTTGAGGTCGAAGTGCTCATGCCGCCGAAGGGCCTTGTGGACCAGAAGCGAATGGTGGAGACCTTGCTTTCGAACGGCATCGACGGTATCGCGATCAGCCCCATCGACGCCGCGAACCAGGTGCAAATGATTAACGAAGCGGCGAAGGTCACTAACATCATTACGCAGGACTCCGACGCGCCCGATTCCGCCCGGCTTTGCTTCGTCGGCATGGACAATTACAAGGCCGGCCGCCAGGCGGGTGTGCTCGTGAAGGAAGCGCTGCCGCAGGGGGGCGACATCATGCTCTTCGTCGGCCGCCTCGAACAGCTCAACTCGCAGCAGCGGCGCCAGGGTGTGATTGACGAGTTGCTCGGCCGCCCGGAGCAGGTCACCGGTCCCACGATGAAATTCGATCCCGCCGACGCGCCGCTCGAAGGCAACGGCTTCAAGATTCTCGGCACACGCACCGACAACTTCGACTACGCGAAGGCGAAGTCGAATGCGGAAGACTCGATTGCCGCATTCGCCGAACTCGACGCGATGGTCGGCCTCTTCGCCTACAACGTGCCGATGTGTCTCTCCGCCGTGCAGGACGCCGGCAAGCTCGGCCAGATCAAACTCATCAGCTTCGATGAACAGGACGGGACGCTCAAGGGTATCCAGGACGGCCATGTGCAGGGCACCGTCAGCCAGCAGCCCTATTACTACGGCTACGACTCCGTGCGCATTCTTGCGGCGCTCAAGCGCGGCGATAAATCAGTCATTCCGGCGGAAGGATTCTTCGAGGTGGCCTCCGTTGTCGTGCGCAAGGACAACGTCGATACCTTCTGGGCCGAACTCAAGAAGCTGCGGGGCGACCAATAAGCGTGAGCAGTCCGGCGCCCCTGCTCGAGGTCCGCGGCCTCTCGAAGTCTTTCCCCGGCGTGCGCGCGCTAGACGGCGTGTCGCTAACGCTGCACAAGGGAGAGCTGCTCGCGGTCGTCGGCGAGAACGGCG
>SXGT01901730.1_pt1 | contig 17263 bp, 13 predicted proteins | sample 3176221 | NCBI WGS metagenome assembly SXGT01 (sample SAMN11356862, study PRJNA531348) | freshwater metagenome | isolation source: freshwater sample F1-120 | place: China: Fuxian Lake, Yuxi | collected 2017-12-25 | reverse complement strand
CTATTGCCGGCACCATTTAAGTGGTTGATAGATAAAGCTTTACAACTAGATTGCCCGTCGAGTTGAAGCAACATAACCGCAGCAAGGCGCAAATTTAGGCGCAGTGCTGCTTTATTTTGCTCACTGAGGTGGCGTAATGAAACAGCTAAACTTATTCGCAGTAACTACTTTTTCAGTTGTTGGAGGTGTGTGATGGCCTACATCAGACCCTTAGCAAACGGAAACTTCCGCGCCGATGTCCGCATGAAAGGCATCGTCAAAAATAAAACCTTTCCTACTCAGAAATTGGCCCAATCTTGGGCGGACAAACTGGAACATAGCATCAAGATCATTCCCAGTTTGGATACATGTAAGTTATTAGCGCTTTCCAATAGTCAGATTGATGGCATGGGCGGCGCTGAGTTGTTTATGCAACTTGGTGTCGATCTGTTTGCTATACGCCATCAAGCCCAACTGGAAGCCATCAACGCACTGACCAAAAAGGAGTTGTTACAACTTTCACCGCAAGAAATCGAAAGTATGGGTGGTGCGGAATTATTTGAACAGGCTGGTAAACGTATCCGCTATAAAACCTTTCGAGATGTTTGCGGCGAATATCTATCCAAATGGAATAAAAAAGATTATCGCAACCAAATGGCGCGAGTGGATTATTGGTGCAGCATTTTCGGTGATCGTTTTATGAGCGATCTGGATGTGTTCGACATCCGTGAACATATTGATGGAATGATTGATGAAGACATTCGCGGCACCACTATCAATCGTAAAAAAGCGGTGTTGTCCAGTGTGTTCAAATTTGCACTGAGCAGAGGATATATTGATAGCAATATCGTTCGTGATGTTGTGGTAGAAAACGATACAAAGCAGCGTGACCGTGTTCTATCGGCAGATGAACGTCATCGTTTACTTAAAGCCTGTCAGGAATCACATTGGGACAAGTTGTATCTGCTGGTATTAATGGCAATGACGACAGGTGCTAGAAAAGGCGAGCTATTGAAATTGCGCTGGTGCGATATCGATTTTAAAAATAACTCGACGTATCTTGCCGATACCAAAAATGGCGAGTCTAAAGAGCTGCATTTCCCGCCGCCAGTTATGTTTGAATTAAAACGTTTGCAAGAAATCGGCAGCGGTTTAATTTTTGCCGGCGGCAATCCCGATGAGCCTATGGATTTTCGCAAAGCTTGGTTTAAAGCTTTAAAAGTGGCAAATATTTCCGACCAGGATGTTTTGAATCCTGATGGTAGTGTGAAACAGGAAAAGTTTACCTTCCACTGTCTAAGGCATGGCTTCTGTTCCGCGCTGTCCGACTCCGGCAAGGAAATCAACCAAATTGCCAAACTCGCCGGCCACAAGAGTATTCAGACTACGATGCGTTACATTCACCAAGGCCGAGAGCAGAAACGCCAGATCGTTAACGAGTTAGCTCAGGCGTTTAGCCTATAATCCCATTGCTAGCAGTCTTATAAAGAGGCAAGCGGTGAAATTAACCGCTTGTTTGGCTTTCAAATGAATTGTACTTTAGCGGAGTTGTAGTAATGACTGAAGAGTTTGATACAAGTTGGTTCGATTTAAGAAAATACGATGCAGTAGAAGGTTTTGATATTAGTGATTGGTACTTCCAATTAGAAAAACGACAAACAATTCAATTGTTCGCAAAGGAAAATCAAGATCTCATGGATCGAGTCCATATCTCTCGATGGAAAGTTATCAATAACAACACAAAAAAATATATTGCCTCAATCAAGGAAAATCCAGTTTTAGATGTATCAAAGTATAAAAGAACCATTCAATCCGTTCGTGATACAAATTTCTTTGATTTACATATGGCAGCTTCTGGCAACGAGGAAATCAAGAAGTTAATCAATTCTCCGGATGGTTCTTTTGACTTCAATAAAAGTGATAGCCTTATTATTTCACGACCTAAAAGTTCGGTGTATATGAATCAAGCTATGTTAACTATTGATCTTAGCGCAACCGATGAACAGCTAACAAATGATTTTAATGATTGGTTAAAAAGCCACAGGCTGACTACAAACTCCAGAGTAAGGGAAAAACGCTTCAGTTCGAAGGATTTTAGTAAATGGATTAATTTCAGAATATTGCCATATCTGGACCTAACGTTAATTGCTGATGCAGAAGACAAAGCTTTAACTCAAAACATGTTAGGCAGAATTCTCTTTCCTGACGAATACAATGTTGACTTAACAGAACGAATTAGGCGAAGTGTAAAACCAATTGCTGAACAGTTATTAGAAAAGAAAGTTTTAGAATCTTTACATATTCAAGCCAAAGCGACATAAAAATCAAAAAAAATCATGCCGGTATAAAAATCGGATTAGTTTGTACCTCGAATTACCTTTTCTAACTTGATTCAATAGCCAAAAATTGTGAAACAACATGAGGCTAAATCATGCAAGACCAACCCGCAGTAACACTAACCGACTTGGTGCCATACCAGTCTGTCCCCGATAAATTCCCTCATCTGTATAGCCGTAAAAGCTGGCAATGGGCAGTCAAACAACGTCAACACAACGGACTTGCTAGAGCATTCCGCAAGGTTGGCAAACAACTTTTCGTAAACACACTGGTTTTGGCGGAATGCATCGATTCGCAGCTTGCGGATTGATTCGCATCAGGAATGCGATGCAAAGCCTGTCCTGACGCGGCTTGTATTCGATAAGGCGTAAATTTAGGCGCAAATTTCCCGGTTTTTACTAAAAGACTTCAACTCGACGGGCAACTCGACGGGAAATTTCGCCAATTACGATTAGGCAAATATGGCAAAGCGAAAGAACAAGCTGAAACTTGATTTTGATCAGCGTGGCGGCGTCATCGTCATTTCACGGGCATTGCTGGAATCACATGCTTACAAATCATTAGCGCCAGAAGCAAAGGTTTTGATGGTATTGCTACAGATACATTGGCGAAACGATCAACCCGTTGCTTATGGCGTACGAGAAGCGGCAAGCCAAATTGGGTGCGCGGTAAATACAGCATCAAAGTCTTTCAAGGCTCTCAATGAACGCGGCTTCATCGTCTGCGAAAACGAATCACTATTCAACAGCAAATCCGGCAGCAAGGCGCGTGAATGGCGTTTGACCTGGATGCCATTTGAACATCGAAAACCAACCCACGATTGGGAGGACTGGAATGAGAAAAATAAACCAACCGTATCAAATTGAAGCACGCAATCCAATTTTGTGTGCCGTATTTTGAGACACAAAATCCTGTGAAATAGTTTTGTGTCTTAAAAACCAGCACACTGACAGCCAAATTCAACGACTTATGAAAGCTCTGCGTGATTCTTTTTGCGACACACCTACATTAACCATACCCCGATAAAAATAGAGCAGGCTAAATGGCCAAACTGCAAAATCCCAATCGAGCCAAAATCCACCGGAATTACACGGTAGAAGAAATTGCTTTGCTGTATGCGGTACACAAAAATACCGTGCGACTTTGGATCAAAGACGGGCTTCCGACGATTGACAAAAACCGCCCCATCCTGATCGCAGGTGCCGATCTTCGACGTTACTGGCAAAGTAAACGAACCCGAAGAAAACGCAAATGTCAGCCTTTTGAAATGTATTGCGTGCGCTGCCGGAAACCGCAACGTCCAGCAGAGAACATGACTGATTATGAACCGCTAAATGTCGACACAGGGCGATTGATTGGCCTTTGTCCTGAATGCGGCAGCATCATCAATAAGTTTGTCAAATTCACTCGTCTTGACGATATACGCGGCCAACTAGACATCACGCAAACGAAAGCACTGAAACACATAAGCGAGAGCGATAAACCCCTCGTAAACAGTGACTTCAATCAGTAAGGTAAACTATGACCAAATACAATGCCAACAACGAGCGCATCAAGCGCCAGTACTTTGCATTTTTGAAGGAAGCCAAGCGGCAAAACGAAAGCTCAGTCGATGCCGTGGCCAAGGCCATCAGTCGCTTTGAAGCCTACAATAAATACCGCGATTTCAAGGCTTTCCATTTTGAACAGGCGGTGGGATTCAAGCACCATTTAGCCAAACAACCTAATCAGCAAACCGGCAAGCCAATCAGCAAAGCCACCATGCATTCCACGCTTGGTCAGCTAAAGGCTTTTTTTCAATGGTTGGCGATGCAACCCGGTTACAAATCCCGTATCAATTATAGCGATGCCGAGTATTTCAATCTGTCCGAAAAAGATGTACGCGTTGCCACGGCAAAACGTCCAAAACCCGTACCAACCTTGGAGCAGATCAGGCACGTCATCCAGTCGATGCCGCATCAATCCGACATCGAGCGCCGTAACCGCGCTTTGATTGCCTTCACCTTGCTGACTGGCGCACGTGACAGCGCCATCGCCTCGATGAAATTGAAACATATCGATCATGCCGGCAAAAGCGTGTTTCAAGATGCTCGCGACGTTAAGACCAAATTTAGCAAGACCTTCACCACTTACTTTTTTCCTGTCGGCGAAGAGATTGAACAAATCGTTCAGGATTGGGTGCGCTATCTAAAAGAGGAATTGCTATGGAGCAACGACGATCCGCTGTTTCCCAAAACCCAGGTTGCTGTCGGTGACGAGCGTGTATTCAAAGCCATCGGCCTGGAAAAAGCCCACTGGAGCAACGCGTCGCCGATCCGCACTATTTTCCGCGAGGCATTTGAAGCGGCTGGCTTGCCTTATTTCAACCCGCACAGCTTTCGTAAAACCTTAACCACGTTGGGCCAACAGCGTTGCCAGACACCCGAGGACTTCAAAGCCTGGAGCCAAAATTTGGGCCATGAAGAAGTAATGACAACCCTATACAGTTACGGCCATGTGCAAACCCAACGCCAGGGTGAAATCATTCAGCAACTGAAAACACCGCGCGTAGCGGCCGGCAGCCAAAACCTGGACGATATTGCCAAGGCGATGCTCAAGGTCATGACCGACCAGAAAATGCAAATTCTGAGTGTTTGACCATCAAGGGCTGAATAAACCGAAACAAAATTAGGCTACCCAGCGCTTTATCGGCAAAATAGCCACCTTTTGATAAAAGCAAAACCAAACACGGAACCCCTCATTTCATGGCACAACTCACCCTAGGACAACTGGAACGACATTTGATGAAAGCCGCCGACATCCTGCGCGGCAAAATGGACGCTTCGGAATACAAGGAATACATCTTCGGCATGTTGTTCTTAAAACGCATGTCCGACGTATTCAACGACCGTTACGATCAAATCATCGCCGAACAACTTAAACAGGGCCGCAGTCTGGAACAAGCCCTGCAACGCGCCGAAAGTCCCAGTCTTTACCCCAACGGTTTTGTGCCGAAAACCGCCCGCTGGAGTTACCCGGAGCGCGCGCAAAAAATCGACGGCATGGCCGCACATTTGGCCGACTGGGGGCCAATCGATCAAAACAAGCACCTAGGCCCTATCGAACAATGGCCGGCCAAAGCGTTGGGCGACAAGCTCAATCAGGCGCTGGGCGCACTGGCCGTCAGTAATACCGCCCTGGACGGCGTACTGGGGCACATCGACTTCGAGCGCAAAATCGGCGAGGCCACCATCCCCGACAAGGAGTTGCGCAAGCTGATCGACCATTTCAACGGCTATCGCCTGCTGGATAAGGATTTCCAATTCCCCGACCTGCTCGGCGCGGCCTACGAATTCATGATCAAATTCTTTGCCGACAACGCCGGCAAACGTGGCGGGCAATTCTATACCCCGCGCGACGTGGTCAAGTTGATTACCCGCATTGCCAACCCCAGAGCAGGCATGTCGATCTACGATCCTACTGTGGGGTCGGGCGGTATGCTGATTCAAGCCCGCGACTGGATTGCCATGCACGGCGACAGCCCCGACAACATCGCCTTGTATGGCCAGGAAAACGACGGCGGCGTCTGGGCCATCTGCAAAATGAACCTGTTGATGCACGGCGTACCGTCGGCGGATATTCGCCACGGCGACACGCTGATGAATCCCAAGCACCAACAAGGCGGCGAATTGCGCCGCTTCAATCGGGTGATGGCCAATCCGCCGTTCGCGCAAAACTACGAAGCCGAAGGCATGATCCACGACGAACGCTTCCGCTTCGGCTTTACCCCGGAAACCGGCAAAAAAGCCGATTTGATGTTCGTGCAGCACATGTGGGCGGTATTACAGCAAGATGGCCTGCTGGTCAGCGTTATGCCGCACGGCGTGCTGTTTCGCGGCGGCAAGGAATACGACATTCGCAAGGGCTTTATCGACGCCGACCTGATCGAAGCCGTCATCGGCCTGCCGCAGAATCTGTTTTACGGCACCTCGATACCCGCCTGTTTATTGGTGATGCGCCAAAACGCCGCCGGCAAACCGCAGCCACGGCGCAACCAAGTGTTATTCATCAACGCTGACCGCGAATATTACGAAGGTCGGGCGCAAAATTTTCTATTGCCGGAGCACATCGACAAAATCGCCGCCACTTACGAGCAATGGCGCGAGATTCCCGGCTATGCCGCCATCGTTAGCCTGGACGACATCAAGGCCAACGATTACAACCTCAACATCCGACGCTACGCCGACAATGCTCCGCCGCCGGAAAGCCAGGATGTCCACGCCCATTTGCGCGGTGGCATTCCGGAGCGGGAAATCCGCGCCAAGCAAGCCCTGTTCGATGCTTATGGTTTTGCCTTGCGCGATTACCTGACCAGTATCGAACCCGGCTATTGGGCTTATCCCATCACTATTCAGCAAAAAGCCGACTTACAAATCTGGTTGGAAAACGACCAGGGCGTTCATGCCAAGGAGCAAGCTTTGCAAATTGCTTTGAAGGCTTGGTGGCAACCGGCGCAAACGCAAATTGCCGATTTACCCGGCAATGGCCGCTTGATGGATTTGCATCGCAACCTGCTCGACAGCTTCAATCAACACCTGCTGCCGACCGGCCAATTCGATCAGTACAAGCTGGACGGCATTCTGGTGAGTTGGTGGGATGTGCATCTCAACGACCTGAAAATCCTGCTGGCTGCCAACCAGCCCGACCCGGAAAACCCCAGCAAAACCGTGCCAGCCCCTGAGCAAGCGGCTTGCTATTTGGTCGGGGCGTGGTGGGATGCCTTGCAATCGGCGCTGGAAGAAAGCCAGGACAAGGACAGCAAGGTCAAGGTAGATTTGAAAACCGAAATCCTGGCCGTGAAGCTGACGCCGTTATTGCTGCAACGCTGGCAAAAACTGGAAGCCAAACAGGCGGCGCTGGACAGCGACAAGGAAGCCTTCGAGGCCGGGCCGGAGGATTTCGAGATCGGCGAGGATGACGACCACTACGCCAAGCAACTGGAAGACGAACTCAAAACCTTGAAAGCCCGGCAAAAAGCCATTCTGTACTGTAAAAAGCAGCTCACCGGCAAAGGCAAGGATTCGATAGCCGATTACCGGCAACGCGGCCTGGACACCGCGCCGCTGCAACAGGAACTGGATAAGCTGGATCGTAATTTGTTGACCATTACGCCGCGACTTACCGAATTGGAAAAGCTACTGTCGCCTTATGTCGACATCAAGGCCGGACTCGCCAAAACCAAGAAAATCATCGCCCGTTTGAAGAAAATCCTGTTGACCCGGCTGGAGCGCAAGATTCTCGCGCTGAGTGAAGCGGACGCGCAAGCCTTGTATTTGTCGGTGTTTTTTGACGGCATCGCCAACCAACTCGACCGCGCCCTGCAAAGCCAGCGCCAAGCCGCCATCGCCGAACTGGAAAACTGGTGGGACAAATATAAGGAAACCTATGCGGATATTGCCCGGCGCAAGCAACAAGCGACCGAGCGGTTGGAAGGGTTTTTGAAGGGGTTGGGTTATGAGTGATTGGATAAACCCTTCAATTGATAATGCTTGCCATATTCTTGACAATCTAAGAATACCTGTAAGCGAAACCGAAAGAAATAAACGAAATGGAAACGTCCCTTATTATGGTGCAAATGGTATTCAGGGATATATTGATGACTACATATTCAATGAAAAGTTAATTTTATTAGCAGAGGATGGAGGGAATTTTGAGGATTACTCAATGCGTCCTATCGCTTACCGCATAGATGGTTACTCATGGGTAAATAATCACGCTCATGTATTAAAGGCAAAAATCGATTTCGATATAGATTATATTTTTTATTCTTTACAGCATAAAAACATATTAAAACACATAACAGGTGGAACCCGAGGAAAGTTAAATCAATCTGAGTTGAAGTCTATAACTTTCGAATGCCCATCTAATTTTAAAGAACAAAAAACCATCGCCACCATACTCGACACCATCGACGAAGCCATCGACGCCGCCGAGGCGCAATTAGCCAAACAGGAAAAAATCAAACAAGGCTTGCTGCAAGACCTGCTAACGCGCGGCATCGACGAAACCGGCCAAATCCGTCCGCATTGGGAAGATAAGCCGGATTTGTACAAGAAAACTGAATTAGGCCTAGTACCCTTGAATTGGGAAATCAATCGATTGGAAAATTTAGCCTTAAAAATCCAAGACGGGACTCATTTTTCACCTAAAACAGGAAACGGCCAGTTTCTATACATTACATCCAAAAATATCAAATTCGGCCACATAGATTTAAGCAATGTTGAAACAATTGATGAGGTACAGCATGCGGAAATCTATCGTCGTTGCGATGTTAGAGAGGGCGATTTGTTGCTGACGAAAGACGGCGCGAATACTGGAAACGCAGCAATCAATACGATAAGCGAACAAATCAGCCTGCTCTCAAGTGTTGCGTTTATCCGATTTGATCCCGATAAAGACGCCGCACAATTTCACCTTCAATATTTGCTTTCACAAAACGGCCAAAGAAGGCTAAAAGACTTGATGAGTGGTAACGCCATTACCCGATTAACACTTCAAAAAATCAGAAACTTTGCTGTTCTAAGGCCTACTTTAATTGAGCAAAATACTATTATCGAAATTCTTTCAGCCGCAGATGACGATATTAATATTCTAAGAACTGAAATCAGGAAGCTGGCGCATAAAAAGACTGGCCTGATGCAAGACCTACTCACCGGCCAGCGCCGCGTCACGCAGGAACTGGTCCGGCAAGTCGAAACCCTGACCGGCCCGGCCTAAGTTTATGCCTATCCCCGAGCGCGTTTGGTTGTATCACATCACCCATATCGACAATCTGCCGGGGATCATCCGCGCCGGCAGCTTGCTGGCGCATAACGGTGTCGGGGATGCCTACACCGACATTGCTCATCAAACCATTCAAACCCAGCGCAACCGGCGGCTGGTGCCATGTCCGCCCGGCGGCGCGCTGCATGATTATGTACCGTTTTATTTTTGTCGCCGCTCGCCGATGCTGTGCGCTATTCATAACAATAAAATCGCCGGTTACCAAGGCGGCCAGCAAAGCATTGTCTATCTGGTCAGCGAATTGGCGCGAGTGCAACAGGCTGGTTTGAGTTTTGTGTTCACCGACGGTCACGCCATCATGCAGCTTAGCGAGTTTTGTAACGACGTGGCGGATTTGAACAAAGTCGATTGGCCGCTGATGAAAGCCAAATTATGGAAGGACACTGACGACGACCCGGATCGCAAACGTCGTAGGCAAGCCGAGTTTCTAATGCATCGGTGTTGCCCGTGGTCTTTGATTACCGGCGTTGCGGTATTCGATGATGCCATGAAATTGCGGGTGGAAGACTTGCTGGATAAGCTAAAACCCGAGCATTTACCGCGTGTCAAAGTGCTACGGGATTGGTACTATTAACGCTTATGATTACTTATCGCCACGGAAATTTATTGCAGTCCGACGCCGAAGCCCTGGTCAACACCGTTAATTGTGTCGGTGTGATGGGTAAAGGCATTGCCTTGCAATTTAAACAGGCGTTTCCGGCAAATTTCAGCGCCTATCAAAAAGCCTGTAAAGCCGAAGCGGTGCAACCGGGCAAACTGCTGGTGGTCGATACCGGAAACATGATCAACCCGCGTTGGATTATCAATTTCCCGACCAAAACCCATTGGCGCGCGCCGTCGCAAATCGGTTACATCGAACAAGGCTTGGCGGATTTGGTTCGAGTGATTCGGGAATATCATATTCAATCCATTGCGCTGCCGCCGCTCGGTTGCGGTAACGGCGGCCTGGATTGGCAGCAGGTGCAACCCCTTATTGAAACAGCTTTGGCCAATTTGTCCGATGTCGAGGTGCTGATTTATCCGCCACAGCCAGCGCCGGACGCCGACAGCATGCCGGTGGCTACCCAAACGCCACAAATGACCCGTGCCCGCGCCTTGTTCATCAAGCTGATCGAGCAATATAGTTTGCCGGGCTACCGTTTGAGTTTGCTGGAAATTCAAAAGCTCAGTTATTTTTTGCAGATGGCTGGCGAGCCATTGAAATTGGATTTCAAAGCTCACATCTATGGCCCGTACGCGGAAAATCTCAATCATGTGTTGCAACGCATCGAAGGGCATTTCATTCGTGGTTACGGCGATCGCAGCAAGGATGCCGAGATTCATCTACAGCCGGACGCTGTTGCGTTGGCTGATGAGTTTTTACAGGGTGATGCTGATGCCGGCCAACGTTTAGCGCGCATCAAAGCCTTGATCGAAGGCTTTGAAACGCCCTACGGCATGGAACTGTTGGCAACCGTGCATTGGGTGCAACAGGAAAATCCCGCTGCCAACGATGCCGACATCGTGCGCCAGGTGCATCAATGGAGCCGCCGCAAACAGGCATTGATGCGCGATAGTCATATCTTGAAAGCCTTGTCGCGCTTACGCGCCGAAGGCTGGATCAACTTACCGGAAACTAATACGGCGTAGCCTGATGGATCACAACGAAGACAGTGAAGTCGAACAACCGTTTATCGCCCAATTACTGGCCCAGTCTGGTCAGCTATGGCGGCATGTTCATGGCAGCAAGGACAGCGTAGGCGAGCAAGGGCGAGAGCATTGGCGGGAGGTGTTATTAAAACCGCGTTTGTTGGAGGCTTTAAAGCGCATCAACCGCGATGCCAGCGGCAAGCCTTGGCTGGACGATAGCCGACTCAATCAAGCGTTTAAGGATTTGGACCGGCTCAGCGCCGCGACCGGCCATGGCTTGATGGAGAAAAATCAGGCGGCTACCCGCTTGCTAATGGAAGGCACAACGGTTGAAGGCTTACCCGGCTGGAACGAAGGTCGCAAGCAGCGCATTCAATTCATCGATTGGCACACGCCGGCAAACAACGAGTTTTTAATCATCAATCAGTTCCGCGTCGATGAACCGGACGGCCAGCACAAGAAATTTATCCTGCCGGATATTGTGCTGTTCGTGAACGGCATTCCCTTGGTGGTGATCGAGTGCAAAAGCCCGGCTACCACCAACCCTATTGAAGAAGGCATCGAGCAATTGCTGCGTTATTCGAATCAACGCGATTGGGTTGATGCCCGAGAAGGCAACGAAAAGCTGTTTCATTATGCGCAATTACTGATCGCCAGCGATTACGACGATGCGCGTCTGGCCTGCCCCGGTGCATTATTCGAGCATTATCTGCCGTGGAAGGATTGTTGGCCGACTACGATAGAAAATTTCGCAGCACAATTGGGCAAAACCAAGTTATCGCAACAGCAAATTCTAATCGAAGGCGTGTTACGCCCCGAGCGTTTGCTGGACATTCTGCAAAATTTCGTCATTTTCATGCAGGTGGACGGGCGCACCGAGAAGATTGCGCCGCGTTATCAGCAATATCGTGCGGTGCTGAAAGCCATGCAGCGTCTTGAAAGTAAGCCGACACGTCTTCAGGATGGCGAATTCGACCGCCGGGGTGGGGTGATCTTTCATACCCAGGGTTCGGGTAAAAGTTTGACGATGGTGTTCTTGGTGCGGCGCATGCGCAATCATGTGGATTTGCGCCATTTCAAGGTGGTATTCGTCACCGACCGCACTGACTTGCAGGATCAATTATCAGCCACAGCCGAACTAACCGGGGACGGCGTTAATATCGTCGAGCGCGTGCGCGAATTACCGGCGGTTTTACGCAAGCCGGGGCCGGGTTTGGTATTTGCGATGCTGCAAAAATATCGTCCGCCGGATGAGGAAAATGGCGATGACGAGGCGCTGGACGGCATCGGCGAGTTGAATGCGTCAGAATCGATTTTATTGATCGTTGATGAAGCCCATCGCGGCCATGCCAAAAACCTGCATGCCAATTTGATGATCGCGTTGCCGAATGCGGCGAAACTGGGTTTTACCGGCACGCCCATCGTTATCGGCAAGAAAAAACGCACGGCGGAAATATTCGGCGACTTTATCGACCAATACACGCTCAGGGATGCGCAAGCGGATGGCGCGATTTTGCCGATTTTGTACGAGTTTCGTAACGCCAGGGGTGAAATCAAGGACGGCAAAACCGCCGATGAAATCTTCGAGGATGTATTTGCCAAAAAAACGCTCGCGGAACGGCAAGCAATACAGAAAAAATATGCCAGCAGCCGGGCTTTGCTGGAAAGTATCGAGTTAATTAAAGCCAAGGCTCGCGATGTGATGCGGCATTATATCGAGGTGGTGCTGCCCAACCACTTCAAGGCGCAATTGACGGCAACCAGCCGTTTGGCGGTGATGCGTTATTACGATGCTTTGCGCGAGGCGCGGGATTACTGGCTGAAGAAGATCGAGCAATTGCCGGAGTCTATGCAGAATCTGCCGGATGAAACGCTGGACACCTTGGACGATGAGCAACGGTTTCTGGTGGAGGCTTGGCCGTTGCGCGAATTGATCGCCCAATTGGAATTTGCGCCGGTGTTTTCCGCTGCACATAACGATGATCCAGCACTGGCCGAGTGGAGCGATAAAAGCAAAATCGAACGACGCATTACCCGATTTAAAAAACCCTTCAGCCACAAAGACCCGGACAAAGCCGACCCTCTGGCATTTTTGATCGTCAAAAATATGCTGCTGGTTGGGTTCGATGCGCCAAACGAACAGGTGCTGTATATCGACCGACGTCTGAAAGAAGACGAACTACTGCAAGCGATTGCCCGCGTCAACCGTACCCGTAGCGGCAAGAACGTCGGTTATGTGGTGGATTATGTCGGCATCGGCGGCTATCTGGCCGAGGCCTTGAGCGCCTACGCCAAGGATGACATCAGCGGCGCGTTTCGTTCCGCCAAGCAGGAGTTGCTGGATTTGCGCGACCGCCACGCGCGGATTATCAATTTATTCAAAGAATGGGGCATTGCCGATTTGAATGACACCGAAGCGGCGGCCGAAGCATTAAGGCCACTGGACAGGCGAGGTAAGTTTGCTGTTGCCTATCAGCAGTTTTTGAAAACCTTCGGCAATCTGGAGCACCGCCCGGAAGCCCGTCCCTACGCTAAGGACGCGAAGACGCTGGGGTTTATCGCCGCTCGCGCCCGAAATAAATTCGGCGACAGCAAGCTAAACATTGCCGGGGTTGGCGACAAGGTGCGCGCGATTATCGACGAGTATGTCATCAATAAATCTATTGAATCGGGGATTGCTCCTGTTGATTTGCTGGATGGCGAATTTAAAAAACAGGTGAAGCGACAACGTTCGGATCGCAGCGCCGCCGAAATGATGGCCCATGCCGCGCGGCACTATATCCAGCAGAAAAAACAGCAAAAGCCGGAAGATTACATCAAGCTAAGCAAGCATCTTGAAGCCATCCTGAATAAATTCAGCCAAGACGCTAAGGAACTGCGCAAAGCCTTGGAAGAGTTCATCAAAAACATGGAACGGCATGAGGAAGAGAACGACACCGGTTTGAACGGTCAGACCCAATTACCTTTTTATGTCTTGCTGGCCGAACAAATTCAGGCAGTGGGCGGCGATTTAAGCGATGACATGAAAAAAAGTCTGATCGATTTGGCCGCTGAAGCGGTGGAGCAAATCAGCCAGCAAATCGGTAGCGTCAACTTCTGGAGCGATACGCATAAGCAAAGCGTGCTGCGCGGTCGGTTGATTGAGCTGTTGGACTACAGCAATATTTTTGAATTTGATGCTATCGAAGCAACGGTTGATCGAATGCTGGACCTGGCCCGGCATCTTCACACTCGATTGGTGGCGGATTGAGATGGCAGTTTATCAAGCCGACGATTTAAGGTTTACCGTGCAAATCAGTGCCAAGCGTAAGTCGTTGGGTATTACCGTGGATCGCGATGGATCGTTGTTATTGCATACGCCACTGAATGTTGTTGACGCGGACATCGAAGAATTTATCAATGAAAAGCGCTTATGGATTTATACCAAGCTTGCCGCCAAGGAGTTTTTAAACGAACAAGCCCATCCGGAAAGGCAATTCATTGATGGCGAGGGATTTTGTTATTTGGGGCGCGTCTATCGCTTGGCACTGATCGATAGCCGTATTCAAACGGTGATTTTTAAATCCGGTCGATTTTATCTAGCAAAAGGCCGACAGGATTCCGCAAGAGACTTATTCATCGATTGGTATAAACAAAAGGCTTTGCAGCGTCTACCTGCTTTGGTGTCTGAGTTTACATCGCGCCTTGGGGTTAAGGCGAGTGGGCTAAGGGTAATTGAATTAGGCAATCGCTGGGGATCGTGTTCCGACAATGGCGTGCTTAACTTTCATTGGAAGGTCATGCAATTACCTCAAAAGCTGTTGCGCTATATCGTTGCCCATGAAGCGGCGCATTTAGTGGAAAAACATCACTCGCCGGAGTTTTGGCAAGTTGTTGAGAGGTTGCTGCCGAATTACCTTGAATTACGGAAGGCATTGCAGGTTGATGCGTTGAGGTATGCTCGCGTGTTCTGACAAGTGAGGACATCGCGTTGTGTCTTTACTATCCGAAATGGAGAAGATGTTTCCATCTATTGAGAAATTTCGTACAATCGTAAGCTTATGAAAAAACGCATAATGCAAATCAATACAAAAAATAACTTACCTATATGACAGCTCTTTTTTCTGGCACCCACAAAGATATTCTGCAGAAGTGTGCCAAGGAATGGCTGCATTCCCCCGAAGGGCACGCGAGCATGATGAAAGCCCTGCAAGAAGCAAAAGAGACCACCACTAAACTACAAGAAGAACGTAGAGTGGATTCTAAGTCGCTACAAGAACCATTTTCTGTATAAAGTTCTCCCGCATGGCTAAACCGTGCGAAGTTATCGCTTATTCATTCCAACAACTGATTGAGCTTTTTTCGGTTACATCAGGCGCACAGATTTGTGAAGTCGAAGCCAAGCTTCATTCCGTTTACTTTCAAGAATATTTCAATTTCATTGGTGCCCAAACTATCGTGGTTGAACATGAATATGTTGACCATGATTATTTGGAGGATTATGCCGAATACTACGTTCGTTGTTTTAAAGACTACAGACGAAAATGTCGGAGGCTACATTTTTTTAAAATCGCATTTTCAGGCGCGGAATTCGAAAACTGCCTGCTGAAAAACCCCGACTCAATAACCTCAGACCTACTTCAAGAGAACTATCTAGGATTTATTGTTCTCAAGCCTCTGCCGAGAACCATAATTGGTCGCACTTGTTTAATTACTTATCCAACTGAAAACAGGCGATATTTTCCAGCTACAAGGAGTTATAGCGCTAATTTATTTGGTTTAAATCTCAAGGTTCCTAATAGCCTAGCCTTTCAAGAGCAAGATTCAGTTGTTGCTGCTTGTGCGACAAGTGCGTTATGGTCCATTTTTCAAGCTACCGGTCAGATTTTCCAACATCCAATCCCATCGCCTTCGGCTATTACGAAAAACGCCACAGAAATACTTACCAAAGATCAGAGAGCGTTTCCATCTCCTGGGCTAACTTCAATTGAAATGGCACACGCAATAAAAAGCGTGGGATTGGAGCCTTATCTTGTCAACGCTGCGGATCATTATCTGTTAAAAGCCACGCTTTATAGCTATTTGCGAGCAGGCATTCCAATGATGTTTGGCTTTTATTTAGTAGATGTAAGTGGTGCGTTGCCTTCAGTAATAGGAAAACACGCAGTTGCGATTACTGGATATAGCCAAGGATTAACCGAAGCAAGCCCTTTTCAAGGCTCGGGATTTAAGCTAAGAGCAACGCGTATAGATAAAATTTATGTTCACGACGATCAAGTTGGCCCTTTTTCCCGGATGGTATTCGATACTCAGACAATTGAATTACCTGGTGAAGCTGCGAAAGACTCTATACTGACTTCATGGCGGGGCGATGATGGAGTCATTGGAGGTAAGCGAGCCATTTCCGATATTTTGCTAATCCCTGTCTATCATAAGATTAGAATCCCTTTTGGCCGGATTCACGATTTGATTTATGAGTTTGATTATCTTCTAAAAAATTTAGTCTCATCTATTTTTCCAGATGACGTCGAAAATTCGCGTCAACTCGAATGGGATATTTATCTTATTTCGGTAAATGATCTAAAAGCAGACATCCGTCACCTTGATCACTTAACCGATCAGATACGTACGGACGTGCTATTTAAAAGCTTTCCTCGCTTTTTATGGCGAGCCTCGCTATTTTCTGAATCAAATTTGTTGCTTGATTTGATTTTCGATGCCACAGACCTTGAGCAAGGTGCATTTTTTATTCAAGCAGTTGAATACGACTCCCAACTTTCTGAAACACTGAGAACCTTATGCGGATTAGAAGGTATCGAAAACTATTGCCGACAAAGTCAGGCATGGGCTGTTTTTGATTGGTTCAGAAGTAACGCTGGCACTCCTTCAGCGACATAACGCTGCTGTCCAAAATTAGGCGTAAATTTAGGCGCACATACCAAACAAACCTACTCAAAACCACTCGACTCCAAACAACTTGAAACTATTGATATATAAGGAATATACTGTAGTTTCACGTTGTTTCAATTCGTCTAGTAAGCACTCGTAACGCGAAGGTCGGAGGTTCGATTCCTATTGCCGGCACCCTTTATGTGCTAGATAGATAAAGCTTTACAACTGTGTTGCCCGTCGGTCATCGAGCTGACACAACATAATCGCAGCAAGGCGCAAATTCAGGTGCAGTGCTGCTTTACTTCGCTCACTAAGGTGGCGAATGAACCAACATAATTTTCCTTAGTAATTTCTTTTTCTGTTATCGGAGGTGTGTGATGGCACACATCAGACCTTTAGCAAACGAAATCCAACTTTGAATACCTTAATGACCAAGCCTTTAGAGAATCAACCTGTGCTCGAAGTCATCATTGAGGTTCCTCTCGGCAGTTTTTTGAAGCGGGGTTCTTCTGGTCAGTTGGACTTTATCTCGCCCCTGCCTTGTCCGTTCAACTATGGCTCCGTTCCTGCTTTGATGGGGTTGGACGGTGACTTTCTGGATGCCGTGGTGTTGGGATCTCGCCTG
>SXGT01327230.1_pt1 | contig 17264 bp, 9 predicted proteins | sample 3176221 | NCBI WGS metagenome assembly SXGT01 (sample SAMN11356862, study PRJNA531348) | freshwater metagenome | isolation source: freshwater sample F1-120 | place: China: Fuxian Lake, Yuxi | collected 2017-12-25 | reverse complement strand
CGAGGACCTGTTCTACCGGCTCAACGTGGTCCCGATTCGCATGCCCGGGCTCCGCGACCGCAAGTCCGACATCCCCGCGCTCTGCGAACACATCATCCTGAAGTTCAACGAGCGCCTTCGCCGGTCGGTGCGTGGGCTCTCGCGGGACGCGCTCGACGCGTTCCAGGTCTACGATTGGCCCGGCAACATCCGCGAGCTCGAGAACGTCCTCGAGCGGATGATCCTGTTCGCCACGGGCGAGACCCTGACCGGCGCGGACGTCCCGGCCGAGCTCCGCACAGGCACCGGAGATGTGGCCCGCGCCGAGCGACTCACCGAGCCCGAGCTCCCTGGAGCCCCCGCCGAGTCCAGAAGTGGGGCCTGGGGGGCTTCGCCAGAGCTCCCGCTACCAGACGCCGTCGGCCCCTTGAAGGAGCTCGTGCGCGAGACCACCACCAAGGTGGAGAAGCAGGTGATCATGGCTGCGCTCGCCAAGACCAACGGCAACGTCACGCGCGCCGCCGATCTCCTCGAGATCAGCCGGAAGAGCCTGCAGAACAAGATGAAGGAGTACGGGCTCCGCGACTCTAGCGAGCCTGACGACGAAGAGTAGCGCCGCGCGCTTTCATGCACGCGTCGCTCGGCCGGGCGGCGCCACGAGAGCGCCAGCGGGCTAGCCCGACGCTCGGGCAGCTCCGCGCCAGCGACGGGCCGAGCTCAGCGGCGCCGGCGGATCCCGAACGCAGCGACCAGCGCCAGCACCAGCCAAGCCACCGGCGGGACTTCCCGGCGGGGCCCGGCGGCCTTGCAGCCGCAGCCATCGTAGGCGTCGATCCCGGCGGTGGGCTTGGTGGTGGTCTGAGTGTCGGCGCTACCGGTCGTATCCTCCTCGCTGCTCGTGTCCTCGGTGACGGCCACATCGCCACCGCCGCTGTCGGGCGCCACGTCCTCGCCCGCGTCGTCGGGTGGCATTGACCACCCGCTGAGCAGGACCACATGGCTGGCCGGCTCGCACGCCGGATCGGCGATCGTCAGCGTGGCTTTCCGCTTCCCGGGCGAGTCCACGGGATCGAAGAGCAGCTCGACCTCGGTCGACGTACTTGCCGCGACCTTGACCTCCGCAGAACCCGCCAACGCGAACTCTGCGGCCGCTCCGCCTTCGATGCTGAGCGTCGCCGTGATCTCCGCGTCCGAGTCATTGGTCAACGTGACCTTCGCGGTCGAGGTGCTCGTCCACGGCGTATCGTCGAAGGCCACCTCGTCAACCGAGACGGTGAGGCAGCGCCCGCCGCGGCAGCGCAGCGGTAGCGTGAGGATGCCGTCCACCGCGTTCGCGTCACCGTCCGCTTCGACGATCAGCCCGGCTTCGAACGCTCCGGCCGTTGGCGGCGTACACCAGACCGGGAACTCCGTTGAGGCCCCCGGGAGCAGAGCGAGGCTGGTGAGCTCGGGGGCATCGCAGTCCGGGCCACCCTCGGGCTTCTTCAGTGAGAAGGCCGTGCCCGTGAGCGACGTCGGGACCGGCTCGTACCCCGCGACTTCGGCGCCCTCGTTGGTGACGGTTACGACGATGCACGCGCTGGCGCCGGGCCCGACGGTGCCGAGGTCGGCCGGGCTGGGCGCGAAGTAGACCTCGGGCGCGCTCGTGCCCTCGAGCGGGATTACATGAGAGGGGCTCGTGTGGCTGTCTGAGGTGAACTCCAGGTTACCGCGGTACGTGCCGGCCTCCAACGGCCCGAACGTCACAGCGACCGTCCGGCTGGAGCCGACGGCCCAGCTGGCCTCTTCTGGGGCGCCGCCGATGGAGAACACCTGGGCGGCGACCTCGGGCGCGAGCGTGGAGAAAGTGGTCTCGCCGGCGGCCCGGAACTGTCCGCCGGTGATGCGGAACCGCTGCTCCGCGCTCCCTGTCAGCGTCGCGGGGGCCCCGCCGGTGTTCGTCATCGTGACGAGTTCGGTGTCGAACGCCCCGACGGGCGTGCCGTGCCAGGTGAGCGTGGTGGGCGCGTGGTCCAACCGAGGTCCGGTCGCGCACCGCAGCGCGATGGGCGGAGCGTCTTCTCCGGGCACATCGAACTGAAGCGTGTCTTGATGGAGCCCCGGCTCGGTCGGCTTGCACGTCACCTTGAAGCTGTACGTGCCGCCGGCCGGAACGGGCCCCGGGGCGCCTTGGACCAGCGCGAAGTTCACGCCCGCGCCGAGCACGACGCTGTTGAGCGGCAGCGGGGCGCACCCGGTGTTTCGGATGGTGAACTCCTTGGTAAACGATGACCCCACCGCCAGCGCCGGGAAGTCGTAGCGGTTGAGCTCGGCCTCGCCGCCTGGCGACACCTCGAAGCCGCCAGCGGTCCCGAGGTGTATCGGACACTCGGTGACCGGGCCGTTCGCGCCGTTGTGCGTGATGCGGATCACTCCGTCGGAGCACCCGAGCGTGGGCTGAGCCCAGGCGAGCGTGACTTCGACATTGGTGTCGGGGCCCACCGGGAGCCCGTCGTCGCAAGCGCTCGTGCCCAAGGTGCACGTGAGCACGTCGAGCCCCGCGTCCACGGATTCGACCTGGAGGAACTGGTCGCCCGAGTTGTCCAGAGTCAGCGTCGCGGCCCCGGACGTCTGGTTCTTCTTCAGCTGAATCGTGGCCGGGCATCCCAGGACCGCGAGCGTGGGCACGCCCTTGGCCATCGGGTTGCCCTTGCTCGAGACCCATAGGGTGTCGCCGCCGCCTTGGTCGACGAAGACCAGCTGTCCCGCGTTGTCCCCAGCGGACGCGGCTGTGGTGGTGACCGCGAAGGCGTGACCAAGCGGGCCGCGGCGCCCCGCGCTTCCGTTGGGATACGCCCACAGCGGCTCGAAGAGCCCCGACCGCCCAACGCTCTCGAGCGCGAGGCCGACCGGCGTGAGTACGGTGACGTCGTCGCGAATCCTATCGAACAAGGCGAGGCCCGGAGAGTACGCCAGCAGCCCGGCCGCACCCGGCCGATGGAGCTCGTCGTCCTTGTCCAGGTTCAGAATCCCGGTCCCGCCGCCGAAGGCCGCGTCTCGCGCGCCGTTCGCTTTGACCACGAGGACCTGAGCGCGTCCCACGTCCAGCACTGCGTAGCTGTCGTTTGCCGGGCTCGCCAGGTCCATCAACCCGTCCGAGACCCCGCCGGGGAAGGCCGCCAGGAGCGAGATCCGCCCGCCGTCGCCGAACGATGAGTCCAGCCCACCCGTCTCCGTCATCGCGAGGAGCTCGGCCGCCTTTGCGTCGAGCACCACGATCGAGAGGGGATTGCCCGAGGCGCCCTGGCCTCGCGGCGCGATGTCCACCGGTCGCGTCACGGCGCCCACGGCTGCGTCTACATCGAGGACGCCGCCGCTAGGGTGGGAGCGGGCGATGCCGCCGTCGTGCGTCATCAGCACGATCTGGCCTGCCCCTGGCGCCAACACGCCCAGCAGCCCCGTGGCCGATGACAACGACCGCACCCTCACACCGAAGTCTCCGCGCAGCGCGCCGGGGATCCCAGCGTCGGAAGCGAGCGCCGCGAGATCGACTTCGCCGTCAGACCCCCAAGCGCTCAGGCGGACGGCCTTGCCTGCGCTGCCCGGGTGCACGAAGAGCAGTCGCTGCTCGCTCAGCGAAGCGGCCACGAGACCGCCAGTACAGAGCTCGCTCAACCCACCGTCCAGGACGTCTACAGATGTGAAGGCCGGCTCGCCTGGCGTGAGCAGGTCCGCGGTACCGTCGAAGCCGTCCGGGGGCGAATATCCGAGGCCGGCCACGATCGGCAGGACGGGCGCCTCCGTGTCGTTCGAGTCGAACGCGATCGACGCGCCACCGACGCGCTTTCCTGCGCCGAGCGTCCCGTCGAACGTGACCACGAGGGTCCGCGTCTCGCCGGCGGCGAGGACCGTGCTGACCGTCCCGCTGTTCGTCTTCCACTTCCACTCGAAGCCGTCCGCGCTCCCGCCGGCGAAACCGAGCGAATCGATCACCAGCGGCGCCGACCCGACGTTCTCTACGACAACGTCCTGACTGGACGTCTGACGACACAGGTTGAGGCTGTGCGGTTCGAGCGCGAGGCGTGCGCCGCTGCTGCCCTCGAGCGCCACCTCGATCCCGTCGCTGGCCGGGTCGTCGGTCGAGATCGTCAGAACGTCGCGGTACGAGCCTGCAGCCTTCGGGGCAAAGCCGACCGGCACGGCTACGCTCTCGCCCGCGGCGATCGCGAAGTTGGGTGTAGCAGGGCTCGCGCTGAATCCCGCCTTGGCCTCAGCCCCTCCGATGAACAGCCCCTTTACAGTCACTGCTGCGGACCCGGTATTCGTGAACGTCAAGGTCTGAGCCACCGGAGCGCTGCTGGCTCCGAACGCCACACGCCGCGGAGAGACATCCAGCAACGGCGGCGTATTACAGACCAAGCCCAGCCGAATCGTGCCCGCGCTGGAGACGATCGTGAGGTCCCCGACGTAGACGCCGCGCTGCTTCGGCGCGCACGCGACTTGGAGGCTCGAGGTTGCCTGACCCGCCGGTACGGTGAGGGGAAGCGCCTCGAGGCCGCCGAGCACGAAGGCCTCTCTAGCTCCGTCGAGCGAGTAGCCGAGGAGGTGCACGTCCGCCGCGGGGCCCGCGGCGAGGCGAATCGAACGAGCTTCGGCCGAGCCGACGGGGACGCTCCGGAACGTCAAATGCCGGCTCGGTGGGTCGACGAGAATGAGGCGCGCCCCAGACGAACCCCGCAGCGCAATCTGCTGGTTGCCCGCCTCCACGCCGGCGCTTGTGGACACGGTATAGGCCCCATCGAAGCTGCCTGCCGCGATCGGCGCGAACGTGACGGTGAGCACGCGGGTCTCGCCCGGCGCCAGCGTCTTGGCCCCCAGGCTCGAGACTGCGAAGGCGTCGCTCACCCCCGTGAGCACTGCCGAGATCGCTGCCGGCACGGACGCGCTGGTGTTCCGAATGGTCACGGTCCGGGAAGCCTGCTGACCGGCCGCCACGTCCCCGAAGTCGAGGTGAGTCGGAGCCACGACCAGATGCGCGCCAGCTCGGCCGCTCAGAGTGACCTCGAGCAGCCCGCCATCGTACGGAATCGTGAGCGTGTCCTCGAACTCGCCGATCGACTGGGGCGTGAAGCGGATCGCCACGGGTCGCGTGGCCCCAACGGGCACTGACGAGGTGTCCACGGGGACAATGGTGAACGCGCCGACCTGCTTCAGCGCTGGCGCCCCAAGCTGAATCGCCTGCGATCCCGTGTTCTGGACGAGGGCCGCGCGCTCGGCGCTCTCGCCCACGGCGACCAGCCCGAAGTCGAGTGCGGCGGATGCCACGGCCGCTGCGATACCGGCACGCCCGCCGAGGGACACCACGACCGGCCCGCCTCCGGCGCGCTCTACCACCAGCTCACCAGCCGCAGGACCGAGCCCCGCAGGCGTGAACGAGACGAAGGTGGGCACCGAGTCACCGGCTCGCAGAGTGCCGGCGAACGGCGTGGCGGCGAACGGTCCGCCCGCGGTCGAGGCGACACTCGTGATGGTGACGTCGCCGCCAACGGCGCTGAGCACTACGGCACGAGTGACGGTGCTGCCGACGGCGGCCCCGCCGAAGTCGACGGCCAGGGGGTCTGCGACCAGCGCGGCGCCACCGACGCAGCGAACCGGGACGACCAGGCCGGGCGTGCCAGTCGCGGTGGTCACGATCGTGAGTGAAGCGGTGACGACACCGGGCGCCGTAGGGGCGCACCCGACCTCGACGGCCACCGGGGTGAGCGCATCGCTGGGGAGCGCGGGAGCTGACGCGATGCTCACGGCGGCGCTCCCTGTGAGCGTCGCGGCGACCACCTGGCCCGTGCCGCTGACGTAGACCGTACGATACGCCTTGGATCCGACCGGAACCGACGTGAAGTCGATTGTCGAGGGGGCCGCGGTCAACGCCGCCCCCGCCGTGACGGAGACGGGCACCGCCACCGGGCCGGCGCCGGTGTGGGCGATCTCGACCTGGGCGCTTGTGACGCCATCGGTCCCCGGGGTGGCGAGGACCGTGAACTCGAGGGCCTTCGCGCCGGGCTCGAGCGTGTGGATTCCGGTGGCCCCGACCAGCGTAAACGCGGGGTGGTTGCTGGTGACCGATGTCACAGTCAACGCTTGGCTGCCGCCGTTCCGCAGCCTGAGCGTGCCGCAATGTTGGGTCTCGCCCGGTGCACCGCCTTCGCAGGCGATCGCCGAGGGGATGACGTCCAGCGTAGCCGAGTTCCTACCGCGTAGGGCGGTTACGAGCGCGGCGCTCCCGTCCGTGGGTGCCAGCGTGAGCGAGCCATCGAAGGTGCCGGCCGAGGGCGGCGAGAAGCGCAGCGTGATGGCCTGGGCAGCCGTGTTGGGCTTGAAGATCAACGAGGCAAACGGCGACGCCACCGAGAAGCCGGGCCCCTGGACCTGCGGCGTCGCGATTGTGACCGCTTCGGCGCCCGCGTTGCGGACGAAGAAGGTCCGCTCGGACGGCGCGGCGGTTGACGCCGCTCCGAAGTCCACGACGGCGGCGGCCGGCTCGATGACGAGGTCGGGACCGGTGCTCCCGAACAGGTCGACCATGTGGGGCGTGGCGTCGAAGCCGGCGTCGTTCGTGGTGATGCGGAGGGATCCCACAAAGACTCCGATGGTCGCCGGGGCGAAGACCGCTCCAAGGTCACGGGTCTCGCCGGGCGGGACCACGAGCTGGGAGCCACCGCCGGCAAGGCGGAAGGCGGGCGGGTCGAACAACGCCGTGACCACCAGGTCGACCTTTCCCTTGTTGTCTATGGCGATGGGGCGCGGGGCGCTCACGGTTCCTACGGGCACTACGCCGAAGTCGAGGCTTGCGGGGAGGTCAACGACCACGGCCTTGGGCGTGGCGACGAAGGGCTCGCCGGACTCGGTACCTACGAGGATGGCGCGGCGCTCGTAGTCGAGCACTGCGAAGCCGGATCCCACTGAGGCGACCGAGTTGATGGGCGAGACCTCGCCGAACGTCGTGGCCAAGACCACCTTGCCGTCCGCTCCGAAGCTGGGATCTAGGCCGAGCAGCGGCGTGAGGTGCCGGGTGACGGTGCCGTTCGTGGGGTCGTGGTAGAGAAACTTCGCGCCGCCTGTTGGCGCGAACGACCCCGAGTAGCTCGCCACCACGTTCTTGGCCGGCTCAGCGGACTGCGCGCCCGCTACGCTCAGCGAGAAGATCGCCTTGGTCGTGGGGTCCGGCACCACCACGGCGACGTCGCTCAGTCCCACGGAGTCGCCGACGCCGGTCGCCAGGAATTGCCAGACCCCCGGGTTCCCATTGGGGAAGGGGTTGCCGTAGGACGTGTCCACGGCTCCGAGGCGGTTGGTGAAGACCAACGTGTGTGTGCTGAGCTCCGAGATGACGAACGCGCCGCCCGCTTTTGGTACCTGTCCGAAGGCGAGGCCGACCGTGGCGCCGGCGCTGTTGAACGGGAAGCCCGTGGGGGCGGAGAGCAGGCCGCCGGCGCCGATGTACCCATGCGGCGAGCCGTCCGGTCGAATCGTCACGATGCGCCGCCCGGGGCGGTCGAGGAGGGCGAACCCGCCGTCAACCAGCTCGGCCAGGCCGTCCAACGTGGACGTGACTTGCGGGAACGCGGCGCGAAGGTCGATGACGCCTCCCGAGCCGAAGGTGGGATCCGGCTGGCCGCCGGCCGTGGTCACCAGGATGTGATCGCCGTTGGCCGTAGTGACCGCGAACCCCCCCGTGCTGAGATGGACGAACGCCCGCGGTTCGATGGACCCGGTGAAACCGCCCCCATCGGACGCCATGAGCTCGAGTGACCCGTCGAACCCGGCAGGGAACCGGGTGCCGTTGCCCGCGATGGCGTGCAAGACGATCGGTGGCTCGGCATCAGCGTCGTGCGTGATGATCACGAGCGCCGCTCTTGTGGACGGAGCGGTTGAGGGCAGGCCGGTGGCGCGCAACGTCAGGGTGGTGGACGCCTGAGGGGGGAGGACACTCACGAACGTGCTGGTGTCCAGCTTGAACCCGCCGCCGCTCACCAGCTCCGGGGGGTCGAGAGTCAGGGGAGTGTGGCCGGAGTTCGTTACGGTGAGGGTCCGGAGGACGCTGGAGCCCTCAGCGACTGCGCCGAAGTTGAACCCGGACGGGACCGTGGTGACCCTGGCGGTTGTGGTGGCTGTGACCGGGATCTTGCGAACGCCTTGGTTGGGCTCGTTCGACAGGATCGAGAGCTCGCCCTTGAACGAGCCCGGCTCTTGAGTGTCGAGCTTCACCTGGAATGTGTAGCTCTGGCCCGGTGGGAGCACCTTCGCCGGGACTACGCCCGGGCTGAGAGCGAGGCTCCCGTTCGGCGTGGCCAGCTGCACTCCAGTGACGTTGACGTCCTGCGAGCCCGTGCTGGTGAGCGTGACGCTGCGCGTATGGACGCCGGTCGGGACGCCCACGAAGTCCACGCTGGTGGGCGTGATGTGCAGACGTGGGCCCGAGTGGCCGACGAGCGTCACGGTCATCGTGGCGCAGCTATTGCCCGTGAGGCGCAAGAGGCCCTTCGAGGCGCCGCTCTGTTTCGGGGAGAAGGTGACGTCGTAGGTGACGGACTCGTACGGGGCCAGGTAGACCGGGGGCTCCGTGGGCTTGATCGGCAGGTCGGTGAAGGTGCCACCAGGCGTGCTGATCGGCGAGACGCTCGAGTCGGTGAGCACCAGAGTGGCGCCTCCCAGGTTCGTGATCTTGAGCGGCCGGCTGCGACTGCCTTGCGAGACCGCGCCGAAGTCGAGCGTGATCGGCGATAGGTCGACGAGCGCGCACGCCTCCCAATACGTGCCGAGCGCGTTGATCACGAAGCCGCGTCTCTCGAGGACGTCGTGGCAGGTGAAGCCGCCGGCCGGAAGCGGCGCGCACTCCACGTTGCTGACGGCGAGCCCATAGCTCTGGAGCGAGACGTGGCCCGCCTTGGCGGGCTGACCCGGGGCGGCGAGCGTGAAGGACGGGACAGGTGTGAACACGACCGGCGCGCCCACCACGTCGTTCGGCTCGGGCGCATACCACTCCAGCGTGCCCTCCTCGTCGTCGACCAGCTGGAACCCGCCGTCCGCAGAGGCGAAGAGGGTCCACGGGGCCGTGCCGATGGCGGGCGCCGGGGGGATGAGCGTGCCGATCGGCGAGCGCACCGTGATCGTGCCGGTGCGGTCGTAGTCCACGAACTCCCTTCGCGTGAAGTGCTCGTTGTAGATCCGGACGCCGTTCGGATGGGCCCACAGGTAGCCGGGGTTCGCGATCAGGGTGCCACCGGCCGGCGCATAGAGGTCCAGCACGCCGGGCTTGCCGCCGCCGGCCGTGGCCTTGACGTTGCCACCCCAGCTCTCGTCGAGTTTTCCCGCCGTGGAATCGAGGAAGACGACGGTCGGCGACGTAGAGACGCCCAAGAAGGCCAGTGTGCGGCCGTCGGTGCTCGCGAACCGATCCGCGTAGATGTTCGGGGGCAGATCCACCTGGCGAGCCGTGGTCTTCGGCTTGGCCCCTGGCTCGAACGCACCGGGCTGCAGGAGGTGGACGGTGGTGGTGGTGCTGTTGCTGCTGCTGAGCTCCAGCAACGCCACCCCACCCGTGGCCAACGGCTCGATGTGGCACGACCACAGCGCGTCGGCCTTGAGCGCCACGAGGCCGAGCAGTCGCGCCGGCTGCGCCTTCGCGAGGTTGGGGCTGGCGCCGGTGGCGGCGAACACCCTGACGAGGTCGTCGTCGTTGTCGACCTGGGCGAAGCCGATCCCGGGCAGCTCGATCATGGGGCAGCCGCTCTTCTGGGACCCGGGGATCGAGCCCGTAGCGCCGACGACCCCATCGAAGTCCGGCGGGGGGCGGACGCTGAACGCGAACGTAAACGGTGTCTTGGAGACGAGGTCCGCGGCCTCGACCGTGACGGTCACCACCTCTTTCGAGCTCCCGAGCGGCGGCACATATCGCACGATGGCCCGCCCGTCCGTCTTGGTGGCGCCGGCCGGCCGGAACACCTGGAGCCCCAGGGGGGCCTCCAGCGTGCGCCAGCTGAGGCCGGCCGTGGGCAACGAGGTGGTGTCGTCGCCAACGAGCTCGAAAACGCACTCCGCGGTCTCTGTGCAGACCGTGGGGAGCAGAGTCCCGCTGACGACGGGCGGGACGTTCGGCACGCCAACCACGGTGTAGCTGTCTTCGGCGTCGTTGTTCGCCTCGTCCAGCTCCGTGAGGATCCCCTCGCAGTCGATCTGTGCATAGGCCGTGAACGTGCCCCCTGGCGAGCCCTGCTGCTCGGCGGAGGCGACCACATTGGCTCCGACGGCGACGCTCAGGGTGACGACCGAGTCCGGCGGAGTGCTGCCGTCCGGCGCGCTGTAGTACCAGAAGCACACTTCGGCGGAGGCGACGTCCTCACCTCCGGTGTTCTTGACCACGAGCTCGTATGTGACCGTGTCCCCAACACTCGACACTGTCAGCTCACCCGCCTCCAGGTCCGGCGGGCCCACGACAGTGACCTCGCCCTTGTGGAAGTTGTCGGCGCGGTCGATCTCGCCGATCGTGTCCAGGCGGTCGGCATAGACGAACACGGTCTGTGCTCCGATATCGGCCTCGCCCCAGCCATTGTAGCTGCCGCAGTCCAGCTCGATCTCACCGCCTGCCAGGATGCCGGTGGCCACCGTGCAGCCGATCGTGCTCTGCGCTGCATCCTCTGGGAGCAGCTCATCGTCCGGATAGATGTCGATGTCGAAGGGCGCCGCGTCTTCGGTGCCCTCATTCACGAGCTTCACCTTGAAGGCAACCGCGAAGGCCTCGCCGCTGGGGTCCTCCACTCCGGTGAGCTCGACCACTCGGATATCTGGCACCGAGGGTGGCGGCGGGTCTACGGTGTAGACAACAGAGGAGAGATTGTCGCCGAAGTCGGTCTCGTCCGGTTCGTAGTAAAGTCCCGCGGCGATCTCCGGGTTCACGAGGCACCACGCGGTGAATGTGCCCGGGCCGACGCCGATATCGCTCGCGACGAAGGAGGTGTCGGTGGCCCCGGGCTGTAGCAGCAGCAGCTGCCAGTCCATCGTGGGGTTGTCGGCGATGGTGGGTGCCCCATCCAGGTCTGCCCACACGAGCACCATCTGCTGCCCGGGGCTCGCGGACGCCGCCGAGCTCCCCTCGTTCTTCACCGTTACGGCGAGCGTGACCGTGCCTTGCTGCGGGTTCGGAGTGGCCTCGACGGTGCAGCGGAGGTCCGGTGTGGCGTGGGCGTGCGAGGCGATGCCGACACACGCGAGGGCTGTGATCAGTGCGCCGCGCGTGGTCGAGGGGAGGCGAGGTGTTCGTGAGAGCATGTGGCCTCGATGCTACCTTGGCCCCCGAGGTCGGGCAACCGGGTGGCCTTGTGACCTAGGGCGTTGAATCTGTTCGGTGTTTGTCGCGGCGGAGCGCACGCGGGCGCGCCAGACCAGGACGAGCGCGAGGACTGCTATGGCCGGCCACCCCCCGCTGCCTGCGACGGGTCGGCCTCCCAGCTGTGCCGTACACGCTCCCGACGGCGCGGGCGCCTTGGCGCCTTGCCCGGCCTCGAGCGCACCTCCACGCTGCGCGAGGGCATGCGGGGCGAGGCTCGCAGAGATCACCACCGAGTCGGGAGTGCTCTCCACGATGAGCGGACCACCCATCGAGCGGAGCGCCGGGGGCAGCTGAAGGAGCGTGAGCTCGTGCGTCAGCTGCGCCACGAGCTCGTGGAGGAAGCTCGCCGCAGCGACCGGCGCACCGCTCAGCCCCGGGAGGCCCCCATCGAGCCCGATCGAGCCGTCGGGTCGGGCGACCACGTTCAGCGCCGAGAGGGTGAAGTCGCCCTGAAACCGGGCCACGGCCACGGACACGCCCTCGGCGGAGGCGAAGATCTCGAGGAGGACATCGGTGGTGCTCAGCGAGGCCTGCGATCCGTCTCCCTCAGGCAGGGCGAGGCTCCAGGGGGCGCTCACCAGCAGCCGGCCGTGGATGGGCACGTCGTCCGCGAGCTCCTTCGGGACCACGTCTCGCCAGAGCGCGGCGGGCCCCATCGGCGTGAGCGCCGCGCCGCACCAGGCGGCCGTCCGTGCGCTGGCACGGAGCAGCGCGTTGAGCCCGTCCCGGCGCAGCGCCACCGACCACGCGCGCTCCGCCGAGTCGAGCACGGGCGTGTAGGCGGCCGCTGGAGTCACTGGGGGCCACTCGGGCGGGAGCCCCGTGGCGCAGGGAGAGGGAGTGACTGCGATCGCGAGCGTCAGGGGCAACGCGGTGACCCCCATACCGAACACCGCGGGAGGCGCGTCATCCGGTCCGGGGGACGAGGTGAGCCGTACGTCGAGTCGGGAACCGTCCGGATGCGCCGTAACGCTCGCGCCGGTGAGGTCGCCGCCGATCGCCGCCAGCACCCACGCTGCCAGGCGCACGTCCCCGACCAGGCGCTTCACGAGCGCGTCGCGCAGCGCGGCGCTCGGCTCGGGAGGGCTGACAGGCGCCGAGCCGCATCCCGAGAGCGTCGCCGCAGCCGTGTCCGCGACCTGGCTCGCAGGCGCCCGGCAGACGGCCTTTATTCGGCCAGCGAGATCGCGGCTGAGGTCGAACGCCACCGTCACGGTCGCGGTCTGGACGGGGACCTGCAACGCACACTCCTCGGTGAGGCCGATGAGCGGCGCCGACAGCTCGGAGATGAGCACGTCTACCGCGACCCGCGGCTCCGGGGCCTCCGGGGGCAACGCGACGTGGAGCCCTGTGACGCGGAAGCTGACGTGCGCTCCCGGGGAGAGCACGAAGTCATCCCCGTTCTCGCTCCGGAAGACCGTGGGCGCGAGCGGCGCGTCTAGGGGCCCGAGCTCTCGCGCCGCGCCTTGGGTGGCCTGACCCGCCAGGACGTCCCGCGCTCCCTCGCCCAGATACACCGTCACGGCGCCCGGGTACTCGCGGTCCGGGGAGGCGCCTGTCACGGCGGCGAGATCGGTCCACGACGCGGACGCGCAGCCCGCAATGCAGGCGAGGGTCAGCGCGCGACGCACGTCATGCCCTCACAGTCCCAGAAACGCAGCGAGCCATTTGCGCGCACCGAAGCGAGTCGGGTTCGGTCCCCCGGGAGGGCCACCACCGCCAGAGTTGCTGGGGCCCCGAGCTCGAACGGACCCACCGTCGCGATGCGCCACGTCCCGAACGCGTCGACTGACGCGAGACGCACCTCGGCCCGCGACGCGTCGAGGTAGGCCACGCGCGGCGCGTCGTCCTCGTACGCCAGCGCGCTCAGCTGGCCCACATGGCGAGCGAACGCGCGCCCATCGGCGCTGCCGTCGTCGATCACGAGGCTCAGCGGCTCGCCCTGCTCACTGGTCACGAACCGCAGGAGGCCCCGCCCCCGGTCGTGGTAGGCGATGCCCAGCCGGCCACTCTCCTGGTCGACCGAGAGCGACCCCCACTCGCCGACGTCCCCCGTGTCGCGCTCGCCCTCGCCGTCGATGACGCGGAGGTCGAGCGCGGTGTGGGCGCACGTCGCCAGCATCAGGTTGCCCCGAGCCCGGTCGTGGTAGGCCACGACCACGGCCTCGGAAGGCGAGATCGCGAGGTCGACCGTGCCGCCGAAGTGGTCGCTGGGCCGGCCGATAGCGGCCATATCGTCTCCACGCACCTCGCGGACCGTGTCGCCGTCCGGGGCGCGACAGCCGCCGCTCGCCCAGCTGGCCACAGTGAATCCCGCGCCTCCGGGTAGCGACCAGGCCGCGTGGACGCCCCCGGCCGCGTCGACTGCCACGCTCCCGTGCGTGTAGGGGATGCCGTTCGCGGGTCGCACCTCGTCGTGCGACCAGGCACCGTTGGCCCGGCGCGCCAACCGAACCGCGCCGTCGGCCGCCCCGTACAAGACCGTGGGCTCGCCACCGGGTCCCACGGCCAGCGCGGGTGAGAGACCCCTCGCGTTGGGGCCGCCGGCGTCGACTCGTATCGGTGACCAGCTGCCGTCGCTCCTGACCTCGCCCACGAGCAGCGCGCCGAAGTCGCGGTCGAACGCTGCGAGCCAGGTGACGTTGCCCGCCTGGGCGAGGGAGAGGCCAGCGCCGAGGCGGCCGTGGAGCGGCTGCGCTCCGGCGTCCGGCCCCGAGCACGTCGCGCAGACCGGCGCCGCCGCCTCGCCGCAGGCGCTCAGGCCGAGCGCGGTGATCGCTGAGGTGATCGTGAGGGCGAGGCGCACCCGACCCACTCTACTGACGCCCATCGCCCCCCGCAAAACCCTCACGGGATCCACCACTGCACGGCGCGGCGCCGGAAGAGTCCACTGGTGAGCTCGTCGAGCCGCGCCGTGGCCTCCGCAACGTCCGCCCACCACACCGCGCGCTTCTGCCGGTCGGTGGACGAAAGGAACAGCAGCTGTCGCCGCCTGCGCTCGAAGTAGAGCGCGATCACGCCGTCGCGCTCGAGGCGCGCGCGCCGCTCGGCGTCTCTCCGCAGCGCCAGGAGCCGCGGCGCGTGGCGGTGCACCACCAGCTCGGTCAAGTCCCACTGCGCGTGGACCTCCCAGACCAGGCGGTCGCCGTCCTTGGCCTTGTCGCTCCACCCGTCGTCGGTGGCGCTGGCCTCGAGCGACAACGAGTCATCTCGCCGCACTCGGACCGCGAGGCGCTTCGGGAGCGCGTTGGCCCAGCGGCTGCGCGACTCTGCGTCCTCTAGGGCCCCCAGCGACGGCGGCGCCAGCGACGCCAGCACCTCGTCGATCGTCGGCTCCGCGTCCAAGGACGTCGCCGGGCCCACCACAAGCGCGAATGCGACCCAGGCGGAGGTCATAGGCCCCACTCCAGGGTGCAGAAGAACGAGGTGTGCCCGCTCGAGTCGCCACGGACGTGGAGGCCGATGTGGGGCAAGAGGAAGACCCAGAGGACGAGGAGGGTGCGCATGTCGCAGAGCGGTTCACGCGGCATGCCGCCCGCCTCACCCAGCGATCTCAGCCAGTTAGGGCCGCCGGTGCGTCCCAAAGTGAGACGCACCGTTCCATTGTGGGACGGTTCGTGGTATCGCGCCCGAGCCGGTGACGCCCGCCACGGACGGCTCCCGGCCGAACCCAAGACGCCAAGAGACGCGAGCATGTCTGGTCACAACAAGTGGAGCACAATCAAGCACCGCAAGGCCGCCGTCGACGCCAAGCGGGGCAAGATTTTCACCAAGATCATCAAAGAGATCACGGTCGCAGCCCGCATGGGCGGCGCCGACGCCAGCGCCAACCCGCGCCTCCGCGCCGCAATAATGGCTGCGCGCGGCGCCAACATGCCGAAGGACACCTTGGACCGCGCCATCAAGAAGGGCAGCGGTGAGCTCGGCGACGTCGACTACCTCGAGCTCAGCTACGAGGGCTATTGACCGGGCGGCGTCGCCTTCTTCGTGGAGACGCTCACGGACAACCGCAACCGCACCATCGGCGACGTGCGCCACGCCTTCACGAAGTGCGGCGGCAACGTCGGGACCGACGGTAGCGTGGCGTGGATGTTCGAACGCAAGGGCGAGATCACCCTGGACTTCGAGGGCAAGGCGTTCGACGAGGACGAGGTCATGATGACCGCGATCGACGCCGGGGCCGAGGACGTGGAGCGCGACGGCGAGCGCTTCTTCATCACCACCGCCCTCACGGACCTCTACCCCGTCCGCGAGAAGCTCGAGGCCGCTGGCTACACCGTCGAGGAGGCGAAGCTGGCGCGGGTGCCGTCCACCATGATCGCCGTGGACGCCGCCACCACCCCACAGGTGGTGCGCCTCATCGAGCTGCTCGAGGACAACGACGACGTCCAGCACGTCTTCCACAACGCCGACCTCGACCAGGGTGCCCTGGAGTCGATGTGACCGTGGTCCTCGGCCTCGACCCCGGCACCGTCACCACGGGCTGGGGCGTGGTCATGCGCGACGGATCGCGCCTTCGCCATGTGGACAACGGCCTCATCGTGGGTCGCTCCGGCGCTCCGCTGGAGGACCGCCTCGCCCGCATCTTCGAGGGCATCGAGGCCGTGATCGCCACCCACAAGCCCATCGTGGTCGCGGTCGAGGCCGTGTTCTCCCACAAGAACGCCCAGTCGGCGTTGGTGTTGGGACACGCCCGTGGGGTGGCTCTCCTGGCTGCGGCACGTCGGGGACTCCCGGTCGCGTCGTACGCGCCCGCGCTCGTGAAGAAGAGCGTGTCGGGTCACGGCCGCGCCGAGAAGTTCCAGATTCAGATGATGGTCAAGGCGATGCTCGGACTGCCCGAGCCGCCCGCCGAGGACGCGGCCGACGCGCTGGCTCTCTGCATTTGTCACTGCCACCACCAGAACGGGGTGTCCCTCGATGATCGCGCTCTTACGCGGCCTCGTCGCTAGCCGCGGTGACGACTACGCCGTCCTCGACGTCGGCGGCGTCGGGTATCTCGTGCACGTGTCCACGACCACTGCGGCGCGCCTCGCTCCGGCGCAGGAGGTCCAGCTCCATATCCACACGGCCGTGCGAGAGGACGCGATCCAGCTCTTCGGCTTCTCCACCACCATCGAACGAGACGTGTTCCTGAAGCTCAACACCGTCACCGGGATCGGTCCGAAGCTCGGGATGGCGGTGCTCTCGGGCGCGTCGATCGAAGAGCTGATCGGCGCGGTCGCAGACGGGAACGTGAAGCGCCTCACCCAGATCCCCGGGGTGGGGAAGAAGACCGCCGAGCGAATGCTCGTCGAGCTTCAGGAGACCTTCCGCGCGCTGCGCCCGACCGTCCCGACGATCCCGGGGAAGCCTCCCCCCGACGCCTCGCTGGGAGACGTCCGCTCGGCGCTCGGGAACCTCGGGTTCAAGCAGGCGCAGGTGGACCGAGCCCTCGAGCTGGTCGCCGAGATGCCGAATCGCCCCAAAGACTTCGACGGCCTTCTCCGCGAGGCCCTGCGCCGCATGGCAGGATGAGCTCGATGGTGGGGACCCACCCTCCACGACCCGGGAACAAGTTCGCGAGCGCGAGCTTCTGGTTGAGGTGCCATGGACCACAGTGAACGCGCGCTCAGCCCCTCGGCCAAGGACGACGACCAGAGCCTCGACTTGTCGCTCCGGCCGCGGGACTTCACAGGCTACGTGGGCCAGGAGCGGGTGATCTCGAACCTCAAGGTGTTCGTCGCGGCCGCGCGCAAACGCGGGACAGCGCTCGATCACGTGCTGTTCGCGGGGCCGCCCGGGCTGGGCAAGACCACCCTTGCGAACATCATCGCGCAGGAGCTGGGCGCTGATCTCCAGGTCACCAGCGGTCCCGCGATCGACAAGAAGGGCGATCTCGCCGGCATCCTCACCAACCTCAAGGCGAGGGACGTGCTCT
>SXGT01293128.1_pt1 | contig 17275 bp, 17 predicted proteins | sample 3176221 | NCBI WGS metagenome assembly SXGT01 (sample SAMN11356862, study PRJNA531348) | freshwater metagenome | isolation source: freshwater sample F1-120 | place: China: Fuxian Lake, Yuxi | collected 2017-12-25 | reverse complement strand
GGGCGGTCGGCTCCAGTGCCTGGTTAGGCGCCGCGCCCTCGCCGCCGAGGTCCGCCTGGCTGGCCGGGGGCGGGAGACCGGGCCTGAGGTCGTGGCCGTGGGGGCGTGCGGTTCCCTGTCTTGAGGGTTCTCCCTGTCTTGAGGGTTCCCCTGTCTTGGGGGTTCCCCTGTCTTGGGGGTTCCCCTGTCTTGGAGGGTCTCCTGTCTTGGCCCGTTCGTCGCGGTGGGGGCGGGCGTCTCCGCGTGTGATGGGGGTTGACCCCGGCGCCTTCGGCGCCTAACGCCAGGCGTCAGCCGCTGGGAATGGCGGGAGCGACGGAGGAGCGGACGCTATTCCCAGTCGGCTGCACGCCCTTGTTGGGCCGGCACTAGCACTGGCTTGCGCCTTGGGACCTCTTCCCGTCCGCTACCATGAGGAACACCCGCTCGACCACACCACCACGTCATGTGACCCCACATCAGGCGCATCATATACGCGACCTCTGTTGAGAATTTCTGCTGCAGCCCAACGACACCCTTCAGCGGCGGGCAGCGCACCAGATCCTGAGTGGGTACACGATCCCGCGAGGCCCGTCTACTGCAAGGGTTGGCTGGGCCATTGGCCCGCTGCCTCAGCCTTTGACCTTCTGCTCCACTTCGCTACACAAGTAGCGGGCGTGGCTGTAGTGATCGTTGAGATATTTGCCAATGCTGTCCAGATATGCGAACAGCCTACCTAGATCGGCGCACATCTTGCCGAGAATGTCCTCAAGGCGTTGATCTACCTGCGCGTTCACCACCGGGTCAGGCGACACGTCTCTGGTCGGGTAGACCTTTGTCCAGAGGTCGTACTGCCTTTGCATGGACTTCTCCAGAGCCTCGATAAGTTTGTGGCTGTTGACGTCCAATTTGGCTAGGTCGGCGGCGGTGATGGTTTCTACCGGCGTGCCATATCTCTTTACAACGATAGTATCCGGCTGAGGCTGTTCGGTGGTGACACTGTGTGGTCTGTCCGGTTCCTGCTCACTCCGCTTCTTCCAAAAACGGTCCCACTGTCCCGTCAGACTATCTACGATTTTCAGTACTGTCGCGACTGCAGTTACTGCAGTTAGCACGGTTATTGGCTCAGCCATATGTATCTCCTTCTTCACGCGTGATGACCGCCACTTGGCGAGTCTATTTACGGACATCAGCCTTCGCCACGTATAAGGCTGCAATGCGGCCCAACGCTGCGGCTCAGGCGCGGCGGACAGCGGGAGCGAGGTACGAGCGGACGCTGTTTGCCGTCGCCTGCAGCCGGTTGTTAGGCCATGGTATGCTCGTTGAAGCACAGTGTGACAGAAGGTTTTTCCTGCGCTTTGTGCATGTGTTATGTCGTCGTGTATTACTTTGCTAGTTTTGCAGGGCGGCCGTGAAACCGCACTCCACTTCTCTGTTAATTGTGACTATGGCTGGCCTGGTAAGTGAGCTTATTAGATAATGTGGAGCATATACTTAATAGTCTAGGTACTACAAATGAAGTAATAAATGGAAAAATGATGCAAGAAAATGGACTGATAGATACAATCAAAGGAGAGTATTTACTAGGGAGTAGACTCGTAGGAAAAGCTTTTTTAATATAAGGATCAATTTCTACAATATATATCACAGTGTAGATAATAAATGTAGAAAGAAATATTACTCCACTACCGAAGAGCCATGGACTAGAGTCTTGGCGGTTAGACCATATTTCTTCAGGAAGAAGAGATAGAATGGGCACGAGCAGGGCCACCAAAAGGCCGTAAAATAGAATCAAAATGGATGCGTGTCCTATCACAAAAATTACTAATGCGCATAAGAGAAGTACAGAAAATGCAATCATTATGCTTAATGGTATGACTAAAAGAGCCCATTTTGGAGTATTTTCGCTTAAAATTTGGAAATTTTCTAGAATTTTTAATATAAACATGAGCGGATCGGCATTGGTTTTATTCATTGTAGTTTCAAAAATTTCTTGAACTTTTTGTAGAGTTTCAAAATTTATAGGATATACGATGATATACATTAATGGAACTATTAGTGACAGAATCAGGATGCCTAGAAGCCCTAGAAGCCCTAGCAAGCCAAAGCCTGCGACTGTAGCAGCTCGGTAAGGAATATTCGGTCTTTTCTCCTCGGAGACAATGGCAACAGCTACAGGAAAAGCTCGATTTAGGAGGCCGTAGATCAGACGCAACGTGGCACCCGCACATACTATCAGACATATCAAACGAAGAGGCCAGTCGTTGGACGATAAATCAAAAAAATAATGAAAGCTCAAGGAGATGAGAAGGGTCCAGCCTGTTTCTTTGGCAAGCAACTTACGTTCTCCAGCTTTTAATTGTGCATTTTTGTAAAATTGCGTAATCAATGAAATCTTCACAACATGCCTCATAAGTGGGAGATATTGTCGGCTTTCCGGACCATCCTTTAGTTCTTTCTGGTAAGCCAACGGCAGCCTAACTCTGTATTCGACGACTCCGCATCATCCGGCACCGCCAGCAGCAGGCTTTGACGACTGGGAGACGCCAAGCACCTCGGATCTCGATGCACGACGTCTCCCAGTCGTCAGGACACGCCGATAGCCTGGCTTTCTGCGAGAGAGTTATCAAGTGCCTCCCTATGAAGCACCAGACAACAAAAGGTTGTCAAGCACCAGCATGTGCCAGGCCAGACGACACCCATGGACGCGTGGCACGCTGCCGCTCGGCCTCGCAGTGTCATCAAGCCCCTGCTAACGTCCGCGCTTGGCGACATGATGTCGTCACGCATCGGGGAGAGACGACTTTTACTCCACGCCGTCGTCGCGCGTCGGTCTATCCCGTGCCTGATGATGCCGCGTCGTACAGCACACTTGCTTGTTGCGCAAAACGACATGACGCGGGAGAGTAGACTATCGGCTCAAATGTATACTATGCGCTGCATGCCTCACTCGGAGGTCATATGGAGTCGTCACCCCGGTTGCTCGACCAAATGCGGGAGGCCTTGCGCCTCAAGCATCTCAGTGCCCGCACAGAAGAGGCCTACGTCAGTTGGGCAAGCAGGTTACTCTTTGATGACTTCGCTAGGCGCACCGCCCACGGTCGAGACAAAGCCCGCGTTGGTCTACAGCGTAGGAAGTCGCGATTTCAGCCATGGGCACTCCTGACGTAAGGGCCGTGTAGACCGCCCCTTGATCCCACGGATCAACCGATGGAGACAGTATGGTGGATCGACTTCCACGAGAAGATGGACGTGTTCCGACATACCCTCCAGTTCGAGGATTGCGACACGCGATGGAGTACACACGTCTTGAATAATCTCTTGAAGGCGTACATCACGTTGCCCAGGAGCTTTCGACGCTATTTCGGGCACCACACCACGTGATATTTGCCAGAGTAGACCACATCGTTGTTCGATTTATCTTGGATGGTAGATGATACCATTCCACAAGTATACACCTAGAATCTGTATCATACAAGAACACTTCGTGTCTTTCAGACACGAGGCTACTTGAGCCTATAGATTTAGCTAGGGGCTCAAGTCGCCTATGCGCTCACAGGTCCATGATGGCGTGTCATCTCCACATCAGGTCGCTTTGATTGCTTCCGGGCTGGCGCCAATGGATAACGACACTTTGTTCCACTCGTCAGTGCCCAGGGTCCGCAGTAACTCTGCCCAGATCATGTGATGTTTTTCCTGCATACTCCTGCCAGGAAACTTGCGACTGAAAATCACCAGATGGATACTATCATCAGGCCCATCAGACACATCCACAGCGTCATCTGGATCGCTGAAGTAGCCATCTCTCAACACAGTATAGACTTTCTTCTTGAGTTGTGTGTCTGCCATACAAGCCCCCCCTTTAGACATCGTGCTCAAGCCACCGCATAATCTGGAGCACCGCCTCCAGAAAATCGGTGGCATCTTGCCGATTCCCTGCGTCAGCCGTGCAGCGCCATGCCGGTATCCAGCGGTTCACGAGCACGCATTGTGGCCAGAGCATCCGCTGCTGTCTGAGGTAGTCCAGTCGCTGTGTGAAACGCAGGAGTACCTCCAGATGAGGGGTAAACACCGTTGCCCGCTCGGCTAGGACACCACGCCGTGGCAATGCGGCCTCAAGCTCGCGGAGTGTGCGACAGCCATCCCGCTGCATCAACTTAGCTTTGAGCAGGCATTCCACGGCATATCCGGCCATATACATGGCACCCCGCCAACGTCCGGCCTGCAGCAGGGCACGCGCCTCCTCCAAACGATGTGCACTGGCCTTCGATTGTTCACTTATCTCTATAGACAGGTCTTGCGGCATATTCGCGTAACAACACTATGCGCGCTTGCGCCCTAAAAAATCGCCAACGGATGCGCTGGCGCCCCGGTGCTGCCCACCAGCCGTAGCGGCATGGCGGTAAACAGGAACTCATAGCGCCCTTCCTCAGCACAGGCCACGGCCAGGCGTTCCGGATAGGTGTTGTCGATCAGCGCCAGGCCGAGCAGCGGAATGGCCAGATGCGTGCCCATGCCAAAGCCAGCGTAGGTGCTGGGGCGCTCGTCCATCATGTCCCAGGCAATAGCGGCAATGTCGTGCTGCCGGAACCACTCAATGCACGAGACGTGCAGACCCGGATGCGGCGACACGCGAGGTACCCAGTCGGGATGGGCGCGCTCAAAGGCCTCCTGGCCACTGCGCACCACCACCACATCGCCGGGCTCGACGGTGAGGCCGACGCGGGCGGCGGTTTCGTCCAGCTCGTGCGGTGTCACCGGGTGGTCCACCGTCACATAGCCCTCTTTGCGTCCGGCAGCCACATCGAGCAGGATGCCGCGGGTGGTAATGCCACCAAACAGCGGATCAATCGGGCACCAGGCCGCACCACTGGCGCTTAAACTCTGGCGAAAGGGGCGGCCATTGTACAACTCGCCATCCCAGGCCACATGGCACAGGGCGTCGATATGCGTAATGGTATAGCCGTGATACACCAGCCCGAAGCGGTCGAGCACCACATCGACGCGCTCGCGCTTCATAGGGTAGGAGACGTGATAGGTCAGCGCCGGCTGCGGGATAATATCGCGTGACAGCGACACGGTGCGCCCGGTGCGCACCAGGGCCTGCGCCACCGCCTGTTTGGCTGACGTGACCATGTTCATCGTCCCGAGCTGATCGTCGTGCCCCCAGCGCCCCCAGTTGTTGAGTTGCTTGAAATAGGCCTCGACCTGGTCCTGGGTGGGGAGTGTGCGTGCTGCCATGGGGGGTTCCTTCTTAAAAAATGGCCAGGGGGTTGACCGGGCAGCCGGTGCCACCGACGAGGCGCAGCGGCGAAGCGGTAAACAGAAACTCGTAGCGCCCTTCCTCAGCGCAGGCTTGTTCGAGGCGTTCAGGGTAGGTATTGTCGATCAGGCACAGCCCGAGCAGGGGAATGGCCAGGTGCACACCAAACTCAAACCCTGCATAGCCGGTGGGGCGTTCATCATGCATGTCCCAGGCAATGGCCGCCACATCGTGTTCGCGCAGCCAGGTCAGGCAGGCGATGTGCAGGCCAGGGCGTGCGCCGCCGGTGTAGGTGCTCTCGGTGGCTTCATACACGGCGCGGCCGCTGCGGATCACCGCGACGTCGCCCGGTTCCATGGTGAGACCGACGCGGGCCACAGCAATATCCAGATCTTCAGGCGTCACAGGCTTGCCCGTGGTGACATAGCCTTCTGGGCGCGAGGCGGCGACATCGAGCAAGACCCCACGCGAGGTAATGCCATCAAACCAGGTGTCGAGGGCGCCCCAGGCGGCGCCGGCGTTGCTCAGGCTGGGGTCAAAGGAGCGTCCGTTGTACAGTTTGCCGTCATACGACACATGGCACAGGGCATCGACATGCGTAAAGGTGGTGCCGTGGAACACAAGACCGAAATAATCCATGCCAACATCGCTGCGCTCACGGGTGCCGGGAAACAGCATCTGGTAGTCGAGATTGGGATTGGGCACCATATCCCGCGCCAGGGACACCACCCGTCCACGCTGCGCCAGGGCCATGGCGGCCTGACGTTTGGCGGGAGTGATTAAATTCAAAGTGCCGCACTGGTCGTCGGCGCCCCAGCGGCCCCAGTTATTATATTGGCCAAAATAGCCTTCCACATCTGCCTGTGTCGGGGGTGTCCAGGCCATAATACCTCCCTGGTGTAGGTCCACATTGATGTACGGTGACGCCTGGTATGCTAGCATCAACAGCGCAGGGATACCAGAGCGCCAGCACTGTTTACGCCGTGCTAAGCCACGGCTCAAGAGCCTGGCAGGTGCGTGCGAGAGCACCCTGGTTCGCGGCGAGGGCGGCGAGGGCGCGCTGACCCATACGCTGGCCTACCTCCGGGTGGGCGAGGAGGTCAGCGAGGTGTTGATACAACGTTTCCTTGCCATCGACCTGGATGGCCCCCCCAGCACGCAGCAACAGGGCGGCCATATCTGGGAAGTGGAACATATGGGGACCAAATAGCACAGGCTTGGCAAAGACGGCGGGTTCTAAGGCATTATGCCCGCCGATGGGGACGAGGCTGCCGCCGACGAAAGCGATGCTACACAGGCTATACAGTGTGGCTAGTTCGCCCATGGTGTCGAGAATCAGCACGGTCGGCTCGATCAGCTCCACCGTGTGGCCTGGCTGCCACTGCGAGCGCCGCACGACACGGCAGCCCTGTGCCTGGACCTGGCGTGCCACCGCTTCCACCCGTTCCAGGTGGCGTGGCGCCAGTACGAGGAGGAGATCCGGCGTATCGACATGCAAGCGACGATAGACGGACAGAAAGAGCGCTTCTTCTCCTGCGTGGGTGCTGCCTGCCACCAGCAGACGCTTCCCAGCAGCGAGGGGGGCGAGCACATGCGTTGGGGGGGGCTGGACGGCGTGGAGTAGAGCCCGATCAATGTTGGTGTTGCCGGTGATCTGCACCCGGGTCTCGTCTGCGCCCAGGTACACAAACCGCCGTGCCACGTCTTCCGACTGCACCAGGAGTAAGGTCACATCGGCCAACACGCGCCGCATGAACGGCCGTATCCAACTGTAATGACGGCACGAGCGCGGGGACAGGCGGCCATTCACTAACACAACGGGGACGTGCTGTCGGGCCGCGGCACGGAAGAAGTGGGGCCAGATCTCGGTCTCTTGCACCAGCACCAGGCGTGGTTGCAGACGCTTTAGCAGACGCCGCAGCAACCACGGGAGATCCAACGGGAGGAGAAAGATGGCCGAGGCCTCTGGAATCAGGCGCTGCGCCGTCTGTTTGCCGGCGGGGGTAAAGGTCGACAGTACCATCGGCGTGGTCGGATGGCTGGCATGCAGCCGGGTCATAATGGGCTGGAGCCCTTGCACTTCTCCCACCGACGCGGCATGAAACCACAGACAGCCCCGCATGGTCTGCGCCAGCGCGGCTGGCACCATGCGGTAGCCTAGACGTTCCGCCAGATCGTGGTGATACGTGGCCCCGTGCATACAACGCCAGAGCAGAGACGGCAGCAGGGCTAGCCCACCAAACACCAACAGGAGCGTATAGAGACCATACATGGCGGGTTTACCGTGGCTGGTGTGCGGCCGACAGGGAGTCCGCCAGCGTTGTAATGTGTTGCAAACTGGTTTCGACTTCCAGCCTCTTGGCCTGCATGAGGGCGGGGGAGGCACTGGCGGGAACAGAGATCGGGGCGCCATAGCACAGCACCACGCGACTAAACGGCAGCGGCAGGAGAAAGGCGTCCCAACTGCGCAAGATGATCTTCCACTGCGCACTGTAGGTCACCGGGAGAATGGCTGCCCCGGTTTGCCGCGCCACCGCCACCACGCCGGATTGCACGGTGTAGCGCGGTCCACGTGGTCCATCAGGGGTGAGGGCCGCATGATAGCCATGACGGATCTTGCGCACCATGGCTCGGAGGGCCTGCGTGCCCCCACGGTGACTTGAGCCACGCGTGACATCGACTCCGAAACGCTGCAACACCCGGCTGGCGAACTCCCCATCTTTGCTCTGACTCACTAACATAGTAAAGCGCTGCCGATGATAGCGCGGCAACATATACAACATGCGTCCGTGCCAGAAGACTAGTATAAGGGGGGTGTCGGCGTTCCAGGCGTGCTGTACGCAGGGCGGTGGCTGCTCTAGAGGCCGCAAGGTCATATACAGCAGGCGTAAGACCCAGGTCAAGACCAAGACCGCACTGGCAATCAGGAAGCGCCTCGCCCAAGACGCTGTCAGGGGTGGCATGCACCACCTCCATGCGCAAGGGTGGCGATACCGTCTGCGAGCAGACACTGCGCGATGCACTCGGCAGCGCGCTGCGCCCCGTTCCCAGTACCCAGCATCTGGTGCAGCTGGGCCAGCTGCTGGCGTATGTACTGGGCGACCAGTGGGTGTTCCAGGCAGTGCAGCGCCAAGGCCGCGAGCGTCTGTGGATGCAGGGCCTCTTGCAGCAGTTCCGGCACCACCGGATGACCGGCGACAATGTTGGGCAGACCGATTGAGGGGATGCACAGCACCCGACGGGCCAGCCACGCCGTCACGGGATGCATCTTATAGACGATTACCATTGGCGTGCCGATGAGACCGGCTTCCAGCGTGGCAGTTCCGGAGGCGACCCAGGCAAAGTGTGCCGCGCGTAACACCGTGTGGCTCTGCCCCTGGACCAGGGTAACAGGTGGCGCATTATACGGTGGCAGCAGGGCCCGCACCGCGGCCATGGCGAGCGTCGACGCCACGGGGAGCACCCCCTGGACGTGGGGGAGATGCTGCCTGAGACACTGTAGCGCCTGCAGCATGGGGGGCAGCAGGTAGCGCAGCTCCTGCCGACGGCTCCCAGGGAGGAGTGCCACAATCGGCCGGGTGGGGTCGAGTCCCAAAGACTGCGCCGCGTCTGTGGGCGTGAGCAGGGGCTGGAGATGATCCAGCAGTGGATGGCCGACGTAGGCCGCATCTACGCCTGCCGCTGTATAAAACGGCACCTCAAAGGGGAAGAGCGTGAGCATGGTATCGACGTAGCGCGCGACGCGTTTCAGGCGGTGGCGCCGCCAGGCCCAGATTTGTGGCCCAATGTAATAGATGACGCGTAATCCAGCCCGTTTGGCCATCCGCGCAAACGTGAGATTGAAGCCGGGGGCATCAATGAGGACCACCACACGCGTGCCACGCTGGGCCGCAGCCCGCAGGAGTTGTCGCGCCATGCGCAGACCAGACGGCACTTTGACCAGAATCTCGACGACGCCGACGACGTTGAGATTCTGGATGTCAAACAGGGTCTCCATCCCAGCCGCCCGCAACTGTTCCCCCCCGATGCCATACACCTGGAGGGTGGGCATACAGACACGCAGCGCCCGGAGCATGGCCGCCCCATGCTGGTCCCCCGACGCTTCCGCCGCCACCAGTAACAGCGGGGCAGGCTGCTCCGTGTGCACAGGAGGTTGCACTACAGACCTCCCAGCGTAGGAGACGGGGGGCCTACGGCCGCCGAGACGCCCACGAGAGCCACACGGTGGGCATCCGCCAAGGCGATAAGCTCTTGTTGGTGCAGCATTAATGTACTCCCTGCTTCGACGGCCAAGACGGTGGCACGGCCATCGATCACCCCCCGGAGGGTGTGCGGTCCCACGGTTGGGACGTCAAAACGCATATCCTGCTGGGGGCGGCTGACTTTTACGACGACCGCGCCACGCCCACCATACTGGCACCCACGTTGGATGGTCGCATCCGTGCCCTCTAAGGCCTCAACCGCCAAGACCGTCTGCCGGCGCACGACAATGGTCTGCCCGATATCCAGCGCCGCTAGCTGTTTCGCCTGGGAGAAACCATAGGTAATGTCCTCCCAGGCGCGTTGACTAGGGCGGTATTTGCCCAAAACCCCCTCCGGGGTGAGCAAATGCCCGAGTACGTGCGTCTGGGCGATGACCTCTAAACCTTCGCGGGCAAATTCTGCAACAATCGTCCGTAAAATCGTCACGTCCTGGAAATCACGCATGCGGCTGAGGCCCCGCAAAACGCGCAGGTCAAGACGGGGATTCTCAAACAGGAAGCGCTTATCAACCTTCCCGACCATGACCAGATGGTGCACGTTATGGCGCTGAAAGAAGCGGATAATTTTGGTCAGTTGCCCAGGACCATACTGCGTCAATAGGCTGCAGTCGGACGCCAACTGTGTCGCAATGTGGGCTGACAGCGCTACCGTGGGTAGTGGCGTGCCATCTTGCGCAGCTTGCCGGGCAATCATGGCAGGCAGTTCGCCAGCACCGGCGATCATTCCAAGGTGTGCCACGCCGTGCTCCGCTTAGACGAGACCGTCCTTGTCAAGGATGTCGAGGACTTGTAAGGCGACTTGCAGCGCGTGGAGCTCTTCATCTACCGACACCACGCGGAGCGCGCCCCGGGTGGCGCAATCAATCAGGTGTTTAATTTCTAACTTTAGCGGGTTTTCTTTGTGCACAAAAATGCGCTCGATGAACGACTCTTGCTTATAGCGCAAGGTGCCACGCGTCACTAAATGCTCGGAAGAGGCCTGGCGATGGACCCGAATATCCTGGTCAGTATAATCAAGCACAATGTAGGCATCGCGTTGTGTAATGGCCATGGTACGGATTTTGATTTCTGTGGCGCGTGAGGCCACGATGCTCGCCATACAGCCATTTTGGAAGCCGATTTGGACATTGGCAATGTCTTCGCGGTTGGTATAGATGGATTTGCCCATGGCGGTCATGGAGCGCACAGGTGAACGCACCAGGTTGAGAATGATGTCAATATCGTGGATCATCACATCCAGGATGACACCGTCTTCTTTAATACGCGGCACAAAAGGTCCTAAACGCCGACTTTCGATCAACCACGGATCCTGGACAATTTTCTTGAGTTCCTGCACCGCCCCATTAAAACGTTCGACATGGCCAACATGCAGGACTACCTCCTGGGCCTCGGCGAGACGGAAGAGCTCACGCGCTTCCTCCAGGGTGTGCGTGATGGGTTTCTCCAGCAGCACATGCACGCCCGCGTTGAGGAAATCGCACGCCACACGATAATGCAGGGACGTGGGCACCGCAATGCTGACCACATCCACCAGCCCAAGCAAATCATGGTAGTCCGTATAAGGCGTCGTATTGTATTTCTCCGCGATAGCGGCCACGTGCTCGTGATGCGTATCGGCGATCCCGACAAGATCGACATCGATCAGTTCACTATAGACACCTACATGGTACTGACCCATCTGGCCTATACCGACCACTCCGGCTCTCACTCTCTGCATGCGTGTGTCCTACTGCCAGTGAACATGCGGCGTCCCGCATCCGCGGCCATGGCAGATTTATTGGAGGTTAGGCATCCCGAAACACGCCGGCCTACCGACCGGGGAGTCCTTCCGAACAAATACCGCGCTGTGACTGCTCAATGAAATGGAGCAAATGGGTAAGAGGCACACTCGAGGGCAACTGGGCCTGGAGTATCGCGATGGCCTGGCTGACATTCAGCCCAGAACGATAGAGCGTCCGATAGGCAATTTTTAATTCACGACGTGCTTCATAGCTAAACCCTGCCCGCCGCAGACCCACGATATTCAAGCCATGCACCGTCGCCGGGTTCCCAGCCGCCAGGAGATAGGGCGGCACATCTTGCATGAGCCGCGAACTACCTCCGACCATACTGTACGCCCCAATGCGCACAAACTGATGCACCCCAGTCACCCCGCCAATCACGGCGCCATCTTCGACTTCTACATGCCCAGCCAGGCCCGTGAGACTCGACACCACGACATGATCGCCTAGCACACAGTCATGCGCGATATGCGCCTGAGCCATAATAAAATTGTGCGACCCCAGCCGGGTGCTCCCCCCGCCCTGCATGCTGCGCTGAATGACCACGAGTTCGCGGATATCGTTGTCATCCCCAATATGGAGATAGCTTGGGCTGCCATCATACTTGAGATGCTGCGGTGCCCCCCCCAACACCACCCCGGTCCCCACGCGACACCGGGCCCCGAGGCTCGTCCAACGCTCGATGACCGTGTGCGCCCCAATCGCCGTATCCTCGCCGATCGCGACCTCTTCGCCAAGAATGGCAAAAGGGCCTATGGTAACCCCATCCGCCAGTTTCGCTGTGGGATGGACCACCGCTCGTGGGTCGATGTGGAGCGTCACCGCTGCTGCCCTTCTCGAGGATTATCGGCTAAAAACACTTGCAGCTCCGCTTCGGCAGCTAGGCTATCGTCGACAAAGGCCCGTCCACGCAACCGCCACACAGGGCCGCGCTGCCGCATGATTTCCAGACGCATGATGAGCTGATCCCCCGGAATCACCTGGCGCCGGAATTTGCCGCGATCAATCCCGGTAAACAGGGGGGTCTTCCCCCCCGTCACAGTGTCTGAGTAATACACTAAGACACCACCGACCTGTGCCATGGCTTCAATGACCAACACGCCTGGCATCACCCGGTGATGCGGAAAGTGTCCCTGAAAGAAAGGCTCATTGAGCGTCACATTTTTCAGGCCAACCGCATAGGCATTATGGACGATTTCCTGGACACGATCGACGAGCAAAAACGGATACCGGTGCGGCAAAATGGCGAGAATCTCTTCGGGCCCCAGTGCATACACGCTCTTTACTCCTGCGCCTGGAGAGCATCAAGGCGTTTTTGGAGTTGCTTAACTTGTTGAAATAACTCACCAAGCCGCAGACTATACACATGCTGCCGTTTCGCAACAGGCCCCGGCAAAGCCGGCGACCCATACACTGCCGCCCCGGCTTCCACATCGGTCATCACACCTGCCTGGGCCGCAATCGAAGCGTTCGTGCCAATCGTCGTATGGTCCGCCACTCCCACTTGCCCCCCCATCCGTACATGCGCGCCCACGTACACACTTCCTGCTAAGCCAGCCTGCCCGGCGAGGACCGTATGCTTCCCGACCCGACTGTTATGCCCCACCTGGACCAAATTGTCGAGCTTCACGCCCGCTTCAATCACGGTATCGCCCACGGTGGCCCGGTCAATACAGGTGTTGGCACCAATTTCCACCGCATCACCGATCACCACGCGTCCGACTTGTGGAATTTTGCGATACGACCCATCCGGCATGGGATGAAAGCCAAATCCATCCGCCCCGATGACTGCCCCACTGTGAATAATGACCTGACGGCCAAGGTGGACACGTGGGTACAGACTGACGTTGGCGTACAGGGTGGAACCATCACCAATCTCACACGCTTCCCCGACATACGTCCCAGGATGGATCGTCACATCCTCTCCGAGGCGCACCCCGCGGCACAGCACGGCATACGGTCCGATGTACACACGGGCGCCCAGCACAACATCCGGGGCCAGCACGGCCCGAGGATCAATCCCCCACGTTGGGGGGGGGGCAGGGTAAAAGTGCTCCAGCAAGCGCATAAAGCCCAGGGCGGGATTTTCGACACGAATGGCCGGACGATCGACCCACACATCTGGCGGGGCCAAGACCGCCGTGGCCCCTGAGGCGGCCAGGCGTGCCACCTGTTTTTGCCCCGCGAGGAAGGTAATGTCCCCCGGATGGGCGTCATCCAGCGGGGCCACACCACCAATCACGAGCGTACCATCCCCTTCCAGTTTGCCTGCGAGAAGATCGGCCAAGGCCGCCAACGTCATGCGCATGCTCTGCCCTTTCCCACGCTACCGTTTCTTCCCCGCCCCAGAGCCCGAGGAAGTCGCGGATGGTGTTGCTACCGTTTGCTCGACTGGCATTTGATCAAAACGTTGCGTGACGCGAGGGGTGATGTCGATGGCTTTGTTAAAATACAGCACCACCGCCGTATTCTCGTTCCCTTCCAGTACTAACTGAAATCCTTCGCGCTCACCGATTTCTTGTACCGCCTTGCGTACCGTCATGAGCAGCGCCTGCGTCTCACGGACTTCGCGCTCGCGGAACTCCTGGGTGGCATCCTCGGTAAAACGGTTCGTATCATCAATAAAACGTTTGAGTTCCCGCGCCCGGCGCCGATAATCTTCGTCTTTAGCAGAGCGCGCTTGCTCCGTGAGCAAGTCTTTTTGCGAGCGAAATTCCGTCTGTAATTTCTGGAGTTCTTCTTCCTTTTGCCGTTTCAAGTCTAATTTCAGCTTAATCTCTTGTTGCAGTCTATCGCCTAAATCCCGGAGGCGGTCTTTTGCCGATCTGCCCCGAGTTGACTGGTCTAGGACGGCTTGTAGATCCACTACGCCGATTTTCTGGGCCTGGGCCGTGTCCGCCAGTGTAAGCCCCACCAGCCCTATGAGCAAGCCTAACCACCACCCAGCGTGACGTTGATATCCTGTCGGCATCCACCTGACTCCTTTTCTCCGCACCTCTGCTTAGAAGGTTCCCAAGAGGAACCCCAAAGCACCCATACTCTCTCCACGCCGCCTATCGAGCTTGAATCCGTAATCGAGACGGATGGGTCCCACTGGGGTAATGAGGCGAAACCCCACCCCGGCACTGCGGCGGACATCTCCAAAATCAAATTGGTTCCCTGGGACGTAGACGTTGCCCGCGTCGAAAAACGTCACTACACGTAGCAGACGTCCTAAGCTCCGACCAATCTCCACATTAAATTGTACATAGGAGGTGCCTCCCAGCGGATTCCCGCGCGCATCCTGCGGGCCGATGTCGCGGAAGTTGAAACCACGCACCGACGTCGCTCCTCCCAGAAAAAAACGCTCTGCTGCTGGCAAGTTTTTCCCGCCATAGCCTTCCCCAATGCCAAAACGTCCGCGCACAAATCCCGTCAGCCCTTCTGGCAGAGGGAAATACCAGGTCGTGCTGGCATTGATTTTATAGAAACGATTGGTGCCTCCAAGGCCCGCCCCCGTCACTTCAAAGGAGTGCAGCGAACCTCGCGCCGGATCAAATTGATTATCACGCGAATCCCAGACAATGCGCGGCGTGAGACTGCTAGTATACGACGTGCCCTCATCTTGGCGTAACACGTCCGAGGCGCCAGGATCGAGGTTGCTAATTTGCAGCACCTCGTAGTTGTACGTCACGGACGTCCGCGCATACTCGCCCAACGCACGGCCCAACGTCAGCCCTGTACCCGTACGACGTGAGGTAAACGTCTGGAAATCGGACGAACGTCGGAACACACTCACCCCAGCGTTAATTGGAAGACCAAAAAGGTATGGCTCTTGAAATTCCAGGGTAAAATCCTGCGATAAACTGCCAAGGCGTGCGCTGAGACTCACCGTCTGCCCACGCCCGAAGAGATTACTCTGACTGATCGAGCCTGTAAAGACCACGCTTTCCGCGGAGCTAAACCCCACCCCAGCGGTAAACTGACCCGTTGAGCGTTCGGCAACGTCCACCTGCAGATCGAGCAATTCCTCTTCGCCACGCCGTCTGGTATCAATTTTCACTTCTTCAAAGTATTGTAAATTGGTGAGGCGTTGCTTTGACCGTTGTAACTTGGTCGCACTGTAGAGATCCCCTTCGTCCAAGCGCAGCTCGCGCCGGATGACTTGGTCACGCGTCCGCTCATTGCCCACAATATCAATACGACCAATGTAGACTTTCGGCCCAGGGCGGGTCGTCAAGCTGAGATGCACCAAGCGGGTGGCCTGATCAATCGACACAGTTGGAGCGACATCGGCAAAAGCATAGCCGCGATCGGCATAGGCATCGGTTAGCCCCAGAATGTCGCGCCGGACGGCCTCCCGACTATAAACTTCCCCGGTTGTTAAGCGGACCTTTTGACGCAATTCCTCTTCTTTGAAGACGTGATCACCAATAAGGGTGACCTTGCCGATTTTGAATTGCTCCCCCTCGCGGGTAATGGGCACCGTGATGATAATCCCGCCCGCCTCGCGGTTGATCTCCACTACGGGTTCACCAATCTGGACATTGATGTAGCCATTATTCTGATACACATTTTCCAACAGTTGTAAATCAATGCGCAGTGTCTCAGGCTTGTACAAGGCGGAGGGGCCGCTTAGCAGGGGAATCGTATACTCTTTCAGTTGGACTTCTTTCCGGAGCTCCCCGTCGGTTAAGCCTTTATTGCCTGTAAAGCGGATACGACTGATGTAGACTTTGCTGCCTTCCGTGATGCGGAGCACAATATCGACCTGATTATCGGCCACATCCGTGACTTCGGGACGCACGTGGGCAAAGTAATAGCCCTCTTCCCGATAATGTTTTTGCAGGGCCACCACGGTATCGTTCAGCAGATTGCGGGCAAACGTCGCACGTTCTTTGAGCAAGAGGCGTTTGGTCACTTCGGCGGATTCAATGTAGCGGTTCCCCGTAAAGGTGATGCTGCGGACCGCCGGTTTTTCCACGACGGTGAACACCAGCCGCAGGCCGTCAGCCACCTCCTCCGCCAGCACTTGGATATCATCAAACGTACGCAGGGCGTACAGACGCTTGATATCTTCATTGAGCGTCTGCGGGGTGTAGGGCTTGCCCACTTCGGTTTTCACATAGAAACGTATGGTAGCTTCAGGGGTACGGCGCTGACCACGGATCTCGATATCTCGGACAATGATGCCTGGGCTGATAGCGGCAGTGACCGGCCAAGCCCATCCGAGCACAACGAGCAGCAACAGCACCATACGGAGCACGCAGCGATGTATCATTCACCCAGACTCCTGGCTCTTCCACCATCAGCCCACCGAAGAGAGCTTCTCTAGACACACCAAAGCCCGATGGAGAGGTCTTCCACCGGGCTTTGGCGACTACAGGCACGCGAAGGGATACGGTTTAGCTATCGGACAAGCTCTCCACCGCGTCCTCTTGCTTGGCGAGAAACACCAGCTCCTCACCAGCCAGTTTCACTTCTACCACACCACCGTTGGGGAATTCACCCCGTAACACTTCCTCGGAGAGTGGGTCTTCAATGTGACGCTGAATCGCCCGACGCAGGGGACGTGCGCCGTACGCGGAGTCATAGCCTTGCTGGGCCAGCCATGCCTTCGCATTGTCGTCGATTTCCAGCGTGATACCGCGCTCACCCATCTGTTGGTTCAAGCGCAGGAGCATGATGTCCACAATCTGCTTGATATGCTCAAGCTGCAGGGGATGGAACATGACGGCTTCATCGAGCCGATTGAGGAACTCAGGATTGAAGGTCTTCTTGAGTTCACTCATGACGCCCTCTTTCATCTTTGAGAACGTCACTTCTTCGGCATCGCGTTGGAACCCGATGGCCGTGTTCTTTTCAATAGTCCGGGCACTGAGGTTCGAGGTCATAATGAGGACCACGTTTTTGAAATCGACCTTGCGCCCATAGCTATCGGTCAGATGTCCATCGTCCATCACTTGCAGCAGCACGTGATAGATGTCAGGGTGGGCTTTCTCAATTTCGTC
>SXGT01092355.1_pt1 | contig 17277 bp, 16 predicted proteins | sample 3176221 | NCBI WGS metagenome assembly SXGT01 (sample SAMN11356862, study PRJNA531348) | freshwater metagenome | isolation source: freshwater sample F1-120 | place: China: Fuxian Lake, Yuxi | collected 2017-12-25 | reverse complement strand
GGGGCTCGCCGGACGGTTCGGTCGCAGGATTGGGAGTCGGAGTGACCACACCTGGGCCTTGGTCGGCGGGCAGGCGGTCGTGGCGGCGCCACGAAGCGTGACTCATTGTGGTTCCCGCGGTGCCGCGTCGCAAGGATCGAGCGCCAGATTGGGCCGAACTTCTCTTCTTCGCCGCCTGGCCCCGGGCTGCGGTACGGGGGCGCCGGCACCGGGGGCCTCCGGCGCTCGCGTCGCGCGCCGCTCAAGTCGCCGCCCCGCCGCTCCGTAGTACTCAACGGAGGTCACGGAGCGTGAGAATCAGACTCGGGTGGAGTTCGGTGCTGCCGACGACGGTCGCGCTGGTCGCGGGATCGGTCGTCGGCTCCGTCGCGGGCGTGATTCCTGCCCCGTCCGCGCACGCCGCCGGTGTGCGGACCGTGGCCGCCACGACCGGGTTCTCCCAGGGTCATTCGATCCTGTGGGGCTCCGACGCCCAACTCGCGGCCGACCTCGACGGGATCGCCGCCACGGGGGCGCGCTGGCTGCGCCTCGATTTCGACTGGCCGTCGATCCAAGCCGGCGGACCCGACGCCTGGAATTGGGGTCCGACCGATCGCGTGGTCGACGCGGCCCAGGCGCGGGGCCTCCAGATCCTGGCGATGCCCGCCTACACGCCGACCTGGGCGCGCCCGCCCGGCGTCGGCGACAAGACGCCGCCGAGCGACCCTGACGACTTCGCCCGGTTCGTGGCCGCGGCAGCGCGCCGTTACGCGCCTCGTGGGATCGGTCACTGGGAGATCTGGAACGAACCCAACATCGAGCAGTTCTGGGCGCCTGCGCCCGACCCCGAGGCGTACGCCCGCCTGCTCGTCGGTGCGAGCGCCGCGATCCACGGTGTCGACCCCGACGCCGTCGTCATGAACGGTGGCCTCGCCCCGGCACCCGACACCCCGGGCGCGGCGATGCGGCCTCGATCCTTCCTGACCGCGATCTATGCGGCCGGCGCGAAGGGTTCGCTCGACGCGGTGGCGGTGCATCCGTACACCATGCCGTTCGAGCCGACGATGCCCGGCGACTGGAACCCGATCTCGAGCCTCGCCGCGACCCACGCCGTGATGACCGCGTTCGGCGATGCGCGCAAACCCATCTGGGGCACCGAGACCGGTTTCGGAACGGGATCGGACTCCAAGGGCGTGAGCGAGACGGTGCAGGCCGCCCGGATCCGCCAACTCGTCGACGCGTGGTACGACCACGAGTTCGCCGGGAACCTGTTCGTCTACACCTACCGCGATCTGTCGGCGAGTTCCGGGCAGACCTGGCAGCGGATGGGTCTGGTCCGCCACGGGGGGACCGACAAGCCCGCGCTCGCCGCGTTCGAATCTGCGATTCGCCGTCCGGCCGACGGTTCGCGCGACAACCGCCGCGGGCTGTGCGGCCCGGCGGCCCATCTGGCTCCCGCCGGCAGCGACGACTGCGTCGACACCCAGCGCGTCGCCCGCCTCGTGTACGCCCGCCTTCGTTGGCCCGGGGCCGGGACCGCGGGGTGAGCGGTCTCGACGGCCGCGCACGCGCGCCGCCGCGACACGTCACGTCACCTCACATCACCGCGAGCGGCGGAGCCCCGAGTAGATCGATTCGTACCGGTCGGCGACGGCCTCGAGCCCGTAGGCGCGCGCCGCGACCGCGGCCGCCGCGCCGAGCCGCGCCCGCCGTTCGGGATCGATCGCGAGCGACATGATCGCCGTCGTGAGATCGTCGGCAGAGTTGCTCGGGGGGATGAGCCCGGTCGTCTCGTCGAGCACCTGATCGCCACCGGCACTCGCGGGCGCGATGCACGCGAGACCGCAGGCCATCGCTTCGAGGATCGCATTGGGCAGCCCCTCACGATCCGACGGCAGCACGAAGACGTCGGCCGCGTGCAACCGGTGCTCGACATCGGGCACGGTCCCCGTGAAGGCGACCGCGTCGGAGATCCCGGCCGTGGCGACCTGGGCCCGCAACGCGTGCGTCTCGTCCTCGAGATCGGAGCGGCTCCCGCCGACGACGACGAGATGCGCGTGGGGAACGGCGGCGTGGACGTGGGCGAACGCGGTGACGAGGCGGTCGACGCGTTTGAGCGCCCGGAGGTGCCCGACGTACGCGACGACGAAGGCGTCGGGCGAGATCCCGAGGTCGCGGCGGGCCGCGTCGCGCTCGACGGCGGTCGGCGGCCGAAACCGCGAGGTGTCGAGCGGGATCGGGACGACCTCGACGTCGTCGGGGATCCCGCAGCGCGCGAGTTCCTCGACGAGGGCCGGGGTCAGCGCGACGTTGACCACCCCGCGCAACAATCGAAGCCGAGCGCGCGCGAGCGCATGCCGGACGCCGAGCCCGGGGACCGCGAGCGTGTCGGTCGCATCACCGAGCCCCGCCCAGCACATGACGACGCGATCACCGAGCCCGGCGAGGATCGCGGCGACGGCGAAGTCGGGGTACATGACGACATTCACGACATCGATCGCGTCGCGGTGGCGGCGAAGCCACACCCATGCACGGAACACCACGAGCTTCATCGCCCAGCGGTGCCGGCTCGCCGGCCGGAGCCGATGGACCTCGATCCCCTCGACTCGTTGCACCCGCGGCCAACGGTGATCGATGCGCTGGGTGAGCACGTCGACGTGCCAACCGCGTTCGTGCAGCGCTCGCGCCTGGTTGGCCGTCTGGCGGGTCGTGCCGCCGATGGTCGGGAGGTAGTCGGGGACCGCGAAGACCGCTCGGTGTGCGGTGGCGGCCTCGCGCGCAGCTCCCGCGGTCCGTTCGGCCACGATGTCGAGGCTTCGGCGCACCGCAGCAGCGCCCGTGCCGACGACGAGCACCGGCGGCGGCGAACCGACGAGGGCGCGGGCCACGTGCTCGTCGGGCGCGATGACGAGGTCGACCACGCCGATCACGTCGTCGATCACGACCCGGCGAACCGGCCCGACCGGCACCCCCCGGGCCAGCCAGAAGACCGGCCCGGCGGGGGCGCCCGCCGCGACCGCGTGCAGCATCCACTCACCCGCGATGACGACCGCGTCGGCGTCGCGGATCATGTCGGTGACGCGTCGACCGACGCGCCGGGCGCGGCGTATGGCACCGCGCGCCGCCACCCGACCCGGACCGAGGGGCGCGACGTCGTCGACGAGGAAGTGCTGGGCTCCGGCCTCGGTGACGAGTTCCGCGAGTGGGCCATCCGGGGTCGCGACGGCCACGGACCAGCCGCGCGCGACCGCCTCGGCCGCGACGGCGAGGGTCGCGAGCCCCGCGGCGTCGTTGTCGGCGAACGCGGCGAGTACGAGGAGGCGGCGGCGCTCGGTGGCGTCGGTCATGGCGCGCCGGGTTCGGGTTCGGGTCCGGCATCCACGGCGGCGGCGAGCTGCGACCGGAACCGTCCGGGTTCGAACCGTTCGGCGTTGGCGCGGATCGCGCCGGGGTCGTAGGAATCCGCGTCGAAGGCGGCGAGCACCGCGGCCAGCGACGCGACCGGGTCGTCGTTCGCGGTGTACCGGATGCCGGTGATGCCGTCGATGACGGTGTCGCGCGCGCCGCCGGCGTCGACGGCGATGACGGGCGCACCGCATGCCTGCGCCTCGACGGGCACGATGCCGAAGTCCTCGACGCCGGGGAAGACGAGGGCTCGACAACGGCGGTACAGGTCGCGCAACGTCTCGTCGTCGACGCGTCCGACGAATTCGGTGCCGGGCCCCGCGAGCGACTCGCACGCGGCTCGGGCCCGGCCCTCGCCCGCGACCACGAGGCGGACACCGGCGCGCCGGGCCGCGGCGACCGCGACATCGGGTCGCTTGTACGGCACGAGCCGGCCGGCCAGCAGGTAGAAGTCGTCGCGCAATCCCGTCGGACCGGGCCGGTAGTGCTCCACGTCGACCGGAGGTGCGATCACCGTGGCCTCGCGATCCCACCAGCGGTCGATCCGTTCGGCGACGGCATTGGAGATCGCGACGACTCGGTCGGCGCGTTGGGCCGCACGTCGATCAGGACCGCGTTGGCGAGCCGCGAACGCACGGAGCCCGGCGCGACCGAGCCGGCCCCCGACCTCGTGGGCGCGCATGGTCGGGTCCCAGATCCATCGGGCAGGCGTGTAGGTGTAGGCGACGACGCGCGCGCCCGGCCGAGGCCGGATGCGGTTCGCGAACGCGTGGTGGCTCGTGACGACGATGTCGAAGTCGCGCAGGTCGTGGCGTGCCATCGCGAGGGGCAGCAAGGGCAACAGGTGCGCATAGCTGTCGCCACCGCGGTACCAACGTCGCAGCATCGGACTCGGCCGAATGTCGGCACCCGCGAGGACGGGGCCGACGCTCGCCAGATCGCAGACCGACGTGAAGATCGGGGCCTCGGGCCACAACTGGTGCATCTGCTCGACGCACTTCTCGGCGCCGGCGTACACCGTGAACTTGTCGTGGACGATCGCGATGTTCGGTCGGCCCTCAGGCGCGTTCATAGGTGTCGCGCCGGCTGAGCTGCGCGCTGTTGACCACCACGCCGATGAGCGACGCGCCCGTTCGTTCGAGCGACTCGATCAGTTGCCGTGCGGCGCGCCGACGGGTGGTTCGCGAGTCGAGGACGAGCAGCGCCGCGTCGCACTGCGCCGCGACTGCGAGCGCGTCGGCATAGACGGCACCCGGTGGAGTATCGACGACGATGAGTTCCGCAGAGTCGAGCGAGTCGAGGATCTGACGGAACGCCCGGCCCCCGAGGACGCCGACGGTGTCGTTCACCGGCGATCCGCTCGGCATCACCAGGAGGTTCGGCGAACCCTCGGGTCGGTGCAGCGTGTCGGCGAGCGAACGGCCGCGCAGCGCGTCGGAGAGCCCGGGTTCGCGCGGAACCCGCAGTCGCGTGTGCAGGACCGGGCGGCGGAGGTCGGCGTCGACGAGGACCACCGAAGCGTCGACCGCGACGGCCGACTCGGCGAGGTGCATCGCGGCGAACGACTTGCCCGCGCCGGGGTTCGGGCTCACGAGCGCGATCGTGCGCGGGCGTCCGGAGCCCTCGAGGAACATGAGGTTGGTGCGGAGCGTCCGGAATGCCTCGACGATCTCGGGACCTCGACCGCGCGGGATCATGGCCAGCACGGGGAGCCCGGTGAACTCGGTGATCTGTTCGATGTCGTTGGTCCGTCCGAGTCGGTCGGACAGCGCCCGGCGTACGACGAAGAGCTCGGCGGTGAAGAAGAGCGCGAACAGGGCCGCGAAGATCGCGTACAACGTCGGGTGCGGGGCGATCGGGTCCTGGTTGACCGCTGCCGCGTTCGACCCGATGGGCTGGATGTCGATCGGGGATCCGCTGTTCACCGAGATCAGCGCGGCTTGGTTGATCGCCTTTTGGGTCTCGGCGATCGAGATGATCTGGTCGTTGCGTTCGCCGTCGGGCTTGGCGCGCTCGCTCGTGATCTGCTCGTCGAAGTCGGCGATCACGCCTTCGAGGCGTTCCTGTTCGGCATCGATGAGTTGTTGTTGCTGTTCGCGGTTCGTCTCGATGAGGGCGATCGCGAACGCCTCGGTCACGTCTTTGGCCTGGATCGTGCTGTTGCCGTGTCCGGTGACGAGGAGCAGTCCGTTGAGGTCGTTGGTGGCGGTGCCGACCTTGTCGAGTGCCGCGTCGGCATCGAGGTCGTACTCGTCGGCGAGCGTGTAACTCCGGTCGCGCAGTGGTGTGATCGGAAGCTCGACCTTCACGGCCCGCTGCGCGTTGCCTTCGGTTTCGAGCGTCTGGGCGAAGATCCCGGCCCGAAACGCGAGCTGGGACTCGCTGACGTTCTCGAACTGGATGGTCTGACGTACGGCCAGGTTGAGGAGGACCTTGGCCTCATAGACCTTCTCCTGGCGGCTCGTGAACGTGAAGACGCCCGCTCCCACGAGCACCGTGGCGAGCAGGATGCGCCACCAGTTCGCGGCGATGACCCGGATGTGGTCGGCGAGGTCCACGGCGCCGGAGTGTAGGGGGACCAACTGCGCGCGGCGGTGCACGGCACCGGCCCTGTGACGTCGGCCGCACTCGGCGAGAGCCCGATCGCCGCCGGAGGTACCCTCGCGGCGATGGTCGCATTGCCGTACTCGCTGAGCGCGCGCGGCCGGGGTGTGGCCGCGCTGGGCGCGGTGGCGGGTGCGATCGTGTGCGCCGCGGTCGTTGTCGGCGCCGCGACGACGGGTCGGCTCGACGACCTCGGCCGCGGCTTCGTCGCGGCCACACCGTTCCTCTTGCTCGCGGCACTGCTCGTGCCCTCGGCCCTGTGGATCGCGGCGCGACCCCAGCGCGGGATGCTCGCGCTGGCCGCGCTGGTGCCGTTCAACGGGCTCTTGATCCTCGTGCCCGGCAAGCCCCCGTTCATCGAGGGCTGGAAGGAAGCGGTGCTCCTCTGGACGCTGTTGTGGGCCGCGTTCGGCAGCTTCGGCCGCGTGAAGGTGCTCCGCGAGCGCCCGGGCTATCTGACCCCGCTGCTGCTCTTCATCGGGATGGGCGCGGTGTCGGCCCTCGTGCTCGCACTCGACGGGCAGTGGACGCGTGGGCTCGTCGGTCTCAAGGTCGGATACTTCTGGATGCTCGGGGCGTCGGTCGTGTTCCTCGCACCGCTGACGCGCCGTGATCGCGACCGTGTCGTCTCGATCCTGATGATCACCGGCCTGTTCACCTCGGTGCTCGGGCTCGTCCAACAGCGGATCCCCGCCGAACGGCTCGTGGAGCTGGGCTACGAGTACGACGTCAACATCCGTTTCACCGGTGGCTTCGTGCGATCGATCTCGAGCTTCCCCACACCCTTCAATTTCGCGTTCTTCCTGACGCTCGTGCTCCTGATCGGCACGGCGGTCTCGCTCGAGGATCCGAAGCGACCTCGCAGCGTCGGCTTCTTCGCCACCTCGCCGATCCTGGCATTGGCACTCGCGTTCACCTTCGTGCGCGGTGCGTGGTTGGCGCTCGGTGTCGGGTTGCTCGTGCTCGCGGTGCGGCGGTACCGCGTGCTGTTGATGCCCGTCCCGTTCGCGTTGCTCGGCGTCTTGCTGCTCCCTGGCCAGTTCGGGACCTCGGCGTTCCAGTCGGAGAGCTTCAACGAGCGCACCGTGGGTTGGGGACAGAACCTCGACGAGCTGCTCAACGCGCCCTTCGGGCGCGGTCTCGGTACGACCGGCGCGTCGGCCGAGAAACTGGCCGACGTCGCCGGGTTGAAGTTCGCCGACGTGTACCAACCCGACAATCAATACTTCAAGGTCGTCTACGAGATCGGCGTTCCCGGCCTGTGGATCTTCGTGCTGTTGTTCGTCGCCATGATCCTCACGATCCGTCGCCTCGAACCGCGGCTGTCCGGCGACGATCTCGGGCTCGCGTTGGGCTTCGGGGCGAGCATCGTCGGGGCGATGGCCGCGTCGCTGGTCGCCACGTGGCTCGAGATCTTCCCCAACGACTTCTACCTGTGGTTCCTCCTCGCGGTGATCGTCACCGCCACTGACTCGCGCGCGGGAGATCCGGTCGCGGGTGATCCCGCCTTGCCCGCCGCGCTCGTGCCCGAGCCACGCGGGGCCTGAGGCGCCGAGCCCGTGGCCCCGATCCTGTTGAACGCGGTCGCGCTGTTCGCCGGCGGCTCCGGCGTGCAGACCTACACCCATGAACTCGTCGCGGCCCTGCCCGATGCGGCGCCCGCCCAACCGTTCGCAGCCATGATCGACGCCGAGGCCGCAGGGCTGCTCCCTTCACAGATCGCGCCGCGCGTGGTCCGTGCCGACTCGGGTTGGCGCCGCAAGTTGCTCGGTATCCGCTCGGTGCGCGACGCGGCGTTGGTGCACGGGCTCGATGTCGACGTCCCATGGTCGAGCACGGTGCCGCGGGTCGCGACGGTGCACGACCTGTCGCTCTTCGACACCCCGTGGGCCACGTCGAAGCTCGGCGGTGTCGTGAAGCGCCGCCTCACGGCGCGCGCGTGCAAGTCGGCCGAGGCGGTGATCGCGGTGTCGACGTTCACCGCGGAGCGCATCGCCCAGCGGTTCGGTCGTGACGCGACCGTGGTGCACGAAGCGCCCCGTGCTCGCTTCCGGCCACCGGTTCCGGACGCGATCGAGGCGGTTCGTGCGCGGCTGCGGCTCCCGGAGCGGTTCGTGCTCCATCTCGGCAACCTCGAACCGCGCAAGGACGTCGCGACGCTCGCGGCGGCGTGCGATGCCGCCGGCGTACCGCTCGTGCTGGCGGGAGGCGCGATCCGCACGGTCGATGTGCCGCGCGGCGCCACCGCGCTCGGCTACGTCGCCGACGACGACCTCCCGGCACTGTTCGCGGCCGCCACCGTCGTGGGCTACGTGTCGCGCTACGAGGGCTTCGGTTTGCCGCCGATCGAGGCGCTCGCGTGCGGCGCCGTCGTGATGGCCACCCGGGTCGGCGCGCTCGCCGAGGTCGCTCCCGAAGGGATCGAGTTCGTCGCGATCGGCGACATCGACGCCCAGGCCCGCGCGCTCCGTGAGTTGTTCCACGATGTAGCCCGCGGCGAAGCGCTGCGGACCAAGGGGCTCGTGGAGGTGTCGCGGCTCTCGTGGGCCCGCGCTGCCCGCGAGACCGTCGACGTGTACCGAAAGTTCGTCACCGTGCCCGCAGCCCCGAGTCCCTCGGCCTGAGTGCGCCGCGGCCGTCGGGCCCCGCGCGGTCAGCGGCTCGGTCGGGGTGTGCGGTCACTCGGTACGTGGAAAGCGTGCGTCGATCGCGTCGGCGATGCGGGCGGCGGCGTCGCCGACCCCGTAGGGTGAGTCGAGCCCGGCGATGCGCGCGTGCTCGCCCGCCACGTCGCCGAGCAAGCGGCGGGCGATCGCGCCGATCGCCTCCGGGTCGGGAGCGAGGTGGGCGAAGGTGTCGATCACCTCGGGCCGCTCGGTCGACCGGCGCGCGACCACCACGGGGCGACGCAACACGCTGGCTTCTTCTTGGACGCCGCCGGAGTCGCTGACACAGATCGCGCACGCGCCGAACAAGGCGAGGAACTCCTCGTGGGGCAGCGGTTCGAGCACGCGCACCGCGCCGCGGGGCGCGACCGCGTCGAGGCGCGCGGTCCGCGGGTGGAGCGGGAGCAGCACCGGCAGCCCGAGGTGATCGAGGACGTCGAGCAGTGCGGTGAAGCGCGGGGGGTCGTCGACGTTCTCGGGTCGATGGAACGTTGCGAGTACGTATGCGTCCGCGGTGACGCCGTACCGGCCGAGCACCCGAGCCGTGGTCGCTGGGTCGGGCCGCAACCGCTGCAGCGCGTCGACGACGGTGTTGCCGGTGACGACGATGCGATCGTCGGGAATGCCCTCGGCGAGCAGGTGATCGCGGGCGATGGTGGTCGGGGCACAGGCGAGGCTCGCGAGGTGGTCGACGATGCGGCGGTTGTGCTCTTCGGGCATGGCCCGGTCGTCGCTGCGCAGACCTGCCTCGACATGCACGATCCCGAGGCCGGCGATTCGCGCGGCGAGCGCGCCGCCGAGCGTGGAGTTGGTGTCGCCGTGCACGACGACGACGCGCGGCGGTTCGGCGACGAAGCGTCGGGCCAGCGTGGTCGCGAGGTCGCGTACCTGCGACGTCCGGGTCGCCCCCCCGACCGTGAGCTGGAGGTCCGGGGCGCGCATCCCGAGCGCCGCCGAGAATTCGGCAGCCAGCGCGGGGGAGAAGTGCTGTCCGGAGTGGATGATCACGGCGTCGTCGAGGCGATCGAGCAGCGGCGCGAGCTTCACAGCCTCGGGTCGCGTCCCGAAGACGACGGCGATGCGGCCCGAGCTGCGGGAGGGGTTCGACACGACCCCGGCAGCGTACGACCCGAGATCGTGGTGGGTGACGTCGGCCACACTCGACACCGACGGTCGATGCCGGCGGCGGATCCGACACCGGGCGGGTGACACCGGCCGCGACCGCGGGTAGAATCCTGCCACTCTCCGTGGCATGGGTTCACTGAACGGGGAGGGAACCCGGTCAGACGAGCGAACGGCGGAGTGGGAGGCGTGGTGTCGAACGGTGCGCAGCGCGCCCCGCGGTCAGGTGATCCCGGCCTACCGTCCGACCAGGACGCGAGCGGCCGGTCGTTCGACGACGCCGAAATCGCCGCGCTGGCCGAGGTGGTCCGTTCCGGCACGCTGACGAGCACCAAGGGCAAGCAGGTCGCGGCGTTCGAGCAGGCGGTCGCCGACCGCTTCGGCGTCGGCCACGCCGTCGCCTGCTCCTCGGGGACGGCCGCGATCCACGCGGCACTCGTCGCACTCGATCTCGAACCCGGCGACGAGGTCGTGACGACCGCGATCACCGACATGGGCGCGCTCGCCCCGATCCTCTACCAGGGCGCGATCCCCGTGTTCGCCGATGTCGATCCGCAGTCGTTGCTCGTCACCGCGGGCACCGTTCGCGCGGCGATGTCGTCACGGACGCGCGCGATCGTTGTCACGCACCTGTTCGGTGCCCCTGCGGAGGTCGCGGCGATCCGGTCGTTCGCGGAACCGCTCGGGATCGCCGTGATCGAGGACGCCGCACAGGCCTGGTTGGCCGAGTCGCAGGGTCGCCTCGTGGGAACGATCGGCGATCTCGGCTGCTTCTCGATGCAGCAGGGCAAACACTTCACGACCGGTGAAGGCGGGATGGTCGTCACCGACGACGCGGCGATCGCGCGGCGGGTGCGGCTGTGGGTCAACAAGGCGTGGCCGTACGGCGAGGCCGCACCCGACCACGAGTTCCTCGCGCTCAACGCCCGCCTGAGCGAACTCCAGGGCGCGGTCGGTCGTGTTCAGTTCGCCAAGCTCGACGCGATGGTCGACGCACGCGTCGCGACCGCGACCGCACTCGCGAACGCGCTGGCAGGGCTCCCCGGCGTCGGCTCCCCGCACGTCGCCGCCGGTGATCGGCACACCTTCTGGAAGGTCGCACTCGACATCGACCCGGCGCTCGTCGCGGGCGGAACCGCCGGGCTCGCGGCGGAACTCCGACTCGACGGCGTGGCATCGGCGCCGCGGTACATCCGCCAGCCCGCATTCGCGACGAAGGTCATTCGTGAGCAACGCACGTTCGGGACGAGCCGTTGGCCGTTCACGCTCGCGCGGCCCGAAGCGCTCGACTATTCGCCCGCCCGGTATCCGGGGACCTACGCCGGACTCGATCGAGTGCTCGTGCTGCCCTGGAACGAGCGGTACTCGTCGGCACATGTCGACCGGGTCGCCGCGGCGATCATCGACGCGGTCGCGCGGCTCGGAGTGTCTGCATGACCGCGCGACGCGTCGCGCTGATCGGGGCGGGCGGCATCGCCCAGACCTACTTGCGGCTGCTCGGACAGGCGCGCGCCGACGAGATCGTGCTCGCCGCGGTCGTCGACATCGACGAGACGGCGGCCGAACGAGCGGCGCGGCCCTTCGCCGTTCCCGCTTTCACGAGCCACGCGCTCGCGCGCGACTCGGTCGATCTCGACGCCGTCATCGTGTGCACGCCACCGGTCACGCACGCCACGATCGCGTCGGACTTTCTCCGCGTCGGTGTTTCGGTGCTCTGCGAGAAGCCGCTCACGCTCGACGCCGCCGCGGCCCGCTCGCTCGTCGCCGAGGCGCGCAGTTCGGCGGCCCTCCTGTCGATGGCCGCGAAGTTCCGGTTCGTCGCCGACGTCGCCGAGGCGCGCCGACGCCTGCTCGACGGCGAGATCGGCGAGGTCGTCCAGGTCGACAACACGTTCGCGGCCGTCGTTCCGATGGAGCACCGTTGGACCGCCGACCGCGCAGTCGCCGGGGGCGGTGTGATCATCGACAACGGCACCCATTCGGTCGACCTCGTCCGTTGGTTCGCGGGCCCGATCCGCGAGGTGATGGCGGTCGAGGGGCCGCGCCAACAGGGCCTCGAGGTCGAGGACAACGCACAACTCCTCACGCGGAGTACCTCGGGTGCGACGGGCCGCATCGATCTGTCGTGGAGTCTCGCGATCGACGAGCCGTGGTACCTCCGGGTGCACGGCACCGATGGCGCGATCGACATCGGCTGGCGTGAATCGCGGCTGCGCACGGCCGGGAACGACTGGCGGCGGTTCGGTCGCGGCTACGACAAGCTCGCGGCGATGGGCGAGCAGCTCCGCAACTTCGTGGCGGCCGTCGACGGCCGCGAACCACTCGCCGTCGGTACCGACGACGCGATCGCGTCCGTCGAGGTCATCGAGGCCGCGTATCGATCGCTCGGCACGCAATCGTTCGTGCCGGTCGCACCTCCGAAGCCGCGCGTCGAGCTCGCCTCGTGACCGCGGCGATCCATTCGAGCGCGGTCGTGCACACGACGGCGCGGGTCGAAGCAGGCGTGGCGATCGGCGCACGGACCACCGTGTGGGACCACGTGCATCTCCGCGGCCCCGGTACCACGGTCGGGTGCGACTGCATCATCGGCGAGAAGACGTATCTGGCCCCCGGCGTCGTCGTCGGTGACCTCGTGAAGCTCAACGCGATGGTGTATCTGCCGACCGGCGTTGTGCTCGACCGAGGCGTCATGGTCGGCGCGGGAACGGTCTTCACGAACGACCGCTACCCCCGCGCGACCGATCCCGACCTCGTCGCCCTGCAAACGAGCGAACCCGGCGCCGACACCCTCAACACCTTCGTCGGTGCGGGTGCAACGATCGGTGCCGGCTGCACGATCGGTTGCGGTCTCGCCATCGGGCGGTTCGCGATGGTCGGCATGGGCTCGGTCGTGACGCGCGACGTCCCCGATCACCACCTCGTCGTGGGGAACCCGGCGCGGTCGATCGCGATCGTCTGCCGCTGCGGCGAACCGATCCGCCGGCTGGCCGCGGGCGCGCGCAACGCGATCACGGCCGGTGAACTGGCGTGCCCTCGGTGCGCCCGCCGGTACGACGCGCGCGGCGGTACGGTCACCGAACTGTGAGCCCACCGACCCCGCCGTCCGCCTCCCGCTCGGTGGCGGTGGTCGGCGGTGGGATGCTCGGCGTCGCCCTCGCCCTGCGGCTGAGCGGCGCCGGCCGGTCGGTGACTCTGTTCGAGTCGGGGCCGGCGCTCGGTGGTCTCGCCGCAACGTGGCGTCTCGGCGACCTGACCTGGGATCGCTACTACCACGTGACCCTCGCCGGCGATCGCGAGACCCGGGCGTTGCTCGCGGAGGTCGGCATCGGCGATCGCTTCCGGTCGGTGCCGACGAGCACGGGGTACTGGGACGGCGCGCGGGTCTGGCCCGCAGCCACGGTCCGCGAGTTCTTCGCCCTGCCGGGCCTCGGCCCGATCGCCAAGCTCCGGATCGGCGCCACGATCTGGGTCAACGCGCGTCGGCGCGCTTGGCGTCGCATCGAACGGGTCGCCGTCGGACCGTGGCTGCGGCGTTGGTCGGGGCCGGCCGCGACCGAGCGATTCTGGGAGCCGCAGCTCCGAGCGAAGCTCGGCGACGAGCACGGCGACGTCGCGGCCTCGTTTCTCTGGGCGACCTTCCGACGGCTCGACGGCGCGCGGCGCGGTGCCGCGAAGCGTGAGCAGATGGGTCGCGTCGAAGGGGGATACGCGGCGGTCCTCGGTGCGGCGGCGGCCGAGCTCGCCGCGCGCGGTGTCGTCGTGCACACCGAAGCGTTGGTCGAGGAGGTCGCGGTCGATCCGACACGGGTCGGGGTGCGGCTCGCGGGCGCGAACGAGCGTGTGGAGTTCGCGTTCGACGATGTCGTGATCACGGCCGCCGCTCCGATCGCGGCGCGCCTGCTCGATGGCGTCGACGGTGCTGCGGCGCGGCGGTTCGCGGCGGTGCGCACGATGGGAGTCGTGTGCGCCTCGGTGCTGCTCGACCGACCGCTCAGCCCGCACTACCTGACCTACCTCGCGGTTCCGTCGCCGCTCACCGCGGTCGTCGATATGAGCGCGCTCGTCCCGGTCGCCGACCTGCGCGGGCGCGGGCTCGTGTACCTCCCGCGCTATCTCCCCTCCGACGATCCGGGGTTCGACATCGCCGACGACGAGCTCCGGTCGACCTGGCTCACCGCGCTCGGGTCGGTGTATCCCGAGCTGGCCGAGCGCAACGTCGAGGCGTTCGCCGTGGCACGCGCTCGGCACGTCTTCGTGGTGCCGCGCACGCGTGCCTCGCAGGTCGTTCCGCCGTTGACGACCGCGGCGCCCGGCGTGCACGTGGTGAACAGTTCCCATCTCGTCCACGCCACGCTCAACGTCGACGAGACGGTCGGTCTCGCCAACTGGGCGGCCGACGAACTCGTCACGCGCGGCCGGATCGACGTGGATCGTCTGGTGTCGCGAGGATGACCGTCGTGCGCACCCGACCGGCTGCGACCCTGTCGCTCGATCTCGACAACGAATGGTCGTATCTCAAGACGCACGGTGATGCGTCATGGGTGGAGCTCCCTTCGTACCTCGATCGCGCGGTGGACCACGGGCTCGCGCTCTGTTCGGCGCTCGACGTGCGCATCACGTGGTTCGTCGTCGGGCAGGACGCGGCGATCGACGCCCACCGCGAGTCGCTGGCCCGTCTCGTGGCCGCGGGCCACGAGGTCGGCAATCACTCCTATCACCACGAGCCGTGGATCCACGCTGCCGATCGCAGCGCCGTCGCAGTCGAATTGGATCGCGCCGAAGATGCGATCGAGCTCGCGACCGGAATCCGTCCCGACGCGTTCCGTGGTCCCGGGTACGCGATGTCGCCGGTGCTGCTGCACGAGCTCGCGCGACGGGGATACCGCTACGACGCATCGTCGCTGCCGACGATCATCGGCCCGCTCGCTCGCGCGTACTACTTCCGCCGGACGCGACTCGACACGCACCAACGCGCCGAACGCGCCGCGCTCTTCGGCTCCTGGCGCGACGCTCGGCGGCCACTGCGCCCCTACCGTTGGAAGACCGCTCCGCGCGCGCTGCTCGAGCTCCCGGTCACCGTGGTGCCGGGAGCACGGGTGCCGTTCCACGTGTCGTACGTGCTGTACCTCGCGGCGCGCTCGCAGCGCCTCGCCCGCGCCTAGTTCGTCACGGCGCTCGGGCTGTGCAAGGCCGCGCATGTCGCTCCGTCGATCCTCCTGCACCCGCTCGATCTGCTCGGCGGCGACGAAGTGCAGTCGCTCGCGTTTTTCCCGGCGATGGGGATGCGCGGGGCCGACAAACGCGACTTCGTCGAGACGATCCTCGCCGCGTTCGTCGCCGAATTCGATGTCGGCCCGTTGCGCGAATTCGCGGCGACGTTCGACGCGGTCGATCTCCCTCTGCGCGATCCCGGCGTGCGCGTCGCCCACGATTCGAACCCGTCGTGAGCGCGGGTGCGCGCGGCAACTCGGCGGCGGTACCCGAGATCTCGGTCGTCGTGCCGGCCTACGACGAAGGCGCGCTTCTCGAGGCGAACCTCGCGGAGATCCACTCCACCTTGTCGGCCGCGGGACCGTCGTTCGAGATCGTGGTCGTCGACGACGGGAGCGCCGACACCACCCGCGCGATCGCAGACCGGGCCGCGGCCGCTCATTCGGAGATCTCGGTGGTCGCGCACTCCGAGAACCGAGGGCTCGGGGCGGCGTTGCGATCGGGGTTCATGGCCGCGACCGGCGAGATCGTGGTGGCGCTCGACGCGGACCTCACCTACGACCCGGGTCACGTGATCATGCTGGTCGACGCGCTCGAGGGCACGGCCGCCCGGATCGCGGTGGCGTCGCCGTATGCCCGCGGCGGCCGGGTGAGCGGCGTTCCGTCGCACCGCATCGCGTTGTCGCGGGTCGCGAACCGCTTGCTCGCTCGGCGCTACGGGCTGGCGACCACGACCGGAATGGTTCGTGCGTATCGCCGCGAGTTCCTCCGCGACGCGCTCGCCGATGTCGGCGACGACGACCTGCTGTTCGGGTTACTGCGAGCCGCGGCGCGCCCCGACGACGTCGTCGAGGTCGCCGCACATCTCGACTGGACGCGCGTGCCGGGGCGAGTCTCGAAGCGGCGGACCCGAGACTCGATCCGGGCCGTGGTGCGCGCGCTGCGCACGCCACGGCGATCGGGCCGGGCCTGAACCTCAGAACTCGGCGGGCGGGCGACGCACGCGGTCGCGACGGTCGCGTTCGTCGGCGGGCAGCAGATGGTCGTGCTCGGGCCGCCAGTCGCCCGAACGCGACACCAACGCCGGAAGCACCGTCCTCGTCGTGCGGGCACCGCGTCGTGCGAGCGCACCGAACGCGCACAGCGCGACTGCCAGGGTGAACAACACGACACTGCCGGTGCCCGTGACCGCGAGTCGATCCGGTTCGGCATCGGCGGAACTCGCCCCGGCGCCCGTCGGGGTGATGACCGCCGGGGGGGTGCCGTTCGGCACGGTGCTGGCGGGCACGGTCGGGGCCGCGCCTTCGACGTGCACCGCGATCTGGCCGGTCATCGACTCGAAGTAGGCGTCGCGGAAGGTCGTCGGGGCCTCGCCGACCGTGAAGAAGTACGAATCGCCCGGCTCGAGCGTGCCGGAGTCGAACGTGCCGTCGCCGGCCACCACCCGGTGCGCGACGTCGCCGCGGTTCTCGAACGAGATCGTTGCCCCGGGCGCCGCCGCGACGGTGCTGGGCGAGAAGTAGTAGTCCTCGATCGCGACCACCACGGTGTCGGCCCGGGCGAAGGTCGCCGGGTGGCCGACGAACAGCGCCGTCGCGCCGACGACGAGTGCGGCGAAACCGACCCGCGGGAGCCGCCGGTGAGATCGTCGGGAGCTTCGCCGGGGCACGCCGCCAGCCTAACGACCGGGCGTGCCCGCGAACCATCGGGCGGGTCGAGGACCCGGCCGTACACTCGGCTCCGGAGGAGGGGTGCCATGTTGATCGCGATCGGATCGGATCACGCCGGGTTCGCGCTGAAGTGCCATCTCGTCGCGGCGCTCGGCGCGCGCGGCCACCGCGTCGCCGATCTCGGCACCGACAGTGAGGCATCGGTCGACTACCCGCCGATCTGCGCCGCCGTCGGCCGCGAGGTCGCGGCCGGGCGCGCCGAGTTCGGCATCGTGCTCGGCGGCAGTGGTCAGGGCGAACAGATCGCTGCGAACAAGGTGCGCGGGGTGCGCGCCGCGCTCTGCAACGACCTGTACACCGCTCGGATGGCGCGTGCGCACAACGACGCGAACGTGCTGGCCATCGGTGGTCGCATCGTGGCCACAGGCCTCGCCGACGAGATCCTCGACGTGTTCCTCACCACCGAGTTCGAGGGCGGCCGGCACGCTCGCCGCGTGCAACAGATCGCCGCGATCGAATCCACACCGGACCAGACCGACACGCCCGCCGAGACCGCCGTGCCCGACGAGCAGGGCCGAGAGAAAGGGTGACGCCACCATGACGACGCCGCTCGAAGCATC
>SXGT01394493.1_pt1 | contig 17281 bp, 13 predicted proteins | sample 3176221 | NCBI WGS metagenome assembly SXGT01 (sample SAMN11356862, study PRJNA531348) | freshwater metagenome | isolation source: freshwater sample F1-120 | place: China: Fuxian Lake, Yuxi | collected 2017-12-25 | reverse complement strand
GCGGCTGGAACTGGAACAGCTCAATTTCAGCCTCCATGATGTGTTGCGCAATCTGGTCAACTTGGTCGGCAATCGTGCCGCGGAAAAGGGCATCAAGCTGCTGATCGACAAGAACCTCGATGGCGCGGGCGAAAACTTGCGGGGCGATCCGTTGCGCCTGGGCCAGAGTCTGCTCAACATCGTCGGCAACGCGATCAAGTTCTCCGATCACGGCGCCCTCGTCGTCCGCATTCGTCGTGATGAAGCGGCCATCGATGGCATGCGGCTGCGCTTTGAAGTCGAGGACCAGGGCATCGGCATAGACGCTGAGAAACAGGAGCGCCTGTTCCTCGCCTTTGAACAGGCGGATGGCTCGATGACCCGCAAGTTCGGCGGGACCGGTCTGGGGCTGGCCATCAGCAAACGCCTGGTGCAGATGATGGCGGGCGAGATCGGCGTCGATAGCCGGCCGGGCCAGGGCAGCACCTTCTGGTTCACGGCATGGTTCGGCGGCACCGAAATGGCTCCGGTGGATTTGCCCAAACCAGCCGAAACCGCCGAGTACCGGCTGCGGCGCGACTTCAGCGGCGCCCGCGTGCTGCTGGCCGATGATGAGCCGATGGGACGCGAAATCATTCAGATCCTGCTGACGGACATCGGGCTCGCCATCGACCTGGCGGATGACGGAGCCAAGGCATTGGATCATGCCCGCCGCCAGCGCTATGACCTGATCCTGATGGACATGCAGATGCCGAACATGAACGGCATCGAAGCCACGCAGGCGATCCGCGCCGACTCGATGAATGTGACGACCCCGATTGTCGCGATGACGGCGAATGCCTTCGAGGAGGATCGCCGGGCCTGCCTTGCGGCAGGCATGAACGACCACGTCGGCAAACCGGTCGAAGCCGAAACGCTGTTCCTCACCGTGCTGCACTGGCTGCTGCAGTCACGTACCTGAGCCGTGTTTGAGCACGCGGCGGCGCAGCCCCCCGTGTTCTGGGCCCTGGCAGTCGCCGCCACATTCCTGTTCGGCATGTCCAAAGCCGGCTTTGGTGGGGCCGCCGGCAGCCTCGGCGTACCCTTGATGGCGCTGGCGGTCTCGCCCGTCTTTGCCGCCGCCGTGATGCTGCCTATCCTGCTGGTGATCGACATCATCGGCGTGGTGGTGTTCCGCGGTCGCGCCGACACCGCCAACCTGCGCATCATCCTGCCCGGCGCGATGCTTGGCATCGGCGTCGGCTGGCTGACCTTCGGCCATGTCGACGCACGCTGGATCAAGCTGCTGATCGGCATTGAGGCCGTGCTCTTCGCCCTTGACCGCTTTCGCGCCGCGCGCAGCAGCGGAATCGCCGTGGCGTCAGCGCCGACTCTTGGCCCCGGCATATTCTGGAGCACGGTATCCGGCTTCACCAGCTTCGTCTCCCACGCCGGCGGGCCGCCCATCATGCAATACCTGATGCCGCAGAACATGGACAAGATGCGCCTGGTGGGCACCACGGTGATCTTTTTTACCGTGGTGAATTTCGCCAAGCTCGGACCTTATGCGCAGCTGGGCCTGGTGGACCTGTCCTTCCTCGGCGTTTCACTACTGCTGGCGCCGGTGATCCCGCTCGGCTACTACACCGGCTATCGCCTGCTCAAGGCCGTGGATATGCGCGGTTTCAATCTGGTCACGGCCTGGACCCTGCTGGTCGCAGGCAGCAAGCTGATCTACGACGGGGCCCTGACATAGCAGCCTGGACGTCAGTGTCCCATTTCCCGCGACCATGATAGCCAGCGGAAAACGCCGTCATACAACTCTTCCGGACTGACAGGCTTGCTGATGTGGTCGTTCATGCCGGCTTCAAGACAGGCCTGGCGATCCTCGCCGAAAGCATTGGCCGTCATTGCCAAAATCGGCCTCAGTACATAGCCGGGAAGCTGTCGGATCAGCCGCGTCGCCTCCAGCCCGTTCAGCTTCGGCATCTGCATATCCATCAGAATCAGCGCGTAACACCCGGTCTGCGCCATGGCGACCGCCGCCTCGCCGTCTTCGGCATGGTCGACCACCATTTCCAGGTGCTCCAATTGCAATTTCGCCACCTCGGCGCTGACGGGTTCATCCTCCACCAGAAGAATGCGGCAACCCGCGAAACTATCTCGCAGGCGCCGTTCAATATCCGCCAGTTTCACCAACTTCGGCTCGGCAAGGTGCCCGGCGGAGATGCCCAGATTCACCGTAAACCAGAAATTGCTTCCCACTCCCGGCAAGCTATCCACTCCGATCTGGCCGCCCATCAGACCCACCAGGCGCTTGCTGATCGCCAAGCCAAGGCCGGTGCCACCGTAGCGACGGGTCATCGATCCGTCGGCCTGCTCGAAGGCCAGAAACAGGCGTTCCACGGCTTCCGCGGCAATACCGATTCCGGAATCGTCGACATCGAACCGCAACCGGACCGACTCGGCCTCTCGGCCGATTTCCGAGGCACGCAAGGTCACGCTGCCGTGCTCGGTAAACTTGATGGCATTCGACACCAGATTCAACAGGATTTGGCCGAGACGCATCGGATCGCCACGAACAACCAGGCCGGATAAGGCTGGAGACAGCTCGAACGTAATCGTGAGGCCCTTTTCTCTGGCCTTTTGTCCAACCAGCGCCGAAAGATTGTCGAGAACATCGCTGGGACGGAAGTCGATCTGCTCCAGCGTCAGTCGCTCGGCCTCGATCTTGGTGATATCGAGCACATCGCTGATCAGGCCCAGCAGGCGATCGGATGCCTGCTCGACCTTGCGCAAATGGTCGCGCAGCCGCGGATCTTCGGCCCGGCGCAAGGCCAGCCCGGTCATGCCGATGATGGCATTCAAGGGCGTGCGCAACTCGTGGCTCATGGTCGCGTGGAAGGTATTTTTGGCGCGATTCGCGGCCTCCGCGGCCTCTTTGGCGATGGAAAGCGAAAGCGTGCGTTCCTCGACGAGTTGTTCCAGATGGAAACGATAGTGGTCGAGTTCCTCCTCAGTCTGCTTGCGCTCGCTGATGTCCTGAACCGTGCCGAAGGCACTAATTATTCGTCCATCGGCATTCCTGGCGAAATGAGCTAGTTCCTTGACCCAGACAATGCCTCGGCGCCCCGCAAGGATCCGGTGCTCGATTTCATACGGCTCGCCGCTCAGAGCCGCCTGCCAGGCCAAGGAGACGGCATCGCGGTCATCGGGATGAACCAAGGCCGTGAACAACTTGAAATCAACCGGCGTGTCCTGCGCGATGCCGAAGATACGATAGGTCTCGTCCGACCACGTGAGCGTCTGGCTATCAAGGTCGATCGTCCAACTGCCGATATGTGCCACGCGCTGAGCGCGGACCAGGTCTTCCCGCGAATGGCTGAGTTGGGATTCAATCTGCTTGCGATCCGTGATGTCCCGAACATAGCCGTTCCAGAGCACGCTGCCATCCGCCTGCTTCTCTGGCGTGGCTTCGCTTTCGACCCATATCGTGCCGCCGTTGCGCAGCAGCACACGGTAGCTGATGACCCATAACGACAATCGGTTCACCGAAGCCTCGATCGAAGCCGAAACGCGTTTCAGATCCGCGGGATGCAGGCGCTCAAACAAGGGCGAAGCATCGGCGCGAACGTCCTCCGGACTGAGCCCGAAAATATCCCGTATTGCTTCGCTGGCATAGGGTAGGGTCGCGCGCCCGTCCGGCCAAAGCTGAAACTGGAACGCCATGCCCGGTATATGGGCGGCGAGCTTGCGCAGGCGTTCGTCACGCTCACGCAACGCCAGATCGGCGGTTTTGTCTACCAGGATCAGCAGCGTACGATCCCCGGCGTGACTCTCCTGTGCCAGATGAATGACGTGCACATCGACAACGATCGGCACTTCAGCATCGGTCTTGAGCGTGAGCAGCGCAAGCACCTGCGGCTCCGCGTCGCTGCGATGGTTGAGCACCGCGTGGATCCTGTCGCGATCGCCACTGCCGAACAGCTGAAACGCCGATCGATGCTGCAGGCCGGCGCTGGACTTCAGTTTGAATATCGCCTGCGCCTGTTGGTTTGCATCAACGATAAACCCTCTGTCGTCGACCACCACACCCGGCAGCGGAAGTTGCTCGAATAGATTCCGGTACTTGCTCAGGCTTGCCGATATCTCGGCCTGCGCACCGACGAGTTCCTGGTTCTGAATTTCCAGTTCGGTCTGGTAAATCCTGAGTTCCTGCACCAGCCGATCGGCCGGCGAATCGGCTTCGTCCGTGCTCAGGGCCAGATGTCGGCTTCGGCCTTCGGCAAGCGCCTGCTCGGCACGGTCCCTCAGGATTGCAAGATTGACTTGTCGCGTATTCATTAGGATTTCCGCAAGTGCCAGGAGGAAATATTGACGTGACTGATCACGGCGCCCAACTCGACCCCGAGAATCGGCGCCACATTCATCACGAACCAGCGTTGCTCGGCGGGTGAATGACAGGGATATTCGATGGAGAAGCTCGGCAGGCTACCCTCGAGCACGCCGCGTAATCCCCGCGCCGCCGCCACGGCGGCATCGCTATCCGGATGATTGTCGGCCTGGCAGGCCTCCAGATAGTTGACACCGACGCCTGAACGCTCGAGCTCGGAATCGCCGTTGGCACGGGCGAAACGCCGCCACGCCGCATTGATCATGACGATGACGCCAGCCTGATCGACCACCGCGATGTGCTCCGGCAGGGCATCCATGACCGCCTGCAGGCGTCGCGCATCGTGGAAGGCGGTGACGTCGACAAAGGTTGCAACGGCACCGCGCTCGGTGGTCGATGGCACCAGATAAGGCAGCATTCGCACCAGGAAGGTTCGCTTCTCATCGATGGATACCACCTCGCGCTCGCAGGTGTGCTGCATCCCCAGGGTGCGCTCCAGATCAGCCATCAACTCGGGATAGACGAGCATATGCGCGATATCGTCGAGCGGACGGCCCAGGTCGGAATCGCGCAACTTGAAAACCTGTGTCGCATCGGGGCTGAAACGCGTGATTCGAAACTGTCCATCGACAAATACCGTGGCCACGCCGGCGGCCTTTGCCATGCTGTCCAGGTCCGCGTTCACGCGATTGAGCAGCAGCATCTTTTCCTGGAACTCGGAATTGACCGTGCTCATCTCCTCGTTCACCGACTGCAGTTCCTCGTTCGAGCTTTGCAATTCTTCGTTCGAGGCCATCAATTCTTCATTCGTGGCCTGCAGTTCCTCGTTCGATGTTTCGAGTTCTTCGATAGTCGCCTGCAAACTCTCGCGCGTGGCAGCGAGTTCGCGCTCGAGGATGGTCAGACGGGCCACGGTTTCCGAATCCACATTCACCGGCTCGACATCCATGACGATACGCACGGCGTCCTGCTCGAAACTCAGCAATGTCAGGCGCTCGTCATCGCCATCCCCCACGGGATGCGCCGCAATTCGCAGCGAGCGGATCTCGCCGCCGGGCAAGGTGAACTCGATACGGTCGGAGATCAGCGAAGAACGGTCGCGCGACGCCTTGTACAGCAAAGCCGAAGCAATTGGGCTGATCGCGTCGGGCAACAGGCGATTGATTTCGAGACTGGCCGCACCCTCCTTGACGCGAAAATAGCTGGCAACGTCCCCATACATATGCAGCGCTTCGTGGTTCTCATTGACCAGGATCGCCGGCGGCGCATAGTGACTGATCAAGGTCGCCAGACCGGCGTCGGAAGCATTCGCGGTACTGACGGTCTTGCGCCCGCGGGCCAGCGCTGCGGCCCCGCCGAAACCTGAGCGCGGCATGGTTGCCGTGAGCTTCCGGTCAAGGAAAAGCGGGGCCATGCCTCCCTTGCGCCGGAACAGTTTGTGTTTGGCACTGATGAGTTCCAGGCCTTGCGTACTGGCAGTCAAAGACTCGCTCGAACCAAGCAACATCGCGCCGCCTTCGTTGATCGCGTATTGCAGCGACCGCAAGGCGCGATCCTGCGCCGGCGCCTTGAAGTAGATCAGCGTATTTCGACAGGCAACCAGGTCCATCTTGGTGAACGGCGGATCGGCCAGCAGGTTGTGACGCGCAAACACGATGCATTGCCGCAGATCGTTTTTCACCAGGAAGTTGTCGCCCTTGCGCACGAAGAATCGCTCCAGACGCTCCGGCGACAGTTCGGCTGCGGCTGACTCGGGGTACTGGCCGATACCGGCAGTCTCGACGCACTGCTGGTCGACGTCGGTGGCGAATATCTTTAGGTTGGGCCAGCGCCGTTCGCGCTCGAAGGCTTCGATGAAAAGCATCCCGAGGGTGTAGGCCTCCTCGCCCGTGGCGACCCCGGCAATCCAGACGCGTATCGTGTCGCCGGCCTGCTTTTCGGCCACCATCGGCGAGATGACTTTTTCGGACAGCAGTGCAAAGGTTTCCGGGTCGCGGAAGAAACTGGTCACCGAAATCAGGAGTTCACGCCTGAGGGTAATGATTTCGCCCCGATCGTTTTCCAGCAGGTCGAGGTATTCGTACAGTTCCGGTGCATGGCGCACCTGCTGGCGGCGCTCGATTCGCCGCATCACCGTGGTCGGCTTGTAGTCGGAGAAGTCGATGCCGCCAACCTGATGCAGGATCTGCATGATGGCCGCGAACACCTCATCGCCGCTCATCCTGGCATAGGGAATGACGCGTGCCTCGACGTCAGCCGCCGGATAGGGCAGATTGCGGATGTGCGCCAGCAGGCGTGCCGGGAGTTCCTCCGGAGGCAGGATCGCATCCACGACGCCGATCGAAATCGCGCTGCGCGGCATCCCGTCGAAACTGGCAGATTCCGGCGCCTGCACCATCAGCATGCCGCCGGCGGCATTGATGGCCATGGCACCACGCGTGCCGTCGGTTCCGGTGCCGGAAAGGATGATCCCCACGGCTCGCTTGCCATAAACATTGGCCAGGGAATTGAAGAAGATGTCGATCGGCAAGGTCAGGCCGCGCGGGTTCTTCGGTGTCAGGTGCAGACGTCCCGCCGTGACGTGCATGATTGATCCCGCAGGAATCAGGTAGAGGCGATTGCCCTCGATTGCCATTTCGTCTTCCACCATGATCACCGGCATCGCTGTATGGCGGGCGAGCAGGTTGTTCATCATGCTCTTGTGGTCGGGGGACAGGTGCTGAATGACCACAAAGGCGGCACCCGTGTCTCCCGGACAGTTCTTGAAGAACTTTTCCAGCGCGTCCAGCCCGCCTGCGGAGGCGCCGATGCAGACGACATAGCCGTCGAATTCCGTGCTGGCTGCAGCGACCTTGGTGGTCTGCGGTAAGGTTTCTTTCATCGAGTGCGCTTTCGTCCAGGGCTTCCAGCGCCCGATATGGGAAGGAGCGCACGCGCGGCGTCGATCAATTCCCGGAGTGATGCAAATGCGCGCGTCCCGGGCGGCAACAGACGCAGGCAATCAACACCGCCACCGCCCAACCACAATGCAACATCCCCATCCAAACGTTCGCGCAGTTCGAAAACCTCGCTACGCAACAGTCGCGGCGGGTAACGCGCACTGACCGAAATGCCGACGGCGCGAAACCGGTTGACCTCACAGGCGGCGATGATCTCGGTGATCGGCAAATCGCTGGACAGTCGAAGGCAGGCTACCCCGGCATCGCCAAGCACGGCGTGGATCATCGACAAACCCTGAGTGTGCCTTTCGCCCGAGAGCGTGGTCAGCAACACTACAGGGTCGGCATCCAGACCGGATACGCCGGGTTCGCGTAGCAGCATGTTTTCGAGTAGGGCAGAGAACAGGTGCTCGGCATACACCGACACGTCGCCGCAGGCCCAGGCATCTCCTACGGCAACAGTCAGTGGCGCCGCGAAGGCCTCGACGAACTCAAGCAGCGTCCCCTGCCTGCGCACCTTCTCGAGAAGGATGCGTAGCGAGGGCAAATCGCAGGCACGGACAGAGGCCAGCGCGGTAGCGACAAATGGTGAATGCTCGGGTCCGGTAAGGTTTTCGGCATGCAACACGACAGGGGGCTGACGGTCGGCCGAGAGCTCCTGCATGATGCCCCCCACCCGCTCGCCCGCCGCAATACGTCGGGCAATATGCACCAAGGTCTGCAACTCGCTGGCGGAATACTTGCGCTGCCCAGACGCGCCGCGTACCGGCCGGGGAAATCCATACCTGGTTTCCCACTTGCGCAGCGTGCTGATGTCAATGCCAGTCTGCCTGGCAACGACCCCGATCGGAAGCATTGCGAAAAGCCACGGAAATTTCGATGCGGGATTTTAGTCTAGGTTAACCCTAGACACATTGACGAATGTCAAACGGTCCATCAGGCGCACCTACTCGGCAAGCAGCACGCAGGCAGATCAAGACACTGATACGCCGCCTACGGGCTCAGATCCCGCTCATATTCAGGCGCTCCGACAGCTGCGCCTGATCCAGGTTGTACAGGGCATCGAGGAAATTCAGCTGGAAGCTGCCCGGCCCGGCCACCCCGACACCGGCGATCTCGCCGGTGACGCCCATTACGGCCATCGCGTTGGTCGCGGCTGAAAACGGCTCCGGATTCACCGCCACAAAGGCACCGGTGATCGCACTGGCAGTGCAGCCCATGCCGGTGACCCTGGGCATCAGGGCATGGCCGTTGGCCACCCGTGCCACGCGGATGCCGTCGGTGATCAGATCCACCGGACCACTGACCGAGACCACGCAGTTGGCGGACAAGGCCAATGCCTTGGCATCGGCCACCACATCGTCGGGGGAATCCCGCGAATCGACGCCCTTGGTATTGCCACCCGAACGCACCAGGGCGCGGATTTCGGAAGCATTGCCGCGGATTACCGAAGGCCGAACCTCACGCACCAGCCGCTGAGACGTCTCGGTGCGATAGGCCGTTGCGCCGCAGCCGACCGGATCGAGCACAATGCCGATGCCGCGTTCGCGGGCCACGCGCCCGGCCTTGAACATGGACTCGACCCAGGGCGCGCTCAGGGTACCAATGTTGATGACGAGCGCCTGCGCAATGCGTGCCATATCCTCGGCCTCGTCGATGGCATGGGCCATCACCGGCGAAGCGCCGAGCGCCAGCAGCGCATTGGCGGTGGTGTTCATGACCACGTAATTGGTGATGTTCAGCACCAGCGGTGCCTGTTCCCGTATCCGCTGCACGTCTTCCCAGACCATTCCCTGCTCCAATGTCGTTGCCCCACGAGTGGCAACGGATGCTACACGCAGGACCTGCGAAATTCCAGACGACTCCCGGCCCGGGCGACGGGGTACTATCCTTCTTCGCCCCAACCAGTGAAGCTATCGTCGCATGCAGAAAGAAGTCAAAGAAAAGCCGCGCTATGCGGTCGTTGCCGCCGTCCAACTGCCCAACGTCAGCGATATCGAGTTCGAATCCTCGCTCGCTGAACTGCGTGACCTGGCCAAAACGCTGGGGTTCGAGATCAGCGCCACCTTTACCCAGAAGCGTTCCAGCTTCGACGCGGGCGCCTATCTGGGTACCGGCAAACGCGAGGAGATTCGCGCGTTCATCGACAGCGAGCCGGCACCCGGCAGCTTCGAGCCCAGCCGCCATGCCGCCGCCGACGCCGAGGCCGGCCGCATCGAAGCCATCCTGGTCGACCATGAGATTTCGCCCTCGCAGGCGCGCAACCTGGAAAAGGAAGTCGGCTGCGAGGTCATGGACCGCACCATGGTCATCCTCGAAATCTTCCATCGCCACGCCAGCTCACGCGCGGCCCGTGCCCAGGTCGAGATCGCCCGCCTGGGTTACATGGCGCCGCGCCTGCGCGAACTGGCCAAGTTGGCCGGACCGCAAGGCCGGCAGCGCAGCGGCACCGGCGGTCGCGGCGCCGGTGAGTCGCACACCGAAATGGACCGGCGCAAGATCCGCGACCGCATCGCCGAACTGCAGCAGGAAATCGACGCCATGGACGTCGAGCGCAAGACGCAGCGCGCGCGCCGCCAGGAGCGCCAGGGGCTGGCGACCGTGGCCCTGGTCGGCTACACCAATGCCGGAAAATCCACCCTGATGCGCGCCCTCACCGGCAGCGATGTGCTGGTGGAGAACAAGCTCTTCGCCACGCTGGACACCACCGTACGCGCGCTGCAACCCGAAAGTCGGCCGCGCGTTCTGGTCAGTGACACCGTCGGCTTCATCAAGAATCTACCGCACGGACTCGTCGCCTCATTCAAGTCCACGCTGGAAGAAGCGCTCGACGCCTCGCTGCTGCTGCATGTGATCGACGCCAGCGACCCGGGCTTCGAGCGCCAGCGCGAAGTGACCGACAAGGTGTTGGCGGAAATCGGCGCCGCCGAGGTTCCGCGCCTGCGGGTTTTCAACAAGATCGACAACCTTGAACCTCGTGGCGACGCCTCCGCACAAGCCGCCCGCACCGCTGAGTTGCTCGCCGCCTATCCCGATTGCGTCGTCATGAGCGCGCGCCATGCCGATGACGTGGCGCGGCTACGCGAGGCCATCATCGGCTTCTTCCGTCAGGACCAGGTCGAGGCCGAGATCTTCCTGCCCTGGTCGGCCCAGCAGCAACGCGGCCAGATCTTCGCCACCTGCGAAGTACTGGACGAGCGTGCCGACGAGTCTGGCGCCACCCTGCGGGTGCGTGGCGAGCGCGCCACCGTGCTCGCCCTGGCGGAGCAGCTTCCTCCACCGGCCTGAACAGCGGGCAAACGGCCACGATCAGGTGGAAAGCTTGCGCCCCACCCTGCTCTGGACCGAGTCGACCTTGGCCTTGATGCGCCCGCCGGGGCCGGCACGGTAGTCGATCTTGATGTGGGTGCCGATGCGGTCGCAATCCACGCTCATGGCCTCGAAGCAGGCCGTAACCACCGCCATGACTTCCGCCCACTCGCCTTCGATGATGGTACCCATCGGCGTCAACTGGTAGGGCAGGCCGCTTTTATCGATGATGTCGAGCGAGCGTGCAACGTAAGGACTGAGGCTTTCGCCCTTGGTCGAGGGCGACATGGAAAATTCGAGAAGTACCATGATTCCCTCCGCTCAGCGCGCAACGGCGTCTTTGGCCAGTATGGTCACGTCGTCCGCGCCATGGCCCGCCGCGATCAGTTCGTCCATCCGCGCGGCAATCCCCGGCAACACCGCCAGCGGCCGCCCGCCGGCCGCCTCCAGCATCAGGCCGAAGTCCTTGCGCGCCATCGCCAGTTCGAAGCTCGGCGTGAAATTGCCCTGGGCCATGCCACCGCCACGCATCGCCACCATGCCGTTCAGGTCGAAGAGCTGCGCGACGTCTATCGCCGCCTGGCCCTCCACGCCCGTTGCCTGCGCCAAGGTCAGCATGTCGGCCATGGTCGCCGAAAGGCTGAGGATCAGCGCGTTGCCGAACAGTTTTTTTGCCGCCGCGAGATCGCTGCGTTCGCCCTGGTACTCCAAGCGCCCGGTCATCGCGGCCAATTCCGCGGCGACCGAATCGAACAGCGCGCGTGGCCCCGAAACCAGCATCGAGCCCTTGACGGTACGCGCCGCTTGCGGCGTCATGAATACCGGCGCATGCAGGAACTTGATCCCCGCCGCCGCCAGCCGCGTCGCCCGTTCCGCTGTCAGTGCCGGCAGGGTAGTGCTGTGGTCGATCAACACGGCGCCGGAAGCCAGCGCGCCACGCGCCGTATCGATCACTGCGTCCACCACGGCGTCATCCTTCAGCACCAGGTGCACTCGGGTCGCGTCGCGCACGGCATCGGCCGCCGTCGCCGCCACGGCAATGCCGAACTGCTCCAGCGCGCGCGCCTTGTCCGGCGAGCGGTTCCACACCGTGACACTGTCGCCACGCTTGGCCGCAGCCTCCGCAAATGCTGCACCGAGCAAACCGGTACCGAGAAAAGCGATCCTTGCCATGAGCGGGTTCCTTGAAGTTGAGTGTTTCCCTGCAGGAATCTTAACCTGCGGCAATGCCGCGGCGACTACAATCGATAACACTTGCCCACCGACAAAGGAAATGCCATGCGTGCCCTGTTCTCCCTGCTGCTCATCGTCGTCGCCACCGCCGCCGGCGCTGCCTCGAAACAGGAAATCAATGCCGAAGTCCGCGAAGCCCTGCAAAATTTCCAGAAGCAGACCAGTGCCGGCCACGAGCTTTCCGGCAAGGCTTCGGGCATGCTGGTGTTCCCCAACGTGATCAAGGCCGGCGTCGGCATCGGCGGCGAATACGGCGAAGGCGCGCTGCTGGTCAAGGGCAAGACGGTCGCCTACTACAACATCGCCGCCGCCTCGATCGGCCTGCAGCTCGGCGCCCAGGCGCGCAGCCAGATCGTCCTGTTCATGACCGACAAGGCCCTGGCCGACTTCCGCAAGAGCGAAGGCTGGAAGGCCGGCGTCGATGGCAGTGTGGCGCTCGCCACTCTCGGGGCCGGTGGTGCGCTCGATACCGAAACGGCAAAGCAACCGATCATCGGCTTCATCTTTTCGAACAAGGGGCTGATGTACAACCTCACATTTGAAGGCTCGAAGATCTCGAAGATCAGCAAGTAGTTGCCTATCGATGACATGCCCTTGACCGTAGAAAGGACAAGCTGAGATGCGCATCGCGGCACTGATTCTATTTTCAGCCCTGAGCAATCCGGTGGCGGCGGCTGACTGCACCCTTTGCGGCAAGTGGCGCTCGAATGCGGCGAAAACGCTGGCGGATATCGAGGCTCGCGTCCCGACCTACCCGGCGAGCCTGCGCAAGATGTTCGGAACGATGACCATCGAATACACGGCAACCAAGGTCAGGGCTGTTGCGCACGGCGACTCCAAAGCGAATGCCGCTCCCTGGTCACCATACACCCTTGAAAAGCGCCCCCCGGGCCAGCCCCAGATACTCCGTACAGCTGGCGCTGACGGAAAGTCGCAGGATATCGCCATTGAGATTCAGGAGGACTGTTACCGCGTGCTCATCCCTACCCGGCAGGGCCCGGGCTTTCACGAATACTTCTGTCGCACAACGAAGTAACCGGCCCCTGCCGATTCACCGGGATCAGTCCAGCCCGGGGAACTCCCGGCCCACCCGACCCTTCATGATCCGGGCGTAGAGCGCGGGCGCGAGACGCGACAACCACCAGGCCTTGCGCGAGGTGGCATCCGGCAACAGCAAGGAGCGCCCCGCCGCCACGGCATCGAAGACGTGCGCGGCGATTTCCTCGGGCGAGGATTCGCCGCCGGTAGTGATGCGCGGACCGCTCACCGGCGCGCCACTGCCATCGGTGGCGGCGGCGCCGATGCCGGTGCGGATGAAGGACGGGCAAACCAGGGTGACTCCGACACCGGACCCTGCGACTTCGGTGCGCAGGCTGTCGAAAAAGCCGTGCAGAGCGTGTTTGCTAGCGGCATAGGCGGTGCGACCGGTCAATGGCGAGAAGCCGGCGACGCTGGAGATGGCGGCAATGAAACCGTGGCGCTCAACGATGTGCGGCAGCGCGGCCCGGGTCAGGTTGGCGGCGCCGAAGAAATTGACCTCCATGACGCGGCGGATGACATTCAGATCGGTGTCGACGAGCAGGCTGCGGGCGCTGATGCCGGCATTGTTGATGAGGCCATCGAGCGCGCCGAAGTGAGCCAGCGTCGCCGCCACTGCTGATTCGCACGCCGTAGGGTCGGTGATGTCGCCGGGCAGCGCCAGCGCGTCGGCGCCGGTGGCGCGCAAGCCCGCCACCAGCGTATCGAGATTGGCGGCGTCGAGATCCAGCGCGGCAATCCGCGCGCCGGCGGCAGCATAGCGTCGGCACAGCGCAGCGCCGAGGCCGCCGGCCGCACCGGTGACAAGCACCACGCGCCCCCGCAGTTCGCGCCGGCTCATGACGCCTTTCGCGGACGCGAATCACTCCAAAGATCGAAAACCTGGCTCGACGTCAGCTTCGGCACATAGCCGAATTCCTCTTTCAGGCGCCGGTTGTCCAGCACCGGCCGATAGCGCAGGAAGTCGATCTGCTCCGGACCGTACTGGGTCAGACCAAAACGCTTTAACAACCACAGGGCACCCCGTAGCAGGCCCGGCGGCAAGACCACGCAGCGCTTACCGAGACGCTCGGCGATTTCGAAGATGCTGAGCTTGCCGTCGCCGGCGACGTTGAAAATTCCGGTCACCGGAGAATCGACGCCTTGCACGATGGCGCCGACCACGTCCTGGTCATGGATGAAGACAAAGGGACTGTCCGAGCCCTGTATCGCTATCAGGCGTGGCTTTTCAAACAGGTCGGTGATCTGGTTGTGCACCGTGGCGCCAAGGATGGTACCGATGCGGAATACGATCTGCTCCAGCTGCGGCTGCGCCGCGCGGTACTCGACCAGCATTTCTTCGACCAGGCGCTTGTGCCAGGAATAGGCGAAGCTCTGGTTGCCACGGATCGCGTCGGTCTCGGTAAGCCATTCGGGATTGTCGGCGTGGTAACCGTAGGCGGCCCCCGACGACGAGACGATGATGCGCCTGACGCCATGCATCAGGCACGCTTCGAGCAGGTTGCGCGTGCCGCCGACATCAACGCTGAATTCGAATTCGCGGTTGCTCTTCTTGCCCGGCGTGACGATGGAGGCCAGATGCACCACCACCCGCGGCTGATGGCGGCCGACGATGGCGTCGACCTCGGGGGCGCGGATGTCGGCGCTTTCGTAGTTCACTCCCGGCAGACGCTGCGCCGGTTCGCGCAGGTCAAGCGCAACGACATCTACATCGCCACGTGCCGCCAGTGCAGCCACCACCTGGCTGCCGAGGTAGCCGGAGCTGCCGGTCACCAGGACGCAGTCCGGATTCATGCTGGAGGGTGCCGACTCCAGTAGCCTGCCACCGTCAGTCCGGCCACGATGTGCCAAATGCCCCACCAGGCAGTAATCACCGCCATGCCACCGAGGCCGTCGAAGAAATTGAAGATCAGGATCAGCCCGAGGCCGGAGTTCTGGATGCCGCACTCGATGGCCACGGCGCGCCTGTCGCGCTCGGGCAACTTTACACCCCATGCCAGGCCATAGCCCATCAGCAGCGCGGAGGCGTTGTGGACCAAAACGACGCCGACCACCATGCCGACATAGAGCAGGAAGTATTGCCAGTTGGCCGCCAACGCCGCGAGCACGAACAACAGGAAGAAAATCAGCGAGAAATACTTCATTGGCATCTGCGCGCGCGCCGTGAAGCGCGGCCAGCGGCGCGAAACGAACAGGCCGGCGGCCAACGGCAGGCCGAGCAGCAGGAATACGTGCAGCAACATTTCCAGCGGATTCACCGCCACCGAGCGCAGCAGCGGTTGCGCCGGTTCGTAGAGGGCGCCCCAGAAGGCGATATTGAGCGGCGTCATGACAATGGCGGCGAGCGTGGACAGCGTGCTGATCGACACCGAGAGCGCCGTATTGCCCTTGGCATAGTGGGTCAGGAAGTTCGAGATGTTGCCGGCCGGGCAGGACGACACCAGGATCATGCCCAGTGCGATGCTCGGCCGCGGTTCCAGCAGCAGCACCAGGACGAAGGTCAGTGCAGGAAACAGCAGATGGTGCCCGAGCAGCCCGATTACCAGCGCGCGCGGCGTGCGCAAGGCTTCCGTGAAATCCTCGGCCTTGAGCTCCAGCGAAACGCCGAACATCACGAAGCCGAGCACGAAGTTCAGCAGCAGCAACGTCTGCGGATTGAAGTTCAGCCGGACAAGGTCGATGTCGGTCATGAAATCATCGGCAGACGGAGTGAAGCCGGAAAGGCTGAATGGCTTGCGTAGCGAGCAGGCCCGGCTGCAAGGCGCCGCGCAGCGAGCCGCGAGACATACCGCTCCTGGTAGGCGAGCGGCGAGCGAGCATGCAACGCCGCAGACGGGACGCGCAGTAGCAAGACATCAGCCTTTCGGCTCCTCGTGCATTTTCTTGAAATGTATCAGACCCGGCGCCCACATGTGTTTCACCGGATCGACGTCGACGTGGATCACGGCGCAGCCGCCTGTGGCAAGCGCCCGTTGCAGCGCGGGCTTCAGCTGGGCCGGATCGGAGACACGCTCGCCATAGGCACCCATGCTCTCGCCGAGCTTGTCGAACTTGATCTCGCCGAGGTCGGCCTTGATGGTTTCGTCGGGATCAAGGTGCTTGAAGATCATGGTCTTGATCGGCCGCAGCATGAACTGCTGGTTCATCTTGACCATGCCCCACTGCTTGTCGGCGAGCACGATATAGATCACCTGCGCCTTGTTCCTGACTGCGGTTTCGACTTCCTGCGAATGGAAGCCCATGGCGCCATCGCCGATGATGCAGCACACCGGCTTGCCCGGCCGCGCCAGCGCGGCGGCCACGGCCTGCGAGGTGCCGGCGCCGAGCATGCCGAACTTGAAGGTCGAGATCACGGTGTTGGGTACCGTAACCTTGTGATAGAACATCGCCCAGATTGTGGCGTTGCCGCCGTCGGCGACCAGTACCGAATCCGCCGGGAACAGTTCGCGGCAGACGGCACCGATGTGCGCCGGATGCATCGGCACCGCCATGTCGGAGAGCGCCTTGTCCCAGCCGGCGCGTTCTTCCTGCATGGTCTTCGTGTAGCCCGCAACGCGCGAGCGGCGGGCGTCGAGCTTGATCTCGCCCTTGCGCGCTTCCAGTTCGTCGCCCAGCAGTTCGAGGAAGCGTTTGGCATCGGCGACGACGCCGAGGTCGGCCGGCTTGTTGATGCCGATCATGTCGGCATCGAGATCGACCTGTATGGTCTTCTGCTCGGACGGATGGCGCCAGTAGGGCGGCTTGCCCCACCAGTCGGTTTCACCGATGCGCGAGCCGAGGATCAGCACCACGTCGGCGTCGTTGCGCACCTTGTGGTTGAGCTTGACGTGCGGCATGGTGATGGCCAGCGGAGAATCCTCGCTCAGCATGCCGCGCGCGGCCCAGCTCGTGGTCACCGGCGCGTGCAGCAGCTCGGCGACGCGGCGCAGCGCCTCGTAGGCATGGCAATGGATGATGCCGCTGCCGGCATGGATCATCGGCGCGCCCGCGGCGATCAGCCAGTCGGCGGCCTGTTTCACCTGCTCAAGAGTCGGCACTGGCGGTACGGCGTTGCGGTACTGGTGCGGCGCCCAGTAGGCGATGTCGACCTTCTGCTTGCCGTTCATGATGGTCTCGGGCACATCCAGGTGCACCACGCCGGGCCGGCCTTCCCAGCTCTTGCGCAAGGCTTTCCTCATCAGTTCCGGCACGCGGTCGAAGGAGGACACCGCCGCGCTCCACTTGCCGATCTTCCCGATCACGCCGCTCTGGTCGAAGCACTGGTAGCTGCCGCCGCGGTCCGGATACATGATGGTCGGGCGGCGCGCGCTGGTAATCGCCAGCACGCGGTTACCGTCGGCCTGTTCGACCACCAGGCCGGGCAGCAGGTTGGCGACCCCGGGACCGTTGCTGGCCATGCAGACGCCGAGTT
>SXGT01044327.1_pt1 | contig 17292 bp, 18 predicted proteins | sample 3176221 | NCBI WGS metagenome assembly SXGT01 (sample SAMN11356862, study PRJNA531348) | freshwater metagenome | isolation source: freshwater sample F1-120 | place: China: Fuxian Lake, Yuxi | collected 2017-12-25 | reverse complement strand
CGGGCCCGTGACCAGCACGATGCCGTTCGGCCGCGAGATCACGCTCTTGAAGCGTTCGCGGTCCTGCCCCTCGAAGCCGAGCGCCTGCATGCTCAGCAGCCCACGTTCCTTGTCGAGCAGGCGCATCACGATCGTCTCGCCGTGGCTGCCCGGCAGCACCGACGTGCGGATGTCGATGGAACGGGTCTGACCCGACGCGTCGTGCGCAACGAACGAGATGCGCCCGTCCTGCGGCTTGCGCTTCTCGGCGATGTCGAGCCCGGCCATGATCTTCAGCCGCGACGTCATCGGCGCCAGCAACGTCGCCTCGAGCGACGCCACTTCCTTCAGCACGCCGTCGATGCGGTAGCGGATCCGCAACCGGGCCTGGAACGGTTCGACGTGGATGTCGCTGGCGCGCTGCTGCAGCGCCTCTTCGATGGTCTTGCCGACCAGCCGGATGATCGGCGCATCGTCGCCATCGGCATCCTTGCTGGCGGCGGCACTCTTCGCCGCCGCATCGGCGACGCCACCGAGGTGCTTGCGGATCGCCTGCTTGAGCGCCTGCGGCGGCATCAGCGCGCACTGCACGGTGCAACCGGCGAGGAACGACAGGTTGTCGGCGACGAACGTCTTGAACGGATCGTCGATCGCGACCCAGAGCACGCCGTCCTTCAGCATGACCGGCATCGCCTCGTTCTGCTCGATCTGCTCCTTCGGCACCTTCTTCAGCGCGTCAGCAGTCGGCGCGAACTTCGCCGGATCGACGAACTTCAGGCCATACGCCTTGGCCAGCACACGCCACACCGAAGCCTCGTCGGCGAGGTTGAGGGCGACCACCGTGCGTTCCAGCGTAGTACCGCGCGAACTCGCCGCAGCCTCGGCTTTCTGCAGGCGGTCACGATCCAGGACATTGGCCTCGAGCAGGAGGCGCCGGAAGGTCTCTGAGCTCAACGGCGGTGCGGGCAGGGGAGAGGGGCCGCGCAGTTATGCGCGATCGGCCGAAGCGAAGGAAGCCCCTATCCGCACTCCTCGCCCCACCCCCGACTCCCCGGCCCGCAGGCTCAGGCCTTCAGCAGGGTGCCGTACACCGCGTACTTCTTGTCGATGCCGGTGATGTGGGCCTTCCACCAGAACACCAGGAAGTCGAAGAACCCGGCGCTGACGCGACCTCGGCCGGCGGTGAACGCCGCCTGGTGCTCGCCGAGTGTGCGCAGCATGTCGCGGTGGATCAGCGCGTGGCGTTTGCAGTCCGGGTAGCCGATCGCCGCCATGTGCTTCTCCGGCCGAAGCGGCCCAACCCTCTTTCGGATCGGACCTGCCGTGGCTCCTCCGCCGCAGGGCCCAGGCCCAGTGGGCGTTGTCCGGGCCGCCTGGCCCGTTTCGGCACTGTCGTTCTTTCGGGCAATCGCTAGGCTCTTCGCCCCTCATGAAACCCGCGATCGCCGACGGTCACGTCGTCACCATCCACTACCGCCTGACCCTCGACGACGGTTCCGTCGCCGACCAATCGTTCGGCGGCGAACCGATGCCCTACCTGCACGGCTCGCAAAACATCGTGCCAGGACTCGAACGCCAACTCGCCGGCAAGAAGATCGGCGACAAGCTCGAAGTCGTGGTGCCGGCCAACGAAGGCTACGGCGAGTACGACCCGGCCGCGGAGCAGACGGTGCCGAAGAGCCAGTTCCCGCCCAACGTCGAACTGACGGTTGGCATGGCGTTCCAGACGCGCGGTCGCAACGGCCAGACCATGCCGGTCTACGTGCGGGCAGTGAAGGACGACCAGGTCACCGTCACGGCCAACCACCCGCTGGCCGGCCAGCGCCTGAACTTCACGATCGAAGTGGTCGACGTGCGCCGCGCCACCGCGGATGAGAAGAAGCACGGCCACGCGCACGGTCCGGGCGGCCACCACCACCACTGATCGCGCGCCACGGCGCAGCACCAGGGTTCGGCCGCGCGCCGGACCGGAGCGTCACTTCTTCGCTGGCACGTTGGCCGCGAACTTCGCCGGGTCCTTCTGGAAGGCGGCCTTGCACTTGGCGCAGCAGAACCCGAGGCGCTGGCCGTCGTGTTCGATGGTGTGCGCCGGATCGACCTTCTTCTCTGGCGCCACCGGGCACATCTCGTTCTGCGGCTTGTTGCGCGCCGCGCGGTCGTCGATCTCCTTCTGGGCCGCGGCGAGGCGCCCCTCGACGTAGTCACCGAGGTCGAGTTCGAGCCGCGGCTGCTTCGCGCGCGCCGCCTTGCCGCCTTCGGCAGTGACCTGGCTCTGCCACGCGTAGACGCGCGCCAGCTTCGGCAAGGCCGCGAGGGCGGTGAGGCCCCCATCGCCGAGGCCCGTGCCGTACGCGTTCACGTACTCGAGGTGCGCGAGGCCATCGAGCGACCGGAACGTGGCGTCGCCGAGCTTCGTGTTGGCGGCGTGCAGTCGCCGCAGTTGCCCGAGGCTCGCCAGCACCTTCGCCGACGCATCGGTCACCGCGGTGCGCGAGACGTTGAGCCAGACGAGGCGCGCCGCCAACGGCTGCAGCAAGGCGATTTCCTGGTCGGTGATCTGGTCGCGCAGCAGCGACAGGTTGACGTCGATCGCCTCGGTGTCGGCGGCGACCGGCTGCACGACGGCGCCCTTCGCCCGCAACGCCACCACCGCCGCCTCGAGCGCCTGCTTGCCGGCGGCATCGAGTTCGGGCAGTTCGAACGTGATCTTCGGCAACACCGCCGCCGCGATCTCCGCGGCGAACCACTCGTCCGCCGCCGCCGGCCAATCCGCGCCCTCGGCAATCCACTTGCGGAACAACTCCTGCTGCTCCTTGGTCAACGGCTCGCCCTTCGCCGGCATGATGTCATCGTCGTCGTGCGCAAGGCCGAGCCGACGCAACAGATCGCTGTCGTCGGGCTTGCCCGGCACCACGCTCCATTCCGCCTCGTCGCCGGCCGGGAACAGGTGCACCTTGGCATCCAGCCGCAGGTCGCCCTTCTGCTCCTTGGGCCCGTGGCAATCGATGCAGCGGCCCAGCAGGATGGGCGCCACCTGCTTCTGGAAGTCGACCTTCGTGGCCGCCGGATCCTGGGCCTGGGCAGGCAACACGGGCAGCAGGGACAACGCGAAGACGGCGAGGGAACGCATCGCCGCATCATCGCTCCGACCGCATTGGGAACAAGCGCCGCACGGCCGACCTCGACGCCTACCCGGGAAACCCGTATCGTCTCGCGCCCGCCTGCCCCCGGCGGCCCGGCCTGCCGACCCCTGCAGCGCCATTCTCCCACCGCAAGCGATCCGAATGCGCCACCTAGCCGCCTTGCTTCTCCTGCTCGCGGGCTGCAGTTCCCTGTCCAGTGAGGAACGCAGCCGTCTCGCCGACCACCAGAGCAATGCCCTGCTCTACTTCGAACGCGGGGAATACGGCCGCGCATTGGACCAGATCGAACGCGGCCTGGAGCTGGAGAACGACGACTACAAGCTGCGCTCGCTGCGGGCCGGCATCCTGTTGCTCACCAGCACCAACTCGCAAGGCACCGACCACAAGCGCCTCGATGAAGCCACGACGCAGCTCGCCGAGCAGTTCGAGTCGCGTTCGCTCGGCCGGCATGAACCGCACCTGCTGTTGAACTACGCCCGCGCGCTGCAGAAGCAGGGACTGCGCCACCTCGGCGAAGCCATCCGCCTGGAGGGCCAGGCCACGCGAGCGCCGCAGGACACCGTGGCCGACCTGAAGCAGAAGGCGGTGGACGAACGCGCCGAGAGCGACCGCTGCCTCGACGAGTCGTGGCAACTGTTCGGCGAACTCGTCAACCGCGGCGAGCTGTTGCGCGTGGTCCACAACCACCGCCTGCAGATCGCCCTGCAGCGCAACCAGGAAAAGGAGTTCCTGGCGGAGGCGGAGGCCTACTTCAAGCTCGCCGTCTCGGCGACGGAGTTGACCAGGAAGCGCATCGAGAAGACCAACAACATCGACTACGAGAAGGACCAGATGCGCGTCCTGCGCGAGCTGCAAACCGAGGAAGTGCAGGTGCGCAACCTGGTCGCCGAGTTCCTGTACTCGCGCAAGAAGTACCACGAAGCGAAGGAACAGCTCGACAAGGTGATCGACCTCGATCCGCGCCGCGTCGCCGACTACTACAACCGCGGCCGCGTGCTGCTCGAACTCGGCCGCGTCGAGGAAGCCAAGGCCGACTTCCGCCGCTTCCTGGCCGATGGCACGGTGCCGGTGACGAGCGACAAGGCGGTGTTCGCGCTGCAGGTGATCAACCGGTGAACGCGCGCGGGAGCAGCAGCCCCGCCACGCTGCCAGGCCATCGCCGGCTCAAGACGCAGCAGCATTTCCGCGCCGTGTACCAGCACGGGCGCCGTGCCGCCGGCCAATGGCTGACGGTCGTCGTCCTGCACAATCGCCCCCCGGCGGGCTCGCCGGCGGCGGATGCGCGGCTTGGCGTCTCGGTGAGCAAGGACCACGGCGGCGCCGTGCGCCGCAACAAGCTGAAGCGGCTCCTGCGCGAAGCGTTCCGGCTCGAACGCGAAGGCCTGCCGGCCGGGCTCGATCTGGTGCTGATCCCGCGGCAACGCCCCGAGGACTTCCCGCTGGCCGAACTGCGGCGCGAACTCGCGCAACTGGTGCCGCGCGCGCTGCAACAGAAGGGCGGTCGCGACCGCCGGCCGAGGCAACCATGAAGTGGCTGCTGATGGTGCCAGTGTGGCTCTACCGCGTGCTGATCGGTTCGTGGAAGCCGCCGACGTGCCGCTTCCATCCGACCTGCTCCGGCTACGCCATGCAGGCGTTGCGCGTGCACGGCGCGCTGCGCGGCAGCTGGCTCACCGTGCGACGGTTGTGCCGGTGCCATCCGTACACCGAACCGGGCTTCGATCCGGTGCCTGGCACCGAAGACGACCGCATCACGGCGCCGTAGACGGGAAGGGGTCGATCGCGGCCGCCGCGACGAACACCCGGTCGGCCGTGCGCACGAGTCCGTCCGGCCGATCCACCGCGCGCAAGGTCTCCTGCAAGGCAGCGTCACTGAGCCACCATTCCGCGCGCGCGATGTCGCGCACTTCGCAGCGGGCGAGGATCGACGGATCGTCGTGCACCATCGTCGCAACGCTGGCAAGCGGACCGATCGGATCGACCGGCGGCAGCCCGGCAAGCGCGCGCGCGGCCGCCAGCCAGGCGACGCCAGGCAGCAGCGCCACCACCGCCACCACCACGGCCCGGCGCACCTGCGCCCGACGACGACGACGACGCAGCGTCGCCAGCAGGTCGGGCAACAACGCCGCCATGCGAGCTTGCCCCACGGGACCGAGTTCGTGTTCAGGAACCATGCCACCACTCCTTCGCCAGTCGTTGCAATCGTTGCACTACGCGCCGCAACCGGCCATGCGCCGCGTCCGCACCCAAACCGAATTCAGCCCCGGCCGCCGCCACCGAGGCGGCGTCGGCAAAACGCGCCTGCAGCAGCGCCTGGTCGAGCGACGGCAGCTCCTGCACGCGCGCCGCCAGCCACTGCTGCCGTTCCGCCGCCGCCAAGGCCAGCAACGGTTCCGGCCCGCTGTCGTCGGCGCGCGGCGCCACCGCCTCTTCGCGTCGTTGGCGGCGTTGCTCCGTGCGCACGCGGTCGGTGGTCGCGTTCCACACCGCCGTCGCCATCCACGCGCGTACGGCCCGGGCCTCCGCGAGCGCCGGCAGCTTGCGGCACACGCGGAACATCACGTCCTGCACCACGTCGAGGCAGAACGCTTCGTCGCGGCGGCTCGCGGCGCGCGCCAACGCCAGTGCCGCCGGAAACCACGCCGCATAGAACGTCGCAAACGCCGCCTCGTCGCCGCGCGCGATGGCACGGGACAAAGCAGCGTCGTCGATCGCGTTCGTCGCGAGGGAATCCGGCGCATCCGCCACGCGGGCCTACTTCGCTTCGACCTTGCCGGGGCCGCTGGCGGCCTTGCGCGCCAACTCCTGCTTGCGGCGATCGACCACGTCGCGCTCGAGGCTCGCCAGCACGGCCTGCACCAGTTGGATCTGGTCCGGGGCACCGCGCACGATCAGCAAGCCGGACTCCTTGTGGAACTTCAGCGTGGTCAACTGCCCTTCGCCGCCGACCGCCGTCTCGATCGCCGACAGCACGGTGGTCACGGCGAACCCGCTGCCGTCCTTGGGATCGAGCAGACGGTTCAGCGAGTGCACCTCGGACACGTCGTTGCGATCGGACTTCATCGGCATCGTCACGGTATCGATCCCACTCGGCTTGCCGCCCGACGTGGAACTGCCGGACGGCAGGCCGGCGACGATGGAGAACACCGACTCGCCCGGTCCACGGAACTCCTTCATCCGGACCTGCATCGGACCGGAGGCGACCGCGCAGGCGCCTTCGAGCACTTGCGTGAGGCCAGCCCCCCGGATTTCCATCGCCGGCAGGACGGCGGTGCTGGCGCCCGCGGCAACGAGGATGTTGGCCTTCGGCTCGGCCTTGCGGATTGCGGCAACGAAGTCGGCGAGCGAACCGCCCTGGAAGGACAGCGTCACGAACACCGGGATGGGGTACGAGACGTTGGCGGCGGGCGCCCCGCGGGCCGGCGTACCGGAAGTCGCGGTGGGATCGTCCTGCGCGAGCAACGGCAAGCTGGCCAGCAGCGAGAAAGCGGACAAGGCAAGCGAACGGAGCTTCATGATCTTCCTATGTGGCGTAGTGGGTTGCACACCATGGACGACGCCGCGGCCCCGAACCGTCGCCGCGCCCCCGAAAAACGCAGCGGGCCGCCCCATCAATGGGGCGGCCCGTGCTGACGCCGTGCAGGCGCCGTGCGATCAGCCCTTCTTGGGCTCCGCTTCCATCTCGGCGAGCAGCTGGTCGACGGCCTTGTCCATGGCCTCGCCGCGCACACCGTTGAAGCGGATCACGCCCTTGTGGTCGAGCACGTAGATGGTCGGCCACCCACGCACGTTCCACTTGGTCGGGATCGGCCCACTGGTGCCCTTCGGTCCGCACCAGAACGAGCGCCAGGTGACCAGCATGTCGCCCTTGTTCTCGCTGGCGTAGTAGCTCTTGTCGGTGTCACTGTTGACGCCGAGCAGGGCAAACGGCTTGTCCTTCAAACGTTCCACGAGCGACCGCTCGTGCGGGATCATGGCCCGGCAAGGGCCTCACCAATATCCCCAGAAGTCGAGGACCACCACCTTGCCGCGGTAGTCGCTGAGCTTGAACGGAACGCCGTCGACGTCCTCGCCGACAATCTCGGGGACCGTCATGCCGATCTGCAGGTTGTCCTGCTGGAACTTCGGCGCCGCGATGCGATCGGCGAGATCGCCCGTGGCGAGCTTCTCGGCGTCAGCCAGCAGCGTCGCCGCTGCGGCCTTCTGCTCGTCGGTCGGCTTGCCGCGCGAGAGTTGGATGGACTGCCAGTACTTGGCCCAGGCCTTGATCTGGTTGTCCGGGTTCTCGGTCGCGATCTTGCCGAGCAGCTCGCCGGCCTTCTCGGGACCAACCGACTGCATGAGACCCATCGGCCGCTCCATCAACTCGGCGAGACCGGGACTCTTCACGTAGCGGGCGCCGATGCGCTCGACGATGCCCGATGCCACATCCTTGTCGTTGAAGTTCGCGGCTGCGTAGGTGAGGAAGCGCACACCGTCGTCGCCGAACTGGTCGGCCAACGCCAGCGCCTTCTCGCCGTACACCTTCGCGTCTGGCCGCTTCACGTCGGCCATCAGTTCGCGCGTCTTGGCGTTGTCCTTCGCCTCACGCGCCTTCACATACTCGGCACTTGCTTGGATCAGCTTGACCGCGTCGCGGTTTCGCTGCACTTCGGCTTTCCAGGCAGCGACCAGCGTGTCGTACTCGGCGGTTGCCATGGCTGCCTGCGCCGCACCGGCTTGTGCCGGCACGATCGCAACCAGCGCCAGCAGCGCGAGTGCGGATCGAATCCTGTTCATGTTGATACCTCGACCGGAACGCGCCGGCGCGCCGCCGACTGCACGTCGACGGGAACGAGCATAGGGACCCGGCGTGGGCCGGATGTCCCAGTCCTGTCAACTGCGCCGAAGGGCCGCACTTGGTCGGTTTGCGAGCGCAGTACCAGCACCACCCCCTGGGGCCTGTTACCCATCGCGCGATGGGGCGGCCCCGATAGAGTCCGGCCGATGCAGCAGAAGCCCGCCAACTACTGGGACTACATCCGCGTCGAAGAACTGCTGAGCCTGCAAAGCGGCGTCGCCAGGTCGGAGACCGAACTGACCGACGACGAAGTGCGCTTCATCGTCATCCACCAGATCGACGAACTCTGGTTCAAGCTGGTGGTGCGCGAGCTGGTCGCCGCGCGCGACCTGTTCAAGAAGCCGCGCGTGCCCGAGGACGCGCTCGCGTTCGCGGTGGCGAGCCTGCGGCGCGTGACGCTGACCTTCGAACTGGCGGCGCAGCACTTCAAGTTGATGGAGACCATGCGGACGCAGGACTACCTCGCGTTCCGCGACAAGCTCAACCCGGCGAGTGGCTTCCAATCGGCGCAGATGCGCGAGATCGAGGTGCTGCTCGGCTTGTCCGACGCCGACCGCATTCCGTTCGGCAACGAGGCCAGCTATCTGGACGCGTTGAAGAGCCACGACGGTTCGCCGTCGCCGGCGCGGGCGCGGGTCGAGCGCCGCCTGGCCGACACCCCGACCCTCAAGGCCGCGGTCTCGGCCTGGTTGCACCGCACGCCGATCCAAGGCAGCTTCCCAGGGGATCCCGGTGACGAACGCGTGGTCGCCGAGTTCGTCCAGCAGTACCTCGCCGGCCACGAAACGCTGTGCGAACGGGCGCTGGACCACGCCGTCCGCGTGCAGGCCCTGACCAAGACCGACGAAGAGCGACTGCGCGCCCGCTACCGCGGCCAGCTGCAGGGCGCCCAGCGCCACTTGCAGGCCGAGGACCTCCCGGCCGACCAACGCGCCTACACCGGCCGGCTCCGCGCCGCGATCCTGTTCATCGACAGCAATCGCACGTTGCCGCTGCTCAGCTGGCCGGGCCAGATCATCGACGGCCTGATCGAGTGCGAACAGGGCATGCTCGCGTTCCGCCAGCGCCACGCTCGCATGGTCGAACGGGTGATCGGTCGCCGCGTCGGCACCGGCGGCAGCGACGGGGTTGCCTACCTCGACCAGACCGCGCTGAAGTACCGCGTCTTCACCGAAATCTGGGCCGCCCGCACGCTGCTGCTACCGAAGGACCTCTGCCCCCCAGTCCGCGATCCGCAGTTCTACGGCCTCGTGCGTGAGTGAGGGGAAGGTCGACAGACGCAGAGAGAGAGAGAGAGCCGTCGCCCCACTCCGTGCGCACCACCGTCCAGCGCCGACGCCGCGGGCTAAGTGCGTGCTTCGCCGTTGTCGGTCCCCGCGTAGCGTCGGCCTCAGGCAAACGACGAGTGCGGAATGACCCGCCGCGGCTCATTCCGCACTCGTTTCGCGAAGATGCTTCTCGAACAGCATCGCGGCGACGCGGATCAGGTCGCGCTCGGTGATGATGCCGACAAGCCGGTTGCCTTCCTCGACGACCGGCAGGCTGCCGACCTTGTGGCGGCGCATCAGTTCGATCGCTTCCAGCGTCGGCGTCGCCGGCGTCACCGTGACCGGATCGGCGATCATGATGTCCTTCACGGCGACCGGCGTGCGCTCGGCACCGCGCATGCCCTGGCCGACCAGGCGCAGCAGCGTGCGGTGCGAGACGAGGCCGATCAGCTTGCCTTCGTTGTCTTCGACCGGCACGTGGCGGATGTGGCGCCAGTCCATCAGGCTCGCGGCCAGGTCGACGACGTCCTCGGGATGCACGGTGAACAGGTCGGTGGTCATGAACTGACCGACCTGCACGTAGCTCTCTTTCCAGCCTTCGAACTCGCCGGTGTCGGCGAGTTCCCACGTGTGCACCGGCTCGCCTGTTTCCTGGCGCGACTGCATGGCGCGCACCAAGGCCCCCATGCGCTGGTCCTTGGTGCCCTTCTCGCCCATCGCCGCGAGGGAATCGAGCACCCAGCGAGCGCCGGTGCGGCCGCGCTTGCAACGCTCCTCGATGATGCCGAGGTAACGCTCGATGTCGCCGCTGTCGACCTTGGCGTTCTCGAGCCCCTTCTTCGCCATCGGCAGCAGCACGTCCAGGATCAGGTTCGGCGCCGCATACTCGCGGCCGTGGAACCAGGTCAGGTTGGCCTGCAGACCCAGGCGGGCGGCGGCGACGAAGTTGCCCTTGGCGTCGTCGAACGACATCACCTTGCTGACGTCGTCGAACTCGTGCGAGATCGCCGCCATCAGCCCGAAGAAGAAGGCGCCGTTGGCCATCTCGTCGACGATCGTCGGGCCGGCCGGGAACGCACGCGCCTCGATGCGCAGGTGCGGCTTGCCGTCGCTGATGCCGTAGCAGGCGCGGTTCCAGCGGTAGACCGTGCCGTTGTGCAAACGCAGCGCGGTGAGCGCCGGCACGCCGCCACGATCGAGCACCGCTTCCGGATCCTCGTCGATGTCGGTGGCGAGCACGACGCGAAAGCGGGCGATGTCCTCACGGAAGATCTCAAGCACCGAGTCGCGCACCCAGCCGTCGCCGAAGTTCACGCGCGGGCGCCGGCCACGCAGCTGGTGCGCCGCCGAGCGCGCGTCGACCGACTGCTGGAACAACGCCACGCGGGTCTCGCGCCACAGCCGGCGACCGAGCAGCACGGGCGAGTTGGTGGCGGCCGACAACACCGGCGCCGAGATCGCCTGCGCCACGTTGTAGAGCTTGGCGAACTCCTTCGGCCCGACCTGGAAGTGGACCTGGAAGCTCGTGTTGCACGACTCGAGCATGACGTTGTCGTGCGTCATCTCGAACTCGTCGACACCCTTGATGCGGAACTGGAACTCGCCGCCGCGCAGTTGGCTGATGGCGTTGTTCAGCGCCAGGAAGCGCGGGTTCTGCACCATCGACTGCAAGGTCAGGTCGGAACGGCGCAACGTCGGCAGGATGCCGGTGAGCACGACGCCACCGCCCATCTCGCGCGCGGCACCCCGCGCCATTGCCATCAGGTCCTGCAGCTCGGCTTCCATCGTCGACAGGCACTTGCCGCCGAACGACTGGGGCTTGAGGTTGCACTCGAGGTTGAACTGCGCCAGTTCATAGGTGAACTGCGGATGCGCCAACCGCTTCATCATCGCCTCGGCGCCATTCCATGCTTTGCCCGAGCGGTCGAGCAGGAACATCTCCTGCTCGGCGCCAATGCGACGGATGCCCGTCTCGAGCCGGTCTTCGTCGAGCATGCGCTCAAGTGCGTGCACGTCGGCCAGGATGGCCTTCATGAACGCGCGGAGTTGGTCTTCGGTGAAGCCGCTAGGCAGGTCGTGTCGGCCCATTGTCGAGAACGGTCGAGAGGGGTGCGGAAGAAACCATACCAGGGCGATCCCCATTCCGCCGCCACTTCGGGGAATCAGCGACCACCCGCAAATGGGGGCCAAGGGCGGAGTCCGTACATGCAAACGGCCGCCATCGGGCGGCCGTTGGTCGGAGCGCGATCGTTCAGCGCACGAAGCCGTTGAACATGATCTTCTTCTCCTTGACCAGCGGGTGGGTCAACCCGACGACGAGGTCGCCTTTCAGCAGCCCGGTGGGCGTCTTGTCAGAGATCAGCAGCTCGACGATCAGCTTGTTGCCATCCTGCCGCGTCGATGCCGTGACGAACTCTTCCGACATCGTCATCTTCTCGAACTTGATCGCCGAGGACTCGATCGTCGTGCCGTCGTTCGGCTCGAACACGATCTCCTTCTTCATCGAGTTGCCCTTGCGGATCAAGCCGAGCGTCAGGAAGGCGCCGGGCTTCACTTCCAGCGGCCCCTGCACGAAGGCCAGCACGCGCACGTTGAAGGTGGCGCCGCCCTGGATGTCGGTGTGGAACTTCAGCACGCCGCCGCCGCCGATCTCACCGTCGACCGGGCCGTAGCGCCCCTTGATCACCCACGAGGTGACGCCGCCGTTCTCGACCTTCTCCCAGTTCGCGGTGAAGGCCTTGGCGTCGTCCATGCGCAGGATCGACCAGTCCTTCTGCAGTGGCGAGGTCACCGTGACCGAGAAGTCGCGGCTCTCGCTCCAGGTCATCTTGTTCAGGTTGACTTCGCTCGGCGAAATCGTGAACAGCTGGGCGCCGGACGCCGAGAAGTTGACCTTGAACTGGGGCAACGCCGGGTCGGTCGTGTGCACATCGACGTGGGCCTGCTTGGGCCCCGTGATGCCGTTCATGTCGAGGTGCACTTCGATCTCACCCTCGGCACCGGCCTCGATCGCGATCTGCTGCACGCGTTCGACCTGGTCGGGCTGGCCCGGGACCTTGGTCACCCGCGTCAGCAGGTTGGGCGTGGGCTTGCTCGACAGTTCGTAGGTGCGACCGCCGACGCGGATGATCGACTTGGCACACTGGCAGCTACCGGACAGGTTGCGCCAATCGACCACCTTGTCGGTCGGGTTCTTGAACTTGAACAGGCCGACCGCGTCGCCCTGGCCGAAGTAGGTGCCCAGATCCTGGTTGGTCACCGCGAACCACGAGTTGCCGCCGGACGGGGCCTTCGGGGCAGGAACGACTACTCCGGGCCCCTGCCTTGGCGGCTGCGCCTCCCCCTTCGGCGCCGCCTGGGCGAGGCTGGGCAGGGAGAGGAAGAGGACGCCGAGAACACGATGGATCAGCATTGCGGATACCTGACGGCTGAGGCTGCGCCGCGGGACTTGCGGGGCGAGCAGCATATCCATCGGCAATCGAAAAAACTCCCATGCAGGGCAACCCCGTTCCGTAGGTCCCGGATTGGCTTCTGTCCCATGCCAGCGCACGATGCGGCGATGCTCGATCGCCCGGCCTGGCGCGTCTTCTCGCTGCTGTCGCTGCTCTTGCTGCTGGTTCTGCCGGCGGGCGGCTGCTGTTCGATGGCGCGGCTGTTCTGCGGGCCCGACAAGACGCCGTGGGTGCCGATCGACTTCAGCACCCCGGAAAAGTCGGTGCGAACGCTGCTGGAAGCCCTGCGCCGCGACGATCCGGAGAGGGTCTACGAATGCCTGTCGCACCGCTACCGCGACGAGCTGAAGATCGACAATGGCCTCACGCAGTTGGCCTGGCCGAAGATCCGCGAGCAGAACCCAGGCCTGCACGTGGCCGGCTACGCCGAGGTGCCGGCGGCGACGCGCATCGACGCCGACCGCGCCCGCATCGAGCTCAATGTCGAGGGTTACCCCCTGGTGCTCGAACTGGTCCGACAGCGCAGCTGGCAGGTGCAGTGGCAACGGGACGGCGGTCCCGAGCTCGCGAAGGGCGAGGTGGTGCCGACGTTCACCAAGGTCGCGTCTGGCAAGAGCGACGAAGACGGCCGCGTGCAGATGCAGATCACGCTCGACCTGAAGACGTCGGCCGATCCCGACGAACTGCTGCGCGACCTGCAGCGCGGCGGCCTGTTCGCGGAATGGAAGGTCGACCGGATGTCGTCGCCACCGAAGCCGTGAGGCGGCGCGTCAGGACTTCGCGACGAGGGCGAGCAGTTCGCTGGCGCGCACGAACTTGAAGCCCTGGTTGCGCAGCGCCAGCACCGCGTCGAGTTTGGCCAGCACCTGCTGGCTGGCGTTGGCGAGCGAACGGTCGAAGTCGTGCAGCAGCACGACGCCGCCGCCAGCCTTCTGCAGTTCAGCCGCGAGTTCGGCCGGCGACTTGTCGACACCGAGGCGCGCGTCGAAACCGTCGTGCGTCCACATCACGACCGGCGTGCCCTGGCGGCGCACGTAGAGCATCGACAGCAGGTTCAACTTGCCAAACGGTGGCCGGAACGGAATGCGGCGCACTTCGCGACCGGTTACGTCGCGCAAGCGCCGCCAACCGTCGCGCGTGTCGAGCACGCCGGTCCACGGCAGCGACCACCAATGGTGCACGTGCCGATCGCCGTGCGAGCCGATCTCGTGACCACTCTGCAGCAGGTCCTCGACGACGTCCTCGTTGCCGCGCACGCTGCTGGCCAACAGGAAGAACGTCGCCGGCACGCCCGCTTCCGCCATGCGGCCGCTGACCAGCGGCGTCAGCAACCGTCCAGGCCCATCGTCGAACGTGATCGCGATCGTCTTGTGCTTGCGGCAGGTGGCCGCCAGCGCCCGCTTCTTGCCCTGCAGCCACAACCGCGGCAGCACCCAGTAGGCCGCAACGACGGCGGCTCCGACCAGGGCATAGGGTAGATACTGCATGCGGCTCCGGCGGCGACGATACGAACCGAACCGGAGCAACGCACCGACAAGACCGACAAGGTGGGTTCGTTCCGTCTCGCCCCTCCTATCGGCCGCCCCCATTCACCGACCGGAGTTCGTTGCGGCGGCCGCCCGGGGCGCTCTGGCCGCCCGAACGCCCGGTCAGCGCAGCGACTCGGTCGCCTTCACGGCAACCTTGGTTCCCTTCGGCAACAGGCGGAACAACTCGTCGATGTCGACGGCGTGCATGCGCACACAACCCATCGACGACATCGTGCAGATCGTGTGCGGGAACGGCGTGCCGTGGATGCCAAAGCCCACGTAGGTGTCGCTGAGCAGCTTGATGAAGTACTCGCCGAGGATGTTCTTCGGATGCCCGTAGGCATAGACCTGGCCGTCGGGCGCAGTCCATTCCGGCCGCGGCAGCTTGGTGTCGACGGTGAACTCGGCCACGGGCGTGCGGTCGTTCTCGCCGTGCCCGATCCAGTACAGCCGCAGCAGATGCTCGCCGAGGTAGACGGCAATGCTGAAGCTGCGCTTCTCGACCACGGTGTGCATCGCCGCCTGCGGCACCTTGATCTTCTGACCGGCCTTGATCGAGTTCGGGTTGTGGATGCGGTTCAAGATCGCCAGCGTGCCGTCTTCGACCAACAGCTTCTCGCGCCGGAACTTCGCGGCGATGCGTGCGAGGCTGTCGCCGCCGGCGATCGTGTAGCTGCGCGCGCCAGTCACGTTGGCCGGATCGCACAGCCAACGATCGACGCGCACGCGATGCTGACGCCACGTCTCGTCGACGAACTTGCGCGCCGCTTCATCGGCGAGCTCGATGCGGCCACGCAGCATCAGGTTGAGCAGCTGCGTTCCCGCCGTCATCGCTTCGGCGTCGGCCAACGCCATCGCCGCGGCGACGGCGCGCTGCGCGATGCCACGGCCTTCGGCACTGTGCAGGAAGGCGTTGTGCTGGCCGAGCACGCCGAACAACGACGGGAAATCGTCGCCGGGAACAGGCATCGCCTGCAACACGCGCTGCTTGTCGGCGGCGTTGGCGGTCGCAACGACGGCCCAGGCGGCGCCGAGCGACTCCGGAGTGCGTTGCCCGAGGCGTGCCACCAGTTCGTCGAGTCCCGCCACCGTCGGCTTCTTGGCGTTCGCATCGAGCGGCTCCTGCGGCGCGACGGCAGGCTGGCCGCCGGCGACATGGTCCAACACACTGCCGAGCGGTTGCCCGCCGGCCGGCGTGGACTGGGTGCCGTCCTTGGGCGCTGCGGCGATCGCACCGCCAGCGAACCAACCAGACCACCAACCGAACAGACCGACCAGAAGGACAACGAGAACGAATCCGCGCATGCGCCACCTCCTGCACCCATCGGGTGCTGTGCCAACCGCGATCCTGACCGGGATCGCGCCCGCGGGTGCCGGCCTCCGGTCCGCGAGGCGGGACCGTAACACGGCCGCCGATGAAATCGAGAGGCTCCGCTCCACCTGTGCCGTCGATGGAGGCCGGTTGAACCCTCAGGTTCAGGTGGGCGCCCCCCGGAGCATTTGGGTAGCGGCCGACGGCGCCGTTGCCAGCACCGCCTCCGCCTCCCGCCTGGCCCTCAGGGTCGGAGCCCGGAGAATGGTCATCGGTTCAACTTTTTGGCCCGCATGCATCTCGAACACTGCAGAGCGGAGCTTCCCGAAGACGCGGCAGTCTAGCCAACCGGCGCCGGCGAGGTAGCACCTTCTGGCGACGACTCCGACCTGGCGTCGAGCTCACGTCCAGCGGTTCTGCGCGATCGCGGCGAGCACGCGTTCGGCCGCCGCCACCGCCGCAACGCCGTCTTCGCCGCTCACCACCGGCCGACTGCGCGCGCGCACACACCGCAAGAAATCTGCCAGCTCTTCCTGCAGCGGATTGCCGGTGTCCAACGTCAGGTTCTCGACCTGCAGCAAGCCGTCGAACACGAACTTCCACAGGTCGCCCATCTGCGCCCGATCGAGCTGTTCGAGATCGAGTTTGCCGAAGTCCCAGCCCGGCGCCTTCTTCACCACCATGCCCTGCGACGTCTGGAAGTCGAGGCTCGCGTAGCCCTGCTGGCTGAACACGCGCATCTTGCGCAGTGGCTTCAACGCGACGCGGTTGGCGGTCAGGTGCGCCACCGCACCGTTCTTGAACTTGATGATCGCCGACGCCATGTCCTCGGCGGGCGTGAACACCGCACCACCGAACGCTTCGACCGACGCGATCTCGCTCTTCACCAGCGCCAGCACCAGGTCGAGGTCGTGGATCATCAGGTCGAGCACGACGCCGATGTCCGTGCTGCGGAAGCTGAACGGCGCCAGCCGGTGCGATTCGATGTAGCGCGCCGACTCGCCGATCGAAGCGATGCCGCGCAGCGCGGGATTGAAGCGTTCGACGTGGCCGACCTGCAGGATGCGGCCGTGCTGCGTCGCGAGGTCGACCAGCGCCTGGCCGTCGGCAGCGGTGCGCGCGATCGGCTTCTCGACCAGCACATCGACGCCGCCCACCAGGAAGTCGGTCGCCACCTCGCGGTGCAACTTCGTCGGCACCACCACCGACACCGCATCGACCTTGCCGAGCAGGTCGCGATGGTCGGCGAAGGCGGGCACGTTCCAGGTCGCCGTCGCGTGCGCGCGCGCCGCTTCGCTCGGATCGGCGACGGCGACGAGTTCGCAGTCGAGCCCCTGCAACAGGCGCGCGTGGTGCTTGCCGAGGTGGCCGACGCCGACGACGCCGATCCGGACTCGCTGCGGACTCACGGGATTCGACACCACGGGTTCAGGCATCGACCAGGGTGAACTTCAACTCGGCCTCGGCGACCAGTCGCCCGCCGACCTTGGCGCGCGCCCGCACGTGGCCGACCTGGGGCTTGGCCCGGATCGTCTCGACTTCGATGCGCAGCTGGTCGCCCGGCACCACGGCGCCGCGCAGCTTGACCTTGTCGATGCTCCACAGCACCGCGAGCTTGCCGGTGTTCTCGAGCTTGCGCAGCAGCAGCACGCCGGCGAGCTGCGCCATCGCTTCGAGCTGCAAGACGCCCGGCATGATCGGCTGCTCCGGCCAGTGGCCCTGGAAGAACGGCTCGTGGATGGTGACGTTCTTGATCGCCACCGCGCGCT
>SXGT01024711.1_pt1 | contig 17296 bp, 13 predicted proteins | sample 3176221 | NCBI WGS metagenome assembly SXGT01 (sample SAMN11356862, study PRJNA531348) | freshwater metagenome | isolation source: freshwater sample F1-120 | place: China: Fuxian Lake, Yuxi | collected 2017-12-25 | reverse complement strand
GTCGGTCCTGGAGCGACTTTGCATACTCGTTCTTGTTCCCCCAATTATAGCCGCAATCATGGTCAAGGAACGGGAACCGACGACCTTCGACATGCTTCGAATAACCCTGCTGGATGGCAAAGATCTGGTACTCGGCAAGATCGCCGTGCTGATTCGACTCTTGAAGGTTGAATTATGCGCGGTCCTGCTCTGCAAGACTTGCATCGCGTTACTCTATCTAGTCGGCACGTTCCCCGAGCAGTACGGTACGCCTGGTTACTACTACATTGTCGATCTCGCGATTCTTCCGTTGCATTTCCTCTTGGTCGTGCTGACCGCCATGCTCGGCACGACCATGACCAGGAAGCTGATGCCCGCTATTGCCGGAGCTTCGGGCATCACACTGAGTGCGACCTGCGTTGTTTTCTTCCTCCAGTACTCCGTTGGCCAACTCTCGGCACTGCGCGGATTTTCCAGCACGCTGGTATTCGCTGTAAGTCACACGTTCGTAATTGGGCTATTTTGCATCGGGCTTTTCGCCACGCTTTCTTATCTTTACTCTCGACTTTGGCGCGCCACCCGATAGCATTCCGGGCGGGTGGCTAACCTGCCCCCTCAGCCCCCCAGCCTCCCGAAATAGACCTTGGTATCGTAGGTCATGGCCACGCGCCCGTCTTCCTGGTACCTGTCAAATACCCCATCCAGTTCCGTCATCATAGCGTCATAGCCTGCCTCTCCCGGCGCGGGCACGTAGGAGCAGGAGCGGACCCGGCCCGCGAGGCCTTCGCGGTCGAGCCACTGGACGTTGTCGAGCACCGCGCATTCGAATTCCCCGCCGTAGAATGCGGCCAGTTTCGTCTCATCCACATTACGGTGATCCACGAGGGCGTAGTCGGTGCCGTGGCGTTGCAGGAGGGCCTCGTAGTCGGCGAGAAAGCCCGATTCGGCGGCGGTGCGCTCGTTCCACACGAGCACCACCCATCCCCCGGGCCGGAGGATGCGCGCGAATTCCCACCGCGCGGCGTCGGCGTCGAACCAGTGAAAGGCCTGTCCCGCCGTCACCAGATCCACCGACTCCCCAGCCAGTCCTGTGGCCTCGGCGCTGCCGGGTACGCTGTGGAAACCCGGCGCGGCGCCGTAGAGGGACTCGGCGGCTTCGCGCATGGGGGCGTTGGGCTCCACGGCGAAGACGGTGTTGCCGTGGCGCAGAAAAAGCTCCGCCAGGAAGCCGGTGCCCGAACCCACATCAGCGACGACGTGGCCCGGCTTCAATCCGCAACGGTCACGCAGCACGTCGATGAGGGATTCGGGATAGCGCGGTCGAAACCGCACATAATCCGAGACCCGGTTGGAAAATCGGGCCGCCGGATCCATCATAGCGGCATGATGATGCCCAGTTCCTGGAGAATCTCAAAAAGCGCGACGAAGTCGGCGAACTGGGCGCGGATAAGCTCGATGAGGATTTCGATCAGGGTCTGCAGAATGCCGAAAAGGGGATCGGTCGTATCCATGATGTCTTCTCCGGAGGCGCTACGCCTAGAAGTTGTAACCGAGATTCAGATAATACGTCGTGTCGAGCTTGTCCACGTCTTCCTGGGGCGCGGCGTCAAACTCGTTGCGCACCCCCGCGCGAACGGACCAGTCGGGTTCCTTCCCCACGGGGAACTCCATCGAGGTGTCCGCCGTAACGCGGTACTGCTCGAAGGGATCGTCCACGGAAGGATAGTTGGTGATCCCGTGCTTCAATCGGAAATTTTTCCGGAGCTCCTGCTGGTAACTGTAGCCGGCTTCGGCCACCACCTCGTCCGTCGTGGTCGTGATGGTCTCATTCTGCCGCGTGATCAGCAGGATCTGGCGGATGGACTCTTCCAGCGTGGTGGGCGTGGGCAGGTCCTCCGGCACGGGTTCCGGATCCTTCTTGAAGGTTTCGTGCTCGTAACCCGCGCCCAGCCAGCCTTTCAGTTCGAGCTTCTCACGCTTCACGAAAAAGTGTCCGAGACCCGTCGTGGCCGTTGCCCGAACGTCGAGATCCTCGAACTCATCGTGCTCCAGATCGAGCTTTCCAAACACATAAGTGCGCTCGCTGATGTCCCACTCCGCCCGCGTGCCGCCCAGCACCTCATTGGCCGACTGCTCGCTGTTGGTCTCGGCGTACTGTCCTTTGACGTAGAGATTCAATCGCCAGTCTTCCGCCTTGCGATTCAAATCGACGCCGGCGCGCACGTCGAAACGCTCCTTGTTCCCCGTCTGGCCGTTCAGGCCCAGTTCCGCGCGACCGCTCCAGCGTTCCTCCGCCGCCGTCGGCTCCGAGCCTGTGAGGGGCGGTGCGGCGGGCGCCTCGACCGGCGGCGCATCCAGCGAGAGCGATTTCACGTTGGCCAAAGTCAATGGAAGCACCCCGGCAGGTGCGCCGTAGAGTTGTTGCGCGCCCTCGACCACTTTGGGCGTGCCATTCAGTTGGGTTCCGTCCTGAAGCACAAACGACACAACCCCATCCGACTGAAGACCCGTCACCTCCGCCCACGGGATGGAAAGACTCCCCCCGAATGAAGCTTCAAAGGAGAGTTTCCCCTCCACAAGATTGCCTATCGTCCCACGGAGGATTGTTCCGTCCTTGAGATTGACCTTATCCACCGCAAAAACAGGCACGGTGATAGAGCCCGCTCCTAACAGTACCAGCAAGCAAGCCAGAATACGCATGATTCAATTCCTTCATGTTCACTTGAGCCCGGGAAATATGCTAACACAAACAGTTGGCCGTTGACAGCGACGCGACCCATAAGACCCATAAGACCCATAAGACCCATACACGCTGCAGCCCAAAGCTCCATTGAAATTGACTTCCGCCACCCGCTGCGCTACCCTTCCCACAACGCCGCTACACGCGCGGCATCACGAGGGAGCATCGCGGCACACCATGAATTCAGAACGTCCCCCATCTCCTGCAATTGCGCTTTTGCGACGCGAGTTGCTGGTTCTTTCCCGCAACCGGGGACTCTTCGGCACGGTCGCGGCCATGACCGGGGTTCTTGTAGTCGCGACGCTGGTGTTGATTCTCTGGGCCGACAGTGCCCATACGTCTATGGCGAATTTCGCGCGGAACCTGTTTCGCACCCAGTTCTTCCTGCTTTTTGCCACCGCGCTGATCGTGGTACCGGGGGCCGCTGCATCCTCCATGGTTTCCGAACGGCGCCAGGACTGCTTTCCCCTGCTCTACACTACGCTAATTCCCCCGGCCTGGATTGTCTGGAGCAAGGCCCTGGCGATGGCGGGCCTCTACGCCGGCTTCTTCATCGGTGTGCTTCCCTTCAGCGGACTCGTGTATTTCTTCGCGGGTATGGAGACAGACGCGCTGTTGTACTCGGCCATCGTGCTGTTCAGCCTGGCGCTGGGCACCGCCAGCATCGGGCTGATGGCCTCGTCCTGGGCCAACAACCACGGTCGTGCGCTCTACCTCTCAGGTCTGGGCGTCGTCGCAATGGTCATGCTCCCGGTCGTTCTGCGAACGGCTGCTTCGATTCTGCCCCTTCCTCCAATGTCCTGGCTGGAGTACTTGGGCCCGACGCGCGCATTCAGCCTGGTCTATGGCGGCCTGTCCGGGTGGGTACCCTGCCTGTTCTTCGCGGTCTATCAGGTCTGCGTGGCCACGGTAGCTCTGTTGATTGCACGCGGTCGCGTGCTTCCCGACCGGCCAGGCTTGCGGGAGCGCGTTGGCAATCTGGTCGCCCTTCCCGCACGACCCAGTAGCTCCCCCATCCGCCCCCTGATCGATGACAAGCAGAACCCCATCGCCGCGAAGGAGCGGATGGTGAGTACGATGGCACGGGGGCACCGACCTTTCGCACTGGGGCTGTTCGGCTTCGGCGCCGGCGTTTTCTTTTCCATTCCGGATCTTCTCATGGGTGGTGGCCCGACCGGATTCAGCACGTCATCCATGGCCGGATTTATTGTGTCCATAATGGTGCCCCCGATTATGGCCATCCAGTTCATGGCGGAACGGGAGCAGGACATGTGGGATCCCCTGCGATGCTCCCTGCTTTCCGGGCGCGATATTGTGTGGGGAAAACTCCGGGGCGTCTGGATCGTGCTCCGACCTCTGGTCCTGGGGCTCGTCGCGGGGGACCTGCTCGTCTATGCCTTCGGGCTTGTTTCCGGCGCTATTCCCGGCGATCCGTCGATTGCTTATTCCGCCTTCATCGGCGTTATAAGCACCCTGGTCGGCTTTTGTACCACGTGTGTATTCGCACTGTATGGCGCCACCCACCGCAAGACCATGGCCTCGGCGATTGTCATGGCCTATGTCGCCGCCTTCGGACTGCCTATGCTCGCAAGTATCCCCACCATGATGCTGTTCGGCACCGTGTTCGCGATGATTCAGCCTGGAGCCAACAGCAGTAATGATTTCTTGCTCATCTCCCAGACCCTCGGACTGGTCAGCGTGCTGATTAATGTGATTCTTGCTTACTTGATCTGCCTGAGCACGGTGCGGGTGGTCGAAAGCAAGCTGGCGCCCAGCGCGAATTGACCGAGCCGGGTAAATTTATGGTGGCAGGCTCGCCTCGAATCACGCCGCGCGTCGAATGGAATCGCCTGGGCGTAAGCCTTTTGCATTCCATCTCAGGCACCCGCTACGCTGACCGCTGCCATTTCGGCCTCCAGAACTCGAAAATGCAACCTGAGAGAAGCGGCACTTCATGAATCGTCCCATTGCGCTGTTGAGCCTCGCACTTATCGCGACGATGCTCCACGCCTGCGGCGGCAGGGACCCCAACACGGTCGTAGTCTATACGTCACTGGACGAGATCTACTCCCGGCCCATCCTTGATGCTTTTGAAGCGGAAACCGGGATTAACGTCGAGGTGGTATACGACACCGAGGCCTCCAAGACCACCGGTCTGGTGACGCGCCTCATCTCCGAGGCGGAACGCCCGCGCTGCGATGTCTTCTGGAACAACGAGTGCGCGCAGACGATCCGCCTGAAGGAAAAGGGCGTCCTGGAATCCTTCACGCCCCAAGCCGCCGCCGCCATCCCCGCGCAATACAAGGATCCCGAGGGCTACTGGACTGGATTCGCGGCCCGGGCCCGCGTCATCATCTACAACACCGACCATGTAGCCATGCCGCCCGCCTCGATCAATGATTTGATTCGCCCGGAAAGTCGGGGCAAAGGCTGCATCGCCCTGCCACTCTTCGGCACCACCGCCACCCACGCCGCCGCGCTCTATGCCCTGTGGGGACCTGAGAGGGCCTTCGATTTCTTCAGGAAGCTGAAGGAGAACGAGATCGCCATCCTGGCCAGCAATGGCGAAGTGCGCGATCGCGTGGCCCGGGGCGAGTATGCCTTCGGCTTCACGGATACAGACGATGCGAACGGCGGTATTGAGGATGGCCTCCCGGTACAGTGGTTGCTCCCCGATCAGAAGGATCTGGGCACCCTGCTTATCCCCAACACCGTGTCGCTGATCAAAGGCGCGCCCAATCGGGAAGGCGGGAAGCGATTGATCGAATATCTGCTGAGTCCAGCCGCGGAGCAGCGCCTCGCCGAGGGCCGGTCCATCCAGATTCCCTTGAACCCCGCCGTGAAGGCGCCCGAAAAACTGCCCGCCATCGCGGACATCAAGGTGATGGACGTGACCTTTGCCGACACCGCCGCACAGATGGAGACGGCAGCCACACAACTCAGGGAGCTCCTCCTTCGGTGAAGCCGCCACCGCGCTGGCCCTATCGCTTCGGCCTTTTGTGCGTGTATGCGCTCTGCGCCGCGCCTGTGCTGGCCATGCTTCTTCCCCTCCTGCTGTCGCCCCTCGATTCAGCGCGCGAACTCAGCAACCTTCTGAGTTCGGGCCGCCTTTGGACCCTCTGGACGCGCACCTGCGGCACAGCTCTGGCCACGGGCCTCCTCGCCACCGCCATCGGCGCGCCCCTGGGCCTCCTGCTGGATCAGCCGGGCTTCCGGGATAGAGCGTGGCTGCGACTGCTCCTGACCACCCCCCTACTGCTGCCGCCCCACGTGCTGGCCGTGGCCTGGGTCGATCTGCTGGGACAGCAGGGCATCGTGAATGGCTTCGCAGCCCGGTGGGCGTTGCCGCCTCATCCTTTCCCTCTGTATTCCGCCGCAGGCGTGGCCCTCGTGCAGGCGCTGAGCCTCTATCCCATCCCCCTGTGGTTCCTTTGGAATGCCGCACGCCAAATCGATCCCGCCCTGCCGGAGGCGGCCCGCAACCTTGGCGCGAAGCCACTTGCGCGACTGCGTTTGTTGCTGCCCATGCTGCTCCCTTCCATGATATCCAGTGCCTTGGTCGTATTTGTGCTGTCACTGCTGAGCTTTTCTATTCCCTCCCTGCTGCAGACGCCGGTATTCACCGTGGAAATCTTCACCAGCTTCAACAGTTTTCTTGACCAGCGCCAGGCCGCCGTTACGGCCCTGCCGCTCTGCTTCACGGGCATCGCGGCCATGGCCCTCGCCGTCCGACTTTACCGACCTTCCCGGCCCATCGCCGCCCATCGCCGACTTCGAACAAGATACGCCGGAGCCCACCGTGCACACCTTTCCTGGAGCGCCATCACAATCGTCGCTCTCCTGGCCACCGCTCTGCCGCTCCTCGCGCTGGCCTGGCGCAGTCTACCACCTTCCACGCTCCTGGCCGCGTGGCATACCGGCGCCGGAGAAATCGGAACCAGCCTGCTCCTGGCCACGGTCAGCGCAACGCTCATGATTGCCCTCGCACTGCCCCTCGCCTGGGCGACATCCCCGGGGAACGCCCGTCTCATACTTCTGCCCTGCGCCCTGGCCTGGCTGTCTTCCGGCCCCGTCTTTGGCGTTGGCCTGATCCAGTTGTGGAACCATCCCGGACTTCAAGGCTGGGTCTATGATCACTTCCCCATCCTCGTGCTCGCCGCGTCCGGTCGCAATTTTATCTTTGCCTGGCTCGGTTGCCGGTTGGCGCTGACCTGGCTCCCGGCGGAAACGGTGGAAGCCGCGCGAAACCTCGGTGCCTCCAACCGCCAAACCCTGTTGGCCATTGTGCTGCCCTTGCTGCGCAGACCCTTGCTGGCAGTCTGGGCATGCCTCGCCATACTCATCATGGGCGAAGTGGAAACCTCCGTGCTCGTTGCTCCCCCCGGCTGGGTTCCCGTGTCGCTGCGCATTTTCACACTCATGCACTATGGCCCCGCCGCCGCCGTCTCGGCGCTGGCCCTCCTCCAGGCCCTGGTCACCGCCGGACTCCTCGTCGCTGCGGGATTTCTCAGCAAAAAGTGGAAGTTTACTCGCCCGACAAAAGCCGGTATCATAGTTCGGGTGGAAACCAAATCCGTGTGAGACCTTACATGACGATGGCGTCGCGAAGCGCTGCGCACGAAGCGCGCTCTTTCCGTGGCGATGGAGAATGATTCGTTGGGACCTTCGGCCCTCGGCCCAGGCTTGCTTGCACGATCCCCGCGTTCGGCGCGCCGGGAAAGGCAGTGCCATGCGTGACGAGGACAGCTTCGAAGGCGGCCACATCGATACGCCCTTCCCCGACAGTGAAGTGCAGCAGCATCGGCGCCGCCCCTCCGACCCCATTGACACCCCCTATCCCGCCGACGGTTTCGCAAGCCGGCCCCAGCCCGTTCACACACCCGAGCCACGATTCTGGCGATTGCGACAGCGGGCCAATCCCTATTTCATGGGCCGCGAATCCCTCCTCGCGACCCTGCACAATACCTTCCAGAGCAAGCCCATCGTTCATCTCCTCGGCCCCATCGGCTCCGGCACAACCCAGACGGCCCTGGCCTATGCGTTTCGGGCGCGAGCCAACTTCGACGGCGCTTTCTGGATTGACGCCAAGGACCCCACCCTGGCCCGCCTCGATCTCGTCCGCGCCGGTCGCGGTCTCGACGGTAAGTGGAATGATGAAGCCCCAATCCAGGACCAACTTGCCGCAATCAAGCACTGGATGGGAACCCATCTGCGCTGGTTGCTGGTCTGCGACGGTGTGCTGTCGCTGGAGCACGTGCTCGACTTGTTTCCGGTCCAGCCCACAGGACGAATTCTGATTACAGGACACACGCCGCTTAACGACGAACGGGTGACGGTCCTGGAACATCCTTCCTTTCCCCATCCCGCCGCCTGCCTTTTTCTGGCACACCGAAGCCAGCAACAACGGGACGAACATGCCGCAGCGCTGGTGCGTCTTTTCGGCCATGCAACCCTCCCCGTATTTCTCGCCGGCGCCTATTGTCATGTAACCGCAACATCCCTTGAAGACTACAAGCGGCGTATCGAGGTGTCGCTGGCGAAGCATGACCCGCCCCATTCGGGAGACAATCTTGTGCACGGCGTTCTGGCCACCGTGGAGCAGTCACTCCAGTACCTGTCGGGGCAGGATCCGGCCGCTCTGGAGATGATGGCCCTGTGCGCCTACATGGATTCGGAAGATATCGCACTCGCCATGCTCTGCGATGGCGCGCCATTTCTTCCCCGGCGGCTTGGAGGCTGTGTATCCAACCCCGACCAGCTCAACGCCACCCTCACGATCCTCCATAAACTGGGTCTGGTTCAGTTCGAGCAGAACAGCATCACGGTCCATCCCGCCATCCAGACGGCAACCCGGTTTCTACTGGGTCGTGAACAGGAGTTTGCGTGGCTGATGACCGCGTTGCGGGTCGTCCGTGAAGCCTTCCCCGTGGAAAGTCGCTACGATCAACCCATTCCCGCCTGCTCGAATCTGGTCCGTCATACCCGGACAGTCACGTCGCGAAGCGAGCACGCCAACCAGCTCCGAGAAGGGACCGGTCTGCTGCTTAACCATACGGGCCTCTACCTCCACGCCTGCAAAGAGCACGCCGCGGCGCGCGACTGCTTCGAACGCTCGATTCGCTGCGCCGAAACCCTCTACGGCCCCGTGCATCCGACCATCGCCGCCCGGGCCAACAGCCTGGGCGTCATTCTGCAGGATCTCGGCTTCTACGAAGAAGCCCGGGCCTGCTACGAGCGGGCCTTTCATGTCTGCGAGGCGGTGTACGGCCCCGCACGCGATGCCGCCCTGGGCCCCGCTCACCGCAGCATGCTCACCATGCCCAGCCGCAACCTCTGCCAGGTGCTCGAACTCATGGGCGATGTTCGCCGGGCGAAGCTGGCCTACCAGCACGCCATCAAGGTGTTCATGGAAGTTTACTGCTGGAATCACTCCCTGGTCGCCGAAAGCATGAATGGTCTGGGGCAGTTGTTCTTCAAAGAAAAGGACTACGTCACAGCCCGCCAGTACTTTCAAAAGGCCGTCCAGGCAGAGGAGCATGCGGAGCAGCCGGAACCCGGCAATCTCGGAAAGTTCACGCGCAACCTCGCCCAGTGCCTGCTGGAGCAGAACGATGCTCCAGGCGCCTGGGATCTTTATGAACATGCGCTGCACGTTGATCGCGATGACTTCGGGCCCGTCCATCGGCATGTGGCCGCAGACCTGATAGGCATGGGAAAAGCGGCCCGTGTATTAAGCCGCTTTGTCGAAGCCCAGAAGTGCCTTGATGAGGCCCTGGCGATATACAAGGCCCTTACCAGCCAGGCCACCCGTGAAAAGGCCGCCGTGTGGCGACAAAAGGGCAGGGCCTTCATGGATGACCATGACTTCGACAAGGCCGTCTTCTGTCTTAATGAGGCACTCGTCACGACGCGACTGGCTGAAGGGGCAGACTCGCCCGCATTGGGGCCGGACTACATCTACCTGGGCCGTGCCCTGACCCGCCTCGGCCAGCTCGCAGACGCGGAAGAGGCCATGGCGGAAGCCCTGAAACTGCAGGAGCGCGCGCCGTGGATGGACGACGATGCGCTGGTGAGCCTGTATTCACGGGTTGGAAAGATCGCGAAGGAATTGAAGCAGTGGGATCGGGCCACCGACTATCTACGCGCGGCTATGGCGTTGAACGAAGCGCGCTATGGAAGAGAACACGATCAGGTGGCGGCGGATGCCTTCGGTCTTGGCAACCTCTATCTGGCCATGAAAGACGCCGAGTCCGCGCTGGATTACTTCCAGGCTTCCCGGGACATCTACGCCGAGACCCGCGGCCCGGATGATCCCAAGACCCTGCGAGCGGCTCAGCGGGTTGAAGCCCTCGAGCAGGTACGGTACTGAAGCCTGAAGCCTTCAAACCTCCACTTCGGGTATGTCGGAGCGTTTCATGAAATCCCGGCAGATTACGAAAGGCGCGATAAGGGGGGCTTCGTCCAGATGAACCTGCCAGCATTTGAGGACACCAGCGTCATCGCCCGTCAGGCAGTAGCGGCCATCCTGACTCAGCGCAACGGGTGCGGTCCCTTGAAGGCTCCTGATACACTGGCCTGTCTTCATGTCCCACATCTTCAATGTGCCCTGGGCGGAGGCTGACAGGATATAGCGATTCATCTGGTCGATGCAGACGCCGTGCACATCGGTCTTGTGGCCGCGAAGGGTGTGAATAATTTCACCCCGGCCCAGATTCCACACCCGAATATTGCGCCCGCTCGTGGTGACCACATACGGCCGGGTATGGCTCACGGCCATGGAAACGACAGGGCCCTTGTTCTGGGTATATCGCTTAAGCAGTCGACCGTCTCGAATATCCCACACCGCCAGATTGCCCGACTCATGGCCGGAGATGGCGTAGGCCCCGTTGGAACTTACCGCCAGACTGAAGACCGGAGAGTCCTGGGTGTGCCACGTGTGGACGCACGCTCCGGTGGCCAGGTCCCAATGGCGTATGGTGCCGTCCTGTCCGCCGGAAATGAGCACGCGCATTTCGTCGCAGAGATCGAGGCTCAATACGGGCCCCTCGTGTCCTTCGAGCACACGCAGCCCTTCGCCCCGGGCCAGGTCCCACTGGCGAATCGTACCGTCCGAACCGGCGGAAAAGGCGATGGTCTCGGCGCGGCGCACGGCAAAAGCGTTGACGGCACCGATATGTCCGTCCAGTGTTTTCAACAGCCGGTGCTCGTGGCGCTCCCAGAAGCGAATCCTGCCCGCCAGGCAACCCGATAGAAAATGGCTGCCATCTTTGGAGAGATGAACCGCGGTGAGCGCCGTCGAATGAGAAAGCAACTCCCAGATCTTCTTCTTGTCCTTGGGCATGCGCTCGTGGGATATGGCCATGCCAAAAGCCACTTCGCGGCTCCGCTTGTCGGCGGGGCTGAGATTGTCCAGGATCGTGCAGGCCGCCGCCGCGTCGCCCCGCTCCACCAGCACACGGGACAGGAGATAGGGCGGCATCCAGTGGCCTTCGTGAATAGCGCAGAGGCGATACAACTTCGCCACAACCTCGTTGTCCGAAATTTTTCCCATTCGCCACTGATGCAGCGCGAGGTTATAGCGTGCTTCAATGTGATTGGGATCCGCGCCACGAATTTCAGTCCAAAGGGCTTCGGCTTCATGGGCCTGCCCGAGATCCGCCAGCGAAACGGCACGGTTGTTCATGAGATCGAAATCGTGTACCTCCAGATCGTGGCTGGACCGGTGATAGACCCGCCCGATCTCCTGGCGGTATACATCCTCGATCAGCCGCGCCAGCCCGAGCATGCCCTCCGGGCGCGCCGAGGGCTCCACCTCGAAGCACTGCTCGAGCACCGGCACCAGCGACTTCGGAATGCGCGGAACCTCGGGATAGCGGGCCCCGTACTGCAGCAGGGTCTTCATCGTAGACCGCGCTTCCTGGCCGTCATGCCAGAAAACCTCACCGCTGAACATCTCCAGGATGGCGAGTCCGAGACTCCAGACGTCGCTCTGGGCCGTCACTTCATTAAGGCGCTTGTAATCGGGCGAACTGTATACGGGCGTCCCGCCCAGGGGCCCCCAGCGAATCAGTTTTCCCGGGCTGCTCGAATCCGGATCACGCTCCGCAACCCCCACCCGGGCCAGCCCGAAATCCGTCACCTTAACCTCGCCCGTCTTCGCCACCAGAATGTTCTTGGGTTTCACGTCCTGATGGACCACCCCGTTGACATGGGCGTGATTCAGCCCCTTGCACACCTGAATGATAATGTCGAACATCCGGTGCAGCTTTTCTTGAAGTGATCCCCGATAGAGGCTCTTGTCGCGGATCATGTTGCCCAGATCGGGGCCGTCCACATACTCCACAAACACCCTCGGGATATCGCCCAGGCGACGGACGCAGTAGCAGATGACGGTATTCGGGTGGGGCGGCAGGTTAACCCAGGTCTCGCACTCGTGCTCAAAGGTCGCCACCCAGCCCCGCTCCTCCACCAGCCGCTCTTTCGGACTCTTCACGGCAACATCGATGCCCCAGCCCCGATGGTGAACCCGGTGAACCACGCCCATGCCCCCGCGCCCCAGCTCATCGCGCACGTCGTAGAGCTCCATCAACAGGTCGCCCTTCTCCCACTTAAACGGGATGGAGGCGGCGTCGTAGTGATGGAATTCTTTCTTGTCTTCGGGATGTACCGGAGGCGTAACGCTATTGATCGTCACATAGATCGGAAACTCGCACACCGTACATCGACACATCCGGCCGAAGTGCCGCTTGCGCACACGCATGGTATTGCCACACTTACATGTGACACTGTACCGCTCTATTGTGGACCGCTTTGTCGCCACTGCATCGCCCCGTACCCCCTGAGTCCGACGAATTTCAGACCTGGAGGCCGTTCTCTGGCGCCGGATACGGCAAGCACACCGCTCCAGCAAGACCTTCTACTACAAAGGCCCCTCCTCCATTCTTATGATACCACTCTGGTCCCCATTTTCACCACACTTGTTCGCACAATTATCAAGTAGGTCACAATTCGATTTGCACACAGCAGAAAAAGGGCGATGCGAAGCCCAAGCTCGTCCAGGGTGCCCGAAAGGATAAGCAGCACGATCATCATGAGGACCCGGCCAATCGCCAGGGGCACTTCGCTCGCGCACATGTACTCAATGCGCTCCGCCGGATCACGGACGCTGCCGTCGATGATGTCGAGGCGAATGCTGGAATAGGGGATCATGTAAAGTGGTTCCGCGATGGAGCGCACAAATCCGAAGACAATGAGGGAGACGACGCTGATTTCCCAGCCGATTATGGCGCCGGCGGCAACCAGCGAGACTGTGCCCCAGAACATGTAGGCCCTGCGGGTTTCCCGCCGCACCCGACGCCCGGCATAGAAGGAGACGGCAATTCCTGCCAGGTACTGGAAAGAGGTAAAGGCGCCGACCGTGGCCGCGTTCCCTGTCTTCATATACATGGCCAGCCCGAGAAGGATATAGAAGATGTGGAAGGATCCCGCCTGAGTCACCGACGCCCACATGACCAGACGCCAGTCCCGCTGATCCCTGCCTGGAAAAAGAGCCCGGGCAAGGTGGAAAGGGCGGCACTGGCTATCAGTCGGCACCCAGGCGCTTGCGATGATGCTGCAGAGATAAAGACCCACCGCCGTGGCAAAAAGCACGTAGTAACCCTGCTCCTCGCCGGGAACCAGATACAGGATCAGAGCGCTCAGGGCCGGGGCGGCAAATCGCGATGCGCCGGTCACCGCGTTGAGCCAGCCAAAGAAGTAGTCGCGCTGGGCCGCATTGACCACGTCGTAGTTGAAAGTATTGTTCCCTGCCCAGAAGAGTCCCCAGGCAATCCCCAGGACTCCCCCGAGGGACACGGCGTGGTTGGCCGCATCCTGTTGCATGTACAGAAGCAGTCCATAGTAGATGGCATGAAAGGCCACGCCGAGCCGGAAAACGTGAAGCCGGTCGAAACGCTGGGCGTACCATCCGGAAAGGAGGTATACCACGGGGGTGACAAAGTACAGGGAGGTAGTGGTAACAGACGACTTCGAAGCGCAGGCTGTGAATATAGAAATAGACGCCGACGAATACGCTGCAGAGCGCGTCCGCGACGTTGTACAGGATATTGAGCAGCAGAACGACCCGGGCGTGTTTTGCCAGGCTGTGGGATGAGGGCACGAGGTGAAGCTCCGAGCAGGGACCGGGGACCAGCGCGTCGGTTTGGAGCGCGCGATTGGCCCGAATTATTGATAAGCCCGGGCGTCAATAACAAGTACGCGGCGGTCCTGAGCCGTCTGGAGAATCGCGGGAAATGAGCGTTTCCCGACTACACCTTCTTCCGGTAGAACACGGAGCGCAGATAGCGCTGGGGCTCGAACTCCGGGCAAAGCCCGGTGATGGACTCTGTGGAGCCAATGATGAGTGCGCCATCCCGCGCCAGCGCGCGGCCCAGATTCTGGAACAGCTTGATCTTGTCGGGCTCGGTAAAATAGATGGCCACATTGCGGCAGAAAACAATGTCGAACGGAGCGGTTGCGAGCACAGGCTCCAGAAGGTTGGCCCGGCGAAAGGTAGTGGTCGCGCGGAGTTCGTCCCGGACTTTCCAGCGATCGCCCACGGGTTCGAAGTGCTTGTTGAGCTTGTCGGGGCTCATGCCCCGATCGAGGTCCGCACGCAGGTAGTGGGCATAGCTCGCCTGGGCCACGGCTGCGTCGGAAATATCCAGCCCCAGAATGCGGATATCGTAGCCCCGGAAGTCCCCAAGTAACTCCTTCAGCACGATGACCGTGCTGTAGGCCTCCTGGCCCGTGGAACAGGCCGCGCTGAGGATTCGAATGGGAATCGGCTTCAGGTTTGCCTTCGTCCGCCGGTCTATAAGGTCCGGGAATAGCTTGTGCTGGAGCAACTCGAAGGGCGAGGTATCGCGAAAGAACGACGTCTCGTTGGTGGTGATGGCGTCGATCACCTTGCGTTTCATCGCTCCCGTGGCATCGCTCTTGACCTTGTACAGCAATTCCGACCAGTTGCCCGCACCTGCCTCGCGCATCAGTACAGAGAGACGCGTCTCGATCAGATACGCTTTGGAGCCATCCAAATAAATACCGCAAAGCTCCATGACGAAGCGGCTCCAAGCGGTAAGTTCATCTTTGGTGAGTTGTACTGCCATTAAAAATGTCCTCCACGGACCAGTGACGTGATCTTGCTCGCGATGGCCTCCAGAGGCAGCACCACGTCGGCCACCCCGGCCTCCACGGCGGCCTTGGGCATGCCCCAAACCACGCTGCTCGACTCATCTTGTGCGATAACGTGGCAACCGTGACGCTTGAGCAGCCGCAGACCCAGCGTACCGTCGCTGCCCATTCCCGTCAGGATGACCGCCATCGATCGACCCGGATAGTGCATGGCCGCCGAACGGAAAAGATAATCGACCGCCGGTCTGCAGTTGTTCTCAGGGGGATCGTCGGTAATCTGAATGATCTTCCGACCATCTGGACCGGGCGCGAGGCGCATCTGACGCCCCCCGGGTGCAATATATACCGTGTTCGGCTCCGCAATCTCCTCATGCGTCGCTTCCCGCACACGCAGGGCGCACTTCGCGTCCAGGTTTTCGGCCAGGGACTGGGTGAAGAGCGGCGGCATATGCTGAACAATGAGTACGGGAACGCCCAAGGTCGGTGGCAGCGCCGGCAACAGCGTTGCGAGGGTATTGGGCCCACCCGTGGAAACGCCGATTAGGACCACCTCCGGTTTCTGGGTCACGGGGACACCTCGGGCCGGGACAGCGGCCACGGGGGCGGCGCTGGCGGGCGCGGGCGCAGACGCGGCTGGGGACGGAGACGGCGATGTCGTCGTGGTGTTGCCGCGCAGGATCCCGCGCACGCCCAGGCGGAGCGAAAGCGCCTTAACCCGGGGGGTGAGTTCCTGGCGAAGCGACTCTCGACTCTTCTCCGCGCCCGACTCGTCGGGCTTCGTGATGAAATCGAAAGCGCCGCGTTGCAGCGCCTGAAGCGTCAGGCGACCGCCGTGAAGCGTAAGCGCGCTCACCACAATCACTGCAGGTGCACCCGGCACGCCTTTCAAGGCATCCAGCACGGCCAGCCCGTCCATTTCGGGCATCTCCATGTCCAGCGTCAGCAAATCGGGCTTCAGCTCCTGTACCTTCTGGAGGGCAATTTTTCCGTTCTGGGCGAGCCCCACCACCTCCACCCCAGGCAGGGAACCCAGCACCTGCTCCATTACGCGTCTAAAAAGTATGGCGTCATCCGCGACTACAACTCTCAAATCACTCAACTCCCGCAGTATCAACGGTGCCCGATACGCCGGACCCCCTGGTCAGTTCGCTCTTCCATTCGTCGTGACGATTCAGGTTTCGCCACCCCGGCACCGTCACGTGAGGGACTCTTCCCACCGAAACAACGTCGCCGGGTCCAGCACGGCGGTGAGACGTTCATTCTCCCGCCAGACGCCGAGCAGGCGACCCCGCAATACCGGATCGAGGCTCGCCGGCGGCGCGCTCAGGCCCTGCTCCTCTATGGAGATGGCATCCGTAACCGCCTCAACAAGAAAACCAAAGGACTCGCCCTGGCTTTCCATAATGAGCAGGCGGCTGTCCGGCCCGACAACCACACTGCCCAGGCCGAGGTGAGCCGCCATATCGATCACAGTCACGATCCGTCCACGCAGGTTTCGGATTCCCACTACATCGCGCGGCGCCCCGTGGACGTGGGTCAACTCACCCACTTTCACCACTTCAAGCACCAGCCGTGCATCCACGCCGAAAGAAGCATCGCTCACCGAAAACCCGGTGATCAGCATGCCGTCTCCTGTCTCGCCATCGTATTCCATGGTCTGCATTTTCCTTTCTATTGGCGACTTGCGAGCCCTGCACGGGGCCCAATCGCTGATTTCATACCTTGAACTGGCCCGCAAGCGCGCGGAGTTCCGCGGCCACTGCGGATAGGCCGGAGGCGCTCGCCTGGACTTGCTCGCCGCCCGCCCGTATCTCCACCGCCACCTGGCTCACGCCCGCAATGTCTTCCGCCATGAGCCGCGACACCGATGCCGTCTGGCCCACGCGTTCATTGGCCTCCTGTACACCGGCCGATGCCTGCGAGATATTTCCCGCCACATCCTTCGTCACCACGGCCTGCTCTTCGATCGCCGCCGCAATCCCATTGACCAGATTGCCCACTTCGGCGATGACCGCCGTGATTCGCTCGATATCGGCGATAGCCGTGCCCGACGCGCCCTGGACGCCGTCAATCTTGCCTTTGATATCTTCCGTTGCCTGCGAAGTCTGCCGGGCAAGCTCCTTGATTTCGTTGGCCACCACGGCAAAACCCTTGCCCGCCGCGCCTGCGCGCGCGGCCTCAATTGTCGCGTTAAGGGCCAGGAGATTGGTCTGGGACGAAATCTCCGTGATCGTCTCCGTGACCTTACCTATTTCCTGGGCGGCGCGCCCGAGCTCCTGCATCATCCGGGAGACCGTCGCCGCCTGATGGGCCGCATCAAGACTGATCGCGCGGGCGCGCTCCGCGTTTGACGCGATCTCGCCGACAGTGGCGCTCATCTGCTCCGTGGCACCGGCTACCGACGTC